>VFQP010000351.1_pt1 | contig 100629 bp, 97 predicted proteins | sample 3512351 | NCBI WGS metagenome assembly VFQP01 (sample SAMN10412372, study PRJNA504923) | tailings metagenome | isolation source: Relicate 1 Philex TSF1 revegetated site | place: Philippines: Tuba, Benguet | collected 2017-08-29
GCGGTCTTGCCGGTCTGGCGGTCGCCGATGATCAGCTCGCGCTGGCCGCGGCCGATCGGGATCAGCGCGTCGATCGCCTTGATGCCGGTCTGCATCGGCTCATGGACGGACTTGCGCGGGATGATGCCGGGCGCCTTCACCTCGACGCGGCGGCGCTCGGCGCCGACGATCGGGCCCTTGCCGTCGATCGGGTTGCCGAGCGCGTCCACGACGCGGCCGAGCAGGCCCTTGCCGACCGGCACGTCCACGATCGCGCCGGTGCGGCTGACGGTGTCACCCTCGCGCACGCCCTTGTCGTCGCCGAAGATCACGACGCCGACATTGTCGGTCTCGAGGTTGAGCGCCATGCCCTTGATGCCGGCGGAGGGGAACTCCACCAGCTCGCCGGCCATCACGTTCTGCAGCCCGAAGACGCGCGCGATGCCGTCGCCGACGGTCAGCACGGTGCCGACCTCGGCGACATTCGCCTCCGTGTCGAAGCCCTGGATCTGCTGCTTCAGGATCTCCGAGATCTCGGCAGGACGGATCTCCATGTCAGGCAGCCCCCTTCATCGCGTACTGCAGGCGTTGCAGCTTGGACTTGATCGAGTTGTCGTAGAGGCGTGAGCCGATCCGGACGACGAGGCCCCCGAGGATGTTCGGGTCCACGCTTTCCTGCAGCTGCACGCCGGAAAAGCCGGCCTCCGTCAGCCGCGCGACGATCTGCGCGCGCTGCGTGGCCGAGAGCGGATGGGCGGTGGTCACCTGCGCCGTCTGCTGCCCGCGCCGGGCGGCGAGCAGCGCGCCGAAGGCGCCGGCCACGGCCGGAAGCTGCGACAGGCGGCGGTTCACGATCATCACGCCGACCAGGTTCCGCACCTCGGTCCCGATGCCGGCCTTCTCGATGATCGAGAAGGCGACCCGGCGCTGCGCCCCGGAATCGAGCCGCGGATCGGCGATGAAGGCGCGGAAGGCGCCATCCTCGCGCCAGAGGCGGAACAGGGTTTCGAGGTCGGCGGCGATCCGGTCCGGCGCGCCGGGCTCCGCCTGGCGGCGATCGTCCACGATGCCGAGGAGGGCGAGCGCATAGCGCTCGGCCAGCCCGGTCGGGTTCGGGGCCTGCGGCGAGGCCGAGTCGATGGAAGCGGAGGCCAAGGCGATCCCGGTCCTGTCTTTGGGACGCGCCCCGGAAGGCGCGACGGCTTGCGCGCCAGGGGTGCCCCGGCAGCGGCGGCGGGCCTCTAACATGCGTGGTGCAGCGCGGCAATATGCGTAGGGCCTCAATCGCCGGCGGAGGATAAGCAAGGCCTCATGCGCCGGCGCCGCCTCCGGCGGCTTGGCTTGCGCGCCTACGGGCTGGCGCACCCGGCGCTACCGTTGGTCTGTGCGCGGGGCCGCTTCGCGGCCCGAACAAAAAGGAACCCGGGACGCTCGGCCCGCGCTATCGGCTGCCCAGCAGCACGAGGACGACGCCGGCGACGACGATCAGGGCGCCGAGGCGCTCGGCGGGCTTGGTCCGCTCCTTCAGGAAGAAGCGGCTGAAGGCGAGGGTGAACAGGATCTCCACCTGTCCCACCGCGCGCACCAGCGCCACGGGGGCCATGGTGAAGGCGCTGAACCAGCAGGCGGAGCCCAGCGCCGAGAGCGCGCCGACCTGGGCGGAGCTCCGCCAGGTGGCGAAGACGGCGCGGAGCGAGGCGGGCTCGGTCCGGGCGAGCCAGGCGCCCTGCATCAGCGTCTGGAGGATGTTGGTCACCACCAGCAGCAGCAGCGCCTTGTGGATCAGGTCCTCGCCCGGCATCTGCTGGCTCGCCGCGCGGATGAGGACCGCGGTGACGCCGAAGCAGAACCCGGCCCCGATGCCGCAGAGGGCGGCCGGCTGGGCGAGGCCGCGCAGCAGCTCCCCCGGGCTGGTGCCCCGCCCGGCGAGGGAGAGATACACCACGCCCCCGACGCCCACCGCGATGCCGAGCCAGGCGAGCGGCGCCAGATGCTCGCCGAGGAGCAGGGCGGAGACGATGGCCGCCTGCATCGCCTCCGTCTTGGAATAGGCGGTGCCGACGGCGAAGTTGCGGTGGCCGAAGGCCATGATGAGCAGGTTGGTGCCGAGGATCTGCCCGAGCCCGCCGGCGGCGCAGAGCAGCAGCACGAAGGCCGACAGCGGCGGCAGGGGCTGGCCCGCGGCGAACCCGTAGAGCAGGAGCAGCGCCGCGCCGACCGGCACGCCGTAGAGGTAGCGCACCACCCCCGCGGCATTGACCGTGAGCTCCCCGCGGAGCTTCTGCTGGAGCGCGGTGCGCCAGCACTGGAACAGCGCAGCGGCAAGCGTGAAGGCGATCCAGGCGGGCATCGGGCTCCGGCGGTCCTGCCCCCGCGCCGCGCGGGAGGGTCGGGGGTGGGGGGTGGGGAACGGCGCGGGCGCTGATGCTCGCCCGCCATCCTAACCCGGACGTGCCGCCGGTTGCAGCCGCCCCCGCCTGCCGCCGGCCGGAACCGGCCGCGGGGCGCCGGCCTTCAGCGCGGCCGCAGCACCGCCACCGCCTGCACGCTCGCCGCCACCACGATCTCCTCCGCCACGGCCACCGGCGGCGGCGCCCGCCCGCCGCTGGCGCTCGCGGCCATCATCGGCACCGGGCGCGGGCCGTGGTCCGGCACGTCGATCCGCACCTCCCGCAGCCCCACCATCACCAGGCCGAGCTGCGCCGCGACCGCCTCCGCCCGCCGCCGGAGCGCATCGAGCGCAAGCCGCGCCGCCTCCTCCCGCGCCGCGCGCGCCGCCTCGCCTGTCAGCGTCCAGGCGAGCGAGGCGGTGGCGAAGCCCTGCGCCTGCAGCGCCCCCACCAGTTCCAGCAGCGCCGGGCCCTCGGCGGCGCGCAGCGTGAGTTGCTGCGCCGCCACCCAGGCGCGGCCTTCCTCCACCCGGTTGGTCCAGTAGCCGCCGGTCGTGGCGCGCAGGCCCGGCACCGTGCCGGCCCGCTGCACAGCCGCCGCCATGGCGCGGTTCACCGCCTCCTGCGCCGCCGCCGCGCTGGCCGCGCGCGCCTCGGCGCGCAGCACCGCCACCACCTCGTCCGGCGCGCGGCGGACCTCCGCGCTCTCGGCGATGTGCAGCGCCGTCTCGGCCAGCGGCGCCGGCTGGGCCAAGGCCGCGCCGGGCAGGGCGAACAGCGCGCAAAGGGCGATCCGGCGGTGCATCGGCGTGGTCTCCTTCGTTCCGGGGCGCATGCAGCATACCCGGCGTGGCACCGGTGTGGCGGCCGCGCGGCGGATGGTTGACGCCGCGCAACGCCCGGCGGAGGCTTCGCGCCCTCCGCCTCCGACCGGGAGCCCCTGCATGCGCCGCCTGCCCCTTGCCGCCCTCGCCGCCGCCCTCGCCTTCGCCGTCCCCGCAGCCGAGGCGCGCAACTTCACCTGGTCCTTCAACGCCGATGTGCTGACGCTCGACCCGCACTCCTCCAACAACACCTTCACCAACAGCTTCCTCGGCAATGTCTATGAGGCGCTGGTCCGCCACAACGACCGCATCGAGATCGAGCCCGCGCTCGCCGAACGGTGGGAGCGCACCACCCCGACCGTCTGGCGCTTCCACCTCCGCCGCGACGTGGTGTTCCACAACGGCGAGACTTTCGACGCCGACGACGTGCTGTTCACCTGGACGCGGGTGAACGCGCCGGGCTCGCTCGCGCGCGGCCTGCTCGGCCAGATCAAGGAGGTGCGGAAGGTCGACCAGTACACCATCGAGATCGAGACGCATCGCCCCTTCCCGATCCTGCTCGCCTCCATCACCCAGTTCTACATGATGGATGAGGGCTGGAGCCGCGCGAACAACGCGGCGAACCCGGCCAACCTCTCGCAGCAGGTGGAATCCGGCGCGACCCGCACGGCCAATGGCACCGGCCCCTTCCGCATCGTGGACCGCCGCCCGGACGAGCGCACGGTGATGGAACCCCATGCGCGCTGGTGGGACCGGCCGCAGCACAACCTGACGCGCGTGACCTTCCAGCCGATCCGCAGCGCCGCGACGCGGACCGCCTCGCTGCTCTCGGGCGCGATCGACGCGAATGTGGAAGTCCCGCTCCAGGACATCCCGCGCCTGCTGCAGGATCAGCGGGTCGCCGTGATCGAGGGGCCGGAGCTGCGCACCATCTATCTCGGCTTCGACCATGAGCGCGACCAGCTGCTGTATTCCGACGTGCAGGGCCGCAACCCGCTCCAGGACCGCCGCGTGCGGGAGGCGATCTACCGCGCCATCGACGTGGACGCGCTGGTGCGCGGCGTGATGCGCGGCAAGGCCTGGCCGGCAGGCATGATGGTGAGCCCCTATCTCGCCGGCGCGCCGCAGGACCTCAACACGCGCCTGCCCTTCGATCCGGACGCCTCGCGCCGGCTGCTGGCGGAGGCCGGCTATCCCAACGGCTTCTCCGTCGGCATCGTCTGCCCGAACGACCGCTACGTGAACGATGAGCGCACCTGCCAGGCGATTGCGGGCATGCTCGCCCGGGTCGGCGTCCGGCTCCAGTTGCAGAGCGAACCCACCTCGGTCTGGTCGCGCCGCACCGCGAACCGCGACTTCTCGATGTTCATGCTCGGCCATGCCGGGCTGCCGCTGGCCGACAGCTACTCCACGCTGAACGAGGTGCTGCGGACCAACAGCCGCACCACCGGCGGGCTGAACTACGGCCGCTGGAGCAATGCCGAGTTCGACGCGCTGGTCGCGCAGGCCGCCGAGGCCGCGGACGAGCCGAGCCGCCAGCGCTTCATCCGCGCCGCGCTCGAGATCGAGCGGCGCGAGATCGCGCATGTGCCGCTGTTCCAGCAGCCCATCGCCTGGGCCGCCCGCCGCGGGATCGAGCTGCGCCAGGCACCCGACAACCGCCTGCGCCTCTGGCTCGTGAAGGTGGACTGACCACTTCTCCCTCCCCCGCCGGCGGGGGAGGGCCGGAGTGGGGGTGCTGCCGTCAAGCGCGCCCCCATCCTCCGCACCCCCACCCAACCCTCCCCCGCTTGCGGGGGAGGGCTTCAGCGGGCTCCCCCATGACCGATCTCCTCCTCCGCTACGGCACCGTCATCACGATGGACGCCACCCGCCGCGTCATCGAGGACGGCGCGGTGGCCATCACCAATGGCCGCATCACCGCCGTCGGCCCCACCGCGGATCTGCCGGCCACCGCCACCACCGTCATCGACGCGCGCGGCAAGGCGATCCTGCCCGGCCTCATCGACGGCCACGCCCATGCCGGGCACGGCCTGGTCAAGACCATGGGCAACAACGACAGCGCCGCCTGGTCCGAGGCCTGCCGCATCATCTACACCCTCGCCTCCCCGCCCAGCTTCTGGCGCGCCGAGGCGCAGCTCGCCGCCTATGAACGGCTGCGCTTCGGCGTCACCACCGGCGTCTCGCTGCTCGGCGGCGGCGACAGCATCGGCCGCGTGGACCACCCCGCCTTCACCGACGCGCATGCGACGGCGACGGAGGAGATCGGCATCCGCTCCATCCTCGTCCTCGGCCCGACCCGCCCGCCCTTCCCCCGCCCCTATGTCGGCCCCGACGGTACGGAGCGTCCCGTCTCCTTCGAACAGCAGCTCGAGACCATCACCGCCGGCGTCGAGACCTGGCACGGCAAGGGCAACATCCGCGTCGCCACGCTCATGCCCGTCTACCGGGAAGCGAAGCACGACCCGGCCAAGGTGAAGGAGATCGAGCGCCAGGGCCACGCGATCCGCGAGGCCGGCCGCAAGCGCGGCGCCTGGTTCCACCAGGACGGCCACCGCAACGGCAGCATCGAGATGGCCGAGCGCATGTTCGGCCTGATCGGCCCCGATTCCTGGCACAGCCACTGCACCGACCTGACCGATGCCGACATCGACACCCTCCGCCGCCACGGCGCGAGCGTGGTCCACAACCCCTCCGCCATCGCCGCCGTGCGCGGCTACTGCCCCGCGCCGAAGCTGATGGAGGCCGGCGTCACGGTGATGATCGGCTCGGACGCGACCGCGCCCGACCGCAGCGGCGACATGTTCCGCCACATGTTCCAGTGCATCCGCTACCACCAGCGCGCCTTCCGCGACGAGGGCATGATCCCGCCCGGCAAGGCGCTGGAGATGGTGACGGTGGACGCCGCGAAGGGCCTCGGCCTCGATGCCGAGCTCGGCAGCCTGGAGCCCGGCAAGCTCGCCGATGTCATCACCGTGGACCTGACGGGCCCGCACATGGTGCCGGCCAACATGCCGGTGGCGCGCGTGGTCTATTTCGCCAACGGGCATGACGTGAAGGACGTGGTCGTCGGCGGCCGCGTGCTGCTGCGCGACGGCGCCGCCCCGCATCTCGACCCCGCGGCCATCAACGCGGCCGCGAACCGCGAGGCCGCGCAGATGCTCGCCCGCTCGGGCCTTTCGCACATGGTGCAGGAAGACCCCGGCTGGGGCAGGATCCGGCGCTAGCCACGAAGCCCTCTCCCCCCGCAGGGGGGGAGAGGGTTGGGTGAGGGGGGCGCCGCCATGTGGGACGCGCCCGCAAGAACGTGGAGGAACCAACCATGCACCGCCGCACGCTCCTCGCCGCCGCCGCGCTCCTCGCGGCCGCGCGCCCCGCCTCCGCCCAGTCCTGGCCGACGCGCCCCGTGCGCATTGTCGAGCCCGGCGCCCCTGGCGGCGGCAACGACACCACCATCCGCCTGTTCCAGCCGCATCTGGAACGCGCCTTCGGACAGTCCTTCGTGGTGGAGAACCGCCCCGGCGCCGGCGGGCGCGTCGGCGTGGAGAACGCGTTCCGCGCAGCGCCCGACGGCTACACCCTCCTGCTCGGCAATGCCGGCTCCAACGGGATCAACGCGGCGATCTACCGCGACCTGCCCTACAACCTGGAAACCGACTTCACGCCCGTCTCGCTGCTCGTCACCGGGCCCAACGCGCTCGTCGTCAATCCGCGCGTCTTTCCGGTGAACGACGTCGCCGGGCTCATCGCCGCGATCAAGCGCCACCCGCCGGGCCACTTCAACTACGGCAGCGGCGGCGTCGGCTCCTCGGCGCATCTCTCGGCCGAGCTCTTCTCGATGATGGCCGGCGTGAAGATGGAGCACATCCCCTATCGCGGCGCGGCGCAGATGGGCCAGGCGGTGATCACCGGCGACGCGCCCTTCCTCATCGCCAACCTGGTCAACATCATGCCCTTCGTCTCCCGCGGCGAGGTGAAGCTGCTCGCGGTGACCAGCATGGAACGCTGGCCCGACCTGCCGCAGACGCCGACGCTGCACGAATCCGGGCTCCCCGGCTTCGAGACCATCGCCTGGAACGCGCTGTTCGGCCCGCCCGGCCTGCCGCGCGCGATCGTGGATCGCCTCGTGCCCGAACTGCAGCGCATCGGCCGCCTGCCGGAGGTGGTGGACCGCGTGAAGCTGATCGGCGGCCAGGTGGTCGCCTCCACGCCCGAGGTCCTCGCGCAGCGCGTCCGCAGCGACATCGCGAAGTGGCGCGACCTCGCCCAGCGGGCGAACATCCGCGCCGAGTGACCCCCTTGGCCACCATCACCTCGCTGCGCTTCCGCGGCATCAACGTCACGCCCAAGACCAACTGGTGCTTCCTGGAGGTCGCGACCGCCGACGGCCTGACGGGGCTCGGCGAATGCACGCTCGCCAACCAGGAAGGCCTGCTGGAGGCGGAGGCCGCACGCCTCGCCGCCAACGTCACCGGCGAGGATGCGCGCCAGCGCAACCGCCTCGGTCGCCTCATGCCGCTGATGCAGGGCGGGCTCGCGGCCGCGACCGTCCTCTCGGCCTTCGATGGCGCGCTGGCCGATCTCGCGGCGCAGCGCGCCGGCCAGCCCCTGCACCTGTTCATGGGTGGCGCGCTGCGCGACGAGGTCCGCCTCTACGCCAACATCAACCGCGGCGCGGAACGCACCCCCGCCGGCTTCGCCGCCGCGGCACAGCGCGCCGTGGCGCAGGGCTTCGCCGCCGTGAAGCTCGCCCCCTTCGAGCCGATGGTCTGGGAGGATGGGCTGACCGCGGCCAACCGCGCCGCCTATGCCGAGGGCCTCGCCCGCATCGCCGCGGTGCGGCAGGCCGTCGGGCCGGGGATCGAGGTCATGGTGGACGCGCATTGGCGCTTCTCGCCGGGCGGCGCGGCGGGGCTGATCCGCGACCTCGCGGAGTTCCGCCTGTTCTGGCTGGAATGTCCCGTTGCCGAGGCGAACCACCGGGAGATCGCGCGCCTGCGCGGGCTTGCGAACGCCGCCGGCATGCGTCTGGCGGGCGCCGAGTCGCTCACCGGCCTCGGCCAGTATCGCCCGCTGATCGAGGCCGGCTGCTACGACGTGCTGATGCCCGATGCGAAGCATGCCGGCGGCATCGAGGAGATCCGCCGCATCGCCGCCCTCGCGCTCACCGCCGGGGTCGAGATGGCGCCGCACAACCCGACCGGGCCGGTCTGCCACGCCCATTCGGTGCATCTCTGCGCCGTCATCCCGAACTTCCTGCATCTCGAGGTCCAGTTCGGCGAGACCGAGAAGTTCTTCGACCTGGTCGAGGGCGATCCGCTCCGCTTCGTCCAGGGCGCCGCGCTGCCGCCCCGGTCCCCGGGCCTCGGCGTCCGGCTCGCGCAAGGCGAGCACCCCCCCTGGAAACGCATGGACCGCCCCTGGCTCGATCCGCGGTTGGGCTAGCAGGCCGCGGACAGCCTCCCTCCCCCGATGAGCAGCGGGGGAGAGGGTTTCACCGGCCTCAGCGTCCGGTGAAGCGGGGCGGGCGCTTTTCCATGAAGGCGCGGCGGCCCTCGATGTAGTCCGAACTGGCGAAGCAGGCCTTCACCAGCCGGTCGCACATCGCCTCATCCGCCATGCCGCGATCCTTCAGCGCCTCGCGCACGATCGTCTTGACGCTGCCGACGGTGAGCGGCGCGTTGCCGGCGATGGCCTTCGCGGTGTCGAGCACCGTCTCCTCCAGCTTCTCGTTCGGCACGACGCGGTTGACCAGGCCCATGATCCGCGCCTCCTCCGCCGTGAAGCGCCGGGCGGTGAAGAAGATCTCCTTCGCGAAGGCGGGCCCGACCAGGTCCACCAGGCGGCGGATGCCGGACAGCGGATAGCCGAGGCCGAGCTTCGCCGCCGGCACGCCGAAGCCCGCCGTCTCGCCGCAGACGCGGATGTCGCAGCAGACCGCGAGCGCGGTGCCGCCGCCGATGCAATGGCCCTGGATCATCGCGATGGTGGGCTTCGGGCAATCCGCGAGCAGGTCGTAGGTCCGCGCCGTCTGCGCCTGGTAGGCCGCGACCGCTTCCTCGCTCGCCCGCTCGGATTCGAACTTCGAGATGTCGGCGCCCGAGACGAAGGCCTTGCCGCCCGCGCCGGTGACGACGACGACGCGCACGGCGTCATCGGCGATGAAGTCCGTCAGGATGCGCTCGACCGCCTGCCACATCTCCATCGAGACGGCGTTGTGCCGCTCGGGGTTGTTGAAGGTGATCCAGCCGATGCCGTCGGCCTTGCGGGCGAGCATCTTGTCGGTGCCGGTGACGAGCATGCCATCCATGTGTCGTTCCTCAGGCGCCGGCGCCGCCTTCGGCGGCCTGGCTTCCGCGCCTACGCGCTGCTGCGCTGGTTGCAAGTCCGGTCTGCGCGCGGGGCCGCTTTCGCGGCCCGGCGCTAAACGATCTGCCGCGCCTTGAGGTCGGCGATCTGGGCGGCGCTGTAGCCCATGCCGGCCAGGATCTCGTCGGTGTGCTGGCCGAGCTCGGGCGGGTGGCTCACGATGCGCGCCGGCGTGCGCGAGAGCGCGATGGGCTGGCCGACATAGCTCGTCTCGCGGTTGCCGCCATTGAGCTTGGTCGCGATGCCGAGGTGCTGCACCTGCGGGTCGGCGAACATCTCGTCCACCTTGTAGATCGGCCCGCTCGGCACGCCGGCCTCGTTCAGCGCGGCGACCCAATGCGCGGTGGTGTTGGTGCGGGTGGTCTTCTCGAGCTCGGCGTTCAGCGCGTCGCGGTGCTCGCTCCGGCTCGCGGAGGTGGCGTAGCGCGGGTCCTCCAGCAGGTCGGCGCGCCCCAGCGCGCGGGCGCAGCGTTCCCAGATCTTGTTGCCGCTGGCGGCGATGTTCATGTAGCCGTCGGAGGTCTGGAACACGCCGGTCGGGATCGAGGTCGGGTGGTTGTTGCCGGCCTGCTTCGGCACCTGGCCTTCCATCAGCCAGCGGCTGGCCTGGAAGTCCAGCATGAAGATCTGCGCCTGGAGCAGGCTGGACTGCACCCACTGCCCCTTGCCCGAGACCTCGCGCTCCAGCAGCGCGATCAGGATGCCCTGGGCGGCGAAGATGCCGGCGCAGAGATCGGCGATCGGGATGCCGACGCGCACCGGCCCCTGGCCCGGCAGGCCGGTGATGGACATCAGCCCGCCCATGCCCTGCGCGATCTGGTCGAAGCCCGGCCGCTGCGCATAGGGGCCATCCTGGCCGAAGCCGGAAATCGAGGCGTAGACGATCCGCGGGTTCACCGCGGCCATCGCCGCGTAGTCGATGCCGAGCCGCGCCTTCACGTCGGGGCGGAAGTTCTCGACGATGACGTCGGCGTCCTTCGCCATCTCCTTCAGCAGCGCGACACCTTCGGGCGACTTCAGGTTGAGCGTCATGCCGCGCTTGTTGCGGTGCAGGTTCTGGAAGTCCGAGCCCTGGCGCGGCCCGCCCATCGGATCGCCCTCGTCGAGGGCGGGCGGCATCTCGATCTTGATGACCTCCGCACCCCAGTCGGCGAGCTGGCGGACGCAGGTGGGCCCGGAGCGCACGCGGGTCAGGTCGAGCACCTTGAATCGCGCGAGCGCGGTGCAACCCGGCATCGTCTGGCCGTCGGGCATCGGATGTCCTCCTCTTGACGGGCGGCGTCCTAGCACGATCCGGGCCAGGGGCAAGCTTCGCCCCAGGCCGGGTTGCCGGGGCGGGCCCTCCGCGCCTAGGGTTCCTCAACCGACAGGGAGAGAGAGCAGGCCATGACCAGGGACAGCCATTTCACCCGCCGCGCGCTTGGGCTCGGCGCGGCCTCCGCCGCGCTGATCGGCGCCGGCGCCGCGAACGCCCAGGCGCCGCAATTCTTCCGCATCGGCACCGGCAGCGCGGGCGGCACCTACTATCCGATCGGCGGCATCATCGCCAACGCGATCTCCTGCCCGCCGGGCGCGGCCTGCAACGTCGCTGGCGCGACGGATGGCGTGCCGGGGATGGTGGCGGTGGCGCAGGCCACCCAGGGCAGCGTGCAGAACGTGAACCTGATCCAGTCCGGCAACGCGGAATCGGGCTTCACCCAGTCCGACGTGATGCACTGGGCCTATACCGGCACCGGCCTGTTCGAGGGCCGGCCCAAGCTCGAAAGGCTGCGCTTCATCGCGCACCTGTTCCCCGAGCACATCCACGCCGTGGTCCGCCGCGACAGCCCGATCCAGTCCTTCGCCGACCTGCGCGGCCGGCGCATCGCGATCGGGCTGCAGGCCTCCGGCGCGCGCATCGGGTCGGAGCTGATCCTGGAGGCGAACGGCATGCGCGCCGGCCGCGAATACCAGGCGGAATACCTGAACCAGGCGCAGGGCACGGAGCGCATGCAGGACCGCGGGCTGGACGCGACCTTCACGGTCGTCGGCTACCCGGCCGCCGCCTTCACCGAGTTCTGCAGCCGCACCGGCTGCCGCATCCTGCCGATCGCGGGCCCCGAGGCGCAGCGCGTGATGGAGCGGGCGCCCTTCTACGGCACCGGCGTGATCCCGGCCGGCGCCTATGAGGGCGTGACGGCGGACGTGCCGACGCTCACGGTCGGCGCGCTCTGGGCGGTGCGCGACAGCGTGCCGGAGGCGACGGTCTATGCCGTGACCAAGGCGCTCTGGAGTGCGACGACCCGCGGCCTGCTCGACCGCGGCCACGCCAAGGGCCGCGAGATCGTGCGCGAGGCGGCGCTCACCGGTCGCGGGGTGGTGCCCTTCCATCCGGGGGCGGAGCGCTACTACCGCGAGGCCGGGATTCTGCGTTAGCGCGCGGCCGCGCCGCGCCGACGGCATCTCCGTGGCATCGAGGGCGTTCCCCGGCCTGGCCGCCCCCCTCACCCTGCCCTCTCCCCCCTGTGGGGGGAGAGGGTTCTCCGGCCGGCGGCGAGGCAGGGCGATTTGACGACGCGGAACACAGGCACGAAGCTCGACCTCGACGCTGCGGCGAAGCTCGAGCAGGAAGCGGATGCGGAGCTGCGCTTCCGCACGCTGACGGGCTTCGCCGCGCCGCTGGTCTCGGCGGCGCTCGTCGCGCTCTCGGTGTTCCACTACTACACCGCCGGCTTCGGCATCCTGACCGAGCACTGGCACAAGGCGATCCACCTCGCCGCGGTGCTCGGGCTGATCTTCCTGATGTTCCCGGCGGGGCGCATCTGGCTCGGGCCGAAGCTCGGCGGCGTGCCGGCGCTGGACTGGCTGCTGGCCGGCGCCGTCGTCGCGGCGGCGATCTACCTGCCGGTGATCTTCGACGAGCTCACCTTCCGCATCGGCATGCCGAACGACACGGACGTGCTGATGGGCACGATCATGGTCGTCCTGACGCTGGAGGCGACGCGGCGGGCGATGGGCTGGGTGCTGCCGGCGATCGTCATCGTCTTCATCCTCTACGCGCTCTACGGCAACCACCTGGGCGGCGTGCTCTCCCACCCCGGTGCGGACTGGGCGGGGTTCGTGAACCACGTCTATCTCACGCAGGAAGGCATCTTCGGCATCCCGGCCAAGGTGGTGGCGACCTTCGTCTTCCACTTCGTGCTGTTCGGCGTGATCGCGACGCGGATGGGGCTCGGCCAGTTCTTCATCGATCTCGCGAGCGTCATCGCCGGGCGCTACGCGGGCGGGCCGGCGAAGGTGGCGGTGCTGTCCTCGGCGATGTTCGGCTCCATCTCCGGCTCTTCCATCGCCAACACCGTCACCACCGGATCGCTGACGATCCCGGCGATGAAGAAGATCGGCTACAAGCCCCATTTCGCCGGCGCGGTGGAGGCCGCGGCCAGCGCCGGCGGGCAGATCACCCCGCCGATCATGGGCGCGGCCGCCTTCGTCATGATCGAGTTCCTGGAAATCCCGCTGACCACGCTGCTGATCGCCGCGGCGGTCCCGGCGGCGATGCATTTCTGGGGCGTCTTCGTCCAGGTGCATTTCGAGGCGAAGCGCCTCGGGCTGAAGGGCCTGCCGGAGGCGGACATCCCGAAGCTCTGGCCGACCGTGCGCGACGGCTGGCCGACCGTGATCCCGCTGGTGCTGCTCGTCTGGGTGATCGTCGAGGGCTACACGCCCTATCTCGCGGCCTTCTACGGCATCACCGCCTGCGTCGTGGTCGGCTTCATCAACCCGCGCAACCGGCTGACGCTGCGCGACCTGTGGGATGCCCTCGACATGGGGGCGCGCTACGCGCTCGCGGTGGGGGCCGCGGCGGCGGCCGTCGGCATGGTGGTCGGCGTCGTCACGCTGACCGGCGCGGGCTTCCGCATCGGCTTCATCGTGACGCAGGCGGCGGGGCAGACGGCGGCGATGTTCGTCCCCCTCATCGACATGCTGCCGACCGGCTGGGCGACGCTGCAGGGGCTCACGCTGTTCCTCACGCTGGTCTTCGTGGCGCTGATCTGCATCGCGATGGGGGCGGGCATCCCGACCACCGCGCTCTACATCGTGCTGGCGGCGATCGCGGCGCCTTCGGTCATCCAGCTCGGCGTGCCGCCGATCGCGGCGCATCTCTTCATCCTCTATTTCGGCATCCTCGCCGATCTCACGCCGCCGGTCTGCGTCGCCGCCTATGCGGCGGCCGGGATCGCGGGATCGAACCCGTTCCGCACCGGGCTCACGGCCTTCCGCCTGGGTGCGGCGAAGGCGACGGTGCCCTTCGTCTTCGCCTATGCGCCGACCATGCTGATCATGGTGGACGGCTTCACCTGGGCCGACTTCGCCTTCGTCACCGCGACCTGCGCGCTCGGCGTACTGATCCTCGGCATCGGGCTGACGGGCTACGCCTTCACCCATATGGGGCTCGGCAGCCAGGTCGGGCTCGTGCTCGCCGCGCTGCTGATGATCGCGCCGAACGGGCCGCTGACGGCCGTCGGCGTCGCGATCGCCGCGCCGCTCGTCCTGCTGAACTGGCTCGCGGCGCGAAGGAACCGCGGGGAAGCTCAGCTCCGCTGATCGCCGCGGCGCTGGGCGGCCATGCGGACCGGCGCGTTGGCCGCGCCGAAGCCGGCATAGCCATCGGCGCGGGCCACGATCTCGAGGAAGAAGCGGTCGCGGAAGGCGTGGGTGTAGGCGTGCAGGAAGCTGCCGCCCGCCGGATCGCGGTCATAGAGCAGGTGGCGGCGTGCGAGGGCGTCGAGCTCCTCCTCCGCCAGGCCGAAGCGGGCGCCGAGGTCCTCGTAGTAGTTCTCCGGGATGTCGAGCAGGGGCGCGCGGCGCGCGGCGGCCTCGTCCACCAGCGCGGCGGCGTCGGCGGCGGCGAAGGCGATGTGGTGGACGCCCGCGCCCGCGAGCGCCGAGACGAAGCGGCCCGTCCCGGTCCGCCCGCTCTCCGAGACGTTCAGCGGCAGCCGCACCATCCCCGCCGCACCGCCCCCGGTGAAGGCGCGGGAGCGCACGAGCCCATAGGGATCGGGCAGTTCCCAGAGCGCATCGGGCGCGAGGCCGAACAGCGCGCGGTAGAACAGCACGAAGCTGTCGAGCATGCCGGAGGCCACCGCCTGCGCGGCATGGTCCACGCCGAGCAGGGCCCCCCCTTCTGGCGCCGGGTCGAGGCGGAAATCATCCTCCCAGATCGGCCGCGCGCCGGCCTCGACGAGATAGACCAGCGTGCCGTCCGGCGCGCGCACGGCGGGGATGTGCCGCTCGCCCTCGCCGGTGCGCTCGCGCCAGACCGGGTATTGCAGCGCCTGCGCGCGGGCGGCGAGGCGTTCCGGGTCGTCCACGCGGAAGGCCATGGCACAGACGCAGGGGCCGAGCTGCTCGAAGCGTTCCGAGGCGGCGCTGTCGGGCTCGGCGTTCAGCACCAGGTTGGCGCCACCGTTGCGCCAGAGCTCGACATCCTTCGATCGGTGCTGCCCGGCGCGGTGGAAGCCGAGGGTCGCGACCAGCGCGCCGAGCTCCTCGCGCGCGGCGTGGTCCAGCGCGAACTCCACGAACTCGATCCCGGCGAGGCGCGGCAGCGGCGGAAGCGTGGCGAGGCCGGCCTGCTCCTCCAGCCAGACCAGGCTGCGCAGCCCGTCGCGGGCGATGCGGCGGGACGGGGCGGCGCGGAAATCGTCGTTGAAGACCTCGAGGGAGAGCGGGCCCGCGAAGCCGGTGGCGAGCAGGTCGCGCAGGAAGGCCGCGACCGGCAGCTCGCCCTGGCCCGGAAAGAGGCGGTGATGGCGGCTCCAGGACAGCACGTCCATGCTGAGCTTCGGCGCATCGGCAAGCTGGAGGAAGAACAGCTTCTCCACCGGCACCTGCGCCAGCCCCGCCAGATCGTCGCCGAGCGAGAGGGTGTGGAAACTGTCGAGGCACAGGCCGAGCGCCGCGTGGTCGGCCTCCCGCACGATGTCCCAGGCCTGGCGCCAGCGGTTGACATGGCGCCCCCAGGCCAGCGCCTCGTAGCAGACGCGCAGGCCCCGCGCGGCGGCGCGCTCGGCCATGGCGCGGAGATCGGCCGCGGCGCGCGCGGGCTCGGGCAGCGCCGCGGCATGGGTGCTGGAGCAGACGAGGAGGAGATCGGCGCCGAGCGCCTGCATCGTGTCGAACTTGCGCTCGGCGCGGTCGAGGTTGCGGCCGCGCTGCGGCTCGGGCATCGCCTCGAAGTCGCGGAAGGGCTGGAACAGGGTGATGGCGAGGCCGAGGTCCTCGCAGATGCGCCGCGCCTCGGCGGGCGTGCCGTCGAAGGTGAGGAGGTCGTTCTCGAAGATCTCGACGCCGTCGAAGCCCGCCGCGGCGGCGGCCTCCAGCTTGTCGGGCAGCGCGCCCGAGAGGCAGACGGTGGCGATGGAGCGGGCTCGGCGCGAGGGCATGACCGATCCTATCGGTGCAGGCCTGCGTCCGCCACAGGCGGGCGAGCGCCCGAATGGGCGCCGCCGCGAATGCGGCGAAGCCAAGCGGCCGGATGGCCGCGCCGGCGTTTGAAGGCGGATCGGTCACGATCCGCAGGCGAAGGCTTCATGCGGCTCCTCGCGTCATGCGGCTGGCGGGAGGGGAGATTGACGCGCAGCGGCGCGCACGTCCATCAAGCGCGCATGACGGAATGGGACCAGAGGCCCGGCGTGATCGTCGGGCTGATCGGTGCGGGCATCCAGGCCTCGCGCTCGCCCGCGCTGCATGAGCGCGAAGGCGCGGCGCAGGGCCTCAGGCTGATCTACCGCCTCATCGACCTCGACACGCTCGGGCTCGGCGCGGCGGCGCTCGAGGAGTTGCTGACGGCGGCGGAGCGGATGGGCTTCGCGGGCGTCAACGTCACCTATCCCTGCAAGCAGTCGGTGATCCCGCTGCTGCACGACCTGTCGCCCGATGCGCGGGCGCTGGGCGCGGTGAACACGGTGGTGTTCGCGGGTGGGCGGCGCATCGGGCACAACACGGATTGCTCGGGCTTCGCCGAGGCCTTCCGGCGCGGGCTGCCGGGTGCCGCGCGGGCGCGCGTGGTGCAGATGGGCGCCGGCGGGGCGGGTTCGGCGGTGGCCCAGGCGCTGCTGGCCGAGGGCGTGGGCGAGCTTGCCATCGCCGACACCGACGCGGCGCGGGCCGAGGCGCTGGCCGCGGCGCTCGTGGCGCGCTTCGGCGCCGGGCGGGCGCGTGCAGTGGGCGACCTGGCGGCGGCGGTGGCCGCGGCGGATGGCGTGGTGAACTGCACGCCCGTCGGCATGGCGAAGCTGCCCGGCACGCCGCTGCCGGCGGCCCTGCTGCGCCCCGCGCTCTGGGTGGCGGAGATCGTCTATTTCCCGCTGGAGACGGACTTGCTGCGCGCGGCGCGCGCCATCGGCTGCCGCACGCTGGATGGCGGCGGGATGGCGGTGTTCCAGGCCGCCGGCGCCTTCCGCCTGTTCACCGGGCGCGAGCCGGATGCCGAGCGGATGCTGGCGCATTTCGCGGCGATGGTGGGCTGACCGCGCCCTCATGCCAGCGGCCGCTTTCAGCGACTCGTTGGCATTCCTTTTGTTGCCCTCAGGCGCCGGGCGGCCGCTCCGCGGCCTTGGCTCGCCGGACTGCGTGCGGGCCGCATTCCGGGACCCCATCGGCGTTGCTGTGCAACGCCGATGGGAACCCGTCGCGGCCTCGGCCGGCTGCGCCGGCCGCAGGTCAGTCAACAGGGCCGTTGGCGTCACATTGCACCTCCCGCAAGCGCATGTTCCACCCCGCCCAGGATGTGCCGCGCGAGCACGGCGCGCGCGGCCGCGGCATCGCGCGCCAGCGCGGCGTCGAGCAGCGCGCGGTGCTCCGCCACCGCGATCTCGCCGCGGAAGCCGAGGGCGAGGTTCTGGTAGCGCAGGTAGCGCGCGAAGACCGCGGCATGCGTCGCCATCAGCGTGCGCGAGCCGCAGGCGGAGATGAGCGCCTGGTGGAACTCCGCATCGAAGCGGCGCCATTGCTCGAGCGCGGTGGCCTCGCCGGCGCGGAGCCGCTCCTCCATCTGCGAGAGCTTGTGGTGCGCGGCGACGATCCGCGCCTCCCACTCCACGTCGCCGGCGCGGAAGGCGCCTTCCAGCGCATGGCCTTCGAGCAGCAGGCGGAGCTGCGCCAGCTCGCGCAGCTCGGTGGCGGAGAAGGGCGCGACCTCGAAGCCGCGCTGGCCCTCGGCGACGACGAACCGCTCCGCGACCAGGCGGCTCAGCGTCTCGCGCAGCGTGCTGACGCCGGCGCCATAGGCGGTGCGCAGCGAATCGAGCTTCAGCTTCGCGCCGGGGCGCAGCGTGCCGCGCAGCAGGTCGGCACGGATCAGCCGGTAGGCGCGCTCGCCGGCGGTCTCCCCCGCGGTCTCCATGGCGTCGCCGCTCATGCGCGGCCGCGCCGCGGCTCGGCGGCTTCGGGCGCGCGGCGGCGGCGCGGCGCGAAGGCGGCGAGCGACCCGCTGCGCGCCACATGGGCGATGCAGCCTTCGACATGCGCGGCGAGGATCGGCGCCGCGCGGGCGGCGTCGCGGCGCAGCGCGCAATCGAGCAGCGCGGCGTGCTGGTCCGCCGCGGCACGGCCGCGGAAGGCGACGCCGACCATCTGGTAGCGCAGGTAGCGGTCATGCACCGCCGCATGCGCCTCGAGCAGCGCGGCGGAGCCGCAGGCGGCGATCAGCGCCTCATGGAAGCCGCGGTCGAGGCGCTTCCAGAGCGCGGTGTCCGCCGCCTCCCCGGCAAGCAGGCGGCGTTCCAGGACGGCGAGCTTGTGATGCGCGCCAACCACCGCCCCTTCCCAGTCGAGGTCGCCGGCGGCGAAGCTCTCGGCCATCGCATGCGTCTCGAGCAGCAGGCGCAGCTCCGCGATCTCGCGGAAATCGGCGATGGAGACGGGCGCGACGCGGAAGCCGCGCTGCCCCTCGGCCTCGACGAAGCCCTCCGAGGCGAGGCGGTTCAGCGCCTCCCGCAACGTACCGATCGCGGCGCCGTAGATGGCGCGGAGCCCTTCGAGGCCGAGCTTGCGGCCGGGCGCGAGGCGGCCGAGCACCACATCGGCGCGCAGCCGACGGTAGGCCGCCTCGCCGGCGGCTTCCGCCCGTTCCCCACCCTGCTCCGCCGCTGCCACGCGCTCCGTCCGGCCGGTTGCGCCCGGGACGATGCCCCAGGGCAAGGCTGCGGCGCAATATCCATCATTCAGCACTTTCTCGGACGGATCGCGAAATCGCTATTGATCCGGGGATCGCTCGCGCCTAGCCTGCGCCATCCGCCCCGACGAGGGCCGTAGGGAAGGGGAACGTCCATGCGATCGCCGATCGGCCGCCGCGCCGCGCTTGCCGCCACCACCGCCGCGCTGCTCGCGCCTGCGATCGGGGCCCGCGCCCAGGCGCGCCGGCGCATCCGCTTCACCGCCGTCTTCTCCGACCAGGACATCCGCGCCGAGGCGATGCGCGGCTTCCAGCGCGACCTCGCCGCCGAGTTCGACGTGGAGCTGCATCTCAACGCCACGCTGTTCCGGCAGGGGACGGAGCTCGTCGCGATCCAGCGCGGCAATGTCGAGATGGCGAATCTCGCGCCGCAGGATTTCTCGCGCCAGATTCCCGCCTGGTCGGTGATGGCTTCGGCCTACCTGTTCCGCGACGTGGACCACATGAGCAAGGTCTTCGCGAGCCCGGTGGGCGAGGAGTTCAAGCGCATGGCGCGCGAGCAGCTCAACGTCCAGATCCTCGGGCCGCTCTATTTCGGCACCCGGCATGTGAACCTGCGCCCGCGCACGCGCATCGCGACGCCGGCGGACATGCGCGGCCTGAAGCTCCGCATGCCGCCGGGCGAGACCTGGCAGTTCCTCGGCGAGGCGCTGGGCGCGAGCCCGACGCCGGTGGCCTTCGCCGAGCTCTACACCGCGCTCCAGACCGGCACCGTGGACGGCCAGGACAACCCGCTGCCGACCAGCCGCACCATGCGCTTCCACGAGGTGACGACGCAGTTCGTGCTGACCAGCCACCTGGTCGCCTACGACCTGCTCTCGATCTCCTCGCGCACCTGGGACGCGCTGAGCGCGGCGCAGAAGGCCGCGGTGCAGGCCGCCGCCGACAAGGCGATCGCCGAGAGCACGCGCCGGCACCTGGCGCAGGAGGAGGAGATGGTCGCCTTCTTCCGCAGCCAGGGCCTCGAGGTCTATGCGCCGAACGTGGACGCCTTCCGCGCCGAGGCGCAGCGCCGCTATCTCGCCTCCGCGCAGTCGCAGAGCTGGCCGGCCGGCATCCTCGACCGCATCAGCGCCGTGCGCTGAGCGCCACGTGCGGCGCGCGTCGGACTGGCTGCGCCGGCGCGCGGAGAACGTGCTGGCGCTGCTGCTGGCGGCGATGTTCGTCGCCTTCGTCATCCAGATCTTCATGCGCTACGCGCTGAACGCGCCCGTGGGCTGGACGACGGAGGTGTCCACCCTCGCCTGGCTCTGGGGCATCCTCTGGGGCGCGGCGCTGGTGTTGCGCGACGAGGAGGAGATCCGCTTCGACATCCTCTACGGCGCCGCCGGACCCGGCCTGCGCCGCGTCTGCGACGCGATCACCGGCGCCGCGGTGGTCGCGGTGTTCGGCTGGTCGCTGCCGGCCGTCTTCGACTACGTCACCTTCATGAAGGTGGAGCGCAGCGCCTATCTCGGCATCCGCTTCGACATCCTCTACGCGGTCTACATCGTCTTCGCGGTGGCGATGATCGTCCGGCACGCGGCGATCTGCTGGCGCGCGCTGCGCGGGCGGGCGGCGTGAGCCTCGGCGATCCATTCACCGTCGCGCTGGTCGCGCTGATCGGGCTTTCGCTGCTCGGCCTGCCGATCGGGCTCGCGATGATCACCGGCTCCATCCTGTACCTGGCGATGTCCGGGCAGGACATGTCCATCGCGGCGGAGCAGGTGCTGAACGGGCTGAACGGCAGCTACATCCTGCTCGCCGTGCCGCTCTTCATCTTCTCGGCCGGCCTGATGAACGCCGGGACGATGACGGACCGGCTGCTGCGCTTCTGCAACCTGCTCGTGGGGCGGTTCCGCGGCGGGCTCGGCCATGTGAACGTGGTGCAGAGCGTGATCTTCGCCGGCATGTCGGGCTCGGCCATCGCGGATGCCGCGGGCAGCGGCAAGATCATCATCGACATGATGAAGAAGGGCGGCGGCTACCCGGCGAGCTATGCCGGGGCGATCACCGCGGCGACGGCGGTGATCGGGCCGATCATCCCGCCCTCCATCCCGATGGTGCTCTATGCGCTGATCTCGGACAGCTCGATCGGCTACCTCTTCCTCGGCGGCGTGGTGCCCGGGATGCTGATGGGCCTCGCGCAGATGGCGATCAACAGCTGGATGGCCCATCGCCACGGCTATCCGGTGGCCGAGCGCGTGCCGCTGCGCGAGATTCCCCGCCTGACCTTCGAGGCGCTGCCCGCGCTGCTGATGCCGGTGATCCTGCTGGGCGGCATCTATGGCGGGGTGATGACGCCGACCGAGGCCGCCGCCGTCGCCGCCGCCTATGCCTTCGTCGTCGCCGCCTTCCTCTACCGCAGCCTCTCGGCGCGGGAGGCCTATGCGACGGTGCTCGGCAGCGCGCGCTCGACCGCGGCGATCGGCATGCTGATCGCCGGCGCGCTCGCCTTCAACTACGTCGTCACCAGCGAGAACATCCCGAACACGGTGCGGAACGTGCTGGCGGGGTGGGAGCTTTCGCAGTGGCAGTTCCTGCTGGCGGTGAACCTCATCCTGCTCGTCCTCGGCTGCCTGCTGGAAGGCAGCACCATCCTGCTCGTCGTCGTCCCCGTGCTCATCCCGACGGCGCAGGCGCTCGGCGTGGACATGGTGCATTTCGGCGTCGTGGTGGTGGTGAACATCATGATCGGGCTGATCACGCCACCCTACGGATTGCTGCTGTTCATCGTCGCCAAGCTGTCGGACGCGCCGCTCGGCGCCGTGGTGCGCGACACGCTGCCCTTCGTGATCGCCATGATCGGCGCGCTGGCGCTGATCACCTTCGTCCCCGAACTCGTGCTGTGGGTGCCGCGGCAGTTCGGCTATCAGGGGTGACCGCCATGCCCGCCGCGATCCATGTGCTGAACGGCCCGAACCTCAACCGCCTCGGCAGCCGCGAGCCGGCGATCTACGGCACCACCACGCTGGCCGAGGTGGAGGCGATGTGCCGCGAGGCCGCCGGCCCGACGCCGCTGGTGTTCCGCCAGACCAACTGGGAGGGGCAGCTCGTGGACTGGATCCACGAGGCGATCGACGCGCCGGCCTGCGGCGTGGTGATCAACCCGGCGGGGCTGAGCTTCCGCTCGATCCCGCTGGTGGACGCGCTCAGGATGGTGGCGGTGCCGGTCATCGAGCTGCACATCTCGAACATCCATCGCCGCGACGAGCTCCACCGCCATTCGCTGGTCTCGGGCGTCGCAACGGCGGTGATCGCCGGGCTCGGCGCGCGCGGCTACGCCACCGCCGTGCGCGCGCTCAAGGAGATGATGGCCGACGCCGGGGGCTGAGCCCGACCGGCATCCGCACGATCTAGCCCGGCCGCTCGCCGGCCTTCCGCTCCACGGTACCCAGCGCATCGGCCAGCCGGTGCGTCGCGCTGCCGGGCCGGGCGGGCTTCGGCTGGCTCTCATGCGGCGCCCAGCCGGTCAGCACCAGCAGGCGGAAGCCGGGCGCGACCTGGCCCGCCGCCTCCAGCGCGGCCGCGGCCAGCGGGAACAGCGCCCGCGGCGGCGTGCGCGGGTCGCGCGCCAGCACCGCATTGGCCTCGCCGGCGGCGCGCAGGTCCGCGAACAGGCCCATCGCGCTGCGCCAGGCGATCGGCACCTCCTCGGCATCGGCGACGGGCAGGGCGAAGCCGGCGCGCTGCAGCAGCCCGGCGGCGTCGCGCAGCTCCGGGAAGGGCGAGACCCGCGGCGCGAGCCCGCCGCGCAGCGTGCTCTCCGCCTCGGCGAGCGCCGTCCGCAGCCCGTGCAGCGTGCCGAGCCCGGGGAGCGAGGCGAGGAACAGCCCATCCGGCGCCAGCGCCCTGCGGATCTGGAGCAGCGCGCCGGGCAGGTCGTTGACCCAATTCAGCGAGAGGCTCGCCACGATCAGGTCGAAGCTGCCCGCCGCGAAGGGCAGGAACTCCTCGTCCGCCGCCACCGCGCATCCGCCAGCGCCCGCGGCCATGGCCGGGGACAGGTCGGCCGAGACCACGAAGGGAATCCCCCGCGCGGCCAGCATCGGCGCCACCGCGCCCCGCCCGCCGAGATCGAGCGCGCGGGAAAAGCGCCGCGTCGTGTCGTCCAGCCGGTCGAGCAGGCGCCCGGCGCAGTCCGCCAGCACCGGCGCGACGCGCCCGACGGTCGCCGCGGCCCGGTCCCGGCGGCGCCTCACCAGGGCGCGATCAAAGACGCGCATCTGATCCATGGCCGGCAGATGCGCCCGCTTCGCGCCTCCGGCAAGCCGCGTTAGGCTGGCCCGATCAGGAGGACCCGCCGATGAACGCCACCGATGTCTCGGCCGCCCGCGCCGCCGCCGTCGCCGCCACCGTGGACCGCATCCGCGGCATCGAGGCCGCGGAGGGCGTCACGCGCGCTTCGCTCGCCGCGATCCGCGCGGAGCTGCTGAAGCTCGCCGCGCAGGAGCATCTGTTCCCTTCCGCCAACTTCCCCCCGCCGCCGAACGGCGAGAAGGGATCGAACCGGTATCTCCTGCAGGAGGACCAGGGCGGGCGCTTCGCGCTCTACCTGAACGCGCTCAACCCGGGCAACGAGACGAAGCCGCACGACCACACCACCTGGGCCGTCGTCGTCGCGGTGGACGGGCAGGAGCTGAACAAGGTCTATGAACGCGCCGATGACGGCAGCGACCCGGCGCGCTGCGAGCTCCGCCTGCGCGAGGAGGTGATGGTGGAGCCCGGCCGCGGCATCTGCCTGATGCCGGAGGACATCCACTCCATCCACACCACCGGCAAGGTGCCGACGCGCCACCTGCACATGTACGGCCTCGCGCTGGAACGGCTCGACGACCGCAAGGGCTACGACCCGGAGACCGGTGCGGTGGTGCCCTACAACCGGAACTTCATGAAGCCGACCGCGACCGCCAAGGGCTGAGCCTGTGGCCCGTATCGCACCGGCCGCGCTGAAGGCCTGGCTCCGCGACGGCGCGGAACTCGCCATCCTCGACGCGCGGGAGGAAGGCGAGTTCAGCGCCGCGCATCTGTTCTGGGCCGTGCCCTGCCCGCTCTCGGTCGCCGAATCCCGGGCGCCGCGCCTGCTGCCGCGGCGGTCCGTGCGGATCGTCTGCTGCGACGGCGGGGAGGGGCTCGCGGAGAAGCTCGCGAAGCTGCTCGCGGCGATCGGCTGCACTGATGTGCATGTGCTGGATGGCGGCGTGCCGGCCTGGGCGGCGGCGGGGTTCGAGGTCTTCTCGGGCGTCAACGTGCCCTCCAAGGCCTTCGGCGAATGGGTGGAGCACCATTACGGCACGCCCTCGGTGGACGCGGCGGAGCTTCGCGCCATGCAGGAAGCGGGCGAGGATCTGCTCATCGTGGACAGCCGCCCGATCGGCGAGTTCCGCAACATGTCCATACCCGGCGGGATCAACGTGCCGGGGGCGGAGCTCGCCTATCGCGTGCCGGCGATGCTGGCGCGGCCCACGACGACCGTCGTGGTGAACTGCGCCGGCCGCACGCGCTCCATCCTCGGCGCCGAGAGCCTGCGCCAGGCCGGGCTGCCCAACCCCGTCGTCGCGCTCCGCAACGGCACCATGGGCTGGGAGCTCGCCGGCTTCCGCTGCGACCGCGGCCGCGAGGACCGCTACGCCCCCGGCACGCCGCCCGACGCCGCGCAGAGCCTGGCGCGCGCCCGCCGCTTCGCCGCCGCGCATGGCGTGCGGCGGACCGACCTGGCCGGGCTCGCCGCGCTGCGTGCCGAGGCGGACCGCACCACCCATGTCTTCGATGTGCGCGACCCGGCGGAATACGCGGCCGGGCACCTCGCCGGCTCGGTCAGCGCGCCGGGCGGGCAGCTCGTCCAGGCGACGGACCAGTGGGTGGCGGTGCGGCATGCGCGGATCGTGCTGGTGGACGACACCGGCGTGCGCGCGAGGATGACGGCGGGCTGGCTGCGCCAGCTCGGCGGGTGGGAGGTTCTCGTGCTCGAGGGCGGGCTGGAGGGCCGGCTGGAGACGGCGCTGCCGCCGACGCTGCCGCCCGGCACGCCCCGGATCGGCGTGGGCGAGCTCGCGGCGCTGCTGGCCGACGGCAATGCCCAGGTGGTGGACCTCGGGCGCTCGCTGGCCTTCCGGGCGGGGCACATCCCGGGCGCCGTCTGGGGCATCCGCACCCGGCTCGCCGCCATCGCGCCCCGGCTGCCGCAGGACCGGCGCATCGTCGTGGCGGCGCCGGAACCGGCGCTGGCCGCGCTCGGCATCGTCGAGCTGCGCGGGCTCGTCGCCGCGCCGGTCGCGGCGCTGGAAGGCGGCACCGAGGCCTGGAAGGCGGCCGGCTTCCCGCTGGAAGCCAACCGCGCCGACCCCCCCGACGAGGCCTGCGTGGACGCCTGGCTCCGCCCCTATGACCGCAACCACGGCGTCGAGGCGGCGATGCGGGAGTATCTCCGCTGGGAGGTGGAGCTGGTCGAGCAGATCGCGCGCGACGGGGACGCGCCCTTTGGAAATTGGTAGCGCGCTGCGCCGCCTGGGTGGCGGCCTGCTCGATGCGCTGCTGCCGCCGCATTGCCTGACCTGCGACAGCCCGGTCGCGCAGCAGGGCACGCTCTGCGCCGCCTGCTGGACCGGGCTGACGCCACTGACCCAGCCCTTCTGCGCGCGCTGCGGCGTGCCCTTCCTGCATGCCGGGCAGGCGGGCCCCGGCGGGCTCTGCCCCGGCTGCCTGGCCCGGCCGCCGAGCTATGGCGTGGCGCGCGCGGCGCTGCGCTACGACGAGGGCGCGCGGCGGCTGCTGCTGCCCTTCAAGCATGCCGACCGGACGGAGCTCGCCGGGCCGCTCGCCGCGCGGATGGCCCGCGCGGGCGCGGCGCTGCTGGCGCGGGCGGAGGTGATCGCGCCGGTGCCGCTGCATTGGCGGCGCCTGGTCGCGCGTCGCTACAACCAGGCGGCGCTGCTCGCCCGCCATCTGGCGCGGCAGGCCCGCCGGCCGCTGATCCCGGACCTGCTGCGCCGTGTCCGCCCGACCCCGGCGCTCGGCGACCGCGGCGCCGCGGAGCGCGCGGCGCTGCTGGAGGGCGCCTTCGCCGTGCCCGCGTCCGGCGCGCGGCGGATCGAAGGGCGGCGGGTGCTTCTGGTGGACGACGTGATGACCTCCGGCGCCACGGCCGAGGCCTGCGCCCGCGCCCTGCTCGGCGCGGGGGCGACGGCGGTGGATGTGCTCGCCGCCGGGCGCGTGCCGGACCCGCGGCTGGAACGGTCTTGACGCGCCGGGCGCGCGGCCCGACCTGGACGGCATGCCGAAGATCGAGATCTACGTGCAGGATTTCTGCCCGTACTGCGCCCGCGCCGTCGCCCTGTTCCAGAAGAAGGGCATCCCCTTCGAGGAGAAATACGCCCCGCATGGCAGCGCCAACCGCGCCGAGGCGGTCGAGCGATCGGGCGGGCGGACCACGGTGCCTCAGGTGTTCATCGACGGCCGGCATATCGGCGGCTCGGACGACCTGCTCGCGCTGGACCGCGCCGGCAAGCTGGACCCGCTGCTGGCGGCGTGAGGCGCTGGCACTCGCCAGGGGGGAGTGCCAGGGCTAGGATACGTCAACGCCGCGAAGAAGCGCGGCATGGGGCCGGGGAATGATCCACTACAGGCTGCGCTGCGGCGCCGGGCATGAGTTCGAGAGCTGGTTCCAGGACAGCGCCGGCTTCGAGAAGCTGGCCGCCGCCGGCCTGGTGGAGTGCGCGGTCTGCGGCAGCACCCAGGTGGAACGCGCGCTGATGGCGCCGGCCGTGGTGTCCAGCCGGAAGAAGGCGAAGCCCCCCAAGGCCGAGGCCCCGCCCGCCGCCGAGACCCCCGCCGCCCCTCCGCCACCCGCCCCCGCGCCGGGCGCCACCCGCATGGCCGCCGGCCCCATCCCGCCCCAGATGGTCGCGATGCTCCAGCGGCTGCGCGCCGAGGTGGAGAAGAACTGCGACTATGTCGGCAAGGATTTCGCCGAGGAGGCCCGCAAGATCCACAACGGCGAGGCCGAGGCCCGCGGCATCTACGGCGAGGCAACGGACGCCGAGGCCGAGGCGCTGGCCGAGGACGGGATCGAGGTGGCAAGGCTGCCCTGGGTGCCCAGGGCGGATGGGTGAGGACGGGGGTGGAGGCCGTGTGGTAGTTTCCCCGGCATGGAACTGAACCTTTCGCCCGAGGTCGTGCGGCTGATCGAAGCGAAGCTCGCCGGCGGCGGCTTCAGGGACGCGGCCGATGTCGTCGAGCAGGCCGTGCGGCAGATGGAGCAGCCCTGGCCGCCGCAGGTCGCTGCGTTGCAGGCGGCACTGCAGGAGGGGCGGGAGAGCGGCTCGGTGGCCGTGGACCTCGACCAGCTCGAAACCGACATGATCGCCCGGATCCGCCGACGCGTGTGACGGGCCCGCGCGACCTGCGCCTGTCGCGGCGGGCGCTCCGCGACCTCGATGAGATCGAAGCGTGGATCGCCGCGGAGAACCCGGATGCCGCGGAAGCGGTGATCGGCCGCATCTTCGACGCGCTGCGCGTCATCCGCGATCATCCTGCCGCCGGGTCGCAAAGGCCCCGGCTCGGACGGGACGTGCGCTGCGTCGTTGCAGATGCCTACCTGGCCTTCTACGAGCCCGAGGGACAGGACTTCGTCGTGATCCGCATCCTCCACGGCGCGCGCGACATCACCCGCGGGCTGCTGCGCGGCTGACGCCCCCTACCTCCCCGCCATCGCGAGGTAGTTGACCCCCAAATCCCCGCTCTCCCGCCACCGCCCCGTCAGCGGGTCCATCGTCATCCCCGCGAGGTCCGTCACCGTCAGCCCCGCCCGGCGCAATTCTGCGCCCAGCTCCCCCGGCGTCACGAACATCCGCCAGTCATGCGTCCCGACCGGCAGCAGCCGCAGCAGGTATTCGGCGCCGAGCTTGGCCATCACGAAGCTCCGCGCCGTGCGGTTCAGGGTGGAGAGGAAGACCAGTCCCCCGCGCGCCTCCGGCGCGACTCCCCCGCGCGCCTCCGGCGCGACTCCCCCCGGCCTCACCAGCGCCGCCAGCGCCGCGCAGAAGGCGGCGCGGTCCTCGACATGCTCGATCACCTCCAGCGCCACCACCGCGTCGAAGCGCGCACCCTCGGCGGCCAGCGCCTCGGGCGTGCCCTCCCGGTAGGTGATGGCAAGCCCGCTGGCCTCGGCATGGGCGCGGGCGGCGGCCAGCGCCTCGCCGGCGGCGTCCACCCCCGTCACCTCGGCGCCCATGCGGCAGAACGCCTCGGCGGCAAGCCCGGCGCCGCAGCCGACATCGAGCAGCGTGAGCCCCGACAGGTCCCGCCCTGTCCGGCCATGCGCGCGCGCGATCCGCTCGGCGATCCAGCCGGTGCGCAGCGGGTTCATCCGGTGCAGTGGCTTCATCGGCCCGTCCGGGTCCCACCAGCGATCCGCCAGCGCCCCGAATTTGCGGATTTCGGCCTCGACCGCCGTCCCGTCCATGTTGCCCCCTGGCCGCGCCCCGTCTATCTGACCCCGCCCGTCGGGTGGCGCAACCAGCGCCGCCCTGCGCCGGCCCCAATCCGGACCCGAACATGGCCCGCATCGTGATGAAATTCGGCGGCACCTCCGTCGCCGACCTCGACCGCATCCGCAACGTCGCCAACCGCGTGAAGCGCGAGGTGGAGGCGGGCCATGAGGTCGCCGTGGTCGTCTCGGCCATGGCCGGCGCCACCAACCAGCTCGTCAAATGGTGCCAGGAACTCTCGCCGCTGCATGACGCGCGGGAATACGACACCGTCGTCGCCACCGGCGAGCAGGTGACGATCGGGCTGCTCGCTATCGCGCTCCAGGCCATCGGGGTGGAGGCGCGGTCCTGGCAGGGCTGGCAGATCCCCATCCTGACTGATTCCGCCCATGGCAAGGCGCGCGTCGAGTCCATCGACGGCAGCCTGCTGATCGAGCGGATGCAGCAGGGCCAGGTGCCGGTGATCGCCGGCTTCCAGGGGCTGGAGCCGGCGCGCAACCGCGTCACCACCCTCGGCCGGGGCGGCTCCGACCTCTCGGCGGTGGCGGTCGCGGCCGCGGTGAAGGCGGACCGCTGCGACATCTACACCGACGTGGACGGCGTCTACACCACCGATCCGCGCATCGTGCCCCGCGCCCGCAAGCTTGAACGCATCAGCTACGAGGAGATGCTGGAACTCGCCTCGGTCGGTGCCAAGGTGCTCCAGACGCGCTCCGTCGAGCTCGCGATGAAGCAGCGGGTGCGCGTGCAGGTGCTCTCCAGTTTCGAGGACAAGCCAGGCTCCCTGGTCGTTGACGAGGACGAGATCGTGGAACAGCCCATCGTGTCCGGCATCGCCTATTCGCGCGACGAGGCGAAGGTGACGCTCCGCCGCGTGCCCGACCGGCCCGGCATCGCCGCCATGGTCTTCGGGCCGCTCTCGGCGGCGAATGTCAACGTGGACATGATCGTCCAGAACGTCGGCGCCGACGGCACAACCGACATGACCTTCACCGTCGGCCGCGCCGACCTGCCGCGTGCCAAGGACCTGCTGGAGAAGCAGCAGGCCGCGATCGGCTGCGAGGCGATCGTCGCCGATCCCGAGGTCGCGAAGATCAGCGTCGTCGGCATCGGCATGCGGACCCATGCGGGCGTCGCCAGCACGATGTTCAAGGCGCTGGCCGAGAAGGGGATCAACATCCAGGTGATCTCCACCAGCGAGATCAAGGTGAGCGTGCTGATCCCGGTGGACTACACCGAGCTCGCGGTCCGCGCGCTGCACACCGCCTATGGCCTGGACGGGCCCGAACCGGCGCGGCGGGGCGAGGATTGAGCCCCATGGACGCTCCGCCCGACTGGGCGCTGGCGCGGGTGGATGCGCTCATGGCGCGCGGCGCGGCCTTCTTCGGCAGCCGCTATGCCATCATGGGCGGGGCCATGTCCTGGGTCAGCGAGCGGCACCTGGTCGCCGCCCTGTCCAACGCCGGCGCCTTCGGCGTGATCGCCTGCGGCGCGATGGAGCCGCCGCGCCTCGATGAGGAAATCAAGGCGACCCAGGCGCTGACCGACCGGCCCTTCGGCGTCAACCTCATCACGATGCACCCCCGGCTCGATGCGCTGGTGCGGACCTGCCTCGACAACCGCGTCGGCCATATCGTCTTCGCCGGCGGCATCCCGCCCGGCAGCGCGATCAAGGCGGCGAAGGAAGGCGGGGCGAAGGTGGTCTGCTTCGCCCCGGCGCTGGTGCTGGCCAAGCGCCTGGTCCGCTCCGGCGCCGACGCGCTCGTGATCGAGGGCTCGGAGGCGGGCGGGCATATCGGCCCCGTGAGCCTCAACGTGCTCGCGCAGGAGATCCTGCCGCATGTCCGGGACGTGCCGGTCTTCGTCGCCGGCGGGATCGGCCGGGGCGAGGCGATCCTGTCCTACCTGGAGATGGGGGCGGCCGGCGCGCAGCTCGGCACGCGCTTCGTCTGCGCCACCGAATCCATCGCCCATCCGCGCTTCAAGCAGGCCTTCATCCGCGGCCAGGCGCGGGATGCGATGCCGACCGTGCAGCTCGACGAGGCCTTCCCGGTGATCCCGGTGCGGGCGCTGCAGAATGCCGGCACGAAGCGCTTCCTCGACTACCAGGCCGAGACCATCCGCCGCTTCCGCGCCGGCGAGGTGGAGAAGGAGGCCGCGCAGCTCGACATTGAGCATTTCTGGGCCGGCGCGCTGCGCCGCGCGGTGATCGACGGCGATGTCGAGAACGGCTCGCTGATGGCCGGGCAGAGCGTCGGCATGGTGACGGCCGAACAGCCGGCCGCCGAGATCATCAAGGAACTTGTCTGGCAGGCCGCCGCGGCGCTGGCGGTGCGGGCCGATGTCCCGACGGGTCGATGACGCGAAAGCTCCATTCGCATGACAGCGGAAAAAAGCAGCGTGATTCGGTTTGCCGCCTTCGCGGTCCCGCGTTAGGTGTCGAAGCCGTGGCCCAGGACATGAAGCGCGCCCCCCGCCAGGTCGAGACTGCCGCCGCCGAAGCCGCCCGCCTCGGCGGGGAATTGCGGGCGGCCCGCGAATCCCTCGGCCAATCCGTCGACTCGCTCGCGACCCGGCTGCGCATCCGCCGCGCGCATCTGGAGGCGCTGGAGCAGGGGCGGCTCAAGGACCTGCCCGGCGCGGCCTATGCGATCGGGTTCGTGCGCAGCTATGCCGCCGCGCTCGGGCTGGACCCGGACGACCTGGCCCGGCGCTTCCGCGACATCGCCGGCGGCGGCAAGGCGCAGCCGAAGCTGGTCTTCCCCGAGCCGCCGGCGGAACGCGCCATCCCCGCGGGCGCGCTGATGGCGTTCGGCACCGTGGTGGCGATCGGCGCCTATGTCGCCTGGTTCAACTGGTCGGGCGGCGGCAGCCGCATCGTGGACGTGGTGCCGCCGGTGCCGCCGCGGCTGGAACAGGCGGCCGAGCTCGGCCGGGCCCAGATCCCGCGCGAGGCGCCGCCCGCCACCGGCGCCCTGCCGCCGCTGCCGGTGCTGCCCCCGCCGGGCGGCGCGCCGGGCGTGGTCGGCTCGCCGGGCGCGAACACCTCGGCCCAGGCGGCGACGGTGCCGACGGCCCCGGTGCCGGCCCGCCCCGCGCCGATCCCGGCCCCCCCGCCGGTGGTCGCCGAGCCCCCGGCCCCGCCGGCCCCGCCCGAGCCGCCCCGGCTCCTGCTCCGCGCCCGCGCCGGCAGCGGGGAGGGGTCCTGGGTGCAGGTGCGCGATCCGCGCGCCGGCCAGACCCTGCTCAACCGCGTGCTCCGCCCCGGCGAGACCTGGGAGGTGCCGCAGCGCCCCGGGCTGGTCATGGATACGGGCAAGGCCGAGTCGCTTGAGATCGTGCTGAACGGGGAGGCGCAGCCGACCCTCGAAGGCGTGGTCGGCGTCCGCCGCGGCATCGCGCTGGAGCCGGACCGGGTCCGCCAGCGCCTGATCCCGCCAGCCGCCGCGGCGTCACCGAACCGCAACTGACGCGCCCCCTGGGATCGTTCGCGCCGGCGCCATATGCTGGCGCGCCGGTGCGGACCGGCGCCGCGAGGAAAGGCCGGATGTCCTATCGCCCCTATCAGCAGATCACCCGCCGCCCCTCCCGCCAGATCCGGGTGGGCAAGGTGCTCGTCGGCGGCGATGCGCCGATCACCGTGCAGACCATGACCAACACGCCGACCGAGGACGCGAAGGCGACGATCGAGCAGATCCGCCGCTGCGAAGTCGCGGGCGTGGACATCGTGCGCGTCTCGGTCCCCACCGAGGACAGCACCGCCGCGCTGCACGAGATCGTGCGCGAGGTGAACGTGCCGGTGGTGGCCGATGTGCATTTCCACTACCGCCGCGCCATCGAGGCGGCGGAAGCGGGCGCGGCCTGCCTGCGGATCAATCCGGGCAACATCGGCTCGAAGGAGCGGGTGAAGGAGGTGGTGAAGGCCGCCCGCGACCATGATTGCGCGATCCGCATCGGCGTGAACGCGGGCAGCCTGGAGCGCCACCTGCTGGAGAAATACGGCGAGCCCAATCCGGAAGCGCTGGTCGAATCCGCGCTGTGGCACGCCGCGCACCTGCTGGACGAGGGCTTCGACCGCTTCAAGATCAGCGTGAAGGCGTCCGACGTCTTCCTCGCCGTCGCCGCCTACCAGCAGCTTGCCGAGCAATGCGACCACCCGCTGCACATCGGCATCACCGAGGCCGGGGGCAAGCGCGCGGGCACGGTGAAGAGCGCGATCGGGCTGGGCTCGCTGCTCTGGGCCGGCATCGGTGACACGGTGCGCGTCTCGCTCTCGGCCGAGCCGGAGGAGGAGGTCGCGGTCGGCTGGGAATTGCTGAAGTCGCTGCATCTGCGCCATCGCGGCGTGAAGGTGATCTCCTGCCCCTCCTGCGCGCGGCAGGGCTTCGACGTGATCCGCACGGTCGAGAAGCTGGAGGAGCGGCTCGCGCATGTGAGCGAGCCGATCAGCCTCTCGATCATCGGCTGCGTCGTGAACGGCCCGGGCGAGGCGCTGATGACCGATATCGGGCTCACCGGCGGCGGCGCGGGGACGCACATGGTCTATCGCGCGGGCCGGACCGACCACACGGTCAGGACGGAGGAGATGGTGGAGCACATCGTCGGCCTGGTGGAGGCGAAGGCCGCCGCGATGCAGGCCGCGAAGGCCGCGGAGAAGCAGGCGGCCGAGTGATCCGCCGGCCCTGTTGACTGACCTGCGGCAGGCGCAGCCGGCCGAGGCCGCGAATGCGGCCCGCCGGCAGTCCGGCGAGCCAAGCGGCCGGAGGCCGCGCCCGGCGCCTGAGGGCAACAAAATGAATACCAACGAGTCGCTGAAAGCGGCCGTTGGTATGACCCGCCGGCCGGCCGGGGTCACGCCGCGCGCGTTCAGCCCCGGGGCGGCTGCCGCGGCAGGACCGGGGTGAGCCCGCCCAGGCCGTCCTCGCCGCCGCCATCCCCGGCGAAGGGCAGCCTTTCGAGCAGGAAGGCGGTCGCGCTCTCGATCTCCGCGCGCAGCAGCGCGGCCGCGTCCTCCCCCGCGCCGCGCCGGAGCGCCTCCAGCATCGCGGCGTGATGCGTGACGCCCGGCGGGCGGGTCACGATCAGCCAGCGCGCATCGCGGAACACCGGCCCGCGCCGCACCCAGGCGGATTCGATCATGCCGAGCAGCATCGGCGCCGCCGCCGCGCGGTAGAGGGTGAACAGGAACTCCCGGTCGGCGCGCTGCACCGCCTCCGGATCGCCCGCACCGCGCGCCGCCATCTCCTCCGCGAGGATCGCCGCGAGCCGCGCGATCAGCCCGGCGTCGCAGCGTGGCGCCGCCATGCTGACGGCCAGCGGCTCGAGCCGGGCGCGGATCGCGGAGAGCTCGGCGAAGGCCGCGCGCGTCAGCCGCGGCACCACCGCCGTCCCGGACGGCAGCAGGTCCACCCCCTGTTCCGCCGCCAGCCGGCGCAGCGCGCTGCGCGCGGGCATCGGGCTGGTGCCGAGTGCGGCCGCGACGCGGCGGATCGAAAGCTTCTGTCCCGGCGGGAAGGCGCCCTCGACCAGGGCCTGGCGCAGCTGGCGCCAAGCCTGCTCCTCCAGCGAGGCGGGGTCCGACGAACGGGCTTGCACCGGCCGCACGACTGTGATCACACTTTGGACAAATACGCGATCACAGGAGGGGGCGCAATGAAGTGGCTGCGCAGTGCGATCGCGGCCTCCGGCCGCCCACCTTGCCGCACGGCGCCGGCGCGATGAGCGCGCCCGCCACCCTCCAGCGCAACAGCGACGTCGCCTCCGCCGTGGCGGAGGCGCGCGCCCGCTACGCCGCCGCGCGCCCGGCCAGCGCCGCCCTGCATCGGGAAGCCCTCGCGGTGCTGCCCGGCGGGAACACGCGCAGCGTGCTCGCCTATGGCCCCTTTCCCACCGCGATGGCGGGCGGCGAGGGCTGCCGGCTGCGCGACATCGACGGGCACGACTATCTCGACCTCTGCGGCGAATACACCGCGGGCCTGTTCGGCCATTCCGACCGGCGCATCCAGGCCGCGCTGCAGGCCGCGCTGGCGCGCGGGCTGAACCTGGCCGCGGTGGGGGAGGCGGAGGTGCGGCTCGCGCAGATCCTCTGCCGCCGCTTCGCCTCGATCGAGCGGGTGCGCTTCACCAACAGCGGCACCGAAGCCAACCTGATGGCGGTGACCGCGGCGCGCGCCTTCACCGGCCGGCCGATGATCATGGCGTTCCGCGGCGGCTATCACGGCAGCGTCCTCACCTTCCCGCTCGGCGGCAGGAGCCCCGCCCTCGCGCCCTATCCGGTTGTACTGGCCGACTACAACGATCCCGAAGGCGCCACCGCGCTGATCCGCACCCATGCGGCGGAACTCGCCGCGGTGCTGGTGGAGCCGATGCTCGGCTCCGGCGGCTGCATCCCGGCGCGCCCGGATTTCCTGCAATCGCTGCGCGATGCCACGCGCGAGGCCGGCGCGCTGCTGGTCCTGGACGAGGTGATGACCTCGCGCATGTCGGCCGGCGGGCAGCAGGGGCGGCTCGGGCTGGTGCCGGACCTGACGACGCTCGGCAAATACATCGCGGGCGGCATGAGCTTCGGCGCCTTCGGCGGCCGCGCCGAGGTGATGGACGCCTTCGCCGGGCCGATCCCCCATGCCGGCACCTTCAACAACAACGTGCTTTCCATGGCCGGCGGCGTGGTGGCGATGGGCGACATCTTCGACGCCGCCGCCGCCGAGGCGCTCTTCGCCCGCGGGGAGGCGCTGCGCGCCCGGCTCAACGCGCTCTGCCGCCAGGCCGGCGCGCCGATGGCCTTCACCGGCCTCGGCTCGCTGCTCTCCCCGCAATTCGGCGACGGCCCGTTCGAGCGGCCGGCGCCGCCGACGCCGCTCGCCGACGGGCTGCGCGAGCTGTTCTTCCTCGACATGCTCGAGACCGGCATCTACCTCGCGCGCCGCGGCATGGCCGCGCTCAGCCTGCCGGTCGGCGCGCCCGAGCTCGACCGCTATGCCGGCGCGGTGGCGGATTTCCTCGCCGCGCGCGGGCCGCTCCTGCAAGACGCCCGGGCGGCGGCATGATCCGCCGCGCCGCCGCAAGCGCGATGCGCTGAGGCCCGGATGGACCCGGCGATCTTCCATCCCGCGTTCAAGCCCCGCCCCTTCTGGTGGGAGGCGGTCGCGATCGGGGCGGACGCGCCGGCGGACCTGCCCACGCGCGCCGACGTCGTGATCGTCGGCGGCGGGCTGACCGGGCTCAACTGCGCGATCGAGCTCGCCCGCGGCGGCGCCGACGCCGTGGTGCTGGAGGCCGGCGAGCTGGGCTTCGGCGCCTCCACCCGCAACGGCGGCGGCATCTCGGGCGGCAACAGCGTCGGCAAGGGCCTCTCGGGCGCGAAGGCGCGGCAGAGCCCGGCCGAGGCCGAGGACTGGCTGCGCGCGATCATCGGCGGCGCCTCCGAGGGGCTGTCCTACATCGAGGCGCTGATCCAGCGCGAGGAGATCGCCTGCCACTACGAGCGCACGGGCCGCTTCGTCGGCGCCTGGGCGCCGAAGCACTTTGCGGGGATGGCGGGGAAGCTCGAGGCGCTGAACCGGCATGGCGAGGCCGGGGCCTACATGCTCCCGCGCGAGCGCCAGCGGGAGGAGATGGCCTCCGACTTCTACTGCGGCGGGATGGTGGTGAACCGCACCGGCAAGCTGCATCCGGCCCTCTACCACCACGGCCTGATGGAGGCGGCGCGGCGGCACGGCGCGCGGCTCCTCGGCCGGACGCCGGCCGGCGCGCTCACCCGCATCGCCGGCGGCTGGCGCATCGGGACGCCGCGCGGCGCGATCGAGGCGCAGGAGGTGGTGATCGCCACCAACGGCTACACCGGCGATCTCACGCCCGACCTCAAGCGGCGCATCATCCCCGTGGCCTCGCACATCATCGCCACCGAGGAGCTCGATCCCGATCTCGCCCGCAGCCTGATCCCGAAGGGGCGGACGCTGGCCGATTCCTGCCGCATCCTCTGCTACTACCGCCTCTCCCACGACAACCGCCGGGTGATCTTCGGCGGCAGGCCGCGCTTCACGCAGGTGCCGCCCGAGACCTCGGCGCCGCTGCTGCACGCCATGATGCTCGCGCGCTGGCCGCAGCTGAAGGGCGTGCGGGTGACGCATGCCTGGACCGGCAACCTCGCCTTCGCCTTCGACTACCTGCCGCACATGGGCGTCACGCCGAAGGGCCTGCACTACGCCATGGGCTGCAACGGATCGGGGGTGGCGGTGCTGTCCTGGCTCGGCGCCGAGGTCGGGCGGAAGATCCTCGGCAAGAGCAACCGCGCGCCGGTCTTCGACGGCCGCGACTTCCCGACCCGCGCCTTCTACACCGGCAACCCCTGGGTGCTGCCGCTGGTCGGCAACTGGTACCGCTTCCGCGACTGGCTGGACCGGCGGGCGGCATGAGGCAGGGGGAATGATGCCCGGGATGCGGATCGGCATAGAGATCGGCGGCACCTTCACGGACCTGATCCTGCTGCGGGAGGGCAGGCCGCCGGTCACGCTCAAGGTCAGCTCGACGCCATCCGATCCGAGCATCGGCGCGCTGCTCGGCCTCCGCCGCCTGCTCGACGAGAGCGGGATCGGCTGGGACGAGGTGCAGGAGATCCTGCACGGCTCCACCGTGGCGACCAACAGCCTGATCGAGCGCCGGGGCGTCGGGCTCGTGCTGCTGACGACCGAGGGCTTCGAGGACGTGCTGCTGATCGGGCGGCAGGAGAAGACGCGGATCTACGACCAGTTCTACCAGCGCCCCCCGCCGCTGGTCCCGCGCGAGGCGATCCTCGGCGTGCCCGGCCGGCTCGGCGCGGATGGCGCGGTGGTGCAGGAGCTGGACGAGGCGGCGCTGCGCGCGCGGGTCGGCCGGGCGGTGCGCGAACGGGGCGCGACCTCCGTCGCCATCGCCTTCCTGCATGCCTACCGCAACCCGGCGCAGGAACGCCGCGCGCGCAGCGTGATCGAGGCGGCGTTCCCCGACCTCGATGTCTCGCTCTCCTCCGACATCGCGCCGGAGTTCCGCGAATACGAGCGCACCTCCACCACCGTCATCAACGCCTATGTGCGCCCGGTCGTGCGGCGCTACGTCACCCGCATGCAGGACGCGCTGCGCGAGCAGGGCTACCGGCGCGACCTGATGATCATGCAGTCCAACGGCGGCGTGCTGCCGGCGGAGGCGGCGGCGCGGCTGCCGGTGCGGATGTTCCTCTCCGGCCCCGCGGCCGGCGTGGCGGGCGCCTGCTTCGTCGCGCGGCATTGCGGCACGCCGGACCTGCTGACGATGGATATCGGCGGCACCTCCTGCGACATCGCTCTGGTGATGGGCGGGCAGGCGATGATGGCGGCGCGCGGGCTCGCGGAGTACCGGATCGACGGCAACCCGATCAACATCCGCATGATGGACATCACCACCATCGGCGCCGGCGGCGGCTCGATCGCCTGGCTCGACGACGGCGGCATGCTGCGCGTCGGGCCGCGCAGCGCCGGCGCGCAGCCGGGCCCGGCCTGCTATGCGCGCGGCGGCGCCGACTTCACGCTCACCGACGCGCTGGTGATCCTCGGGCTGATGGACCCGGACCGCTTCCTCGGCGGCACGATGCGCATCGATCCCGCGCTCTCGCGCCAGGCCGCCCTGCCGCTCGCGGAGCGGCTCGGCATGCCGGCGGAGGAGCTGGCGCGCGCGGTGTTCCGCATCGCGGTGGTGAACATCGCGCAGGCGATCCGCCAGACCACGGTGCAGCGCGGCCGCGATCCGCGCGACTTCACCATCCTGCCCTATGGCGGCGGCGGCGCGCTGTTCGCCGCCAGCGTGGCGGAGGCGATGGACATCGACGCCGTCATCGTGCCGCCCAATCCCGGCATCTTCTCGGCCTTCGGGCTGACCGCGTCCGAGCTCCGGCTGGACTACACCCATGCCGATCCGGGCCGGAAGCTCGCCACGCTCGACGCCGCCACGATCCTCGCTTCCTTCGATGCGCTGGCGGCGCGCGCTCGGGCGGAATTCGCCGGCTTCGGCGTGCCGGCCGACAGCGTCGCGACGACGCTGCTCGCGGATGCCCGCTACACCGGCCAGGGCTTCGAGCTGACGGTGCAGGCCGATCGCGCGGCGATCGAGGCGCGCGGCCCCGAGGTGATCGCGGAGGCCTTCCACGCCGCGCATGCCGCGCGCTACGGGTATGCCTTCCCGGGCCAGGGCGTCGAGATCGTGAACTACCGGCTGGAGGCGAGCGTCCCGCGCGAGGGCGTGATGCCCGAGCCCGCCGGCGCCACCGCCATGCCCGCGCCGGCGATGCGCGCGGTGCGCCTGAACGGCGCCGAGTCGTGGGCGGCGTATGAGCGCGCGGAGCTGCCGCTCGGCACCGCGCTGCGCGGCCCGGCGATCGTGTTCGAGGCGACCTCGGCCACCGCGGTGCCGCCGGGCTGGCGGCTCGAGGTGGACCGCTTCGGCAACCTGCTGCTGCGCCGCGGGAAGGAGTAGCGCGCCATGGCCCTCGATCCCGTCACCTTCAGCACCACGACCAACATGTTCCAGTCCATCGCGAACGAGATGGGCTCGGTCATGCTGCTCTCGGCCTATTCCTCCATCGCGCGGGAAGCGAAGGACACCTCGACCTGCCTGCTCGATGCGCGCGGGCGCGTCGTCTCGCAGGCGGTGATGATCCCGATGCACATGAACTCGCTCTCCTCCGCCGTCGCCTGGCTGCGCGAGAAGTTCGACCTCGCCGCCACCGCGCCGGACGAGGTCTATGTGATGAACCACCCCTACGCGAACGGGCAGCACCTGCACGACATCATCCTGATGCTGCCGATCTTCCACGGGGATCGGCTGGTCGGCTTCGCCGGCAGCATCTCGCACCATGTGGACATGGGAGGCGGGGCGATCATCAGCGCCACGGCGACGGAGCTGTTCCAGGAAGGCCTGATCATCCCGCCGATGAAGCTGAAGGAGAGCGTCGCCTTCCATGGCGGCGTGCTCGAGCAGATGCTCGGCGCCAATGTGCGCGCGCCCGGCCTCGTGCTCGGCGACTACCGCGCGCAGCATTTCGCCTGCCTGCGCGGGCGGGACCTGCTGCGGAAGATGGTGGACCGCTTCGGCGCCGATGTCGTGGCGCAGGCCATGACGGAGCTGCAGGACTATTCCGAGCGCTACATGCGCGCGAACCTCGCCCGCCTGCCCGACGGCACCTATCGCGGCGAGGATGTCTGCGACCCGCTGAAGCCCGGCGACCCGCCGATCCCGATCCGCGTCGCCGTCACCGTCGCCGGCGAGGAGGTGGTGGTGGATCTCAGCGGCTGCGCGGACCAGGTGGAAGGCCCGGTGAACTCCCCGATCGCCTCCACCTACTCGGCGGTCTTCACCTTCTTCGTCTCGATGATGTCGGAAGCGGCGCCGGTGAACGACGGCAGCTACCGCCCGGTGACAGTGAGGACGCGCAAGGGCTCGATCGCCGATCCCATCTATCCCGCGCCGGTCCGCTCCCGCATGTCCACCTGCTACCGCATCTTCAGCGCGCTCCGCGCCGCCTTCGCCGGGGTGGTGCCGGAGCGCGTCGCGGCCTGCGGGCACGAGACGACGACCTCCGTCGCCTTCAGCCGCAAGACGCCGTCGCGCTACCAGGTCTATCACGAGGTGATCGCAGGCGGGCTCGGCGGCTCGATGCACGGGCCGGGCTGCGACGGCGTGGCGCAGCCGCTGTCCAACACCGGCAACACGCCGATCGAGGTGATGGAACTCGACCTCGAATTCGCGCGCGTCCGCTCCTACGGCCTGATCACCGGATCGGGCGGCGCGGGGCTGCACCGCGGCGGGATGGGCATACGCAAGGTCTACGAGATCCTCGCCGACGACGTGACCTTCTGCAGCAACGGCGACCGCTGCGCGAGCGCGCCCTGGGGCGTCGCGGGCGGCGGCCCGGGCTCGCCCAGCGCGTTCCGCATCCGGCGCGGCGAGCAGGTGATGGAGCTCGGCGCGCTGAACACGATCCGCGTCATGAAGGGAGACCTGATCGAAGTGGAGACCTGCGGCGGCGGAGGCTGGGGCAGGCCCGGCACGGCGCACGCCACCTGAACCCGGAAGGAGAGACCAGAATGACCAGACCGTCCCGCCTGACCTCGCGCCGCCACGCGCTCGGCCTTCTCGCGGCCGCCGCGCTGTCGGCACCCGGCCTCGCCGCCGCGCAGGAGTATCCGGCGCGGCCGGTGCGCGTCCTGGTGCCCTACCCGGCCGGCGGCACCACGGACATCCTGGCGCGCCTCGTCTCCGAGGGGCTCGCGCAGAAGTTCGGCCAGCCCTTCGTGGTGGAGAACCGGCCCGGCGCCGGCACGGCGCTGGCCGCGCAGCAGCTGGTCCGCGCCGCACCCGACGGGCACACGCTGCTGGTCAGCACCGGCTCGACCACCGCCTTCATGCCGCTGCTGAACCGCAATGCCGGCTACACGGCCGAGCAGATCGCGCCGGTGGCGATGATCGGGCGCGCGCCGATGGTGCTCGACGTGCCGGCGAGCTCGCCCTTCCGCACGGTGCGCGACCTGGTCGAGTTCGCGAAGGCGAATCCCGGCCGGCTCAACGCCGCGACCCAGGGGGCGGGCGCGACCTCGCACCTGACGGCGGAGCTGCTGCGCGCGGCGGCGGGCATCTCCTTCGTGCCGGTGCATTTCCAGGGCAGCGCGCCCGGGCTCATCGCGACCATCGCGGGCCAGGTGGATTTCTACTTCGACGGCGTCGCTACCTCCGTCCCGCATGTGCGCGAGGGCCGGCTGCGCGGCCTCGCGGTGACGGGCGAGCGGCGCACCCCCGGCCTGCCCGACGTGCCGACCATGCGCGAGGCCGGCTTCCCCGAGGTGACGGTCTATTCCTGGTACGGCTTCCTCGCACCCACCGGCACGCCGGCCGCCGCGGTGGAGCGGCTCAACCGCGAGGTCAACGCGATCATCCGCAGCCCCGCCATCGTGGAACGCCTGCTGCGCGAGGGCGGCGAGCCGCTGGCGATGAGCACACCGGAGTTCGCGCGCTTCGTGGACGAGGAGCGCGAGATGTGGCGCGGCGTCATCACCCGCTTCGACATCCGGCTGGAATAACCGGGTCGCGGGTTCCGCGCGGCGGCGGGCCGCGCGGGGCACCCAGTGGGCGCCTTTGCCACCGCCGGGCCGCGAAGCGTGGCATGCTGCGCCCGACGCCCATGACGATGCCAGCCGACACGCCGCCCGAGGCCCGCGATCCTGAGGCGACCGGTGCGACCCCGGTCTTCGTCGCGCGCGGCCTGTGCAAGAGCTACGGCAGCGGCGACGCGGCCGTGCATGCGCTGCGCGACCTCGACCTCGACATCCTGCCGGGCGAGTTCGTGGTGCTGCTCGGCCCGTCGGGCTCCGGCAAGTCCACCCTGCTCAACATCCTCGGCGGGCTGGACGCCCCGACCTCCGGCCGCGCCGCCTGGCGCGACCATGAGCTGACGGGCGCGGACGAGGCGGCGCTGACCGCCTACCGCCGCGACCATGTCGGCTTCGTCTTCCAGTTCTACAACCTGATCCCGAGCCTCACCGCGCGGGAGAATGTCGAACTCGTCGCCGAGATCGCGCCGGACCCGATGCGGCCGGAGGAGGCGCTCGCGCTCGTCGGCCTGTCGCACCGGCTCGACCACTTCCCCGGCCAGCTTTCCGGCGGCGAGCAGCAGCGGGTCGCGGTGGCGCGCGCCATCGTGAAGCGCCCCGACGCCCTGCTCTGCGACGAGCCGACCGGCGCGCTCGATGTGGAGACGGGCAAGCTCGTGCTCTCGGCCATCGCGCGGGCGAACCGCGAGGTCGGCGCGACCACCGTCGTCATCACCCACAACGCCGCGATCGCCGGCATGGCGGACCGGGTGCTGCGCATGGCCGGCGGGCGCATCGTCGCGATCGAGACGAACACGCGGCGCGCGGCGCCGGAGGAGCTGGTCTGGTGAGCATGCTGGACCGCAAGCTGCTGCGCGACATCCGCGCGCTGCGCGGCCAGGTCGTCACCATCGCGCTGCTGATCGGCGCAGGCGTCGCGGTGCTGGTAATGTCGGTCAGCAGCTTCCTCTCCCTCCGCGCGGCGCAGCAGGCCTTCTACGCCGAGAGCCGCTTCGCGGAGGTCCATGCCGAGGTGAAGCGCGCGCCGCGCACGCTGCTGGCGCGGATCGCGGAGGTCCCGGGGGTCGCACGCGCCGAGGGCCGCGTGACCGGCGAGGCCCGCGTGGACTGGCCGGGCGCCGAGGTGCCCGTCGCCGGCCGTGTCCTGTCCCTGCCGGCCAGCGGCGAGCAGCCGGTGCTGAACCGCCTGCGGCTGCTTGCGGGCCAGCTTCCGGACCCTGCCCGGCACGACGAGGCGGTGATCCACGCCGCCTTCGCCGAAGCCTGGCGCGTGCGCCCCGGCGATGAGATCGCCCTCATCCTGAACGGACGGCGCGAGCGCTTCCGCATCGCCGGCATCGCGCATTCGCCGGAATTCGTCTTCACCTCGCGCCCCGGCAGCCCGCTGCCGGACGACCGCGGCTTCGTCGTGGTCTGGGCGAACGAGGAGGCGGTGGCGCGCGCCTTCGACATGCAGGGCGCCTTCGACCAGGTCGCGCTGGCGCTGGCCCCGGGCGCATCGGAGCCCGCGGTGATCGCCGAGCTCGACCGGCTGCTGCGGCCCTGGGGCGGGCGCGGCGCCTATGGGCGGCGCGACCAGCCCTCGCACCGTTTCCTGGAGGACGAGCTGGCCGAGCAGCGCACGCTCGCCGTCACCGTGCCGCTGGTCTTCTTCGGCATCGCCGCCTTCCTGCTGAACGTCGTGCTGGGCCGCATGGTGGAGGCGCAGCGCGAGCAGGTCGCGGCGCTCAAGGCGCTCGGCTACCCGTCGCTTCCGATCGCGATGCACTACGCCAGGTTCGTGGCCGTGATCTGCCTGCTGGGCTCGGCGCTCGGCGTCGCGGCGGGTGCCTGGATGGGGGCCGGCATGCTCGGCAACTACCGGCCCTTCTTCCGCTTCCCGGAGCTGCCCTACCTGCTGCCGGCCTGGCTGCCGCTGCTGGCCGCCGCGGCGAGCTTCGCCGTCGCCCTCCTCGGCGTGCTCGCCGCGCTCCGCCGCATCCTGCGCCTGCCCGCCGCGGAGGGGCTGCGCCCGCCACGGCCGGCCGCCTATGGCGGGCGGGCGCCCGGCCTGTTCGGGCGGCGGCTCGGGGCGCGTGCCAGGCTTCCGCTGCGCGGCCTGCTCGGCCGCCCGCTGCGCACGCTGCTCACCGTGCTCGGCATCGCGCTGGCGCCGCCGATGGTGGTGCTCGGCCTGTTCTGGTGGGACGCGATGGACAGCATGGTGGAGCTGCAGTTCGACCGCATCGAGCGCGGCGACGCCTTCGTGGCGCTGACGGACCCGCGCCCCGCCCGCGCCGTGCGCGAGATGGCGCGGCTGCCCGGCGTCCTCGCGGCCGAGGGGCAGCGCATCGTGCCGGTCCGGCTGCGGGCCGGGCAGCGGAGCCGCCTCCTCGCCCTGACCGGCCTGCCGGACGGCGCCGAGCTGCGCGTGCCGCGCGACGCCGATCTCCGCCCCGTGCCGATCCCGCAGGATGGCCTCGCGCTCAGCCGGCGGCTCGCCGGGCTGCTCGGCGTGCGCGAGGGCGACGTGCTGGAGGTCGAGGTGCTGGAGGGCGCGCGCCGCGTACACGACATGCCGGTGGCCGCGCTGGTCGAGGACATCATCGGCTTCACCGCGCTGATGGAGATCGGCGCGCTCAACCGCCTGATGCGCGAGGACGACCTCGTCTCCCATGTCGCGCTGCGGGTGGACCCGCTGGCCGCGGCCGCGTTGTGGCAGCTCCTCGCGGAGCGGCCGCGCGTCGCCGCCACCAGCGTCAAGGCGGTGTGGCTGCGCGTCTTCGACGAGGTGATCGCCGGGCTCGTGCTGACCAGCGCCGTGACGCTGACCGGCTTCGGCGTCATCATCGCGGTGGGCGTGGTCTACAACAGCGCCCGTGTCGCCCTGCAGGAGCGTGGCTGGGAAATGGCGAGCCTCCGGGTCCTCGGCTTCACGCGGCAGGAGGTGTCGCGCCTGCTGCTCGCCGAGCTGGCGCTCGCGGTGCTGGTGGCGGTGCCGCTCGGGCTGCTGCTGGCCCAGTGGTTCGTCGGGCTCATCCTGGGCGCGCGCGACAATGAGAGCTTCGACGTCCCGCCGGCGATCAGCGCGGCGACCTTCGCGACCGCGGCGTTCGTCGTGCTGGCGGCGGCGCTTGCCAGCGCGGTCGCGGTGCGGCGGCGGATCGACCGGCTCGACCTGGTCGCCGCCCTGAAGGCGAGGGACTGAGAGCGTGTCTGGGAAGGGGCCGGCGATGATGCGGCGATGGCGTTTCCGTGTCGGGCAGGAAGGTGACGTCACGCCGCAGGCGTGCCTTCGGCACGGCGTCGCGCTGCAAGCGTGCCTCCGGCACGACGCCGATGCTGGCTGGATCGGCAAGCCGCCTGGCGAACCCGGCGCGGGAAGGACGCGCCGCAGCGCGCCGCAACCCTTCTCGGACACGCCCTGACGCATGGGCCGGCACCTTCGCCGGGCGCTGCTCGCCGCCCTCGCCCTGCTCGCCCTGGGTGGCGCGTTCCTCGCCTTCCGGCCCCGACCGGTCCTCGTCGAGACCGAGCAGGTCGCGCGCGGCCGGTTCGAGGTGGTGGTGGAGGAGGATGGGCGCACGCGGGTGCGGGACCGCTACATCGTCTCCGCCCCCGTCGCCGGGCGGGTGCAGCGGCTCGGCGTGCGCGCGGGCGATGCGGTGGCGCGGGACGCGCTGGTGGCGGAGATCCTCGCCGCCCCCTCCGCCCTGCTCAGCCCGCGCGCGCGGCGCGAGGCGGAGGAGCGTGTCGGCACGGCCGCGGCGATGCTGCAGCAGGCCGAGGCGCTGGTGGAGCGCGCCGCCGCCGAGCAGGCCCAGGCCGCGGCGGATGCGGCGCGGGTCCGAGCGCTGCACCAGCGCGGCGCCGCGCCGCTGCAGCAGCTCGAGCGGGCGGAGCTGGCCGAGCGCGTGGCGGGCCGCGACATGCTCGCCGCCGAGCACCGCCGCCACGCGGCGGAGCACGAGGTGGCCCAGGCGCGCGCCGTGCTGGCGGCCGCCAACGCGGCGGAGAACGGTCCCGAACGCCATGAGGTGCGCGCGCCCGCCGCCGGGCGCGTCCTGCGCGTCTTGCAGGAAAGCGAGGCCGTCGTCGCCTCCGGCACGCCGCTGCTCGAACTCGGCGACCCTGCCGAGCTCGAGGTCGTGGTGGATGTCCTGACGACGGAGGCCGTCGGCATCGCGCCCGGCGCCCCGGTGACCATCGCACGCTGGGGCGGACCGGCGCCGCTCCAGGGGCGCGTCCGCCTGGTCGAGCCCGCCGCCTTCACCCGCGTCTCGGCGCTCGGCGTCGAGGAGCAGCGGGTCTGGGTGGTGGTGGACCTGGTCGGCCCGCGCGAAGGCTGGGCGGCGCTCGGCGACGGCTTCCGCGTGGATGCGCGGATCACGGTGGAGGCGACCGACGACGCCGTGCTCGTGCCGGTGAGCGCGCTGTTCCGCCGTGGCGGGGGTTGGGCGGTGTTCGTCGTGCAGGACGGCCTGGCCCATGAGCGGCCGGTCGAGCTGGCCCGCCGTGCCGCGCGCCACGCCAAGGTCGCCGCCGGGCTGGCGGCCGGGGAGAGCGTCGTGCTGTTCCCCCCGACCGCGCTGCGCGACGGCGCCCGCATCGAGCGGGCGCGATAGGCCTGCCCCGGCCCGGCGGCCGATCCCGTCAGTCCCGGAGCGCGACGCGGGCGGCGGTGGCGAGCTGGTCGGCGCGCTCGTTCATCGCGTCGCCGCTGTGGCCGCGCACCCAGCGCCACTCCACCTCATGCGGCGCGGCGGCGGCGAGCAGGCGCTGCCACAGCTCGTAGTTCGCCACCGGCTCGCGCGCGCTGTTGCGCCAGTTGTTGCGCACCCAGCCCTTCACCCAGCGTTCCATCCCGTTGCGGACATATTCGCTGTCGGTGTGCAGCACGACCTTGCAGGGCCGCTTCAGCGCCTCGAGCGCGCTGATCGCCGCCGTCAGCTCCATGCGGTTGTTGGTGGTCTGCGGATCGGCGCCCGAAAGCGCCTTCTCGGTCGGGCCGTAGCGCAGGATCGCCGCCCAGCCGCCCGGCCCCGGGTTCGGCCGGCAGCCGCCATCGGTCCAGATCTCGACGCGGTCGTTCATGCGCTCACTCCCTCCCCCGCCTGCGGGGGCTTCGGCGCTGCGTGCGCCGAAGGCCGAAGGCTGGCGGGGTGGGGGGAAGCGGCCGCCCCCTGGACGGCAGGGTCCGCCGAGCCCCCTCCCGCGAGGGGTGGGGGCGCGTCGAGGCGACCTTCGCGCGGGCTACGCACCGATCGCCTCCGGCGTCGTGGCGCGGGCGAAGAAGCGGAGCTTCCGCAGGTATTCCAGCGGGTCCTTGCGCGTCACCAGCGCGCCGGGCGGCGTATGCGTCCAGTCATAGAGGCGCGTCAACAGGAAGCGGATCGCCGCACCCCGGCAGAGCACCGGCAGCGCCGCCCGCTCCTCCCGCGAGAGCGGCCGCGCCGCGGCATAGGCGCCGAGCAGCGCCCGCGCCTTGGTCACGTTGAAGCTGCCATCCGCCTCGAAGCACCAGGCGTTGAGGCACACGGCGACGTCGTAGGCGAGCAGGTCGGTGCAGGCGAAGTAGAAGTCGATCAGCCCCGAGACGCGCGGCTGCCCGCCCGCATCCGGCAGGAAGAACACGTTGTCCGGGAACAGGTCGGCATGGATGTGCCCGTCGGGCAGGGTGCCCTGGCGCGGCCAGGCGCCGAGGATCGCCTTCAGATGCTGGTCGAGCTCCGCGATCAGGCCCGGCTGCACCTCGTCCCCGCGCGCGCGGCAGCCATCGAGCAGCTTCGGCCAGCCATCGGGCCCGAGCGCGTTCGGCCGGTAGACCGGGAAGCCGAAGCCCGCGAGATGCAGCTTCGCCAGCGCCGTGCCCAGCGGCGCCAGGTGCTCCGGCCGCACCCGGCGCGGCCAGACGCCTTCGAGGAAGGTGCAGATCGCCGCCGGCCGGCCGCAGAGCGCCCGCAGCGCCTGACCGTCGCGGCCCTCCACCGGTGTCGGGCAGGGCACGCCGCGGCGGGCGAGATACTCCATCAGATCGAGGAAATAGGGCAGTTCCTTCGGGTCCACCCGCTTCTCGTAGAGCGTCAGGATGAAGTCGCCCTGCTCCGTGCGCAGCGCGTAGTTGGAGTTCTCCACCCCCTCCGCGATGCCGCGGAAGGCGACGAGCCCGCCGAGATCGTAAGCGGCAAGGAAGGCGCGCAGCGCCTCGTCCGAAACTTCCGTGTAGACCGCCATGGCTATGCGGCGGCCACCAGCGCCGGCGGCAGGCGGAAGGCGATGCGCTCCTCGGCGACGCGCACCGCCCCGATCGTCAGGTCGAAGCGCGCGCGGAGCGCGGCGACGACCTCCTCCACCAGCGATTCCGGCGCGCTGGCGCCGGCCGTCAGCCCCAGCACGCGGCAGCCTTCGAGCCAGGCGGGATCGAGCTCCGTCGCCTGCTGGATCAGCCGCGCCCGCGCCCCGGCCTGCTCCGCGACCTCCGCCAGGCGGACGGAGTTGGAGGAATTGGGCGCGCCGACCACCAGCACCGCCGACGCCCCGCGCGCGACCACGGCCTTCACCGCCGCCTGCCGGTTGGAGGTGGCGTAGCAGATGTCGTCCTTCCCCGGCCCGGCGATGCCGGGAAAGCGCGCCGCGAGCACCGCGACGATCCCGGCCGTGTCGTCCACCGAGAGCGTGGTCTGGCTGCTCCAGGCGAGCGGCCCTGGCGGCGGCGCCACCTGCTCGGCCTCCGCCACGCTCTGCACCAGCGTCACCGCACCCTCCGGCAGCTGGCCCATGGTGCCGACCACCTCGGGGTGGCCGGCATGGCCGATCAGCAGCAGGTGGCGGCCGTGGCGGTGGTTGCGCTCCACCTCGCGGTGCACCTTGGTCACCAGCGGGCAGGTGGCATCGAGCGTCAGCATCCGGCGCCGCAGCGCCTCCGAGACCACGGCGCGGGCCACGCCATGGGCGCTGAAGATCACCGGCCGCCCGTCATCCGGGATCTCGTCCAGCTCCTCGACGAAGACGGCGCCCTTGGCGCGCAGCGCGTCCACCACATGGCGGTTGTGGACGATCTCGTGCCGCACATAGACCGGCGCGCCGAAGCGCCCGAGCGCTTCCTCGACGATGCGGATGGCGCGATCCACCCCCGCGCAGAACCCCCGCGGGGCAGCGAGCAGGAGGGTGAGGGGCGGCCTTGCGGGCGGTTGCATGCGGAACCGGGCTCGGGTGGGGCGGCCGCCAGGGGTGGCCGCCGGACTGCTGCGGTGCGATACCGGAGCCGGGCGGGAAGCGCCAGCCTCCCGGCCGGCCGGGGGACGACGGGCAAGGAGGACAGGCGATGGCGGCAGGCGCGAGCAAGCGCGGCGGGGTGCTCACGGCGGCGCTCCTGCTGTCCGGCTGCGGCCTGTTCAGCGCGCCCCTCGACGACACCCCCGCGCCCTGCCCGCGGGTCGTCATCCTCGCCGAGGGCGCGGACCTGACGCGCTACGTCGCCGGCGCGCCGCGCGACCTGACGACCCAGACCCTCGATGCCCGCATCGCCGGCTTCCAGGCGCGCTGCGACTGGGCCGGGCGGGACCGGCGGGCGCTCAACATCGAGGTCATGCCCCTGTTCGAGGCGGAGCGCGGCCCGGCCGCGGAAGGCCGGGTGGTGGACCTGCCCTGGTTCCTGGCGCTGACCGCGCCGGGCGACTCCGCGGTGCTCGCGCGCGACGCCTACGCGACCCGCGTGACCTTCCCCGCCAATGTCCAGCGCGCGCAGCAGCCCGGCCAAAGGGCGCGGATCGTGCTGCCCGTTGCCGAGGGCCAGCCGGTCGGCGAGCACACGCTGCGCCTGTCCTTCCAGCTCACGCCCGATGAACTCGCGCTGAACCGGGCGCGCGGGCCGCGCTGAAGGTTGCGCGGCTGCCTGCGCTGAGTCATACCAACCCATCCCGCTGATCCCGCGCGGGAGAGAGGGGGCGGCTCCGCCCCCCGCCGAAGGCGCAACCGGCCCCCGGAAACGCTCAGGCAGAAGGGCCGCGCGGGGCGGGGTTCGCGGCAGCGCGCCGCGGGCCCCGGTGGGCCTCTGGAAAGCCCGGGTGCCGAACGGCGCCCGGCACCGACGGAGTAAGGCGCCGCCCTCCCGGCCCGTTCCGTGGCTCCGCCACGGTTCCGCCCCGGGATCGCCGCCGAATCTCTCAGGTCACGGGACAGAGGGGGGCCACGGAGACCCACCGCCATTCCGGCGGCGGGACGCCCATGGAGGCACCGTGGCCGAGCCAGAGCTGCTCGAAACCCCGCTCGCTGCGCTGCATCGCGCGCTCGGCGGCCGGATGGTTCCCTTCGCCGGCTATGCGATGCCGGTGCAGTACCCGGCCGGCATCATGGCCGAGCACCTGCATTGCCGCGCCGCGGCCGCGCTGTTCGACGTGTCCCATATGGGCCAGGCGGAACTGCGTGGCGAAGCCGCCGCCGCGGCGCTGGAGGCGCTGACGCCGGCCGATGTCCAGGGCCTCAAGCCCGGCCGCCAGCGCTACGGCCTGCTGATGACCGAAGCGGGCGGCATCGCCGACGACTTCATGGTGGCCAATCTCGGCGACCGGCTGTTCCTGGTGGTCAATGCCAGCCGCAAGGCCGAGGATTTCGCCGCGATCGGCGCCGCGCTGCCCGCGGGCGTCACGCTGAAGCCCCTGTCGGACCGCGCGCTGATCGCGCTCCAGGGCCCGCAGGCCGTCGCCGCCCTCGCGACGCTGGCGCCCGGCGTCGCGGCGCTGACCTTCATGGGCATCGGCACCTTCGAGATCGCCGGCGTGCCCGCCATCGTCAGCCGCTCCGGCTATACCGGGGAGGACGGCGTCGAGATCTCCGTCCCCGCCGAGCGCGCGGAGCATTTCGCCAAGGCGCTGCTGGCGCTCCCCGGCGTGCAGCCGGCCGGGCTCGGCGCGCGCGATTCGCTCCGCCTCGAAGCCGGGCTCTGCCTCTACGGCAACGACATCGACGAGACGACGAGCCCGGTCGAGGCCAATCTCGTCTGGAGCATCGGCAAGCGCCGCCGCATGGCCTGGGACTTCCGCGGCGCGGACCGCGTGCGCGCGGACCTCGACAACGGCCCCAAGCGGCTGCGCGTCGGCATCCGCCCCGAGGGCCGCCAGCCGGCCCGCGCCCATACGCCGGTCCACGCGCCCGAAGGCGGCGCGGCGATCGGCGAGATCACCTCGGGCGGCTTCGGCCCCTCCGCCAACGGCCCCGTCGCGATGGGCTATGTGGCCCGCGAAGCCGCCGCCGACGGCACGCCGCTCGATCTCATGGTGCGCGGCAAGCCGCTCGCCGCGCGGGTCGCGCCGCTGCCCTTCATCCCCCACCGCTATGCCCGCTGACAGGAGCCCGTGATGGTCGAGCTGCGCTTCACCAAGGACCATGAGTGGATCCGCCTCGAGGGCGATGTCGCGACCATCGGCATCACCGACCATGCGCAGAACGCGCTCGGCGACGTGGTGTTCGTGGACCTGCCCGAGCCTGGCCGCCAGGTGGCCGAGGGCGAGGCCTGCGCGGTGGTGGAAAGCGTGAAGGCGGCGTCGGATGTCTATGCGCCCGTCGCCGGCCGCGTCGCGGAATCCAACGCCGCGCTCGCCGAGAACCCGGCGCTGGTGAACGCCTCTCCCACCGCGGAGGGCTGGTTCTTCAAGCTCGACGGCGTGGACCCCGCCGAGGTCGCCGCGCTGATGGACGAGGCGGCCTATGCGGCCTTCCTGGAGACGGTGGCGTGAGCAATCTCGATCTCCTCGGCCCGCTCGAGGATCGCGGCGAGTTCATCCGCCGCCATGTCGGCCCCTCCGAGGCCGAGATCGCCGCCATGCTGGCCGAGCTCGGCACGACGAGCCTCGAGGCGCTGTCCGCGAACACCGTCCCCGCCGCGATCCGCGAGGGTTTTCGCGCCGTGCTGCCGGAACCCGCGACCGAGGCCGAGGCGATCGCGGAACTGCGCGCGCTCGCCGCGCGCAACCGGGCGGACATCAAGTCCCTGATCGGGCTCGGCTACCACGGCACGCTGACGCCGCCGGTGATCCTGCGCAACGTGCTGGAGAATCCGGGCTGGTACACCGCCTACACGCCCTACCAGGCGGAGATCGCGCAGGGCCGGCTGGAGGCGCTGCTGAACTTCCAGACCCTGGTGACGGACCTCGCCGGCCTGCCGGTGGCCAACGCCTCGCTGCTCGATGAGGCGACGGCCGCGGCCGAGGCGATGGCGCTCGCGCATGCCGCGACGAAGGGCAAGTCGGACACGATCCTGATCGCGGCGGACGCGCTGCCGCAGACCATCGCGGTGATCCGCACCCGCGCCGAGCCGTTGGGTTTCGAGGTCGTCCTGGTGCCGCCCTCCGACATCAGTTCCGCGGCAGCCGCCCGAAAGCCGTTCGCGGCGGTGATGCAGTATCCGGGTGCCACCGGGGAAGTGCGGGACCTCCGCGCCGACATCGCCGCGGTGCAGGCCGCCGGCGGGCTCGCCATCGTCGCGGCGGATCCGCTCGCGCTCACGCTGCTGACGCCGCCGGGCGAGATGGGCGCCGATGTGGTGATCGGCTCCACCCAGCGCTTCGGCGTGCCGATGGGCTATGGCGGGCCGCACGCCGCCTACATGGCGGTGAAGGACGCCTACAAGCGGCTGATGCCGGGCCGCCTGGTCGGCGTCTCGCTCGACGCCGCCGGCGCGCCGGCGATGCGCCTCGCGCTGCAGACGCGCGAGCAGCACATCCGGCGCGAGAAGGCGACCTCCAACATCTGCACCGCGCAGGTGCTGCTCGCGGTCATGGCCGGCATGTACGCCGTGTGGCACGGGCCGGAGGGGCTGAAGCGCATCGCCCGCCGCGTCGCGCTCCAGGCGCGGCTCGTCGCCGGCGCCGCGCGCGCGGCCGGCTTCGGCGTGCGCCACGCCGCCTTCTTCGACACCGTCGCGATCGAGGCCGGCGACCAGGCGGAGGCGCTGGTCGCCGCCGCGCTGAACCGCGGCTTCAACCTCGCCCGCCTCGGCGACGGGCTCGTCGGCGTGGCGCTGGACGAGACGGTGACGCGGCGCGACCTGTCGCAGCTCATCGCCGCGATCTCGGAAGCGACGCACACGCCGCCGCCGACGCTCGATTCGCTCGCGCCCTTCGGCGGCCTGCCGGCCGCGCTGGACCGCACCTCGCCCTTCTGCACGGCCGCCGTGTTCAACACGCACCACGCCGAGCACGCGATGCTGCGCTACCTCAAGAGCCTCGAGGACAAGGACGTCGCGCTGAACCGCAGCATGATCCCGCTCGGCTCCTGCACGATGAAGCTGAACGCGACGGCGGAGATGATCCCCGTCACCTTCCCCGGCTTCGGCGCGATCCATCCCTTCGCGCCGGCGGACCAGGCGGAGGGCTATATCGACCTCATCCGGCGGCTCGAATCCTGGCTCGCCACCATCACCGGCTTCGCCGCCGTCTCGCTGCAGCCGAACGCCGGCAGCCAGGGCGAATATGCCGGGCTGCTCGCGATCCGCGCCTATCACCAGGCGCGCGGCGAGGGCCACCGCGATGTCTGCCTCATCCCCTCCTCCGCGCATGGCACCAACCCGGCCTCGGCGGTGATGGCGGGGATGAAGGTCGTCGTCGTCGGCTGCGACCGGGACGGCAACGTGGACCTCGCCGACCTCCGCGCGAAGGCGGACCAGCACGCGGCGAATCTCGCCGCGCTGATGGTGACCTACCCCTCGACGCATGGCGTGTTCGAGACGGAGATCCGTGCGATCTGCGCGCTGGTCCACGACCGCGGCGGGCAGGTCTACATGGACGGCGCGAACATGAACGCGCAGGTCGGCCTCACCTCGCCGGGCGCGATCGGCGCGGATGTGTGCCACCTCAACCTGCACAAGACCTTCTGCATCCCGCATGGCGGCGGCGGGCCGGGCGTGGGCCCGATCGGCGTCGCCGCGCACCTCGCGCCGCATCTGCCGAACCACCCGATGCTGGCCGAGGCCGGCCCCGCCACGGGCTTCGGCCCGGTGAGCGCGGCACCCTTCGGCTCCGCCTCCATCCTGCCGATCAGCTACGCCTATATCCGCATGATGGGCGCGGAGGGGCTGACGCGCGCGACGCAGGTGGCGATCCTCAACGCCAACTACATCGCCGCGAAACTCGCGCCGCACTACCCGATCCTCTACCGCGGCGCGCAGGGGATGGTGGCGCATGAATGCATCCTCGACTGCCGCGGCTTCCAGCAGAACGGCGGCGCGACGGTGGAGGACATCGCCAAGCGCCTGCAGGATTTCGGCTTCCACGCGCCGACCATGTCCTGGCCGGTCGCGGGCACGCTGATGGTGGAGCCCACGGAATCCGAGACGAAGGGCGAACTCGACCGCTTCATCGCCGCGATGATCGCGATCCGCGCCGAAATCCGCGCCATCGAACAAGGCCGGAGCGATCCGCGCGACAACCCGCTCAAGAACGCGCCCCACACCGCGGCCGAAGTCACGGCCGACACCTGGACCCACCCCTACACCCGCGAACAGGCCGCCTTCCCGCTGCCCTGGGTGAAACACCACAAATACTGGCCACCCGTGAAACGCGTGGACAACGTCCACGGCGACCGCCACCTGGTCTGCACCTGCGCGCCGCTGGAAGCCTACGCCCAGGCGGCCGAATAGCGGTTGCGCGGGTTCGCAGGGGGGCTTTGCCCCCCTGCACCCCCCACCAGGAGCCAGCGGGCTCCTGGACCTGCGATCAGTTTATCGCCGACCGGGGAGGGGGTCGCAGGGCAGCTTGCTGCCCTGCGACCCCCTCCCCGGTCGGCGATGAAAAAACAGATGGCTGGGGTCCGGGGACCCCCTCGGGTCCCCGGCGGGGGCGCGGGGGCAGCGCCCCCGCAAACCGGCGCTACAGCAATTCGAGCTGCCGCGGCGTGGCTTGCGGTGGGCGGAACTGGGTGCGGTCGAGGGTGCGGCTCAGGCTGGTGCGGCCTTCGAGGTTGAGGCGGCGCAGCGCGAGGCGGAAGCGTTGGGCGATAAGTTCGGCGTAGGGGCCGGTGCCGGTCTGTCTTGTGCCGAAGCGGCTGTCGTAGAGTTGGCCGCCGCGGGTTTCGCGCACCAGGGCGAGGACGCGGGCGGCGCGGTCCGGGTGGTGTTCGTGCAGCCAGGCTTCGAACATCCCGCTGATCTCGAGGGGCAGGCGCAGCAGCACGTAGCCGGCGCGGGTGGCGCCGGCGCGGGCTGCCATCTCCAGGATGCGTTCGATCTCCATGTCGTTGAGGCCCGGGATGATCGGCGCGACGAGCGCCGCGGTCGGGATGCCGGCGGCGGCCAGCGCCGCGATCGCTTCCAGCCGCTTGAGCGGCGAGGCTGCGCGGGGTTCCATCAGCCGGGCCAGCTTGAGGTCGAGCGTCGTCACCGAAAGGCACACATGCACCAGGTTGCGCTCCGCGAGGCGCTTCAGGATGTCGAGGTCGCGGAGCACGGTGGCGGATTTCGTCACGATGGTGACCGGGTGGCCGAAGCGTTCCAGCACCTCGAGCGTGCGGCGCGTGATGCCGAGGGTGCGCTCGACCGGCTGGTAGGGGTCCGTGTTGGCGCCGAGTGCGACCGGCGCGCAGGTGTAGCCGGGCTTCGAGAGTTCCTTCTCGAGCAATTCGGGAAGGTCCGGCTTGAAGAGCAGCTTGGTTTCGAAGTCGAGCCCGGGCGACAGGCCCACATAGGCGTGGCTCGGCCGGGCGTAGCAATAGACGCAGCCATGCTCGCAGCCGCGATAGGGGTTCAGCGATCGGTCGAAGCCGATGTCCGGGCTGTCGTTCCAGGCCAGCGCGGATTTCGCCTTCTCCCGGATCAGTTCGGTCGGCAGCGGGGGGAGGTCGGTGAACTCGGCGGCCAGGGTGCCCCAGCCATCGTCGCAGCGTTCCGTGCGGCTGGATTCGAACCGCACCGGCGGGTTGGTGACGGCGCCCCGCCCCTTGCGCGCCAGGGAGGGCAGACCGGAAGCGCCTCCATCGGGCATGCTCGCTCTCCGAATTCCTGCTTTGTTCCAGGCGAGGATTGCGGCAGCGCAAGCCGGGCGTCAAGAACAAAATGCGAATAGAGGGCCTTTCGGTCGTCATCCCCGCGCTGAACGCCGCGGCGGTGCTGCCCGCCACGATCGCCGCGCTGGCCGGCCTGCCGGCGGAGATCGTCGTCGTGGATGGCGGCAGCACGGACGGCACGGTCGCCGCGGCCGCGGGTGCGCGGGTCGTGGCGGCACCGCGCGGGCGGGGAACGCAGATCGCCGCCGGCGTCGCGGCCGCGCGCGGACCCTGGCTGCTGGTCCTGCATGCCGATACGCGGCTCGCGCCCGGCTGGGACGCGGCGGTGCGCCAGGCGATGCGCGATCCCGCCCGCGCCGCCCATTTCCGCTTCGCGCTGGACGATCCGGCGCCCGCCGCGCGGCGCCTGGAACGCGCCGTCGCCTGGCGCTGCCGCGTCCTCGTGCTGCCCTATGGCGACCAGGGCCTGCTGATCCATCGCGAGCTGCTCGCGAAGGTCGGCGGCGTGCGGCCGCTGCCGCTGATGGAGGATGTGGACCTCGTGCGCCGCCTCGGCCGCGCCCGCCTCGTCGCGCTCGATGCCGCGGCGGTGACGAGTGCGGCGCGCTGGCAGCGGGAGGGCTATCGGCGCCGCTCAGCGCGGAACCTCGCCTGCCTCGCGCTCTGGTTCCTCGGCGTGCCGCCGCGCATCATCGCAAGGCTCTATGCGGGGCGCAGGGGATGAAGGACACCGTGATCGTCTTCGCGCGCGCGCCGCGGCTGGGCGCGGTGAAGCGGCGGCTGGCGCGCGGCATCGGCGCGATGCCGGCGCTGCGCTTCTACCGCGGCCAGCTCGCCGCGACCTTGAAGGCCGCGCGCGGCGATGGCCGCTGGCGCATGGTGGTGGCCGCGACGCCCGACCGCGCGCGCTGGCCGCTCCGCGCTGCGCGCATCGCGCAGGGCAGGGGCGATCTCGGCGCCCGCATGGCGCGCGCGCTGGCGGGGTATCGCCGCGCGGTGCTGATCGGCAGCGACATCCCCGGCCTGGCGCGCGCCGACCTCGCCGCCGCCTTCCGCGCGCTCGGCCGGGCGGATGCGGTGTTCGGCCCTGCCGAGGATGGCGGCTATTGGCTCGTCGGCCTCGGCCCGCGCCGCCCGGCGCATCCTTTCGCGGATGTGCGCTGGTCGAGCGCGCATGCGCTCGCCGACACGCTCGCCAATTTCCACGGCCGCCGCATCGCGCTGCTCCGCACGCTGCGCGACGTGGACACCGCCGCGGACCTGCACGCGCTGAGGACGACACGATGAGCAACCCCGACTGGTCCAACACCAGCGCCGACTACGCGAAGCACCGCCAGGGCTTCCCGCCGCGCTTCTACGAGATGATCGCGCGCGAGGGCCTGTTCGCGCCCGGGATGCGCGTGCTCGATCTCGGCACCGGCACGGGCACCGTCGCGCGCGCGCTGGCCGGGCAGGGGGCCGATGTGCTCGGCCTCGATGCCGCGCCCGGCCAGGTCGCCGCCGCCCGCGCACTCGCCGCCGGGGAAGGCAGCGCCGCGCGCTTCGAGGAAGGCCTCGCGGAACGCACCGGCCAGCCCGCTTCGGCCTTCGATCTCGTCGTCGCCGCGCAATGCTGGCACTGGTTCGAGCGCGGGCTCGCCGCCGCCGAGGCGCGGCGCGTGCTGCGCCCGGGCGGCGCGCTGCTGGTGTGCCACTACGACTGGCTGCCGCTGGCCGGCAGCGTGCCGCATGCCAGCGAGTTCCTGATCGAGGCGCACAACCCGCGCTGGCGCATGGGCGGCACCACCGGCTTCTATCCGCAATGGGCGCAGGACCTCGCGCTCGCCGGCTTCGCGCGGATCGGCTTCGCCGGCTTCGACCATGAGGCGCTCTACACCCACGCCGACTGGCGCGGCCGCATCCGCGCCTCGGGCGGCGTCGGCGGCGGGATGGATGCGGCGGCGGTGGCCCGCTTCGACGCCGAGCACGCCGCGCTGCTCGCCGCGCGCTTCCCGGATGACCCTCTGCGCGTCCCCCACCGCGTCTTCGCCATTTGGGGTTTCCGCCCCGATTAACCCGGGCGCAACCCCTGCCCGCGCAGGCTGCGCGCGGAGGCGCCCATGCAAGAGACCGACCCGGCGCGCGAGGCGCGCCAGACCATCGCCCGCCATCTGGCCGATCTGCACCGCCTGCACCTCGCGCTCGCCGTGGACAGCCGCAAGCTGAAATCCCTCACGCTTGACGGCCGCGGCCTGGCCGAGATCGAGATCGCCGCCGAGATGCTGGAGCAGTACATGGCCGCAACCGGCGCCTTCCTCGAGAACATGCGCGGCCGCTACGAATCGCGCCTGCCCCTGCTGCGCCGCGCCGAGCCCCGCGGCACCGAGATCGCCCCCGGCCAGGGCGCCAGCGGCCACGGCCCCTTCTGGTACGCCTTCTCCCGCCTCTGCGCCGCGCTGCGCCAGGCGGAGCGAAGGGTGGGGTAGCAACTCCACCTGTTCGTATCGCGAACTTCTCGCCCCTGTTGCGAACAGCCCCGCCCCCCGCCTAGTCTCGCCCCGGGGGCCGAGGGGGGGCGCGAAAGGCTTGCAATTCGTCATCCGGGCCGTGGATGGGCTCAACCTCGCGCTGACCTGGCTCATCGGCCTCCTCCTCGGCATCATGGCCGTGTCGGTCTTCACCCAGGTGATGGTGCGCTTCGTGCTCACCGCCGCGGGAATCAACCTCTCCGCCGCCTGGACCGAGGAACTCGCGCGCTACGTGCTGATCTGGGTCGTCTTCCTCGGCGCCGGCATCGGCTGCCGCCGGCGGCAGCTCATCTCGCTCGAATTCCTCGTCCGCCGCCTGCCCTCGCTGCCCGGCCAGGGGCTCGTGCATCTCGGCCTGCTGATCTGCCTCGGCTTCTTCGCCCTCCTCATCTCGGTCGGGCTCGCCTTCATGGAACTCGGCGCGGTCGAGACCAGCCCGGTGATGCAGATCCCGAAGGCCTGGGTCTATGCCGCCATGCCCGCCGGCGCCGCGCTGATGATCCTCAACACCGCCACCCTGATGGCCGAGACCCTGCTCGCGCGGCGCGACATCCGCCTCGTCGGCGACACGGTCGAGGGCGTGGAGTAGGCCATGGGCGGCGCGCTGCTGCTCCTCGCGGTCCTGTTCCTCGGCGGGCTGCCGATCGCGCTCGCGCTCGGCATCGCGCCGCTGCCGACGCTGATCGGCCTCGGCATCCCGCTCATCGCCATTCCGCAGGTGGTGTTCGAGAGCCTGGACAGCTTCGCGCTGATGGCGCTGCCGCTCTATGTGCTCGCGGGGCGGCTGATGCAGGTGGGCGGCATCGCGCGCCGGCTGGTGGGCTTCGCCATCGCGGTGGTGGGCGTGCTGCCGGGCGGGCTCGCCGCCGCCGTCGTGCTCACCTCCATGCTCTTCGCCACGATCAGCGGCAGCTCGGCGGCCACCGCCGCGGCGATCGGCGGCGTGCTCATCCCGGAGATGGAGCGCCAGCGCTACCCGCGGCCGTACAGCGCCTCCGTCGTCGCCGCCTCGGGCGAGCTCGGCGTCATCATCCCGCCCTCGGTGCCGATGGTGATCTATGCGGTGCTGACGGGCGTCTCCATCACCGATCTGTTCATCGCCGGCATCTTCCCCGGGCTGATGATCGGCCTCTCGCTCATGCTCACCGCGAGCCTGATGGCGATGGTCGCCGGCCATGGCGAGCGCAGCCGGCCGAGCCTGGCGGAGTATCTCGCCAACCTCGCCGCCGCCTTCCGCCGCGCCTTCCTCTCGCTGCTGATGCCGGTGATCATCCTGGGCGGCATCTATGGCGGCATCTTCACGCCGACCGAGGCGGCGGTGGTCGCGGTGGCCTATGCGCTGCTGCTCGGCCTGTTCGTCTATCGCGAGATCCGCTTCCGCGACGTGCCGCGCATCTTCGCCGATGCGGCGCTCACGGCCTCCGTGGTGATGATCATCGTGGGCTTCGCCGCGATGTTCGGCTATGCTCTCCAGCTTCTCCAGGCGCCGCAGAAGATCGCCGCGGCGCTGTCGGGCGTCTCGTCCGATCCGGTGGTCTTCCTGCTGCTGGTCAATGTGTTCCTGCTGCTGGTGGGCATGTTCATGGAGACCTTCGCGGCCATCATCATCCTCGCCCCGATCCTGGCGCCGATCGCCGTCGCCTTCGGCGTGGACCCGGTGCATTTCGGGCTGATCCTCATCGTCAACCTCGCCGTCGGGATGGTGACGCCGCCGGTCGGGGTCAATCTCTTCGTCGCCTGCGGCATCGCCCGCATCAGCATGGAGCAGCTGATGCGGCCGCTCTCGGTGTTCCTGGCCGTGCTGCTGCTGAACCTTCTCATCATCACCTACGTGCCCGCGATCAGCCTGGCGCTGGTACGCTGACCGTCAACCTGGGAGAGGAGACCCACCCATGACCACCATCACCCGCCGCGGCCTCGGCCTCGCGGCCGCGGGCGTCGCGCTCGCCACGCCCGGCATCGCCCGCGCGCAGGCCATCACCATCAATCTCGGCCACGTGCTGAGCGCCACCAGCGCCTACCAGGTGATCTTCGAGCGCTACAAGGAACTCGCCGCGCAGCGCACCAACGGGCGCGTCACGGTCAACATCCAGGGCGGCGGCGCGGCCGGCAACGAAGGGCGGCTGATCCAGTCGCTGCGGACCGGCGTGATCGACGGCGCCTTCGTCGGCGGCTCCTCGCTAGAGACGGTGGTGCGCGACTACCGCGTGCTCTCGCTGCCCTATGTCTTCGACGACCACCCGCAGGCCAACCGCGTGCTCCAGGGCGCGGTGGGCGAGGAGCTGCTGACCCAGCTCGAACCCCTCGGCATGCTCGGCCTCGGCTTCGGCGCGATCTTCGAGCGCAACATCGCCTCCCGCCGGCCGGTCCGCACCCCGGCCGACCTGCAGGGCCTCAAGATCCGCGTGCTCCAGACGCCGGGCTTCGTCGAGGCCTATCGCGTGCTCGGCACCCAGGCGACGCCGATGGCCTATGGCGAGGTGTTCCTCGCCCTCCAGAACGGCGTGGTGGACGCGCTCGAGATCAGCAACGATGCCGTGGTCGCGGACCGCTTCGTCGAGGTGATCCAGCACTACGCGCTGACCAAGATCCACCAGTCCACCACCGTCTTCGCGGTCAGCGCCGCGCGCTTCCGCGCGCTGCCGGCCGATGTCCAGGCCACGCTGCGCACGGCGGCGCGGGAGGCGATCCAGCACGGCCTCGCCGCGCATGACCGGCTGAACGTGGAGGGGCTGGCCACCGTCCGCGCGCGCGGCATCACCGTGCACGAGCCCGATCTCGAGCCCTTCAAGGTCATCGCCCGCCGCAGCTACGACACCATCCTGGCCGAGGCGCCGAACGGCCGCGCCTGGGTCGAAAGGATCAACGCCGCCAAGCGCCAGGCCTGAGCCGCGCGGCGGCCGGGGCGCCCGCCGCCCCGGCCGCCGTAACTTCCTTCGCCGGCGCGGCGAAAGGCACGCGACGCCAAGGGAGTCGCGCAAGATGCCAGCCACCCTGACCCGCCGCGCCCTGTTCGGTCTGTCCTTCCTGGCCCTGGGGGGTGCGGCGGGGCGGATGGGTGCCGCGCCGGCGCTCGCCCACCCGGTGCGCCGCCTCAACCACGCCGACGGCCTCGCCCTGAGGGGCCAGGACGTCATGGCCTGGCACCTGGAACGCCGCCCCCGCCGCGGCCATGCCGGCTTCCACCTCGATTGGCAGGATGTGCGCTGGCTCTTTGCCTCGGCCGCCCACCGGGACGCCTTCGCCGCCGCCCCCGCCCGCTTCGCCCCCGCCTATGGCGGCTTCTGCGCCTTCGGCGTCGCCCAGGGCTACAAGGTGGATATCGATCCGGAAGCGTGGCAGATCGTCGCCGATCGCCTCTACCTGAACTACAGCCGTGGAGTGCATCGCCAGTGGGCGCGCGACATCCCGGGCCATGTCCGCAGCGCGGATCTCAACTGGCCGCGCATCGCCGATGTCTGATGCCATCGCCCCGCCTCGCCTTGTCCTTCCGGCCTGGCGCGTGAACGAGGCGCGCGACCTTCAGGATGCGCGCTGGGTCGGGCTGATGGCGGAAGCCCAGGCCGGCAATGGGCGCGCCTATGAGACGCTGCTGCGCGAGATCTCGCCCCGCATCCGCCAGCTCTGCCGTGCCCGCATCCGCGAGGCCGCCGAGGTGGAGGACGCCGTGCAGGACACGCTGCTCACGCTGCATCAGCTGCGCCACACCTTCGACCCGGCGCGGCCCTTCGGCCCCTGGCTTGCCGCCATCGCCTCCCGCCGCGCGGTGGACCGGCTGCGCCGCCGCGGCCGCACGGCGGGGCGGGAATCCAACCTGGACGACCTGCCCGAATCGGCCGCCGGCGTCGCGCCCGTTGCGGAGGAGCGGCTCGCGGCGCGCGACCTGCGCGAGGCCGTCGGCACCCTGCCCGAGAGCCAGCGCACGGCGCTCCGCCTCGCCAAGCTCGAGGACCTGTCGCTCGCCGAGGCCTCGGCGCGTTCCGGGCTCAGCGTCGGCGCGCTCAAGGTCGCGACCCACCGCGCCATGCAGACGCTCCGCCGCCGTTTCGGCCTCGGCGGGAAGGACTGAGATGAACACCGATGACCTCATCTCGCGCCTCGCCGCCGGCCTCGCCCCGGTGCGGCGCGTCGCGCCGCCCTGGCGCACCGCGCTCGCCTGGCTCGCGCTCGCCGCCCTGGTGATCGCCGCCGCCGTCGCCTGGTCCGGCTTCCGCCACGACATCGCCGCGCGCGTGATGCTGCCGGAGGAGCGGCTGAACATCGCGATGGCGCTGGCAACCGGCATCGCCGCCGCCTTCGCCGCCTTCCAGCTCGCGCTGCCGGACCGCGATTCGCGCTGGGCACTGCTGCCGCTGCCCTTCGCGCTGGCCTGGATCTCCGGCCTCGGCTGGGGCTGCCTGCGCGATCTCGCGGAGCATGGCTCGCTCCGGCTCGGCACCAGCTTCTCCTGCATGCGCTTCATCATCGGCTTCGGCGTGCCGCTGACCGCCGCGATGCTCTGGATGACGCGCCACGCCGCGCCGATCCGCCCGGGCCCGGTGGCGATGCTCGGCGGGCTCGCGGCCGCGGCGGTCGCCTCGGTGGGCTTGTCCCTCGTGCATCACCTCGACGCGGCCGCGATGGTGCTCATCTGGCATGGCGGCTCGGTGCTGCTGGTGATGCTGGCCTCCTGGTGGTTCGGGGCGCGCGCGATGCGCGCGATCGGGCCGTGATAACTTTCTATGGCTGGGCGACGCCCAACTCGCAGCGCGTCGCGATCCTGCTGGAGGAGCTTGGCCTGGATTACGAGGCCATCGGCGTGAACATCCGCGCGCGGGAGCAGTTCGCGCCCGCGATCCTGGCGCTCAACCCCTACGGCAAGATCCCCATCCTGGCGCAGCCGGGCGCGCCGCCGCTGTTCGAATCGGGGGCGATCCTGCTGCATCTGGCCGAGACCCATGGCCGCTTCCTGCCGCCCGGGGGTCCGGCGCGCGCCACGACGCTCGCCTGGCTGATGGTCGCGCTGACCTCGCTCGGCCCCTTCACCGGCCAGGCGCATCACTGGACCGACCTTGCCCCCGAGAAGCCCGGGGCCGCGCGCCGCCACACGGTCGCGCTGGTGGAGCGCGTCTATCGCCTGCTGGATGGCCGCCTCGCCGAGGTGCCGTTCCTGGCCGGCGCCGACTACACCATCGCCGATATCGCCGCCTGGCCCTGGGTCGCGCGGCATGGCTGGGCGGAGATGCGGCTGGCCGATTTCCCGAACCTCGCCCGCTGGTTCGCCCGCATCGGCGCGCGGCCGGCCGTGCAGCGCGGCATGCGGGTGCCCGCCGGCGCGAAGCTCGAATAGCTACAGGTTGCGCCGCGCCGCGCGCAGCGTCGGCAGGCCGATCCCCGTCGCCTCGAAGCCGCCATCCACCGCCAGCATCTGGCCGGTGATGTAGCTCGCGCGGTCGGAGCAGAGGAACAGGATCGCCTCCGCCAGCTCGCGCTCCAGCCCGTAGCGGTCGAGCGGGATGGTGTCGTGATAGTCGCGCCGGATCTCGGGCGTGTGGACCGCCTTGGCCATCGCGGTGTCCACCGGCCCCGGCGCCACCGCGTTCACGCGGATGCCGAGCGCGGCGAGTTCCACCGCCTGCTGCTTCGTCAGATGCGCCAGCGCCGCCTTCGAGGTGCCGTAGGCGACCCGCAGCGTGGAGGCGCGCAGACCCGAGATGGAGGTGATGTTCACCACCGCCCCGCCGCCCTGCTCCGCCATGATCGGCGCCGCCGCCTGGGTGGCGAAGAAGGGCCCGCCGAGATTGACCGCCAGCGTGCGCGTCCAGTCCGCCTCGGTCGTCTCCAGCAGCGGCTTGAACACCGCGATGCCGGCATTGTTCACCAGCGCATCCAGCCGCCCGAAATGCGCCGCCGCCTGCCGCACCGCGGCCGCGACCGCCGCCGGCTCGCCGACGTCGCAGCGGATCGCCAGCGTCTCCGCCGGCGCGGCAAGCTCCGCCATCGCCGCCTCCAGCAGCGCGGGCTCGATGTCGAGCAGCGCCACGCGCCAGCCCTCGGCGCGGAAGCGCCGCGCGGTGGCCAGCCCGATGCCGCGCCCCGCCCCGGTGATCAGCGCCGCCTTCATCGCCCGCTCACCCCGACGCCGCCGGGAAGCGCAGCTGCTCCGCCGGCGGCAGCCATTGCGGCAGATGGAGGTCCTGTGCCGCGAGCGGGGTAGCGATGTCGAAGGAGGCGCGGACCGTCTCGATCGCGCCCTGCACCCGCTCCATCGAAAGGTTGCCCCAGCCGCCCGAGAGCACCTCCGGCGTGCGGATGAACTCGAAATTGGCGACCATCCGCTCGCGCTCCAGCGCGGCGTTCGTGGTCGCGTCGCGCCGCGTCAGCGACTGGATCGGGAGATCCGGGTTGGTCCAGCTTTCGTTGTGCGCGCGCACGATGGCGCGGATCATGCCGGTGATGACGCGCGGATTGGCCTCCGCATAGGGCCGGCGCACCAGCAGCGCGGTGGAGAGCAGCGGCACGCCGGCCGCGGCATAGCGCATCGAGACGATGTCGGCCGGCGCGACGTTCAGCGTGCGCAGGCTGAACAGCCCCGAGGTCTCGAATCCCGCCATCGCATCGGCGTCGCCGCGCGCCAGCATCGGCTCGCGCAGCTGCGGCGTCACTGTCACCCAGGTGATGCGCCGCGGGTCGATCCCCGTGGCCCGCGCGAAGGCCGGGAACAGCTGCCGCCCGGCATCCGTCTCCGGCGCGACGATCCGCTTGCCCTCCAGGTCCTTCGGCGTGCGGATGCCGCTCCTGCGCAGCGTGATGATGGTGAGCTGGCTGCCCTGCTGGATCACGAAGGGGGTGACGAGGTCCACGTTCGGCTGCGCGAGCCGCATGCGTATGGTGGGCGAGAGATCGGCGATGCCGATGTCATAGGCGCCGGAAGCGAGCTTGATCGGCGTGTCGCCCGAGCCGAAGCCGCGGTCCACGGTGACGTTCAGCCCCTCCTCCCGGTAGTAGCCGCGGTCGAGCGCCATCAGGAAGGGCGCCTGCGGGCCGAGGAAGGCCCAGTCGAGGATGAAGCGCACATTGGTCAGCGCCGCCTGGCCGCGCGCGGTCCAGGGGGTGGCCAGCGGCGCGGCAAGGCCGGCGAGCGCGGCGGCGCCGAGCAGTCGGCGGCGGGGCAGGGTCATGTTCGGCGTGTCCTTCCTGCGCCGGCCCGTGGCCGGCATGGCCGAGGAATCCCCGCTGCCGGGCCGTTCCGCAAGAGGCTTGTTCAGGCCGGAGTCCCGGCCGGCGCGAACCAGGCCTCGAAGGCCGCGAAGGCCGCTGCCGCGCCGCGCACCATCCCGGCCAGCCCCGCCTCCGTCGCGCCGCAGCGCTCGATCGCCGCGCAGCACGCGCGCCACATCGCGCCATGCGCCTCGCCATGCCCGAGCAGGAAGCGCCGGCCCTCCGCGCCCGGCGGCAGCAGCCCGTCCAGCGCGCGCGCCAGATGCCGCCCGCCGAGCGTCGAGCCCTCCGTCACGTAGAGCATCCCGAGCGCCTCGGCCGCATCGCCGGGTGCGGGCACCGGCGCCCACGAATCCGGCGCCTCGCGTCCCAGGAAGGCGAGATCGGCGCGCAGCAGATGCGCCCGCCGCCGCGCCGCGAGGTCGAGCCCGAACCCCGCGAGCGGCGGCCCGGCCTCCAGCGCCTGCTCCATCGCCGCATGGAAGCCGAGCATCCGGCCGAGCAGCGCGGCATAGCCGGCCTCATCCAGCCGCCCCTCGGCCAGCGCCGCGAAATCGGGCAGCGCATGCAGGCGCAGATGCGCCGCCTCGGTCGCCTCGCGCAGCGCGTCCCGCGCCGAAGCCGCCACGCTCAGCCCTCGTCCCAGTCCTGCGGCTTGGTGCTGCCGATCTGCCGCGCCAGCATCTCCAGCACCTCCGTCGTGCGCGCGACGGAGGCGCGCACGCTCTCGAGCATCCCCGGCATGCGGGAGACATCGACGCCTTCCGCGATCTCCAGCGCGGCGAGCTGCGCGTTCTCCACCAGCGAGGCGAGGATGCCCTGGAACACCAGGTCGGCGTGGCGGTCGAGCCAGCCGGCGCGGGTGCGGTGGCTTTCCGCGATCACGTCCTGGAAGCGCCGCCGCGCGGCGTCCGCCGCCTTCCGCTCGCCGAGGTCGTTGAACAGGAAGACGAAGCCGAGCACGCGGTCGGGCGCGGAGAACACCGGATCGGCGCGCAGCAGCACCGGCTTGCCGGAGGCCTCGTCATCGGCGAGCCGCAGCTCGCCCGACCAGGACTGGCGGTTGTCGAACACGTCGTGCAGGCGGCGGCGGATCTCGGCCGGATTGGCGAAGAAGGGCGCGAGCTCCTCCATCCGCCGCGGCCGCGCGCCGCTGAGCGCGGGAAGCAGCCGGTCGAAGGCCTCGTTGGCCAGCACGATCCCGCCGCGCGTGTCGCAGATCACCACCGGCTGCTCCGAGCCCGCCACCTGGCGCCGCACCTGGTTCAGCTGGTCCTCCGCGATCAGCATCCGCACCGAGCGGAACTGGATCACCACGTCGCTGACCGAATCGCCGATCAGCCGCGCGGTGGCGAGGTCCTTCGGCGTCCAGACCTCGGCGCAGCCCTCCACATGCTGGTGCCACTTGGCGAAGGACCGCCGGGGCGAGAGCGTGCCGATGTCGTCCGCCACCTCCATCGCCTTGTTGGGATTGCCGCCCCAGACGATGGTGCGGTGCTGCTCGGGCCGGAACCACACCAGATACTCGCCGGGCGCGGCCGAGATCGGCACCGCGAGCACGCCGGCCGCCACCTGGGTCAGCGCATCCAGGTGCGGCGCGACGCCGCGCAGCGAGGAGGTGCGGATCGGCGCGCCGCGCGGCTGCGAATCGAGCCAGGCGCAGAGATCGAGCAGCGCATTGGTCGCCGGCACGTTGCCGAGCGTCTGCACGCTGCCTTCGAAGAACAGCGCCGCGCCGGAGGCGCCGAGCGGCTGGAGGAGCGTCGCCGGGCTGTCCACCAGCGAGGTGCGCCAGTCGCCCTCGCGCGAGATCGCCTCGACCAGCCGCTGTTCCAGCCGGCGCACCGAGAGCTCCGCCTGCGCCTGGACGAAGGATTCGAGCGCGGCGATCCGCGTCCCCAGCGCCTCCGCCAGCAGGTCGCAGGCCGCCCGCGTGGCGAGCGGCACGCGCCGCGGCGTGTCGTGATGGCAGGCGACGAGCCCCCAGAGCCGCCCGCCCACCATGATCGAGCACACCAGGGAGGCGCCGGTGCCCATGTTGCGCAGGTACTGCACATGCATCGGCGAGACGCTGCGCAGCAGGCAGAGCGACATGTCGAGATCGGCGCCGGTCAGCGGGTTGAGCCGCGGCTCGATCGGCACGGGCACGTAGCCCGCATCCGCCACCACGCGCAGCCGGTTGCGTTCATAGAGGCGCCGGGCGACCTGCGGGATGTCGGAGGCCGGGTAGCGGTTGCCGAGATAGGCCTCGAGGTCGGCGCGCCGCTGCTCCGCGAAGACCTCGCCGTCGCCATCCTCGGCGAAGCGATAGACCATCACCCGGTCATGCCCGGAGATGTCCCGGAACACCTGCACCGCCTCCTCGCAGAGCGGCCGCAGCGCATAGCAGGAGAGGAAGGATTGCAGCGCGCTTTCCACCCGCCGCGCGATGTCGGGCTGCGGCAGGGCCGGCTCGAGCTCGACGATGAGCCCGCCGGCCGGCGGGCGGTGGAGCTGGACGTCGAATTCGCGCTCCGGCTCCCCGGCGCGCAGCCGGAGCGCGGCCGGCACGCCATCGAGCGGCTCCAGCGTGCGCGGCAGGATGGCGGCGCCGAGATCGCCGCCGAGGTCGCGCAGCCGCCGCCCGATCACGCCTTCGAGGCCAAGCGTCGCGCCGGCATTGGCGCTGGCCTGGATGATGACCTGGTCGGGCTCCCGCACCACCAGCAGCGCGCCATGCGGCTGGATCGAGCCGGCGAGGTGGATCGCCTCGCGCTCGCAGTTCGAAAGATCGGCCTGGCCGAAGGCGGTCTGCGTGCCGTCCGGCGCCCCCTGGCCTTGCGCTCCCTGGCCTTGCGCCCCTTGGCGCGCCTCGGTCATGCGCTGGCGTCCTCCGCCGCCTCGCGCCCTTCCTGGAGCCCGTAGCGGTCGAGTTTCGCGTAGAGGCTCTGCCGGCTGAGCCCGAGCGCATCGGCGGCCGCGGTGCGGTTGCCGTTCGCGTCGCGCAGCGCCTGCTCGATGCAGGCGCGCTCCACCACGGCGGCGGTGTTGCGCGCCAGCACGGGCAGCGGCAGCCGCCCCATGTCGCGCAGCACGCCGCCGAGCGCGGCACGGAGTTCCGGATGCTCGTCGAGCCCGGCGCCGCGGCGCGAGACGTCGCGGATCAGCAGCCCGAAGGCGAGCGGCCCGCCGCGGCTCGACGCCGCGCCCGAGATCTCGACCGGCGCCTCGGTGCCGAGCTGCCCGGTCAGCACGGTGGGGAACAGCCGCAGCTCGCCATGCTCGCGGAGCGTCCGGACCAGCACCTGCGCATCCTGCCCGGGCGCGACGAGCCAGCGGCCGAGCGGCTCGCCGAGCACCCCCGCCTCGCCCGCCACCTGCACCAGGTCGAGGAAGGCGCGGTTGGCGCGGCGGACGCGGCCTTCGGCATCGGCGACGACGAAGGCGTCGGGCAGGCCTTCCAGCAATTCGTCCGTGCGCGGCGGCACGGCCCGCGGCAGGCCGCGGCCGGGCTCCGGCGTGCCGGGCGCGAGCTGCACCAGGAAGACCGGCTCCGGCTCCCCGGCCATGACGGAGACGCGGAGCAGCCAGGGCGTGTCGGTCGCGCCGATATGCAGCAGCACGCCCGGCGTGCGGCCATGCTCGCGGGCGCGGACGAGAAGCTCGCGGAAGGCGGGGCGGTCGCGCGGCGCGATCTCCTGCGCGAAATCCCAGCCCGGCGCCAGGCCGAGCTCGCGGATCGCCGCCGGGTTGGCCTCGATGATGCGGAGATCCGCCGCCGAGACCACCAGCACCGCCTCGGAGGAGGCATCGAACAGCAGGCGCGAGCGCATCTCGATCTCGCGCAGCTTCCAGTAGTCCTGCTCGCGCGCCTGCTGCGCCGCGACCAGGCGGGACTGCAGCTCCTGCACCGCCTGCAGGCTCTTGCCCACCGCGATCAGCCCGGCCTGGCTGCCGAGCCGGACGGTGGTGTACTCGATCGGCATCTCGAGGCCGGAGGGGAAGCGCTGCGTCACCTGGAGGAAGGCGGAGGCGCCGCTCTCGCGCGCTTCCTCGACCAGCCGGCGCACCTGCTCGCCCGCCGTCTCGCCCACCGTGTCGGTCCAGCGCCGCCCGACCCAGCCTTCCACGCCTTCCCGGGCCACGGTCCCGGCCACGGAGGCATCCCGGATGATCCCGTCCCAGTCGAGGACGAGGGTGACATCCGGCTGGGTGATCGCCACGCGATTCATCTGGGTCGTCCCATCTAGCCGGCGCGCTGCCAAAGCCCCGCAACAACCAACCCCGAGGCGGAGACGCACGCCAAGCGATCTTGCTTGGCATGTGGATTGTCAGAGGCTTGGCGTCAATATCGGATGACGCCGCCAGACCCGCCTGACGGGCGAATTCTGCGCCCCGGCGACGTCGCACCCAGGGCCGGCGCCCGGCGGTGTCAATCGAACTTGACACTTGCCGCCTGGCTGCCTTGAGTGGGCGCATGGGCGTGCAGGACCGGCCGATCGTGGTGGTGGGCGCGGGCATGGGCGGCCTGGTTGCCGCCGCGCTGCTCGCCGCGCACGGCCGCCGCGTCCTCGTGCTCGAACAGGCGGCCCGCCCCGGCGGCAAGGTGGGTGAGGAGGAGGTGGCCGGCCTTCGCCTCTCCACCGGCCCCGCGCGGCTGACCATGCGCCCGGTCTTCGAGGCGATCTTCCGGGACGCCGGCGGCGATCTGGCCGCCGACCTCGCGCTGACGCCGGAGCCGAGCCTCGGGCGGCATCTCTGGGCCGATGGCGCGGTGCTCGACCTGCCCGCCGATCCCGCCGCCGCCGAGGCCGCGATCGGCGCCTTCGCCGGCCCCGCCGCCGCCCGCGGCTACCAGGCCTTCCGCGCCCAGGCGAAGCGCATCCATGACGCGCTGGAAGCCCCCTTCCTGATGGCCCAGCGCCCCGGCGCGCTGGCGCTGGCGGCGCGGACGGGGCTGCGCGGCCTGCTCGGCAGCGCGCCCTTCGCCTCGCTGTGGGACGCGCTCGGCGCGCATTTCGCCGATCCGCGGCTGCGCCAGGTCTTCGCGCGGCTGGCCACCTATGTCGGCGCCTCGCCGCTCCAGGCGCCGGCGACGCTGATGCTGGTGGCGCATGTCGAATCCCAGGGCCTGTGGCGCGTCGGCGGCGGCCTCGCCCGGCTGCCGGAGGCGCTGGCCGCGCTGGCCGCGCGGCACGGCGCCGCCTTCCGCCATGGCGCGGCGGTGCGGGAGATCACGCTCGCGGGCGGCCGCGCCGCCGGCGTCACCCTCGCCGATGGGGAGCGGATCGCCGCCGCTGCCGTGATCTGCAACGCGGAAGCCGCGGCGCTGGCCGAGGGCCGCTTCGGCGCGGCGGTCGCCGGCGCGGTGGAGCGCCTGCCGCCCGAGCGCCGCTCCTTCTCCGCCATCACCTGGGCGATGCGGGCCGAGACGCAGGGGCTCGTGGCCGCGCAGACCGTGCTGCACGCGCCCGATGCGGCGGCGGAATATGCCGAGCTCGGCTACCGCGCCCGGCTGCCGGCCCGCCCCACCTTCACCCTCTGGGCGGAGGACCGCGCCGAGGCCGCGCCGCCGGCCGGCGCCGAGCGGCTGCTCGGCATGGTCTGCGCCCCCGCGCGCGCCGATCTCCGCCCGCTGCCGCCGGAGGCCGTCGCCGCCTGCGCGGACGCGGTGTTCGGCGCGCTGGCGCGTCTCGGCATCGCGATCCAGCGGCGGCCCGAGGCCGAGCGCGTCACCACGCCGGCCGATTTCGCCCGCCGCTATCCGGGCAGCGGCGGCGCGCTGTACGGGCCTGCGATGCAGGGCTGGCAGGCCGCCTTCGCCCGGCCCGGCGCGCGGACGAAGCTCCCTGGCCTCTATCTGGCGGGCGGCAGCGCGCATCCGGGCGCGGGCGTCGCGATGGCGGCGATCTCGGGCCGGCTCGCCGCCGCCCGCATCCTCGAGGATCGTGCATGACCGAATGGGACTTCGACCGGCCGGTACCGCGCCGCGGCTATGCCTGGTGGTATCTCGACGCGCTCTCCGACGACGGCGCGCATGGGCTGACCATCATCGCCTTCATCGGCACCGTCTTCTCGCCCTGGTACAAGCTGGCGCGGATCGGCGGCGGCGGCGATCCGGAGAACCATGCCTGCCTGAACGTGGTGCTCTACGGCGCGCCGGCCCGCTGGGCGATGACCGACCGCCGCCGGCACCATCTGCGCCGCGACGCCCGCAACCTCGCCATCGGCCCCTCCAGCCTGCATTGGGACGGCGAGGCGCTGACCGTGCGCATCGCGGAGGTGACGGCGCCGATCCCCTCGCGCCTCACCGGCACCGTCACGCTGCGCCCCAACGCGCTCAATGCGCGCCGCTTCGTGCTGGACACCCACGGGCGGCACGAATGGCAGCCGATCGCGCCGCGCTCGCGCGTCGAGGTTGCGCTGGAAAGCCCGGCGCTGCGCTGGTCCGGCGCCGCCTATTTCGACACGAATGCGGGCGCCGCCCCGCTCGAGCAGGACTTTCGTGAGTGGGACTGGTGCCGCGCGATGCTGCCGGACGCGACCGCCATCCTCTACAACGCCGAGCGCCGCGACGGCTCGCGCATCTCGCTCGCGCTCAAGGCGACGGACGATGGCGCGGTCACGGATTTCGCGCCGCCGCCCGAAGTGGAACTGCCCCGCACGCTCTGGCGCCTGCGCCGCCCGACGCGGGCCGACGGCCCGGCGCGGGTGGTCCGCACCCTGACCGACGCGCCCTTCTATTCGCGCTCGGAACTCGCGACGCGCCTGCTGGGCCGCGAGGCGCCGGCGGTGCATGAATCGCTCTCGCTCGACCGTTTCAGCTCGCCGGCGATGTACGCGATGCTGCCGTTCCGCGTGCCGCGTCCCTGGTGGTAGGGGGGGGTTCGGTCCAGTCGAGATCGAGCGTCGCGACCTCCCCGAAGGGCAGCCGGCGCCGCGCCGCCTCGCGCAGGATCGGCCAGCCCGTATAGGGCATGCTGAGCAGCGGCCAGGGATCGCGCGCCGCCCAGGTCGCGTCCGGCGTCGTGACCAGGTTGCGCAGGTTGCGCCCGAAGCCGCCGCCGCGGCGGAAGGCGGAAAGCTGCGTCTCGGTCAGGCAGGACCAGAATTGCTGCAAGCGCGTCGCCGCGCGGAACCGCACCGGATGCGCGGGATCGAGGATCGCGCGCGCGACATCCTCGCGGTCCAGGAAATGCAGGCCGGAGGTGGTGCGCGGATTGCACTCGATGCCGAAGACCTCGCCCGCCGCATCCTCGCGGAAGTCGAAGGCGATGAAGCCCGACCAGCCCAGCGCCGCGACCACGCGCGCGATCCAGGCCGCGATCGCCGGATGATCCACCCGCTCGAAGGCGATGGCGACCGAGCCGCCGAACTGCACGCCGCGATAGATGGCGGTGGCCAGCACGCGCCCCCCATGCGCCAGCGTGCAGGAGCTGAACTCGCGCCCCGCGACGAAGCGCTGCACCACCGAGGGCACGTCGTCGCCGGGCAGCGGCGCGCCGCGGCGGACCACCCGCACGCCGCGCCCCGAGCAGGAATGCGCCGGCTTCACCACCACGTCGCCATCCGCCGCCAGCGCCGCCGCCGCCGCGCTGCCGAGCGTCGCGGTCTCCGGCACCGCGACGCCGATCTCCCGCATCGCCTCCACGAAGCCGCCCTTGTGGTGCAGCCGCAGAACGAGGTCCGGCGGCATGGTCAGCACGCGCGTCGCGGGCACCAGCTCCGGCAGGAAGGCGACATGCAGCGTCTCCTCCGAGACGGGCACCACGAGCTCCGCGCGTTCCTCCCGCGCCAGGCGGGCCAGCGCGTCGAGATAGGCCGCCTGATCCCCGGCCGGCGCCGGCACCTGCACGCTGCGCGCCACATCGCGCGAGGCGCCGCAGAGATGCCGCGCATGCGGCTCCGCCACCACCACGCGCCAGCCGATCCGCGCGAAGCCGCGACACAATTCAAGCGCCTTGGGCAGCCGCCCGAGCGTGATCAGGACGGTGCGGGACATGACCACGACCGCGAAGCGGGATCCGGCTGTCCGGCGAGCCAAGCCCGCGGAGCGGGCGCCCGGCGCTTGAGGGCGAGAGGCTTCACACCCGCGTCACGCGGCAAATCACCTGCTCCACCGGCCGCGTCGTCAGCCGCGCGGCGGGGCGGATGCGCGCCGCCGCCTCCAGCCGCCAGTCGTAGCGGCGGAACAGCCGCGCGATCAGGAGCACCGCCTCGATCGTGGCGAACGCCGCACCGGCGCAGATGCGCGGCCCGATGCCGAAGGGGATGTAGGCGCCCTGCACGATCTCCGCCTCGCGCTCCGGCAGGAAGCGGTCCGGGTCGAAGCGGTTCGGATCGCGCCAGTAGAGCCGGTGGCGGTGCAGGACCCAGGGCGCGACCATCACCAGCGCGCCCTTCTTCAGCCGATAGCCATCCAGCGCCGTCGCCTGGTTCGCCACGCGCGGCAGGAAGGTGATCGGCGGATAGAGCCGGAGCGTCTCGCGGAAGATGTTGCGCGTCAGGTTCAGCCGCTTGATGTGCTGGAAGCCGATCGGCCCGCCTTCCGTCACCTCCTCCACCTCCGCCCGCAGCCGCGCGACCAGCGCCGGCTGCGTCGCGAGCAGCGCGAAGCACCAGGTCAGCGCGCTCGCGCTGGTCTCGTGCCCGGCGAGGAACAGCACGCCGAGCTGGTCGATCAGCTCCTCCCGCGTGAAGGCGCGGCCGCCGAGGTCGTCGCGCGCCTCGATCACCGCGCTGGCGATGTCGTCGAAGCTTGCTCCGGCGGCGAGATGCGTATCCAGCAGCTCGCCGAGATGCCCGCGGATCACCCGGCAGGCCTCCAGCACCTCGGGCTTCTGCGGCGCCTTCGTCCAGGCGCGGTCCCAGATCAGGCGGCGGATCTCCACCTGCGCGACCCGCCGCTCGAATTCGGTGAAGGCGTCGAACACGTCATGCGCGGTGCGGGTGGCCAGCGTGGTGGTGAAGACCGTGCGGCAGATGATGTCGGCGGTCAGGTGGCTCATCGCGAGATCGAGCGAAAACGCCGCGCCGTCGCGCGCCGCGCGATCGTACTCGTCCTCGGCGTGTTCGCAGCCCGCCTCCATCGCCGGGAAGGCGCGGTTCACCCGCATCATGGACAGCGCCGGATCGATCGCCGCGCGCTGGCGCTTCCAGGTGGCGCCGGAGGAGACGAAGATCGAATCGCCGATCAGCGGTTCCAGCGCATGCACCATCAGGTCGGACTTCGGAAAGATGCCCTCCGGGTCCGAGAGCACGTGCCGCACCAGCGAAGGCTCGTTCACCACCACGATCGAGCGCCGCGAATAGCCGAGCGGCCCGATCTTCATCCGGTAGGCCTCGGAGGGCAGCAGCGAGAGCAGGTCGCCATCGCCGCGCAGCATCGCGCGCAGCAGCGAGGGCACCGCCGGCCAGGGTGGCGTGTAGGGCGGGATGAAGGGCGCCCAGCCCGCATCCGGGCGCGGCAGGAGTCCGGCCTCGCTCATGTTGTCCCCAACCGCGCGGAGTGTCACGCCAAACTGACACTCCGCCTGCATTGCGCCGCTTTACACCCGGAAGTGTCAAGTGCCATTGTCGCGCCATGGAACTGCACCTCTTCCATGCCCTGGTCGTCGCGCACATCGTCAGCGGCACCACCGGCGCCGTCGCCTTCTGGGTGCCGGTGATCGGGCGCAAGGGCAGCACCAACCATCGCCGCTGGGGGCGCGTGTTCAGCATCGCCCTTCTCGCCACCGGCGGCTTCGCGCTCTGCATGAGCCTCCTGTCGCTCGCCGATCCGATCGGCACGCATCCGCATCTCGAAGGCCGCTTCGACACTGGCTTCATCCGCGGCTTCTTCGGCCACTTGATGCTCTGCGCCGCGATCCTGACGATCAACCTCGCCTGGTATGGCTGGGAGCTGGTGAAAAACCGCAGCGACCAGGCGCGGAACCGCACGCGCCTGATGTACGCGCTGCAATGGCTGACCATCGGCGCGGCGATCAACTGCGCGGCGCAGGGCTGGATGATGGGCGAGAAGCTGCTGATCGGCCTCGCGGTCGTCGGCGTCGCCACCGGCTGGACCAACCTGCATTTCCTGGCCAAGGACGCGCCCCGGCGCGAGGACTGGCTGAAGGAGCATGTGAAGTCCCTCGTCGGCGCCGGCATCTCCGTCTACACCGCCTTCATGGCCTTCGGCTCCGTGCGGATCTTCCCCGAGCTCGCGCTGCATCCGGCGATGTGGGCCATCCCGCTCGCGGTCGGCCTCGTCCTCATCATCTGGCACCGCTTCGCCATCGAGCGCGCCGCAAAGCTGCGCGGCGTGCCGCAGGCCGCCTGATGGATGGCGGGATGGCGCGGCGCGCGCGCGTCGTCGTCATCGGCGCCGGCATGGGCGGGCTCGCCGCCGCGGCCGATCTCGCGCGCGGCGGCGCGGAGGTGCTGGTGCTGGAACGCGCCGCCGCGCCGGGCGGCAAGCTCCGCCAGGTCGCGGGCGTCGATGCCGGCCCCACCGTCTTCACCATGCGCTGGGTGTTCGAGGGCCTCTTCGCCGAGGCCGGCGAGAGCCTGGATGCCGCGCTCGCGCTCAAGCCCGCGGACATTCTCGCCCGCCATGCCTGGCGCCAGGGCGGCCGGCTCGATCTCTTTGCCGATATCGCGCGGTCCGCCGAGGCCATCGGCGATTTCGCCGGCGCCGCGGAGGCGCGCGGCTACCGCGCCTTCTGCGCGCGCGCCGCCGATATCCACGCCACGCTGCGCGACAGCTTCATGGCCGCGGAGCGCCCCTCGCCGCTCGGCCTCGTCAACCGCGTCGGCTGGTCGCGGCTCGATGCGCTGTGGCGCACCCAGCCCTGGCGCACGCTGTGGGCCGCGCTCGGCGACCATTTCCGCGATCCGCGCCTGCGGCAATTGTTCGGCCGCTACGCGACCTATACCGGCTGCTCGCCCTTCCTCGCGCCGGCGACGCTGATGCTGATCGCGCATGTCGAACAATCCGGCGTCTGGCTCGTCGAGGGCGGCATGGTGCGCGTGGCACAGGCGCTGCAGGCGCTGGCCGAGCGGCAGGGCGCGCGCTTCCGCTTCGGCGCCCACGTCGCCGAGATCCTCGTCGAGGGCGGCCGCGCCGCCGGCGTCGTGCTCGCCGATGGCGAGCGCATCGGCGCCGAGGCGGTGGTGTTCAACGGCGATGCCGCCGCGCTCGCCCGCGGCCTGCTGGGCGAGGCCGCGCGCCGCGCCGTGCCGGACGTGGCGCCGGAAGCCCGCTCGCTCTCCGCCGTCACCTGGTGCGTCACCGCGCCGACCTCGGGCTTCCCGCTCTCCCACCACAACGTCTTCTTCGCCGAGGACTACGCCGAGGAGTTCGACGCCGTCTTCCGCCGCCGCGCCATCGCCGCCGCACCCACCGTCTATCTCTGCGCCCAGGATCGCGGCTTCGCCGAGGTGCCGGATGGCACGCCGGAGCGCATGCTGCTGCTGATCAACGCGCCGGCGGACGGCGACAGCCGGGATTTCGCGCCCGACGTCCCTGACCTCGCGCGCCGCACGCGGGCGCTGCTCGAAGCCTGCGGCCTGCGCCTCTCGCTCGACGGCATCGCCAATCCCGTCCCGGGTGGCATCGCCACCACGCCCACCGGCTTCGACGCGCTCTTCCCCGCGACCGGCGGCGCGCTCTATGGTCGTGCCGGGCATGGCGCGATGGGCAGCTTCGCCCGGCCCGGCGGCGCCACCCGACTGCCTGGGCTGCACGCCGCCGGCGGCTCCGTCCATCCCGGCCCGGGCATCCCGATGGCGACGCTGTCCGGCCGGCTTGCCGCCGCGCGCGTGCTGAACGACCTCGCCGGCACGAGCGGCCGGAAACAGACGCAAGGGGCGCGCCGATGACCCTGTTCCGCCCCGACGTCGAGACGCGCGACCCCGCGGAGCAGCGCGCCCGCGACGACGCCGCCTGGCGCGCGCAGCTGCGCTACCTGTTCGACCGCTCGCCCTTCCACGCCGCGAAGTTCCGCGCCGCCGGCTTCGCCGATGCCGCATCCTGCGGCGGGCTCGACGACCTTCCGCGCCTGCCCTTCACCGAAAAGGACGAGATCCGGCTGAGCCAGGCGGAGGCGCCGCCCTTCGGCCATCACCTCGCCGCCGATCCGGCCGCGCTCGTGCGCGTCTATTCCACCAGCGGCACCACCGGCGATCCCTGCTACATGCCGGTCACCGCGCGCGACCTGGCGAGCTGGACGGAGATTTCCGCCCGCTCCTATACCGCCGCCGGGCTGCGGCGCGGCATGCGCACCGTCTCCACCTACAATGCCGGCCCCTTCGTCGCCGGCGCCGCGCTCGACACCATCACCATGCTCGGCGTCTGCCACATCCCCGTGGGTACCGGGAACACCGCGCGGCTGATCCGCGCGCTGGAGCTGATGCGGCCGGAGGCGCTGCTCTGCACGCCCTCCTACGCGCTGCACTTGTCGGAACTGCTGGCGCAGCGCGGCATCGCGCCCGACGGGCTCGGCCTGAGACACATCTGCGTCGCCGGCGAGCCCGGCGGCGGCGAGCCGCAGTTCCGTGCCCGCCTCGAAGCCGCCTTCGGCGCGAAGGTGTGCGAGGCGATGGGCATCGGCGATGTCTCCATCTCGCTCTGGGGCGAGTGCGAGGCGCAGCAGGGCATGCATTTCGGCGGCGGCGACCATGTGCATGTCGAGCTGGTGGACCCCGGGACCGGCGCTCCCGTGCCGATGACGGACGGCGCGACCGGCGAGCTGGTCTATACCGCGCTGACGCGGGAGGCCGTGCCGGTCGCGCGCTTCCGCTCCCGCGACCACGTGACGTGGTGGTCCTCGCCCTGTTCCTGCGGCCGGCGGACGCCGCGCGTGCGCTGCATCGGACGCACCGACGACCTGCTGATCGTGCGCGGCGTGAACCTGTTCCCCTCCGCCGTGCGCGACCTCGTCGCCGGCTTCGCCCCCCGCGTCAGCGGCGCGATGGTGATCCGCCCCGCGCGCCGCGGCGTGAGGCAGGAACCGCCGATCCCGGTGCATGTCGAGCTCGGCCCTGGCGAGACCGCGGCGGATGAGGCACTGGCCCGCGCGATCGAGCAGGCGGTGCGCGCGACGCTGATCGCCACGGTGCGTGTCACCCTGCTGCCCTTCGGCAGCCTGGCGCGCAGCGAGTACAAGACGAAGCTGCTCGATTTCAGCGACGCGGAGTGAACCGATGAAGACGCATATCGCGGGGTCGGATGCGACCTCCATCCGGCTGCGCGGCCACGACCTGGTGGAGGAGCTGATCGGCGAGCACGGCTTCACCGAGGTCTTCTACCTCCTCACCTGCGGCCGCCTGCCCACGCCCACCGAGACGCGTGTGCTCGATGCCTGCCTTGTCACGCTGATGGACCATGGCTGGACGCCGACCTCGCTGATCGCGCGGCTCGCCTATGACAGCGCGCCCTCCCAGGTGCAGGTCGGCATCGCGGCGGGGCTGCTCGCGGTCGGCGATGTCTTCGCCGGCACCATGGATGGCTGCGCGCGGCTGCTCGCCGAGGGCATCGCCGCGCCCGACCGGGCCGCCTGGTGCCAGGCGACCGCCGCCGCGCATCGCGCCGAGCGCCGGCCCATCCCCGGCTTCGGCCATCCCTTCCACAAGCCCGACGACCCGCGCCCGCCGAAGCTGTTCCGCGTGGCGGAGAAGGCCGGCGTGAAGGGCGACCACATCGCGCTGCTGCGCGGGCTCGGCCAGGCGGTGGATGCGATCTATGGCCGCCACCTGACCATCAACGCGACGGGCGCGATCGCCGCGCTGCTGCTCGAGATCGGCATACCGGTCGGGATCATGCGCGGGGTCGCGGTGGTGTCGCGCTCGGCGGGTCTCGCCGGCCACATCGTCGAGGAGCAGCAGGCCCGGCACGCGCGCGAGGTCTGGCGACTCGCCGAGGAACACATCCCCTACGAGGATCCGCCAGTTTAGCTTCAGCCCTCGCCGCCCGGCACCTCGACCCGGAGCGCCGCCGCGGCCCGGACCAGCGCCGCGTCGAAGCTCGCAAGCGGCAGGGCGCGGCGGATCGCCAGCTCCAGATAGGCGGCATCGTAGAGCGTCAGCGCGTAGCGCCGCGCCAGCGCCGCCGCCGCACCCCAGGCCCGGCTGTTGGTCTCGGCGTCGGTCTCGAAGGGCAGCGCCGCGAGCTGGCGCATCACCGCCTCCACCTGTCCCGGCAGCACCCGCCCGCGCCGTTCCCCGGCAAGGAGCGCGTTGCCCACTTCCAGCCGCCAATGCGCCGGCACCACGGCGGCGTGCTCGACGACCTGCCGCAGCACCTCCCGCGCGGCCGCCGCCTGCGCCTCGCCCTGCAGCGCCCAGGCGAGCGCCACGGAGGCGTCCACCACGAGGCCTGCCATCAGTATCTGCGGCCGGCGTCGCGCAATTCGCGCCGTTCCTCTGGCGTGAAGGGCTGGCCGGCGAAGGCGGCGATCTCCGCGCCCAGGTCGAGCAGCGCCGCCGCGGCGGCCCGCGCGGCCGCCACGTCATGGCCCGGCCCGGTGCGGGAGAGCCGCGCCACCGGCCGGCCATGCCGCGTGATCACGATCTCCTCGCCCCGTTCGACCCGGTCCAGCAGTTCCGAGAGGCGCGTCTTGGCGTCATGCGCGCCGATCAGCGTGGGGGCGGGCGTCGTGTCGGGCATGACCGAAGTTAGAACCGGTTGACCGACCGGTTCAACAATCCTGGCGACCCACGCGACCCTTCCCTTTCCGCCAATCAGAACATATAAGGAACACACGGGATGCCATCATGGACCTGCTCGAGAAACTGACCCTCCTCGCCGACGCCGCGAAATACGACGCCTCCTGTGCCTCCTCCGGCACCACGCGGCGGGATTCGACCCGCGGCGGGCTCGGCAGCACGGAAGGCATGGGCATCTGCCACGCCTATGCGCCGGACGGGCGCTGCATCTCGCTGCTCAAGATCCTTCTGACCAATGCCTGCGCCTATGACTGCGCCTATTGCGTCAACCGCGCCTCCTCCAACGTCCGCCGCGCCCGCTTCACCGTGGACGAGATCGTCCGCCTCACCCTCGATTTCTATCGCCGCAACGCGATCGAGGGGCTGTTCCTCTCCTCCGGCATCACCCGCTCCCCGGACTGGACGATGGAGCAGCTCGTCCTCGTCGCCCGCACCCTGCGGGAGGAGCATGGCTTCCGCGGCTACATCCACCTCAAGACCATGCCCGACTGCGCGCCCGAGCTGGTCGAGCAGGCCGGGCGCCATGCCGACCGCCTCTCGATCAATGTCGAGCTGCCGGCGGCCGCCAGCCTGAAGGCCCTCGCCCCCGAGAAGGACCTGCCCGCGATCCGCGCCGCGATGGGCCGGCTGCGGACGCGGATCGAGGCCGCGAAGGACGCCGCGCGCACCGCCCGCCGCGCCGCCCCGCCCCCTTTTGCGCCCGCCGGGCAGAGCACCCAGATGATCGTCGGCGCCGATGCCTCCGACGACGCGGCGATCCTCGGCGCCGCGGAGGATCTCTACGCCGCGCACCGGCTGCGGCGCGTCTACTACTCCGCCTATTCGCCGATCCCCGACGCCTCGCGCCAGCTGCCGCCCGTGGCCCCGCCGCTGGTGCGGGAGCACCGGCTCTACCAGGCCGACTGGCTGCTGCGCTTCTACGGCTTCACCCGGGCCGAGATCCTGGCCGGCGGGGAAGGGGGCATGCTCGATCCCGCGCTCGATCCCAAGACCGCCTGGGCGCTCCGGCACCGCGCCGACTTCCCGGTGGACCTCAACACCGCCCCGCGCGAGCGGCTGCTGCGCATCCCCGGCCTCGGCGTGAAGTCCGTGGACCGGCTGCTCGCCGCGCGCCGCCACGGCGCGATCCGGCTGGCGGACCTCGCGCGGCTGCGGCTCAGCCTGCCCAAGCTGCTGCCCTTCATCGTGACGCCCGACCACCGCCCGCGCGGGCTGGACGCGGACGGCCTGCGCGACCGGCTGGTCCCCGCCACCGCCTTCGCCGCCGCCGCGCGCCCGGCGCAGATGAGCCTGTTCTGATGGACGTCGCCGTCACCCTGCCCGGCCCCGCCGATTTCCCCGCCTGGCGCAACGCCGCGCGCAACCTGCTCGCGGCCGGCATCCCGCCGGAGGCCACCATCTGGCAGGTGGCCGGCGAGGACCCGTCCCTCTTCGCCGGCTCCCCACCGCACGCCGCCGCCGCCGCCCCGGTGGCGGTCCCCGCCGCCTTCCTGAATTTGTCCGAAACCGCAATCCGCCACCGCAACCCGCAAAAATTCGTCCTGCTCTACCGCGCGCTGTGGCGCATCGCCCGGGGCGAGCGCGCGCTGCTCGACCGCGCGACCGATCCCGATGTCGCGCGGCTCGGCGCGCTGGCGAAGGCGGTGAAGCGCGACGCGCACAAGATGCACGCCTTCCTCCGCTTCCGGCAGGTCGCGACGCCCGAGGGCACCCGCCACATCGCCTGGTTCGAGCCCGACCATCACATCGAGGAGGCGGAGGCCGGCTTCTTCCGCCGCCGCTTCGCCCAGCTCCGCTGGACCATCGTGACGCCGAAGCGCAGCGTCGCCTGGGACGGGCGGGCGCTCGCCTTCGGCCCGGGCGGAAGCCGCGCCGACCTGCCGCCGGACGACGCGGTGGAGCCGCTCTGGCGCGCCTACTACGCCGCGATCTGCAACCCCGCCCGACTCAAGCCCGGCGCGATGCGCGCCGAGATGCCGCGCAAATACTGGCGCAACCTGCCCGAGGCCGCCGAGATCCCCCGCCTGCTGCGCGAGGCCCCCGCGCGGGCCGAGGCGATGGTCGCCCGCGGCGGCAGCGCGCCGAACCCCCGCCCGCAGCGCCTGGCCTCGACGCCGGCGGCGCCGCATGGCCTTCTCCCGACCGGAGAACCGCCATGACCGACCTGCCGAACGCCGTCGAAATCCGCGAGGAAGGCCCGCGCGAGGGCTTCCAGATCGAGCCCGGGCCCATCGCCGCCGCCCGCAAGGCGGAGCTGATCCGCGCGCTTGCCGCGACCGGCCTCCGGCACATCCAGGTCTGTTCCTTCGTCTCGCCCAAGCTGGTGCCCGGCTGGGCCGATGCGGAAGCGGTGATGGCGGAGGTCGCGCCGCCGCCCGGCGTCGCCTTCACCGCGCTCTGGTTCAACGCGCGCGGCCTGGACCGCGCGCTGGCCTTCCGCGACCGGCTGACGCTGTTCGGCTCCATCGCCTTCGCCGCCTCCGAGGCTTTCTCCCGGAAGAACCTCAATCGCGACCGCGCCGGCCAGATGGCGGCGATGCGGGCGCTGACCGCGACGCATCAGGCGGCCGGCGTCCCGGTCACGCGAATCGGCATCCAGGCCGCCTTCGGCTGCAACTACATGGGCGACGTGCCGCCCGCGCTCGCGGTGCAGGCGGTGGCCGATGGGCTCGCGATCGCCGCCGAGGCCGGCGCCGCGATCACCGAGGTCGCGCTGGCCGATACGATGGGCTGGGCGACGCCGCTGCGCATCGAGCGCACCATCGGCGCGGTGCGCGCGCGCTGGCCGGACCTGCCGCTCGCGCTGCATCTGCACGACACGCGGGGGCTCGGCATCGCCAATGCGATGGCGGGGCTCCGGCTCGGCGTCGCGCGCTTCGACACCACGGTGGGCGGCCTCGGCGGCTGCCCCTTCGCCGGCCAGCCCGGCGCGCCGGGCAACATCTGCACCGAGGAACTCGCGCTGCTCTGCGCCGAGATGGGGATCGAGACCGGCATCGATCTGGAGGCGCTGATCGCGGCCGGCCATCTCGCCGAGGCGATCGTCGGCCATCCCCTGCCGAGCGAGCTGCTGCGCTCCGGCACGCTGGACGCCTTCAGGCGACGGGCGGCGTGACGGGGCCGGTCAGACCCATGGCCCGATTGATTGACCTGCGGCCCGCGGAGCGGGCCGAGGCCGCGAATGCGGCCCGGCGCTGATGCGGCGAGCCAAGGCGGCGAAGCCGCCGCCCGGCGCCTGAGGGCAACAACAGGAATACCAGCGAGTCGCTGATTGCGGCCGTTGGTCTCATAGCAACGGCCTTGAACGCTGACTCATGGCGGATTCCCTGGCGTAGCGCGGCGTGATCCGCTGGCTCCTGCGGCCGATTCGCCGGAGGGCGGGATGCTGGCGGTTTCGGTGACACGGTTGGATCTGTTGCCTTCGGAGCTACGGCGAGCGGCGGCGGCAAGCCGGGACGCGCGTGCGGCGCGGCGGATGCTGGCGATCGCACTGGTGCTGGAGGGCAAGTCGCGGGCGGAGGCGGCGGAGAGTTGTGGGATGGGTCGTCAGACACTGCGCGACTGGGTGCATCGCTACAACGCGGAGGGTCTGCCCCGGCTGCTGGACCGTGGCGGCGCGGTGGGCGCCAAGCCGCGGCTGACGCCCGAGCAGGAGGCGGAGGTGGATGCCTGGGTCGAAAGCGGGCCTGACCCGGCACTGCATGGCGGCCTGGTGCGCTGGCGGCGGGTTGACCTGCGCGACCTGATCGCGAGCGAGTTCGGCGTCACGCTGCATGAGCGCAGTGTCGGCAAGCTGCTGCGCCGGCTCGACTTCCGCCAGGTTTCGGTGCGCCCGCAGCACCCCGAGAGCGACCCCGGGGCGCAGGAGGCCTGTAGAAAAACTTCGCCGCGCTGGCGGCCGCTGCCCTCCCGCCCGAGGCTCCCGGCAAGCCGATCGAGGTCTGGTTCCAGGACGAAGCCCGCGTCGGCCAGCAGGGCACGCTGACGCGTATCTGGGCCAAGCGCGGCAGCCGCCCGCGCAAGCCGCGCGACCGGCGCTATCAATGGGCCTACCTGTTCGGCGCCGTCTGCCCGGCGCGTGACACCGGCGCCGCGCTGGTGCTGCCCGGCGTCAGCATCGAGGCAACGAACCTCCACCTCGCCGAGATCAGCACCCAGGTCGCTCCCGGTGCCCACGGCCTGATCGTCTGCGACCGCGCAGGCTGGGACCAGCAGGGCGATCGGCTGCAAGCGCCGACCAACCTCACCCTCTTGCCGCTGTCGCCCTATGCGCCCGAGCTCAACGCCGTCGAAAACGTCTGGGCGTATCTCCGCGGCAATCGCCTCAGCTTCACCGTCTGGAACAGCCACGAGCAGATCGTCGACGCCTGCTGCCAAGCCTGGAACAAGCTCGTCGCCGAAGCCGGACGCATCGCATCCATCGCCTCAAGAAATTGGGCAACGGTCAATCAAGAGGGCCATTGGTCTCAGGCCGATTCCAGGACCCGCTCGCGCGGCAGGGTGAGCCAGGCGCGGGCGCCGATGCCGGGCGTCGCCTCGATCCGCACATCGCCGCCCTGGGCGGTGGCGAGGCGGCGTGCCTGGCTCAGCCCCACATCCCCGCCGAGGAGCACGCCGGCGGCGTCCGTCTCGGTGCCGGGGGGCAGCAGGCCATCGCCCTCATCCTCGACGACGAAGGCCACCCACTCGCTGCCCTTCTCCCAGCGCAGCGCGATGATGTCGCCGTCCCGGGTGTGCAGCGCGGCGCGGCGGAGCAGGACCGCGAGCGCGGCTTCGAGCGCCGCCGGCTCGACCCGCACCGCGAGGGCGCGCAGCGCCGGGTCCACCTTCCAATGGCGCAGGCCCTGGCGCGTGGCGCTGAGCGCGGCGGCGATCGCCCGGTCCACCACGGGGCCGAGGGGCGTGCGCGGCGCCGGGTGGGGTTCGCCGCGGCTTGGCGCGGCCGCGGCGCGCAGCGCGCGTTCGGAAAGCCCATCCAGCCAGCCCGCGCCTTCGCGGAGATCCGCCGTGGACCGAAGCCCCACCGGCTTCCCGCCCATCCCCAACCAGGGACGGGTTGCAAGGAAGAACAGCGTCGCCGTCATGGCGAACACGATAAGCACGGCGATCATGGCCCCAACCTCTTGATGGCAAGAGGGTGGCATCGCGCTGGTTGACGGAAGGTTAACGCCCTCGCCACACGTTTTCGTGCGTCAAGAAAGCGTCTGGTTCGCCTGACACCTCGCGGCGAGCCGGCAAGAAAAAAGGGCGGCGCGGCCGCCCGGCCGCCCGCCCCCCGTGCCGGACCCGTCCGGGTTCAGGCCGCGAGCTTGCGCGCCTGCGCCTTCTCGAGCCGGCGCTTCAGCGTGATCGCCTCGGTCGGCAGGCGGCGATCCGGCGTGCCGAGCAGGAAGGAGTCGAGCCCGCCATTGTGCTCCACCGTGCGGATGCCCGCGGTGGTCAGCCGCAGGCGCACCGGGGCGCCGAGGATATCGGAGAAGAACGACGTCTCCTGCAGGTTGGGCAGGTAGCGCCGGCGGGTCTTGTTGTTGGCGTGGCTGACGTTGTTGCCGGTCAGCACGCCCTTGCCGGTCACTGCGCAGCGGCGGGCCATGAAGGACAATCCCGTGATGCACCCGGCCGCGCTCCGGCGGTGGAGCGGGCGGCAGGGGGTGTTGTGCGAAGGGCGGTCGTATCGCGGAATGCGGCGGATACGTCAACCCCGCGCGGCCACCACCGCTGCGGGCCGGCGCCCGCGGCGCGCCAGGACCCAAGCCGCCGCCAGCCATCCCAGCACCGCCAGCGCCGAGATCGCCGCCCCCGCCTGCTCCGCCGGGCTGGGGGCGAGGGCCAGGGTGATCCGCTGCGCCCCGGCCGGCGCCGCGATCTCGACCAGGCCGTAGGGCTCCGACGCCGTCACCGGCAGCGCGGCCCCGCCGGCGCCGGTGGCGCGCCAGAGCCCGAAATGGAGCTGGGCGACCTGGATGACGGCGGGCGTCGCCAGTTCGGCCGCGATCTCGATCCGCCCGCCGGACCACAGCAGCGGCCGGACCTCGCCCACGCCCTGCCGCAGCGCGACAGGCGGCACGCCGAGGCTGTCGTCGGTCCCCGGATCGAAGGGCAGCTTCTCGTAGCTCGCGGCGGGTCGGAAGGTCTGGGAGACGCTGCGCGTCGTCTCGATGATGCGCCAGGTCTCCGCGTCGCGGCGGAAATTGCCGAAGGCCCCCGCGACGAGCCCCTGGCCCGCGCCGAGCAGCGCCGCGCCGACCATCGCCGCCGGCAGCAGCCGCTGCCATCCCGGCCAGCGCGCCGCGAGGGCGGCCAGGAACAGCGCCACCGTCGCCGCGGTGCCGAGATCGGCGAGTGTCAGCATGCGGTAGGGAAACTGCACATTCGCCAGCACCGGCACCGCATGCCAGAGCGGCGCGGCGACGACCGTGGTCGAGACGAGCAGGGCGAGCGTCAGCCCCGCCCAGGTGAGCCCGAGCCGCGCCGCCCCCGCGTCGCGGCGCCGCAGCAGCAGGAGGCCGGCGCCGAGCACCAGCACCGCCGCGAACTGCGCCACGGCGATCCAGGTGAGCGCGAGGAAGGTCGCGCGCTCGGGCCGGTAGCCGCGCCACCAGGCATCGAGGATGAAGGCGTAGTCGCCGATCACGCTGACCGGCACATGCACGAGATCGCGCAGCGCCAGCGCCGGCAGCAGATAGACGGCCGAGAGCCCGAGCCCGCCGGCGATGCCGAGCCCGGCGGCGAGCAGCGGCCGCAGCCCGCGCAGCCGGAGCAGGATCCACCCGCCGAGCACGATGCAGGCGAGCAGCGCGGTGATGATGTGCGTCGCCACCAGCAGCCCGAGCGCGAGCGCGAGCAGCAGCGCCCCGCCGCGCCGGCCGGCCCTGATGTCCTCGACCCCGCGGAACACCAGGGGCAGCCAGGCATAGGCGGCGGCCTCGGCGAAGGCGGCGCGGGTCCAGACATCCATCAGCAGGTGGTAGGGCAGCGCCATGAAGACCGCCGCGCCCGCCGCCGCCGGCCAGGGCCCCACCCAGGCCCGGAACAGCGCATGGGCCGAAAGCCCCGAGGCGAGCAGCAGCAGCAGGGTGCCCGCGCCGAGCAGGAACAGCCCCTCCCCGCGCCCCGTGACGAGGCCGGCCAGCGAGGTCACGTAATAGGCGACGGGCCCGTAGTAGTAGAAGGTCGGGGCGCCGAGCCCGTCGTTCAGCCGCGGCAGCCAGCGCGGGAAGGCCCGGCCCTCGCCGAGCTCATGGAGGAATTCCTCGGCGTAGAGGAAGTGGAAGCGGCCATCCCAGGTGCTGGCCGGGAAGCCATGCAGGAAGACGGGCCAGGCGCAGGCAAGGCCCACGAGGACCAGGCAGAGGAGGGGCGCCGCATCGGCGCGGAGGGCGCCGCGCCACGGCGCGGCCGGCATCAGGACTGGCCGATGCCGCTGTTCGGGGCGCCCCGCATCTCCTGCAGCTCGCCCGCCTCCACCGAGGCGAGCGCGTTGCGCAGCACCTGCGCCACGCCGCGGTCATCGAGGGTGCGCGCCAGCATGCCGAGCGAACCGCCGAGCAGCGCCGAGGCCACCGAGATGGGCGCGATGCCCTGGCCGATCATGTATTCGATCGCCTTGTCGACCACCGCACCCGCATGGCTGAGGTCATCTGGCGCCGACCCATCCGGATCGAACTGCATCAGGCGTACTCCTCTCCCCGCGCGTCAGATAGGTTGCGTGCGCCGGCAGCGGAACCCCCGCCCGTCACAATGCGGCCTCCGCGGCCTGCTTGGCGGCGGCCAGCTCGGCGGCCTCCACCGCCTCGGACTGGCGGCGCCACATCTCGGCGTAGAGGCCATCGCGCGCCAGCAGCGCCGCATGGCTGCCGCGCTCCGCGATGCGGCCTTCCTGCAGCACGATGATCTCGTCCGCCTCCACCACGGTGGACAGCCGATGCGCGATGACGAGCGTGGTGCGGCCGCGCGCGGCGTCGCGCAGCGCCGCCTGGATCTCCTGCTCGGTGCGCGTGTCGAGCGCGCTCGTCGCCTCGTCCAGGATCAGGATGCGCGGGTCCTTGAGCAGGGTGCGCGCGATCGCGACGCGCTGCTTCTCGCCGCCCGAGAGCTTGAGCCCGCGTTCGCCGACGCGCGTGTCGTAGCCCTCCGGCAGCTTCAGGACGAAGTCGTGCACCTGGGCGAGCCGCGCGGCCTGCTCGATCTCCTCGGGCGTGGCGTCGGGGCGGCCATAGGCGATGTTGTAGCGGATGGTGTCGTTGAACAGCACGGTGTCCTGCGGCACCACGCCGATCGCCGAGCGCAGGCTTTCCTGCGTCACCTCCCGCACATCCTGCCCGTCCACGCGCACCGCGCCGGCCTGCACGTCGTAGAAGCGGAACAGCAGGCGCGAGATGGTGGACTTCCCCGCCCCCGTCGGCCCGACGATGGCGAGCGTCCGGCCCGGCGGGACGGTGAAGGAGACGCCCTTCAGGATCTCGCGGTCCGGGCGGTAGCCGAAGCGCACCTCCTCGAAGCGGACCTCGCCCTGGCTGGCGCGCAGCGCCGGCGCGCCGGGGGGATCGCGCACCTCCTGCTCGACGCGGAGCAGGCGGAACATCGCCTCCATGTCCACGAGCCCGGTCTTGATCTCCCGGTAGGCGAAGCCGAGGAAGTTCAGCGGCTGGAACACCTGGAGCATGTAGGTGTTCACCAGCACGAAGTCGCCGACCGACATGCGCCCATCGGCCACCCGGAAGGCGGCCATCGCCATCACCGCCATCAGCCCGAGCGCGATGATCGCCTGCTGGCCGAAATTGAGCCCGTTGAGCGAGACCTCGGAGCGGACATAGGCCGCCTCGTAGCGGCGGTAGCTGGCATCGTAGCGGCGCGCCTCATGCGCCTCGTTGCCGAAATACTTCACCGTCTCGAAGTTCAGCAGGCTGTCCACCGCCTTGGTGTTCGCGTCCTCGTCGGTGGCGTTCATCTGGCGGCGGATGCGCAGCCGCCATTCGGTGAAGAGCAGGGTGAAGGTGATGTAGGCGCCGACCGCGACCAGGATGGCCAGCGAGAAGCCGATGTCGAACATCCCCCACAGGATCAGCGTGACCAGCAGGATCTCGAACAGCGTCGGCACGATGTGGAACAGCAGGAAGTCCAGCACGAAGGTCATGCCCCGCGTGCCGCGCTCGATCACCCGCGACATCCCGCCGGTCTGGCGATCGAGGTGGAAGCGGAGCGAGAGGCGGTGCAGGTGCTGGAACACCTCGAGCGCGATGCGCCGCATCGCATTCCCCTGCACCTTGGCGAAGATCGCATCCCGCGCCTCGTTGAAGGCTGAGGCGAGCAGCCGCACCAGGCCGTAGGCGAGCACGATGGCGATCGGCACCGCGGCGATCGCGGCACCCCCCTGCGGCGCCAGCGCATCCACCGCGCGGCCGAAGGCGACGGGGACGAAGACGTTGGTGAGCTTGGCGACGACGAGCAGCGCGACGCTCGCCACCACCCGCGCCCGCAGCCCCGGCGCGTCGGGCGGCCAGAGATAGGGGGCGAGCGTCATCAGCGTGCGGAAGGCGCCGCGCTGGTCTTGGGCCGTCTGGGACACGCGATGCTCCGGCGGGGCGGGTTCGGGGGAAAGATGTGGCGGGCGCGGGGCTTCGGGAAGGCGCCCGCCCGCTTCCCGGCCATGCGGCGGGCGCGCTACTGATCCGCATGATCCCGTTCGACGCGCTGTGGCGCCCCGTCGAGGCCTGCAACAACATCGCCTCGCCCGCCCATCTCATCCCCTTCCGCATCGGCGGGCGGCAGGTCGGCTGGCTCGGGGCGGAGCTGGCCCGCGCGCTCGCCTTCTTCCCCCGCGACGTGCATTTCGACCGCGACGGCGCCGCGCTGGCCGGGCGCATCCGCGGCGAGGGCGCGGCCACCGCGGCGCTCGAGCGGCTGGCACGGCTGCTCGCCGGCCGCGGCCATTTCCGGCTGCGCGACGAGGCCTTCGACGTGCGCGAGACGCCGGACGGGCCGGTGCTGGCCCGGCTCGACCGCGGCGCGCTGCCGGCCTTCGGCGTGATCTCCCAGGGCGTGCATGTGAACGGCTATGTCCGCCGCGCCGGGGGGCTGCATCTCTGGATGGGCTGGCGGTCCCGCGCCAAGCCGGTGGCGCCGGGGCAGATGGACAATATCGTCGCCGGCGGCATCCCGGCCGGGCTCGGCCCCGCCGAATGCCTGGTGAAGGAGGCCGGGGAGGAAGCATCGCTCCCGCCCGATGTCGCGGCCCGCGCGGTCCCGGTGGGCCGCGTCTCTTATGTCATGGCGAACGAGGAAGGGCTGCGGCGGGACGTGCTGCACCTCTATGACCTGGAGCTGCCCGAGGGCGTGATGCCGCGCCCGAACGACGAGGAGGTCGAGCGGTTCGAGCTGCTGCCGGCCGCCGAGGTGCTGCGGATCGTCGCCGAGGGCGGCCCGGTGAAGTTCAACGTCAATCTGGTGGTGCTGGATTTCGCCCTGCGCCATGGGCTGCTGCCCGGGCTGGACGAGCCGCAGCGCGCCAGGCTGCGCGCGGGGCTGGACCAGGTGGGGTAGGTCAGTCCGCGGTGGGCAGTTCCGCGCCGAGGCGGGCGAGCTCGCGGCAGGCTTCCTCGACCTCCACCCGGATCAGCGTGGCGAGCGTGGCAGGCGCCTCCGCGCCGTTCGGGTCCATGGCGAGCCGCGCCACGAGTTCGAGCCGCTTTGCCCCCACCCCCGCGGCGGCGCCGGCCAGGGCATGGGCGGCGCGGCGATAGGCGGGCGTGTCGCCCGCCGCCGCGCCGGCGCGCAGTTCGCCGCCCAGGCGGCGCAGATCGGCGTCGAATGTGGCGATGATCTCGAGCAGTTCGGCCCGCGGCATCACCGCGGCGAGGCCGCCCAGCACATCGGGTTCGATCACGTTCACGCGCCCTTCCCTCGCATCGCGCAAGGGCGCGGTCAACACGGCCGGGCGCGGCAAAATGGCGGGTCGGCCGCCTATTGCCGCGCGCCGTAGCGCATCAGCATCCCGCGCAGGGGGTCGGCGCCCGGGTTGTGTGCCTCCATGGCGATGACGATCTGCCGCGCCGAGGCGTCGCGCCCGTAATAGGCGCGGGCATAGTCGGGCAGGTAGGTCAGCAGCGAGCCCTGCAGTGTGAGGCCCGCGAACAGGCCACGGGCGCGGGCCACGGCCACGATGTCGGCGCCGGCGGCGGTGGTGGTGCCGCCCTGGATGCCGGCGCCGAGGGTCGCGAGCGCGACGGAGGCATCGGCGCCGAGGGTGAACTGGCTGTTCATCAGCGCGTTCAAGCCGCGATCGGTCATCACCATCATCACCACGACCATGTCCTGGATGCCCGCCTGGAGCCCGATGCTGCCGGAGGCGAGCTGGTAGAAGGCGGGCGAGGACCAGGAGCCGCCGCCGTCGCGCCCGACGAGGACGCAGGTGCCGCCCTCGCCGCCGATGATGAAGCCGGCGCGGAAGATCCGCGGGCAGACCATCACGGCCCGCGCGCGCCTCAGGAAATCCTGCGCGTCCTGCGGCCTCTCGCCACCGGTCATGACCTCCTGCACGGCGAGTGCGGCGCGGTCCACGAGCGTCTGCTGCTCCTGCTGCGCCGCGGCGGGCGCGGCGGCGAGGAGAAGGGCGGCCAGGAAGATGCCACGGAACATGAAGGGCCCCCTGCAAGTTCTTTGACGGAGGCCGATTCTACCGCGCCCCGACTCGGCTGTCCAAGGCGCTGCCGCGGTCGTTTCGTGGCGATCAGGCGGCAGGCAGGGTGAACGGCTCCTCATTCACCGCGGCGACGCGCCAGTCGGCACCGACCTTCTCGATCCGGGTGAGCGACAGGTTCTTGATGGAAAAGGTGAGAACCGCGGTCGGCTCCACGCCCATCGCATGCGCCAGCGCGGCCCGGATGGAACCGCCATGGGCCACGATCACGACATCGCGACCGGCCTCCTCCGCGACCAGCCGGTCCACCGCGGGGCCGACGCGGGCGATGACATCGGCGAAGGATTCGCCGCCGGGCGGCCGTTCCTCCGCCGCGATGGACCAGAACGGGTGGGGGCGGTGGCGGAGGCGCTCCGCGAAGGTCTCGTGAGGGAGCCCTTCCCACTCGCCGAGCCGCTGCTCGATGAGCTCGGGCCGGGTCTCGAGCGGCGCGGCGGGGTAGCCGGCGGCGAAGATCGCGGCCGCAGTCGCACGCGTGCGGGAGAGCGGCGTGACGAGCCAGCGCGCCGGCTGCGGCAGCCGCGCGGCGAGCCAGCGATACGACGCGGCCTCCTGCGCCAGGGCGAGTTCGCAGAGGCCGACATCCATCGCGCCATACATGGTGAGCCGCGCCGACGGCTCGACGAGCGCGTGGCGGACGAGGAAGAGGCGGGTTGGCGCGGTCACGCGCGGGCGCATAGCGCGCGCGTGGCCGCGCGGATACCCGTCAGCGCACGGTGATGGTGATGCGCTCCGACATCACCGGCGGGTTGTGCGGCACATGCGCCCAGTCGGCCAGGACGAGCTGCAGCGTGTGCTGGCCTGGCGGCAGGGTGATCCGCGCCTCGGTCTGGCCGCCGCCGAAATGGCGGTGGTTGTCGTCGGCCGGGATGCCGGAACGCAGCGCGTCGCCGGTCAGCGCCGGGGTGTTGACCAGCAGGTGATGGTGGCCGGTGTTGCGGTGGGCATCGCCGCCATCATGGTTGGCGGGCGCGATCCCCATGCCGGACAGGCCGAACTGGATGAGGACAGGGCTGCTGACCGTATCGCCGTCCTTGAGGTTGACGAAATAGACCCGCGCGCCGGGCGGCGAGGGGGTGTTCTGCGCGAAGGCCGGCGCGGCAAGGGCGGCGGCGATGGCAAGCGCGATCAGCGGGCGGCGCATTCCTGGAACTCCCTGTCGGTTCGTCCTTGCCGCGGGAGGTGGCGCTGGCGCGCCGGATTACCAGGAGCCGGAACGAAAAGGGCCGAGCGGTCGCCCGCCCGGCCCTTTTCCCACGGCGCGGAAGCGCGCGTCAGTCGGCGGCGAGCGCCATCCGCGTGCGGTTCAGCGCGCGGTTGATGTGGTCCTCGGTGGCGTCGGCCACCTGCTCGGCCTGGGGCGGCGTGAAGATGTGGCCGGCACCCGGCATCACCCGGTAGTCGATCGCGATCCCCTTCTGGGTGTTCAGCTTCTCGACCAGCTTGCGGACGCTGATCTCGGGGACGAGCTCGTCATCGGCGCCGTGCAGCATCAGCCCGTTGCAGGGGCAGGGGGCGAGGAAGCCGAAATCATAGTGGCTCGCCGGCGGGCTGATCGAGATGAAGCCCGACATCTCCGGCCGGCGCATCAGGAGCTGCATGCCGACATAGGAGCCGAAGGAATAGCCGGCGACCCAGAGCGAGCCGGCCGAGGGATTGACCGCCTGGAGGAAGTCGAGCGCGGCCGCGGCGTCCGAGATCTCGCCGATGCCGCCGTCATAGCGGCCCTGGCTGCGGCCGACGCCGCGGAAGTTGAAGCGCAGCGTCGAGAAGCCCATCGCCTGGAACCGCTGGTAGAGTGCGTGGACGATGCGGTTGTTCATCGTGCCGCCATGCAGCGGATGGGGGTGCAGGATGAGCGCCACCGGCGCATTGGCCTGCTTCGCGTGGTGATAGCGGCCCTCGAGCCGGCCGTCAGGGCCGGCGAACATCACTTCAGGCATCGCGCGTCAGGTCCAGTCTCGGTTGCGGCCGCGGCGCCGGGACGCCGCGAGCCAATTGGGGAACCACGACCGCCGCCGCCGCGGCGCATCCAGACCGGCGCGGGGTCCATCCGAAATCCAACGCCCGGAACTTTCGCCCACCGCCCGACCCGATTGTTGACGGGCCAGGTCGGGAACAATAGCCTTGCCCTGCTGACACGCGACCGCGGTCATCAGGCTCCGGACGTGGTTCAGATGGGTGCGGGGGGCCGCGCCCGTGGATGATCCCGGGGCGGGCTCCCGAGCCCCGGGGTAGCGGCAATATAGGGAGTCAACGTCCGGTTTCATATCGGATTCACGGCATGGGACACATTCTTCTGGGGGCGGGCTGGCCGGACGGGGCGGCGGGGCCTGGACGACCCGCCGAATGGTCCGCAACGGCCCGATGCGGGGGGGGCGCATGAGGCTCTCGACGCGCGGCCGCTATGCCGTGATGGCCATGGTCGAGCTCGCCGCCCGCCAGGCGGGGGCGCACGGGGCCGAGGCGCGCAGCCAGGTGAGCCTCGGCGAGATCGCCGCCGCGCAGCATCTCTCGCTGGCCTATCTCGAACAGCTGTTCGGGCCGCTGCGGCGCGCGGGGCTGGTGGCCTCGGCGCGGGGGCCCGGCGGCGGCTACCGGCTTGCCCGGCCGGCGGGGTCGATCAGCGTCTCGGCCATCGTCCAGGCGGTGGACGAGCCCATCCAGGCGACCCGCTGCGGCGAGGGCGTGCCCGGCTGCCTCGCCGGGGAACGCTGCCTGACCCATGACCTCTGGGCCGAACTCGGGGCGCAGATCCAGCTCTTCCTCGAAGGCGTGACGCTCGCCGACGTGGTCTCGGGCGCGGTGCGCGGGCGGGCGGTGGCGCCGGGCGAGCCCGCCCCGCCGTGAGCGCGCTCTATCTCGACGCGAATGCGACCGAGCCGCTGCGGCCGGAGGCGCGGGCGGCGTCGCTCGCGGCGATGGAGCTGGTGGGCAACCCGTCCTCGGTGCATGGCGCGGGCCGCGCGGCGCGGCGGGTGCTGGAGACGGCGCGCGAGTCGCTCGCTTCGCGCTTCGGCGCCGCCGCCGGCGACGTGGTGTTCACCTCGGGCGGGACGGAGGCGAATGCGCTCGCCATGGCCGGGCTCGGCGCCGGGCGGCGGGTGCTGGCGGGTGCCACCGAGCATCCGGCGGTCCTCGCCGCCTCCCCCGGCGCCACGCTGCTGCCGGTGCGGGGCGACGGGCAGGTGGACCTCGGCGCGCTGGAGGCCGCGCTGCGCGGCCCGCCGGCCCTGGTCTGCCTGATGGCGGCGAACAACGAGACCGGCGTGCTGCACCCCCTGCCCGAGGCGGCCGCGCTCTGCCGCGCGGCCGGCGCGCTGCTGCATGTGGACGCGGTGCAGGCGGCCGGGCGCGTGCCGGTGACGCTTGGCGCCCTTGGCGCCGATTCGCTTTCCGTCTCGGGCCACAAGCTCGGTGGGCCGAAGGGGGCGGGGGCCCTGCTGCTGCGCCCCGGCCTGTCCCCGGCGCCGCTGATCGCCGGCGGCGGGCAGGAGCGCGGGCGCCGCGGCGGCACCGAGCCGCTGCCCGCAATCGCCGGACTCGCCGCTGCCGCCGCGGCCGGCCCGGCGCCGCATCTCGCCGCGCTGCGCGACGCGATCGAGGCGGCCTGCCTCGCCGAGGGCGCGCTGGTCGCGGGCGCCGGTGCGCCGCGGCTGCCCAACACCGCCTGCCTGGTCCTGCCCGGTGTGCCGGCCGAGACGCAGGTGATCGCGCTCGACCTCGCCGGCGTGCAGGTGAGCGCGGGCGCGGCCTGTTCCTCGGGGAAGGTGGCGCGGAGCCATGTGCTGGCGGCGATGGGCCTCGGCGACCGTGCCGCCTGCGCGATCCGTGTCTCGCTGCCCTGGGACGCGCCGGCGGATGCGGCGGAGCGGTTCCTGGCGGCCTGGCGGGCGATGCGCGCGCGGCTCTCGCGCGCGGCCGCCTGACGCGCCACATAGGCCTCGCGATGACCCGGCCGAACCGCCCGATCTATCTCGACAACCACGCCACCACGCCGGTGGACCCGCGCGTGCTGGCCGCGATGCGGCCCTGGTGGGAGAGCAACTTCGCCAATCCCGGCAGCGTCGAGCACGCGATGGGCCGGGAGGCGGAGGCGGCGGTCGAGGCCGCGCGCGGCCATGTCGCGGCGCTGATCGGGGCGGAGCCGGCGGAGATCCTGTTCACCTCCGGCGCCACGGAATCCAACAACCTGGCGATCAAGGGGGCCGCACGCTTCGCGGCGGCGCAGGGGACGGACCGGCGCCGCGTGGTCACGCTGGCCACCGAGCACAAATGCGTCCTGGAAAGCGTCAAGGACCTCGGCGCCGAGGGATTCGAGCCGGTCATCCTGCCGGTCGGGCCGGACGGGCTGCTCGACCCCGCCCTGCTCGAGGCGACGCTGGCCGAGGCGCCGACGCTGCTGGTGAGCGTGATGGCCGTCAACAACGAGATCGGGGTGATCCAGGACCTGGCGGCGATCGGCGGCATCGCGAAGCGCCACGGCGCGCTGTTCCATGTGGACGCGGCGCAGGGGGCGGGGCGGATCGCGCTCGATGCGCAGGCGATCCGCGCCGACCTGCTCTCGCTCTCGGGGCACAAGATCTACGGGCCGAAGGGGATCGGCGCGCTGTATGTCCGCCGCCGGCCGCGAGTCCGGCTCGCGCCGCTGTTCTCGGGCGGGGGCCAGGAGCGGGGCCTTCGCTCCGGCACGCTGCCGGCGCCGCTCATCGTCGGGCTCGGCGAGGCCTGCCGGATCGCCGCCCAGGAGATGGCGCTGGATGCCGGGCGGATCGCCGGGCAGCGGGACCGGCTGCTCGCCGCGCTGGACGCCGCAGTGCCGGGGCTTGCGCTGAATGCCGACCGCGTCCGCCGCGTGGCGGGCAACCTCTCGCTCGCCTTTCCGGGCGGGGTGACGGCCCAGGCCATCATGGCCGCCATGCCCGAACTCTGCGTCTCGACCGGCTCGGCCTGTTCCTCGGCGGAGATCGAGCCTTCCCATGTGCTCAAGGCGCTCGGCCTGCCGGAGGCCCGCGCGCGGGCCACCTTGCGGATCGGCATCGGGCGCTTTACCTCCCCGGCCGAGGTGGACCTGGCCGCCGCGGCGCTGATCGCCGCCTGGCGGGAAGCCGCCGCTTCCATCGCCAGCGCGCCGGCCGACGCCGCGGAGTAAGGGCACCCCATGCCGAAGATGACCTTCATCGAGCGCGATGGCACGCGCAAGGAAGTTGACGCGCCGCTCGGGCTTTCCGTGCTGGAGATCGCGCACAAGCATGGCGTGGACATCGAGGGCGCCTGCGAGGGCTCGCTCGCCTGCTCGACCTGCCATGTGGTGGTGGAGGGCGACTGGTTCGGCAGGCTGAACAAGCCGACCGAGGACGAGGAGGACATGCTCGACCTCGCCTTCGACCTGCAGGAGACGAGCCGGCTCGGCTGCCAGATCATCATGACCGACAAGCTCGACGGGCTGGTGGTGAAGCTCCCCTCCGGCACGCGGAACGCGCTGGGGTGAACGCCGCCTACGGCGCCGAGGGCGGGCTGTTCCGCCGCCTGCGCGCCGCCTGCGCGTCGGAGTGGCACGCCTATACCTGGCACCCCTTCGTGCAGGGCCTGGCGGACGGCACGCTGCCGCTGCCGGCCTTCCGCCGCTACCTGGTGCAGGACTGGCTGTTCCTGGTGCAGTTCACGCGCGCCTTCGCGCTCGCGGCCTACAAGGCCGAGAGCCTCGCCGCCTTCCGCGACAAGGCCGCCACCATCCAGGCGCTTCTGCACGAGATGACCATGCATGTCGGCTACTGCGCGGAATGGGGGATTTCCGAGGCCGCGCTGCAGGCGGAGCCGGAGGCGCCGGAGACGGTCGCCTATACGCGCTGGGTGCTCGACCGCGGGATCGCGGGGGACATCCTCGATCTCGAAGTGGCGCTCGCCCCCTGCACCATCGGCTATGGCGAGATCGCGCTGGCGATCGAGGCGAGCCCGACGCGCCGGCGGGAGGGCAACGCCTACGAAAGCTGGATCGCGATGTATGCGGGCGCCGAATACCAGGCGCTCGCGCGCGGCGCGGCGGCGCGGCTCGATGCGATGGGCGAGAGCCATGGCGGCGCAGCGCGGTTCGCGGCGCTGCGCGCGGATTTCGCCAAGGCGGCGCGGCTCGAAGCCGACTTCTGGCAGATGGGGCTGCGGGCATCCGATGGTCCGAGGGCGCAGGGGCCGCAGGCCCCGAGCATCGAGGAGCTGAATCGGGCGCCCCCGCTCGCGCCATGAGGGTGCTCGTCGCCATGTCGGGGGGCGTGGATTCCTCCGTCGTCGCCGGGCTGATGCGCGAGGCCGGGCATGAGGTGATCGGCGCGACGCTCCAGCTGTACGACCATGGCGCGGCCACGGCCTCGGGCAAGACCTGCTGCGCGGGGCAGGACATCCTCGATGCGCGGCGCGTCGCCGATGCGCTCGGCATCGCGCACTACGTGCTGGACCGCGAGGCGCGGTTCCGCGCCGCGGTGATCGAAGACTTCGCCGACAGCTATGCCCGCGGCGAGACGCCGATCCCCTGCATCCGCTGCAACCAGACGGTCAAGTTCCAGGACCTGGTGGAGCTCGCCCGCGACCTGGGCTGCGAGGCGCTGGCCACCGGCCACTACGCGCGCCGCGTCGAGGGCGCGGCGGGGCCGGAGCTGCACGCGGCGGCCGATCCGTCGCGCGACCAGTCCTATTTCCTCGCGATGACCACGCGCGCGCAATTGGCCTTCGCGCGCTTCCCGCTCGGCGGCATGCCGGACAAGGCGGCAGTGCGGGCCGAGGCCGCGCGGCTCGGCCTCGCGGTGGCGGCCAAGCCGGACAGCCAGGACATCTGCTTCGTCCCCTCGGGCGACCACGCCGCGACGGTGGCGAAGCTGCGCCCCGAGGCCGGCGAGCCGGGCGAGATCGTGGACGAGGCCGGCCAGGTGCTCGGGACGCATCGCGGCATCGGGCGCTACACGGTGGGGCAGGCGCGCGGCCTCGGGATCGGGGGCGGCGAGCGGCTGTTCGTCCAGGCCGTGGACGCGCCGCGCCGGCGGATCGTGGTCGGCCCGCGCGCCGCGCTGCCGCGCCGCGAGGTGGAGGCCGGCGAGGTGAACTGGCTGATCCCGCCGCCCGAGGCCCCCATCCGGGTGCAGGCGAAGCTCCGGGCGCGGGAGGCCGCGCGGCCGGCGAGGGCGGAATGGGACGCCGCGGCCGGGCTGCTGCGGCTGGCGCTGGACGAGCCGAACGTGGTCGCGCCGGGTCAGGCCGCGGTGCTCTATGACGGCGCGCGGGTGCTGGCCGCGGGCTTCATCCGTCCGCCGGCGCGGACCCGGGACCGCTTCGCGCCGGAGCTGGCCGCGGCGCGATAGGGGCCGTCGCCACGGAGGTCGTCTCTCCGTGGCCGAGGCGGCCCGGAAGGTCATCGTGCTGCGTGGCCCCGCACGATCAACGGAACACCAGCACCGGAATCCGGCACGCGCGCAGCAGCGCGGTGGTCGTGCTGCCCAGCATCATGGTCCGCAGCCGGCCATGGCCGTAGGCGCCCATCACCAGCAGGTCGATCCCGGCCGCCGCCACATGCGCCGCGATCGCCTGCTCGACATCGCCGTGCAGCACGGTCCGCGCCACCGACCGCCCTGCCCGCTCCAGGATGGCGCCAGGCGCGTCCAGCAGCGCCGGCCCCGCACCGCCTGCGGGCGCGACGGTCACGAGATGACCCTCCAGCCCCTCGACCGCGGCGGAGCGGGCGGCGAAATCCACCATCCGCAGGGCCGCCGGCCCGCCATCATAGGCGATGGCGTAGCGGCGGATCGGCTTGAACGCGCGGGAAGCGACCAGCACCGGCTTGGGGCTGGCGCGCAACACCCGCTCCAGGTTGGCGCCGAGATGACCGACCGCGAAATCCGCCGCCTCCCCGCGCTTGCCGATCACCAGCAGGTCGGCCTCCTTCTCGAACTCGACGACCGTGTCCACCAGCGCGCCGTGGCGTTGCGTCAGCGTCACGCTGTCCACGCCCGCCGCGCGCAGGCGCGCCTCGGCCGCCGCCAGCATGCCGCGGGAGCGTTGCAGCTGGAGCCGGTTGCGCGCCGCGTCGAGCTCGGTCAGCTCGCGCAGCAATTCCTCCGAACTGTCGAGGCCGAGGGTGCCGGAGCGATCGGTCGGCACGGGCTGCCCGGCGCGATCCAGCACATGCAGCACGCGCACACCCGCGCCGCCCAACTGGCGGGAGGCCCAGGCCGCGTGGTCGACGATGCTCTCGGCGTAGACCGACCCGTCCGTGCAGGCCAGGATCCTGGTCATCTTCCCCTCCCTCAATGCAACGCCGGGCTCGTGGCGCCCGGCTTGTCGTAGGTGGCGAGCCGCCCGACCAGCGTCGTGCTCGCGGCGTTCATGCCGAGGATCTCGACCTCGGTGCCCTCGCGCCGGAACTTCAGCACCACCCTGTCGAGCGCCGCGACGGCCGTGAGGTCCCAGATATGCGCGCGGCCGACATCGATCACGACACGCTCCACCGCCTCGCGCAGGTCGAAGGCCTCGGCGAAGGCATCGGCGGAGGCGAAAAAGACCTGCCCCGTCACGGTGTAGGTGCGCGTCGTGCCGTCGGCGGAGAGGCTGGACTCGATCTCGAAGATCCGCGCCACCTTGCGCGCGAAGAAGATGCCGGAAAGCAGCACGCCCACCAGCACGCCCTGCGCGAGGTCGTGGGTTGCCACCGTCACGGCGACGGTCGCCAGCATGACGACGCTCGATTCCCTCGGGTGAACGCGCAGGTCGGCGAGCGACTTCCACGAGAAGGTGCCGATCGAGACCATGATCATCACCGCGACCAGCGCCGCCATCGGGATCTGCCGCACCAGGTCGGCCAGCACCAGGATCAGGAACAGCAGGAACAGCCCGGCCCAGAGCGTGGAGAGGCGCCCGCGTCCGCCCGACTTCACGTTGATCACCGACTGCCCGATCATCGCGCAGCCGGCCATGCCGCCGAAGAAGCCCGCGACAATGTTGGACACGCCCTGGCCCACGCTCTCGCGGTGCTTGTTCGACTCCGTGTCGGTCAGCTGGTCCACGATCTGCGCCGTCATCAGCGATTCCAGCAGCCCGACCACCGCGAGCGTGAGGGAGACGGGCAGGATGATACGCAGCGTCTCCCAGCTCAGCGGCACGTCCGGCAGCAGGAAGGCCGGCAGGTCGGAAGGCAGTTCGCCCATGTCGCCGACGGTGCGG
>VFQP010000352.1_pt1 | contig 99890 bp, 101 predicted proteins | sample 3512351 | NCBI WGS metagenome assembly VFQP01 (sample SAMN10412372, study PRJNA504923) | tailings metagenome | isolation source: Relicate 1 Philex TSF1 revegetated site | place: Philippines: Tuba, Benguet | collected 2017-08-29
TGGCTGAACCGCATGACCCAGTTCAAGGAGAAGGCCGGCAAGGACCGCGAGAACGCCTCGGTCGGCCTGTTCGCCTATCCGACCCTGATGGCCGCCGACATCCTCGTCTACCGCGCCACACACGTCCCGGTGGGCGACGATCAGAAGCAGCACCTCGAACTGACCCGCGACATCGCCCAGAAGTTCAACAACGACTTCTCGAAGCGCATCGCCGAGCTCGGCGTCGGCGTCGAGATGAAGGTCGGCGACGAGACCGTGAACGGCTTCTTCCCGATCACCGAGCCGGTGATCGAGGGCGAGGCGACCCGCGTCATGAGCCTGCGCGACGGCGCCAAGAAAATGTCGAAGTCGGACCCGTCGGACCTGTCGCGCATCAACCTGACCGACGACGCCGACACGATCTCCAAGAAGATCAAGAAGGCGAAGACCGATCCCGAGCCGCTGCCGTCCGACATCGAAGGTCTGGCGGCGAGGCCGGAGGCCGACAATCTCGTCGGCATCTACGCGGCGCTGGCGGACATGACGCGCGAGGCGGTGATCCGCGACTTCGGCGGCCAGCAGTTCTCGGTCTTCAAGCCGGCGCTGGCCGACCTTGCCGTCGAGAAGCTGGCACCGATCGCCGGCGAGATGCGCCGCATCTCCGCCGACCAGTCCTATGTCGATTCGGTGCTGTCCGACGGCGGTCGCCGCGCCGGCGCGCTGGCCGAGGCGACGATGAAGAACGTCCGCGACATCGTCGGCCTGCTGCAGGGCTGACGCGCGGTCAATCTGCCGCCGCTTGCCCGGAAGGGGCCGGCGGTGGCAGATTGCAGCGGGGCGGGGCTAACGAGGGGGCTCTATGGTCTCGAAACGGCTGAGCCGCGAAGCCGGGCATCGGCGCAAGTTCCTTGCCATCATCGATGACACGCCCGAATGCGAGCGTGCGGTTGCCTATGCATCCAGGCGCGCCAAGAACACCGGCGGCGTGCTGGTGCTGCTCTACGTCATCGACCCGGTCGATTTCCAGCAGTGGCTGGGGGTCGAGAAGATCATGCGCGAGGAGGCCCAGACGGCCGCCGGCGCAACGCTGGACAGCCATGCCACCAAGGTGCGCTCGAATGCCGGCATCGAGCCGGAGCTGGTGATCCGTGAGGGCAAGGCCTCCGAGGAGATCCACAAGCTGATCGAGGAAGACCAGGACATCGCCATCCTGGTGCTGGCCGCCAGCGCCGCCAAGGAAGGGCCAGGCCCGCTGGTCGCCTCCATCGCCGGCAAGGGCGCAGCCTTCCCGATCCCGGTGACGGTGGTGCCGCAGACGCTCAGCGACGAGGACATCGAAAGTCTGGCGTGAGCGATTCTGGTGAGGGCGGGCTGCAAACGGCGGCACCCACCATTCTCGCCTCGCCCTGACCGGAATCGGACCCCTTGCAACTCGTTGCGCGCGAGCCCAGCTTTCGCTTGAACGAAAACGCCAACAGGCCTATTTAGAATTATTCCAAAGAAGAGGCCGTTCGCCGGCCGGGAGCATCCCATGTTCATCCAGACCGAAGCCACGCCGAACCCGGCGACGCTGAAGTTCCTGCCCGGCAAGGAAGTGCTGGTCGAAGGCACCGCCGATTTCCGCGACGCCGAGACGGCGCGCGAGGCCTCGCCGCTGGCCGGCCGCCTGTTCGATATCCCGGGCGTGACCGGCGTGTTCTTCGGCTACGACTTCGTGACCGTCACCAAGGATGGCCCCGAGTGGCCGCACCTGAAGCCGGCCATTCTCGGCGCGATCATGGAACACTTCATGTCTGGCCAGCCGGTCATGGCGGCTGCGAAGCCGGGCGCTGCGCTCGACAGCGACGGCGAGTTCTTCGACGAGGCCGACGCCGAGATCGTCTCGACCATCAAGGAGCTGCTGGATACCCGCGTCCGCCCGGCGGTCGCGCAGGACGGCGGCGACATCACCTTCCGCGGCTTTGAGAATGGCACCGTGTTCCTGAACATGAAGGGCGCCTGCGCCGGCTGCCCGTCATCGACGGCGACGCTGAAGCACGGCATCCAGAACCTGCTCAAGCACTTCGTGCCCGAGGTCCAGCAGGTCGAGCAGGTCGTTTCCTGACCCGGAACCGACTTCAGGGCTGACGCGCGCACCCTCGCCGGGCGCGCGGGTCAATATCCCGCGTTTCGATCCACCAGGTGCCTCAGCGGCTCGCCGTGGTCGAAGGCGTCCATCTGCTCAAGCATCGGCCCGACCAGATGGTCGGGGTCGGACGTCGCCGCCGCATGCGGCGTCACGAACAGCCGCGGATGTGTCCACAGCGCGCTGGTCTTCGGCAGCGGCTCGATCTCGAACACGTCGAGGCTCGCCTCCTTCAGCGTCCCGTCCTCCAGCGCGCGCAGGATATCGTCGTCCTTCTGCAGCCGGCCACGGCCGGCATTGATCAGCACCGCGCCGCCCAGCGCGTTGCGGCGACGCAGGTGCTTCAACAGCCCGTAATCGACGATGCCGGTCGTGGCCGGCGTCAGCGGCAGGAGCACGACCAGGATGTCGGTGGCGTTGAGGAACGGCACCAGCCCGTCGTCGCCGGTGAAGCCCTGCACGCCGTCCATGCCGGCGCCCTTGCGGTTCCAGCCGTTGACGTGGAAGCCAAGCGCCAGAAGCGCCCTGGCGGCGGCGCGGCCGAGCTCGCCCAGCCCCATGATGCCGACCGACACGTCGGGCGCCGGCCGCTGCGGCGGCTCGTGCCAGATGCGTTTCGGCTGCTGCGCTCGGTAGGCCATGCCCTGCCGGTGGTGGTCGAGCACCCGCCAGACGACGTATTCGGTCATGTGCTGGCTCAGATTCTCGGCGACGACGCGCACGATCGGCACCTCCGGCACGCCAGGCGAGGCAAAGATGTGATCGACGCCGGCGCCGATCGAGAAGATGGCCTTGAGATTCGGCAGCGTGGCCAGCAGTTCCGGCCGCTGTTTCCAGACGACAGCGTAGGTGATCGAGGGGTCTCCGGCGCCGTCGGGCGGCATCACCACCTCGCGGCGGGACGAAAGCAGCTCGTGCCAGCGTGTCGGGTTGAACCCCGTCACCGCGAGGAGGATGCGTCCCTTGTCGCCCATGGCATTCCCTACTGGCTGACGACGCCTTCCGGCGCGGTCTCGATGCGGAAGGCGGCCGAGATGAGCGCGCGCGTGTAGTCGGTCTCCGGCCGCTCGAAGATCTTCTCGGTCGGCCCGTGCTCGACGATCTGGCCGTTGCGCATGACGATGACGTCGTTGGCGAGCGCGCGGATGACCTTCAGGTCGTGGCTGATGAAGAGGTAGGCGAGCCCGTGGCGCGCCTGAAGGTCGCGGAGCAGGTCGACGACCTGCGCCTGCACGCTCATGTCGAGCGCCGAGGTCGGTTCGTCCAGCATCACGAATTTAGGCTTCAGCACCATGGCGCGGGCGATCGCCACGCGCTGGCGCTGGCCGCCGGAGAATTCGTGCGGGTAGCGGTGGCGGGTCTCGGGATCGAGCCCGACCTCCTTCATGACGGCGACGACGCGGTCGTCGCGCTCCTCGTCGGAAAGCCTCGGCTCGTGGATCCCCAGCCCCTCGGCGATGATCTCGGCGACCGACATGCGCGGGCTGAGCGAACCGAACGGGTCCTGGAAGACGATCTGCAATTCGCGGCGCAGCGGTCGCATCTCTCGATTGCCGAGCGGCGCGATGTCGGTGCCGTTGAAGACGATGCGGCCCTTCGACGAGATCATCCGCGCCAGCGCCAGCCCGAGCGTCGTCTTGCCCGAGCCGGACTCGCCCACGATGCCGAGCGTCTGGCCGGCCCGCACGGTCACGTCGATGCCGTCGACGGCTTTCACATGGTCGACCGTCTTGCGCATGATGCCGCGCTTGATCGGGAACCAGACGCGGACGTCTTCGCCCGACACCACCACCGGAGCGCTGTCGTCAGACTTCGGCGGCCGCCCCTTGGGCTCGGCGGCGAGGAGATGGCGCGTATATTCGTGTTTCGGCGACCCGAACACCTCGGCGGTCGGACCGGTCTCGACGATCTTGCCCTTCGTCATGACGCAGATGCGGTCGGCAACCTTTCGGACGACGCCGAGGTCGTGGGTGATGAAGAGCATCGACATGCCCTTCTTGCGCTTCAGCGCCGCGAGCAGTTCGAGAATCTGCGCCTGGACGGTGACGTCGAGCGCGGTCGTCGGCTCGTCGGCGATCAGCAACTCGGGCTCGTTGGCGAGCGCCATGGCGATCATCACGCGCTGGCGCTGGCCGCCGGACAGCTGGTGCGGGTAGGCGTCGAGGCGCTTCTCCGGCTCGCGGATGCCGACCTCGTGCAGGAGCTCCAGCGTCCGCGCCCGCGCCTGCCTGTCGCGCATGCCCTGGTGCAGCGACAGGATCTCGACGATCTGCCGCTCGATCGTGTGGAGCGGATTGAGCGAGGTCATCGGCTCCTGGAAGATCATGGTGATGCGGTTGCCGCGCACCTTGCGCAGCTGAGCCTCGTCCATGGCGAGGATGTCGCGCCCGTCGAACAGGATCTGGCCGGAGGGGTGGCTCGCCGGCGGGTAGGAAAGCAGCTTCAGCACCGACAGCGCCGACACAGACTTGCCCGAGCCGGATTCGCCCACCAGCGCGACCGTCTCGCCCCTGGCGATGTCGAAGGAGACGTGGTCGACGGCGGTCGTCGTCCTGCCGCCCTGGCTGAAGGCCACGGACAGGTCGCGGACGGAGAGGAGGGGGCTGATCAAAGCGCCGCCTCGACATCGGTCAGCGGGAAATCGTCCCCTTTGAAAAGCAGGGGCTCGCCCCGGGCTTTCGAAAGCGCATAGGCGAAGCAGTCGCCCATGTTCAACCTGGCCGGGTGGTTGCGCTTGCCGAAGCGCTGGTATGCTTGCCGGGCTTTCAAAGCCTGGTCCGGCGTGACAGGCACGAGACTGACACCCAGCGCCGCGAGCAGATTGTCGAGCTCGGCTGACTTGGCCGGCGCGTTCATTCCGTCAACCCGAACCGCCGCCTCCAGATAATTGACGGGCGACATTTCATGCGGTCCGGCTTTCGTCGCGACATGGCGTTTGAATTGCGCGCCTTCCGGCTCGTCGAGAAGAATGGCCAGCAGTGCCGAGGCATCGATAATCATGCCGGCAGGCCGTCTTCGTCATAGAGATCGGAATGGTCACTGGTGACTCCCGGAGGTGTCGGCCCGGAGCGAGCGAGAATTTCATCGATACGGCGGATACGCTCCTCGACATCCCTTTCGCGACGCAGCCGTGCAAGTCGTTCTTCCAACGCCACCTGAACCGCACCGGTGATGCTCTCGCCAGTCTCCGCGGCAAGTTCCTTTGCCAGCCGCTCGACACGCTCGTTCTTGATGTTCATGCCCATCCGAGCCTCCGTGGTAGAAAGGCGCAGACTTTATACCACCGGACGTCGCTCACCGGAACGTTTTCCTGGGATCGAACGCATCCCGCGTCGCCTCGCCGACGAAGATAAGCAGCGACAACATCAGCGAGATGACCACGAAGCCCGAGATGCCGAGCCAGGGCGAATTCAGGTTGCGCTGGCCCTGGCGCAGAAGTTCGCCGAGCGACGGCGAGCCGGGCGGCAGGCCGAAGCCGAGGAAGTCGAGCGAGGTCAGCGTGGTGATCGAGCCATTGAGGATGAAAGGCAGGAAGGTCAGCGTGGCGACCATCGCGTTGGGAAGGAGGTGGCGGAACATGATCGTGCCGTTGGGCACGCCGAGCGCCCGCGCCGCGTTGACGTATTCGAAGTTGCGGGCGCGCAGGAACTCGGCGCGCACCACGCCGACGAAGCCGACCCAGGAAAAGAGCAGCATCACGAACAGCAGGATGAAGAATCCTCGCGGCAGGACGGCGCCGAGGATCATGATGAGATAGAGCACCGGGATCGAGGACCAGATCTCGATGAAGCGCTGAAAGAGCAGGTCGGTCCAGCCGCCGAAATAGCCCTGCACCGCGCCGGCCGAGACGCCGATGACCGCCGAGCAGAGCGTCAGCACCAGCCCGAACAGCACCGAGATGCGGAAGCCGTAGATGACGCGGGCGAGCACGTCGCGGCCGCCGTCGTCGGTACCCAGCCAGTTCCAGTTGCCGACCGTGCAGTTCGGATCGTTCACGCCCTCGGCGAGGCGCTCGCAGCGCTTCTCGATCGGGTACATCCACGACGGCTTGGCGGGAAAGGCTTCCGGCGTGTCGTCATTGGCGTTGCTGTAGTGGTGGCGGATCGGCGGCCACAGAAGCCAGCCGTTGGACTCGATCTCCTGCTGGATGGCGGGATCGCGGTAGTCGGTGACCGCGTAGAAGCCGCCGAACTTCTCCTCCGGATAGGCGATCAGCACCGGCACGATGATCTCGCCCTTGTACATGCCGATCAGCGGCTTGTTGTTGGCGATCAGCTCGGCGCCGAGCGACAGCACGAACAGCACGAGGAATATCCACAGCGACCAGTAGCCGCGCCGGTTCGCCTTGAAGCTCGCCCAGCGCCGCTGGTTGAGCGGCGACAGCTGGAAGCGTCTGCCGCGACTGCGCGCCGCCTCGACCAGGGTCTTCGCCTGGATCTCCGACATCAGACATCCCTCCGGTCGAAGTCGATGCGCGGGTCGATCCAGGTGTAGGTGAGGTCGGAGATGAGGCCGATCACCAGCCCCAGCAGGGAGAAGATGTAGAGACTGCCGAACACGACCGGATAGTCGCGGTCGACGACCGAGCGGAAGCCGAGCAGGCCGAGGCCGTCCAGCGAGAAGATGTTCTCGATCAGGAGTGAGCCGGTGAAGAAAGCCGAGATGAAGGCGCCGGGCATGCCGGCGATGATGATCAGCATCGCATTGCGGAAGACGTGGCCGTAAAGCACCTGACGCTCGGACAGTCCCTTGGCGCGGGCGGTCACGACATACTGCTTGCGGATCTCGTCGAGGAACGAGTTCTTGGTGAGCAGCGTCGTCGTGGCGAAGGCTGACAGCACCATGGCGGTCAGCGGCAGCACGAGGTGCCAGAGATAGTCGAGGATCTTGCCGCCGAGCGACAGCTGGTCCCAGTTCTCCGAGGTCAGGCCGCGCAGCGGGAACCAGTCGAAGAACGAGCCGCCGGCGAACAGCACCATCAGGAGGATGCCGAACAGGAAGCCGGGAATGGCGTAGCCGACGATGACGACGGCGCTCGTCCAGACGTCGAAGCTCGACCCGTCCTTGACCGCCTTGCGGATGCCGAGCGGGATGGAGATCAGGTAGGAGAGGAGGGTGATCCAGAGCCCGAGCGAGATCGATACGGGCAGTTTCTCGATGATCAGGTCCAGCACGCTGGCGTCGCGGAAGAAGCTCTCGCCGAAATCGAAGCGGGCGTAGTTGCCGAGCATCAGGAAGAAGCGCTGGAGCGGCGGCTTGTCGAAGCCGAACTGGCGCTCGAGCTCGGCGATGAAGGCCGGATCGAGGCCCTGCGCGCCCGGGTAGACGTATTCGCCGTCCCCGGCGCCGCCGCCTACTCCATCGCCCGACCCGCCGCCGATGTCGCCGGAGCCGCCCTGGCCGGTGATGCGGGCGATGACCTGCTCGACCGGTCCGCCCGGCGCGAACTGCACGACCGCGAAGGATATGGCCATGATGCCGAACAGCGTCGGGATCATCAGCAGCAGGCGCCGGACGATATAGGCGCCCATCAGGCGGCCCCCCGCTGCCCGGTCGTCGCGCTCAGCGCCTCAAGCCTTGCCAATCGCCCTCGCCCTGTCGATGTCGAACCACCACATCTGCTCGACCGGAAAGCCGAAGTCCGGCTTCGGCTCCACGAAGCCGAACATGTCCCAGTAGGCAGCGCGGTGATTCGCCGAATGCCAACTTGGAATCCAGTCGTGGCGCGCGCGCAAGACCCGGTCGAGCGCGCGCATCGCGGTTTCCAGCTCGGGGCGCGTCGTCGCACGCCCGACCGCGTCGACCAGCGCGTCGACCGCCGGGTCGGCCGTGCCGGGCAGGTTGCGCGAGCCTGGAATGGCGGCGGCTCGCGAATGGAAGAAGCGTTCGACCTCTTCGCGTGTCGGCGAGGCGGTGAAGGAGGCAGCCTCGGCGATCACGTCGAAGTCGAACTCGGCCTGCCGCGCCTGGATCTGCGCCGAATCGATCAGGTTGATCGAGGCGTCGATGCCGATCGCCTTCATGTTCTCGATCCAGGGGTTGTCGACGCGCACGAACACCTCGTCCTCGACGAGGATTTCGAGCTTGAGGCGCTGGCCGTTGGCATCGACGACGAAACTGCCGTCACGCTTCCAGCCGGCCTCGGCCAGAAGCTTCGCGGCGCGGGACAGGAGCTTGCGGTCGCGCCCGGACCCGTCGGAGACGGCCTGCCTGACGGCCTCGCCGAACGCCTCGTCGGGGATCTGGCCGCGCAGCGGCTCGAGGAGCGCCAGTTCCTCCGCCGAGGGCAGGCCCTCGGCCTTGTAGGCCGAACGCTCGAAGCAGGAATCCGAACGCTCGTAGGAACCGTAGAACAGCGTGCGCCTGGTCCATTCGAAATCGAAGCACAGCCCGATCGCCTCGCGCACCCGCCGGTCGCGGAAGCGCTCGCGGCGCTGGTTGACGGCATGGGCCTGCATGGAGGGACGCTGGTCGCCGGGGAATTCGCGCTTGACGACCTTGCCTTCCTTCAGCGCCGGGAAGTCGTAGCCCGTGGTCCAGATGCGCGCGGTGAATTCCTGCCGGAAGGTGACCTCGCCCTTCTTGAAGGCCTCGAAGCCGGCCTGCCGCTCGCGGTAGAACTCGATGCGGATCCTGTCGAAGTTGTTGAGGCCGCGGTTCACCGCCAGATCCTTGCCCCAGTAGTCCGCGACCCGCTCGTATTCGATCGTCTGGCCGGCCACGACCCGTCCGACCTTGTAGGGGCCGGAGCCGAGCAGAGGCGTCATCGACGCGGCGTCGAACGGACGCTCGGTGAACCAGGCTTTCGACACGATGGGAAATTCGGCGGCGGAAAGCACAGTGCGGGCCGACTGCTCGCCGTTGAAGGTCAGCCGGAACGTCGCTTCGTCGAGCGCCACGGCCTCGGTCATCTTGGTGAGCGGCAGGAGCAGGCTCGGATGGCCCTTCTCCTTGTAGGTCTGGAAAGAGAAGGCGATGTCTTCCGCCGTGAGTTTCGACCCGTCATGGAAACGCGCCTCGGGGCGCAACCGGAACGTGAAACTGTTGCGGTCCGGCGAAAGCGCGATCGACCGGGCGAGCAGGCCGTAGACGGCGTCGGGCTCGTCCAGCGCCCGGGTCATGAGTGAGTCGAAGCAGAGCTCCATGCGCGGCGGGGAGTCGCCGCGGGTCACAAGAAAATTCAGCGTGTTGAAGGTGAGCACGCTCTGGTTGTAGTACCAGTTTGGCGGCGCGAAGTTGAACGTGCCGGCTTTCGGCGCGTCCGGATTCACATAGCCGAAATGGGAGAAGTCCGGCCCGTATTTCAGGTCACCGAATGCGGAGAGGCCGTGCAGCTCGACCTCGGTCGGGATCGCCGCAAAGGCGGCGCCGGGCAGGAATGCCGCCGAGGCGGCGGCCGCGCCGAGACGGAGGAATTCGCGTCGCGGCAGGCCGCTCAATTTGCGCCTCCGGTCCTGGCGTTGAGCGTCGCTTCCTTCGCCGGGTCGATCCACCAGGACTCCTGGTCGTAGCCGCTGTAGGACGGCTGCTTCTCCGGCTTGCCGAACTTGTTCCAGTAGGCGACCCAGTCCACCGGGTTGTGCCACTGCGGCACGACGTAGAAGCCCCAAAGCAGCACGCGGTCAAGCGCGTGGGTGGCGGCCAGCAGGTCGTCGCGGTCGGTGGCGAAGATGACCCGCTCGACCAGCGCGTCGACCACCGGGTCCTTGATGCCCATCAGGTTGCGCGAGCCGGGCGTGTCGGCGGCGCCGCTGCTCCAGTAGTCGCGCTGCTCGTTCCCGGGCGACTGCGACTGCGCGAAGCCGGACGTCAGCATGTCGAAATCGAAGCCGCGGTAGCGGTTGATGTACTGGCTGGCGTCGACGATGTTGAGGCGCACGTCGATGCCGATCTTCTTGAGGCTCTCCATGTACGGGCCGGAGATGATCTCGTCGGTCGCGTCGTTGCCGAGGATCTCGATGGCGAACTGCTTGCCGGACGCGTCGACCATCCTGCCGCCCTTGATGGTCCAGCCGGCCTCGCCGAACAGCTTGACCGCCTGGCCGAGATGTTTCCGCTCGGCCTGCGCATTATCGTAGACCGGCAGCCTGAACTCCTCGGCGAACAGTTCCGGCGGCAGCTTGTCGCGATAGGCCTCCAGTATCTCCAGTTCCTTGCCTTTCGGCAGGCCGCTGGAGGCGAGTTCGCCGCCCTCGAAATAGCTGTCGGTGCGGGCGTACAGGCCGAAGAAGGTCTTCTCGTTCATGCTCTCGAAGTTAAGCGCCAGCGTCAGCCCCTGCCGCACGCGGCGGTCCTGGAACTGGGGCTTGCGGGTGTTCATGACGAAACCCTGCATCGGCTGGCCGCTGGTCGAGGGAAACTCCTCGCGGATGACGTCACCGTTCTTCGCAGCCGGGAAGTCGTAGCCGGTCGCCCAGCGCCGCGAGGTGTTCTCGCGGCGGATGTCCTGGAACCCGCCCTTGATGAAGGCCTGCCATGCGGCGTTCGGATCCTCGATGTTGACGTAGCGACGGCGGTCGACGTTGAAGCGACCGACATTCACCGGCAGGGCGGCCGCCCAGTAGTCCGCCACGCGCGTCCAGATGATCGTGTCGCCGGGCTTGAAGCTCTCGATCCTGTACGGCCCGGAGCCAACCGGGACTTCCAGCGTCGGCTGCGTGATGTCGCGCTTCTTGCCGGACGCGTCGGTGCCTTCCCACCAGTGCCTTGGCAGCACGGTCATGTCGCCGATAATGTGCGGCAGCTCGCGGTTGCCCTTCTGGTCGAAGCGGAACTCGATCTCGCGCTCGCCGACCGCGACGGCCTCGGTGATGTTGCCGAAATAGCGGTTGTATAGAGGACTGTTGGCCTTGAGCACGCCGAACGACCAGACCACGTCCTCCGCGGTGATCGGCTTGCCGTCGTGCCAGCGGGCGGCGGGGTTAAGCCGGTAGGTGGCGGACGAATAGTCGGCGGGATGCTTGAAGGCTTCGGCGATCAGCGGATGGCTGGTGCCGGCCTCGTCCGTCGATTGCTGCATCAGCGTGTCGTAAAGGAAGCCACCCTGGTAGTTCAGGCCTGGCGCCGGCGTGCCGCGCACGACGAACGGGTTGAAGGTATCGAAGCCGCCCTGGGTGACGACGTTGAGCGTACCGCCCTTCGGCGCTTCGGGATTGACGTAGTCGTAATGCTTGAAGCCGGCGCCGTATTTGGTCTGGCCGATCAGCGAGGATGAGGTCAGCCACCGGTCTTCGGCGGAAGCGGGCAGGACGAAAGACAGCAGCACTGCCGCGGCAAGCGCGGTCCGGGCGAGGGCGGTGGGTCGGCAGTTCATGCGGTCCTCTCGTCGATCATCTGGCCTCGCAACAATCGTCTGGCCGGAGAGTAGTGCATTTGCGCGGCTTGGGAACCGGCGCGGCAGCCGCGCGGTGCGCCGGAAACGAAAAAAGCCGGGCTGAACCCGGCTTTTTCGTGAAGCTCCGCTCTGACGATCGCGTTACCGCGCGTCTCAGTTGGCCGGCTTGGCCTCGCCGCCGGCCGCGGGCGCCGTCTCCGTCGTGGCCGGAGCGGTCTCGCCGGCTGCCGGAGCGGCAGCACCTTCGGCGGGTGCGGCTGCATTCTCGGCGGCAGGCGCCGGAGCGGCCGGATCGGGAAGCGGCGCCGGGCTGTCGGACAGCGTGCGCAGATAGGCAATCAGGTCGGCGCGCTCCTGCGGCTTCTTGATGCCGACGAAGGCCATCGCGGTATTCCTTACCAGACCCTTCGGCGAGGTCAGGAACAGAGACAGGTGCTCATAGTCCCAGGTCTTGTATTCCTCGGCATGCTTCTTCATGTCGGCCGAGTAGGCGAAACCTTCATGCGAGGCGGTCGGGCGATTGACGATGTTCCACAGATTCGGGCCCGCCTTGTTGGCGCCGCCGTTCTCGGCGGTGTGGCAGGTGGCGCACTTCGCCTTGAAGGTTCCCACGCCGGCGTCAGGGTTGGCAGTGGCCAGAAGCGGACCGATCGGCTCGGGGCCAGCCGGCTGCTCGCCGCCGCCGGTGCCACCCTCCTCGCCGCCTTCGATCACGTAGCCGGGCTTCTCCGGGATCGGTGCGGCGAAGATCGTGTCGGCGACGATCGAGATCGAGAACACAATGAAGGCGGCGCCAAGCAGGCCGCCGAGCACCTTGTTCAGTTCGAAGGAATCCATCCGCCGCCGCTCCAGAAGACCTGCTGATCCGACTGCCGGAACCTGCGGATGCGATGCCGCGGTCCCCCGGCCGCCGGTCGGAAAACGGGCGGAAACTAGGTCTTTTGCTGAAGGCTTGCAACACCTATAAGGGCGCCTCCAGTGAGACCTTTTGCCACTTTGGTCCAGCCCTCCAGCCCGGCCTTCCGCCCGACATGTCGACTCTCGTCCTGATCCCCGCGCGCATGGCGTCGACCCGACTGCCCGGCAAGCCGCTGGCCGACATCGCCGGCCGGCCGATGATCGTCCAGGTGGCGATGCGCGCGGAAGAGAGCGGGCTCGGCCGGGTCGTGGTCGCGACCGACACGGTCGAGGTGGCCGACGCGGTCCGCGCCGCCGGCTTCGAGGCGGTGATGACGAGGATGGACCACCAGTCGGGGTCGGACCGCATCTTCGAGGCGCTGGAGGCCGTCGATCCGGAGGGAAAGGCCGAGGTCGTCGTCAACGTGCAGGGCGACCTGCCGACCATCGCGCCGGAGACGATCCGGGCGGCGCTGGCGCCGCTGGACGATCCGGCGGTCGACATCGCCACGCTGGCGGTCGAGATCGTGCGCGACGAGGAGAAGACCAACCCGAACGTCGTGAAGGTGGTCGGCGCGCCGCTGTCGGCGACACGGCTGCATGCGCTCTACTTCACCCGCGCCACGGCACCCTGGGGCGACGGCCCGCTCTACCATCACGTCGGACTCTATGCCTACCGCCGGGCCGCGCTCGCCCGCTTCGTCGGTCTGAAACCGTCGGCGCTGGAGACGCGCGAGCGGCTGGAACAGCTGCGCGCGCTGGAAGCCGGCATGCGCATCGATGCCGAGATCGTCGACGCCGTGCCACTCGGCGTCGACACGCCCGAAGACCTCGAACGCGCCCGCCTCATTCTCGCATAACCGGACACCGACATGGCATCCCAGACAAATCGCATCTCCTTCCAGGGCGAGCCCGGCGCGAACTCCGACACCGCCTGCCGCAACATGTTCCCCGGCATGGAGCCGCTGCCCTGCCCGACATTCGAGGACGCGTTCAACGCGGTCGAGACCGGCAAGGCCGACCTCGCCATGATCCCGATCGAGAACACCATCGCCGGGAGGGTGGCCGACATCCACCACCTGTTGCCGGAATCGAAGCTGCACATCATCGGCGAGTATTTCCTGCCGATCCATTTCCAGCTGATGGTGCTGCCCGGCGTGGAGCGCAAGGAGATCAGGACGGTCCACAGCCATATCCATGCGCTCGGCCAGTGCCGGAAATACATCCGCAAGAACGGCTGGAAGCCGATGGTGGCCGGCGACACGGCGGGCGCGGCCAAGCTCGTCTCGGAGGTGAAGGAGCGGACCATGGCGGCGCTGGCGCCAAGGCTCGCCGCCGAGCTCTACGGGCTCGATATCCTGGAAGAGAACGTCGAGGACACCGACACCAACGTCACGCGCTTCGTGGTGCTGACCAAGTCAAAGCAGTGGGTCGAGCGGCCTTCGCCGGATGCGAAGATGATGACCACATTCATGTTTCGCGTCCGCAACGTGCCGGCTGCGCTCTACAAGGCGATGGGCGGCTTCGCGACCAACGGCGTCAACATGACCAAGCTGGAGAGCTACCAGCTCGGCGCCTTCACGGCGACGCTGTTCTACGCCGACATCGAGGGCCATCCCGAGGACGCCAACGTCAAGCTGGCGCTGGACGAGCTGAAGTTCTTCTCGCGCGAGATGCGCATCCTCGGCGTCTACCCGCGAAGCCAGTCGCGCGAAGAGTGGAAGGTCGCGGACTGAGGGATCAGCCCTTCAACGGCTCGTAGTCTATTTCGAGGAATGCCTCGACTTCCGGGATCCAGCGGTCGCGCACATAGGCGACGTGCGCCGGATCGTCGTTGTAGCCCTGATAGGCGGCCTGATCGGCGAACTCCATCGAGTAGCCGAAATGATAGTCGTTCTTGGGACTGACCTGCTTCAACTGCTCGAACTTCTGGACGCCCGGGATGGCGGCGAGCGCCATGCCGTCGGCGAGGAAGGATTTTTCCTTGTCCGAGCCGCGCGGGTGTTTCAGCCGGAAGACGACGGTGTGGCGGATCATGGTGGTTCCTCGGGGATCGGTGCGTAAGGGGAAGGCCGTCAGGCCATTTCCACCCAGTTGCGGATGAGATGGTGCGCGACCGCGGTCTTGGGCGGCACGAAGACGCTGTCAGGGTGGTTGCCGGCGAAGGCGGCCAGCACCTCGTCGCGGCTGAACCAGCGACAGTCCTGCAACTCCTTCGCGTCGAATCGGATGTCGTCGTTCAGCGCCTCGCCGTAGCAGCCGATCATCAGCGAGAACGGGAAGGGCCAGGGCTGGCTGGCGAAATAGGTGACGCGGCCGAGCCGGATGCCGGCTTCCTCGAAGGTCTCCCGCCTGACCGCCGCCTCGATTGTCTCGCCGGGTTCGATGAAACCCGCCAGCGCCGAATACATGCCCGGCGGAAAATGCGGTCCGCGCCCCATCAGGCACCGGTCGCCGCTGATCGTCAGCATGATCGCGACGGGGTCCGTTCGCGGGAAATGCTCGGCGTTGCAGCCGGTGCAGACCCGCTTGTAGCCGCCGGCCCGCATCTCGGTCGGCTTGCCGCAGCGGCCGCAAAACGCATGCGTCGCGTGCCAGGCCGACAGCGCGCCGGCCTGCGCCAATGCGCCCAGAGCCGCCGGGTCGATCAGCCCCTGAACGGTCACCGAGCGGTAGTCGATCGCCTTGACCTCGGGCGGCAGCGCCTCGGCGTCGATCCCGCCCGTCGCGGCGACCACCGGCCCACGCTCGTCCCAGCCGAGCAGCACGGCGGCACCGAGATGCGCGGAGAGTGCCTCCGCCTCGGCCCGCTTGTACCAGGGGTCGAAGCCGGCCTCGTTCTTTTTCAGCCAGACGCGCCCGTCGCGGATCAGCATGAGCCGGGTGCGAGGGTCGGCCAGCGCCGTCGCGACCGAATCGTCGGAGCGGTTCTCGGACTGCCGGTCGATGGCGTTGGCCGTGTAGGCGAGGCGGCGGCTGGCCTCGATCTCTGGCGCGAGGAATAGCGGAAAAGTCATTGGCGAGCTGGTCCGGGAATGGTCAGAGCGCGTCCTTGAGCCTGTCGACGACGCGATGCAAGTCCTCGCGTCGCCAGGGCTGGCGCGGACCGGAGCCCCAGACGGGGCCGGGCCAGGCCGGATCGCCCTCGTTGCGGGCGACGACGTGGACGTGAAGCTGGCGCACGATGTTGCCCAGCGCGCCGGTGTTGATCTTCAGGCAGCGCGTCGAGGTCTTGAGCGCCTGCGCCACCATGTTGGTCTCGAAGGTCAGCATCGCCTGGTCGAGCGGCGTCAGGTCGTGAACTTCCTCGATGCCGGGTCGTTGCGGGATCAGCACGAACCACGGCCAGCGTCTGTCGTCCATGACGCGCAGCTCGCACAGGCCGAGCCACAGCACGTGCTCGCTGTCCGCATCGAGACGGGGGTCGAGATCGAACCCCGCCTTCGTCACCGGTGTCATGGCTTTTCCTCGTATGCCGGGGCAAGGCTAGGACCGGCCGGGCCGGCCCGCAAGCCGTCATCGACGACCTCAGGCGTTCTCGCGCAGGGCCGTCGAGATCGCTGCCAGCCCGCCTTCGAGCTCGGCGCGGGTCGGCCAGCCGAAACCGAGCCGGAAATAGCTCTTCGGCATCTCGAACCAGTGGCCGGGACCGACATAGGCCGCATGGCGGTCCAGCAGCCGGGCGTAGAAGGCGTCGAGATCGAAGTCCGGACCGACCTTGAGCCTCGGGAAGCCGACCACGCCGCCCGACGGCCGCACCCACTCGACCAGCGGCTCGCCGTCGATCCAGCGCTGGACGATGTCGCGCCGAGCGGCCATTTCGGGGATCATCTCGCCGAGGAAGCGGTCCCGGCTCTCCAGCACGGTACGGGCGATCGCCTCGTCGACCACCGAACCACAGATGCCGATCTGCTCCTTCGCGGCGAGGAATCTCTCCTGCAGCGCCTTGTCGCGCGTAACCAGCCAGCCGATTCGGATGCCGGGAATGCCGAACGCCTTGGAGAGCGACGAGACGCTGATCGCCTTGGTCGAGAGCGAGGCCGCGGCCGGCAGCTTCGTGCCATAGGAGAGATCGCGATATGTCTCGTCCACCAGAAGGTGGCAGCCATACCTCTCGACCAGCGCGATCAGCCGGTCGAGGTCGGCGCGTTCCATGACGGTGCCGGTCGGGTTGTGCGGGCAGGTGATGCTGACGTAGCGCGTGTTGGGCCTGAGCGCCGCCGCGATGCGGTCGATGTCGACCGCGAATCCCTCCTCGAAGGCGAGGTCGATGAAGGTGATGTTGCAGCCGATGGCGCGCGGCGTCTCGATGTTGGTCGCGTAGTTCGGCCGCACGACCACCAGATGGTCGTCCGGCGACAAGAGGCTGGTCGAAATGATGAACAGCGCGCCGGCGGCGCCTGCCGTCACGAGCACGTCGTCCGGCGACAGGCCGGGATCCTGCGTGGCGATCAGGGCGCGCAGCTGCCCCTCGCCGCGGTGCTCGCCGTAGAACAATGTCAGGTCCGGCAGTTTGATGCCGATGTCGGAGAGCTTCTGGTCCGCGATCGAACTTTCCGACAGGTTGAACTTGATCTTGTCGTAGCCGTACTCCTCCGGCGCTTCCTTCTCGATCGTCATCCTGACGTAGTTCATCTGCCCCTCCCGCCTGGTCGTGCGAGCGATATGGGGATTTCCGCGCTCTTGCCATCGCCTGGCGGCGGTGGCGTCGTCACCCTTGCAATCTGGACCAGAATTGCCGATATGCAGCGCCGGGAGGTTGGTGGTGGACGATCCACTCGCCAACCGGGTCAGGTCCGGAAGGAAGCAGCCCTAACGAGCCACGGAACGGGTCATTGTTCCAGCCTCCCACCTTCTCCCGATCGCCGGTGCTTTTGTTCGATTGACGGGCCGCTCCGGCCCGGGCGACACTCTTGTACCGCCCCCCGGCGGGGCGTGACCACGAGGACGGATGAGCGACGCCGCCAACACCAAGGACGCGAAACCCGTCGGCTACCGCGTCCTCGCGCGCAAGTACCGGCCGCAGGACTTTTCCGCGCTGATCGGCCAGGAACCGATGGTGCGCACCCTGACCAACGCGTTCGCCACCGGCCGGATCGCGCAGGCCTGGATGCTCACCGGCGTGCGCGGCGTCGGCAAGACCACCACCGCGCGCATCCTTGCGCGCGCCCTCAACTACAAGACGCCGGACATCGACCGCCCGACCGTCGACATTTCCGTGCCCGGCGAACACTGCCAGGCGATCATGGAAGGCCGCCACATCGACGTCACCGAGATGGACGCGGCCTCGCACACCGGCATCGACGACATCCGCGAGATCATCGAGCAGGTGCGCTACGCGCCGGTCTCGGCCCGCTACAAGGTCTACATCATCGACGAGGTCCACATGCTTTCCACGCAGGCCTTCAACGGCCTGCTGAAGACGCTGGAGGAGCCGCCGCCGCATGTGAAGTTCATCTTCGCCACAACCGAGATCCGCAAGGTGCCGATCACGGTGCTGTCGCGCTGCCAGCGTTTCGACCTGCGCCGCATCGAGGCGGGCGTTCTGGTCGAGCACCTGAAGGGCATCGCCGGCAAGGAAGGCATCGAGGTCGAGGACGCCGCCTACGGTATGGTGGCGCGCGCCGCCGAGGGCTCGGCCCGAGACGCGCTCTCCATCTTCGACCAGGCGATCGCGCATGGCGGCGGCGCGGTCTCGGCCGACGCGGTGCGGGCCATGCTGGGGCTGGCCGACCGGGGCCGGGTCATCGACCTTTTCGAGCACGTGATGCGCGGCGACGCGGCCGCGGCGCTCGCCGAGTTTCGCCACCAGTATGACGGTGGGGCCGACCCGGCGACGGTTCTGACCGACCTCGCCAATTTCAGCCATCTCGTCTCGCGCATCCGCTTCGTGCCGGCGGCGGCGAACGACGCGTCGCTGACCGAGGACGAGCGCACGCGCGGCAAGGCGCTGGCTGGCTCGCTGCCGGTGCGCGTGCTGTCGCGCACATGGCAGATGCTGCTGAAGGGCATTCCCGAGGTGCAGTCGGCTGGTAACCCGGTCGCTGCGGGCGAGATGGTGCTGATCCGCATCGCGCATGCGGCCGACCTGCCGACACTGGACGAGGTGATCCGCCAGCTGGACGACGGCGGCGCGGGCGCCTCGCCGCGACCGTCGAATGGCGGCGGAGCGACCGCGCCCAAGGGCGGCAACGGCACCTCGGCCGTTTCCACGGCCCGCATGCCTGCCGGCCCCGGCGGCGGACAGACCATGCGGCTGGTCGAGGCCGCGCCCGAGGCCGCTCCGGTCTTGAAGGCCGCGCCTGAGCCGGATGCACCGCCTTCCGTGCCGGTGAAGTCACTCGCCGACATCGCGGCGCTGGCCGACACGCATCGCGATCTTGCCTTCAAGGTGATGCTGAAAAGCTACGTGCGGCCCGTTCGCTTCGATCCCGGCCGCATCGAGGTGTCGCTGACGCCCGACGCGCCGAAGACGCTGCTCGGCGACCTGACCAGGCGTCTGAAGGACTGGACCGGCCGGAACTGGATGGTGTCGGTGTCGCGCGACCGCGACGGCGGGCCGACGCTGGCCGAGGAAGAGGCGAGAAAGCGCGAGACGATGATCCTCGACGCGCGCGCGGACCCGGCGGTCGCGGCGATCCTGGCGCGTTTTCCGGGTTCGCGCATCATCGACGTGCGTATACCCGACGCCGCTAAGGCCGAGGACGAGAGGGCTGAGCCCGACCTGCCGGCCGAGCCGGCGCCCGACGACGACGATCCTTTCTGAGGAGAACAGAAGATGAAGGACCTTCTCGGCCTGATGGGCAAGGCGAAGGAGATGCAGGCCAGGTTCCAGGCCATGCAGGAAGAGATGCAGACGATGGAGACGACCGGCCAGGCCGGCGGCGGCCTCGTTCGCGTCACGCTCTCCGGCAAGTTCGAGATGAAGGCGCTGAAGATCGACCCGTCGCTCTTCAAGGAAACCGAGGTCGAGATCCTGGAAGACCTGCTGCTCGCCGCCCACAACGACGCGAAGGGCAAGATCGAACAGGCGCTGGCCGAGAAGACCAAGGAGATGACCGCCGGCCTGCCGCTGCCGCCGGGGCTGAAGCTGCCTTTCTGACGCCAGAGTCGCGAACGACCTAGCGGCTCACGACTTCACTTGTTTCGGCTACGATCGACAGCCCGTTTGACGTGTCGATAACGTAGCTGAAAGAGGCTACCCCTGACGCCTTCTTGTTGCGCGGCAGACTTCTGACGGCCCAAGAATAGAGGCCCCGGACTTCGCACAATCCGTTGCGACAATTGACGGAAACCGTGTCATTCTGGATGCGATACGCCCGCTCTGGCCAGCGGTCGAAATACGCGCGTTTGTCTTCAACAACATCGCTAATCCTAGCCGCCCGACCATAATATCGAACATGCGTCGAATAGCTCCTCGCGACGCTGTTGAGTGCAGACGTGGCGTCGCCAGTATGCGCTTCAACGATCCCGCTAACAAATTTGAATGCCTGCTCCTCAAGGGTGATCTGCTCTCGCTTGGGACTGACGTTGCCAACAGGTCCTGCAGCGACGCTCGACGTCGTCACTCTCAGGTCCACCATCTCTCTGGAGGATAGGTAACGCATGTCGTCGCGCTGATAGCGCAAAGCGAGTTTGAGCAAGCCGGAATCGACGCCCATCTCTTCGAGATATTCCAGGATATCGGCAGTGGTTTCTTGGACGGCTGCGACGGCCTGATTGCTTTCGATCACCATTCCAGACGCGAAGGACGTCTGGTGCACGCCAATGGCGCCTGCATCGGCCATGCGGTTCACGCCGCCCATGAACGCCAGCGCGCAGGCTGAACTACATTCGAGGGCCTTGATCTGAATGGTGTTCAAGCCGAGTGCACGGATCATGCGACCGTGCATCATGGCCGACGACACATTTCCGCCGGGCGAATTAAACGTCACAGCTATCGACTTTGACGAGGTAACCGCCGCTACAAAGGCGTTGATCGAATCGTGGTAGTCGAAATTTCCGGAAACAAGAAGGAAGCGGGTTCCATCGTCAGCCGACAGCGGCTCATAACTCACGCCGGCAAAAGCCGGAGCTGTCAGAAACACTGCAACAAACGACCACAACAGGCGTCTCATCAGGACGGCCCACTCACCCACACGCGTAGATTAGACGACATCGTCACTATGCTTGCAAGGACTTGTGCGACTCGAAGCGCGCAACGCCACGTGCGCCGGACTGATTACCTGCCGCCAGGGCTGAAGCTGCCTTTCTAGAACCGCGTCACGACGCTGATCCCGAGCCCGTCGAAACGGTCCATCGCCATCAGCGCGGCCGGCGCCTCGTCGAGCGAGATGCGGTTGCGGATCAGCTTCTGCGGGGCGAGCCGCCCGGCGCGGATCATTTCCAGCATCGGCCCGTAGCGGTGGGCCTGCATGCCGTGGCTGCCGAGGATTTCCAGTTCGTGCGCGATCACCCGGTCCATCGGGATCTTCGGGTGGGCGTGCTCGCCGAGCAGCAGCCCGACCTGCACATGGCGGCCGCGCCGGCGGAGATTGGCGACCGAATTGAAGCAGGTGACGGGGTTGCCGAGCGCGTCCATCGAGGCATGCGCGCCGCCGCCGGTGATCTCGCGCACCGCGCCGGGCACGTCGTTGGTCTTCGAGGCATCGACCGTCGCAACGGCGCCCAATTCGCGGGCGAAGTCGAGCTTGTCGGCGGCGATGTCGACCGCCACGACATTGGCGCCCATGGCGTTGGCAATCATGATCGCGGAGAGGCCGACGCCGCCGCAGCCGTGCACCGCAACCCATTCGCCGGGCTGGACGCGCGCCTGATCGACGATCGCCCGGAACGAGGTCACGAAGCGGCAGCCGAGGCTGGCGGCGGTGGCGAAGTCCAGTTCGTCCGGCAGGCGCACGAGGTTGGTGTCGGCATAGTCGATAGCGACCCGCTCGGCGAATGAGCCCCATGCGGTGAAGCCCGGCTGGAACTGCGTCTCGCACACCTGGTGGTTGCCGCTGTTGCATTCGTGGCAGTGTCCGCAGCCGCCAACGAAGGGAACGGTGATGCGGTCGCCCTCGCGAAAGCGCGTGACCTGGCTGCCGACCGCCTCGACCGTCCCGGCAAGCTCGTGGCCCGGCACATGCGGCAGGCGGATGTCGGCGTCGTGCCCCATCCAGCCATGCCAGTCGCTGCGGCACAGGCCGGTCGCCTCGACCTTGATCACCACGCCGAGCGGCGAGGGAGTGGGGTCGGGCAGGGTGCGGATCGTCGGCGTCTCGCGGAACCGCTCGTAATAGACAGCTTTCATCGCAGACCCCCGTCGCTTGCCTCGCCTCTCCGTTAGCCCGAGCGAAGCGGCCCGGCTACCCATTTCGCCCGGCTGTCGCTACATCTCGGCCATGTCGTCCAAGCGAATCGCCGGGCCCGAGATCGAGCGCCTGATCCAGCTCCTCGCCAAGGTCCCGGGGCTGGGGCCGCGCTCGGCCAGGCGAGCCGCGCTGCACCTGATCAAGAAGAAGGACCAGCTGATGTCGCCGCTCGCCGGTGCCATGGCCGACGCCGTCGACAAGGTGCGCGTCTGCTCGACCTGCGGCAACGTCGACACGGTCGATCCCTGCACCGTGTGCTCGGACCCGTCACGCGACGGCGGCACCATCATCGTTGTCGAGGATGTCGGCGACCTATGGGCGCTGGAGCGGGCAGGCGCGATGAAGGCACGCTATCATGTGCTGGGCGGCACGCTGTCGCCGCTCGACGGCGTCGGGCCGGACGATCTGAACATCCGCGCGCTGGTCGGCCGCGTGGCGGAAGGCGGGGTCAAAGAGGTCGTGCTGGCGGTCAACGCGACGGTCGAGGGACAGACGACGGCGCACTACCTGACCGACCAGCTGGCCGGTTCGGGCGCCAAGGTGACGCGGCTCGCGCATGGCGTGCCGGTCGGCGGCGAGCTCGACTATCTCGACGAGGGCACGCTCGCCGCGGCGCTGAAGTCGCGGACGGCTTTTTGACATGATCGGCGGCATGATGGGGTGGATGCACCGATCGCGAACGACCCACCTCTGGCTTGCTGCGGCTCTCCTGCTTGTCACCGTCCTCTCCCCCCTGTCCGCATCCGCCGCCCGGGTCGACGACCTGTTCCGCGACTGGCTGGCGACCGACCTGTGGCCCGAGGCCAAGGCGCGCGGCATCGCGAAGGCGACGTTCGACGCGGCGTTCAGGGGCGTTAAGCCCAATCTCGAACTGCCCGACCTCGTCATGCCCGGCGAGAAGGCGAAGACGCCGTCGAAGCAGCATCAGGCCGAGTTCGGCTCGCCCGGCGCCTATTTCGCCGAGAAGACGATCGGCGCAGTGACGGCCGGCGGCCGGTCGCGCGCGACGAAGACGGCCGACACGCTCGCTGTCATCGAGAAGACCTATGGCGTGCCGCGCGGCGTGGTCCTGGCCATCTGGGGCCGCGAGTCGGGCTTCGGCGCGGCGAAGATTCCCCACGACGCCTTCCAGGTGCTGGGCACCAAGGCATTCATGGCGACCCGCAAGGAGATGTTCCGGCAGGAGGTGCTGGCGGCACTCGAGATGGTCGAGCGCGGCTTCGTCTCGCGCGATGCGATGAAGTCGTCCTGGGCCGGCGCGCTTGGCCAGCCGCAGTTCCTGCCGACCTCGTTCCTGAAGTTCGCCACCGACGGCGACGGCGACGGCCGCGCCGACATCTGGAACTCGCAGGCCGACACGCTGGCATCGATCGGGCGGTACCTTGCCGAATATGGATGGGTGAAGGGCCGCGACTGGGGTTTCGAGGTGACGGTGCCAGACGAAGTCTCCTGTGCTCTGGAGGGGCCGGATCGCGGCAAGCCCATTTCGGAATGGGCCGCGATGGGCATCGCCCGTGTCAACGGCAGGCCGTTCCCCGCGCATGAGGCGCGGGCCGAAGGCTATCTCTTGATGCCGGCCGGCCGCAGCGGCCCGGCCTTCATCGTCACGCCGAACTTCTACGTGCTGAAGAAGTACAACGAGAGCGACCTCTACGCCCTGTTCGTCGGCCACGCGGCGGACCGCATCGCCGGCGGCGACCGGACGTTTGCCGGCGCCTGGGGCAAGGTCGGCGGGCTGTTCCGGTCCGACGTGGCGGCGATGCAGCGGGGGCTGGAAAAACTCGGCTACGACGTCGGCGGCGCCGACGGTCTGCCGGGTTTCCGTACCCGCCGCTCCATCGGCGACTGGCAGGCGAAGAACGGCATGGCGCCGACCTGTTTCCCGGACAGGGCGCTGGTCAAGGCGCTGGATTAGACAGTTGGGTGATCGCGGCGGCGGGCCGCGACCAGCCGCCGGAAAGCCGCGACGATCGCCGCGGGCGGCACCTCGGCGGCGCGCTGCTCCGGGTTGAAGTCGCGGGCCTCGATGATTTCCGCCGCGCTGGTCAGCGGCCGCCAGCGGTCCATGTTGAAACCGTTGTTGACGACCACCAGCGGCGTCATCGTCGCTGACAGGAAGTGGATCATGCCGCTGTGGATCGACACGGCGGCTTCCGCCCGCTCGCCCAGCGCCAGCGTCAGGTCGTCGACGGCGCGGCGGTCGAGCCCCGGACCCTCTGCCACCACGGTCACTCGCGGCTCGGCTGCCATCAGCCCTTCGGCCGTCGGCCCCGGGCCCGGCGTCAGCAGGTAGATCACCTGGAAACCGTCTGCGATCAGCCCGGCTGCGATGGCCGCCGCCTGCGCGTCGGTCATCGCTTTCTGCGGATCGGCATTGCCGCTGATCAGCGCCAGCGGGCGGCCCGGCTCCAGCATCGAGGCCGCCCGCGCGCGCGCTGCGTCGGACGCAAACAGCCGGTGGTCGAAGGGCAGCTTGCGGTGGGCCAGCCGCTCGACCAGCCGGTGGTAGCGCCAGGCATTGTGCTCCGGCCGGAATTCGAACGGCCTGCCGAAATCGCTGGACAGCATGAAGGCCGGCAGGTTGGCGAGGTAGGTGACACCCTTGCCGAGGAAGCGGGCCCGTGCCTTCGCCATCGCCGGTGCGACGTTGCGCAGGTCGATCACCTTCACCGGTCCATGCCCTGGTACGGCCCGCTCCTCCGCGACGATGGTCTCCAGCGGTGTCTCCGGGCGAAACGCGTCGACCAGCCGTTCGACATGGTGCCACAGCGCGATCCCCAGCATGGAGCGGTGCGAGGCGCCGTAGACGATGCGGTGGTCGGGGAAGGCGCTGCGCGCCGCCCTCAGCGCCGGCAGCCTGATCAGCGCGTCGCCGAAGGCGTCGATGCGCGAATAGAAGATCAGCACGGGGCGGGAAGCGGTCATCGGGTCTGGCGGCCGGGCGGAGACCTGCTAATACAGCGCGCGCCCCGATGGTCAAGGCTGGCGGCCAAGGCTGGCCGGTCGGGTTGCGGACTGGTGGAGCCCGAACGCGATCATGTCGAACACGATCCTCGTCGAGATCGCTCCCGGCGAACTGCTGGACAAGCAGTCGATCCTGGAGATCAAGTCGGAACGCATCACCGACACTGCCAAGCTCGCCAATGTCAGCATAGAGCTCGACGTGCTGACGCGCGCACGCGCCGGCACGATTCCCGACCTGCCTGAACTGACAGCGCTCTACGCCCGGCTGAAAGGCGTCAACGAGGCGCTCTGGGAGATCGAGGACGGGATCCGCGACGAGGAGGCGGCGCAGCGCTTCGGCGCGCGTTTCGTCGAGCTGGCCCGCTCGGTCTACCGCACCAATGACGAGCGCGCGGCCATCAAGCGCGAGATCAACGTCCTGCTTGGCTCGCGGATCGTCGAGGAAAAGTCCTACAAGAAGTACTGACGGCGGCGTTACGCCGCCTTCCGGCGCTCGCGCTGGACCTCGGCCAGGATCTCGAACGAGCGCTTGCGCCTGGCGTGGTCGAAAACCTGCGCGGTGACCATGAGCTCGTCGGCTCCGGTGCGGGCGACGAAGGCATCGACCCCGCGCCGCACCGTCTCGTGCGACCCGACCACGGCCGACGACAGCGCCTGCGAAAGCATGGCGCGCGCCATCGGGTCGAGCGATGCTTCGTAATCCTCGACCGGGGCCGGCAGCTTGCCAGGGCGTCCGCTGCGAAGGTTCACGAAGGCCTGCTGCAGCGACGAGAACAGGAAGCGCGCCTCGTCGTCCGTATCGGCGGCGCAGACATTGAGACCGAGCATGACGCGCGGCCTGTCCAGCCTGGCCGAGGGCTGGAAGCGCGCGCGGTAGATGTCGAGCGCATGGTCGAGCTCGGCCGGCGCGAAATGCGAGGCGAAGGCGTAGGGCAGGCCGAGGATGGCGGCGAGCTGCGCGCCATAGGTGGACGAGCCGAGCACCCACATCTCGACGTCCTGGCCCTCGCCCGGCACGGCGCGGATGCGCTGGGTCTCCTCGGCGGGTTCGAAGAAGCCCATCAGTTCGACCACGTCCTGCGGGAATCCGTCGACGCCGGTCTCGAGATTGCGCCGCAGTGCCCGCGCGGTCGCCATGTCGGTGCCGGGCGCCCGGCCGAGCCCGAGGTCGATCCGGCAGGGATGCAGCGCGGCGAGCGTGCCGAACTGCTCGGCGATCACCAGCGGCGCGTGGTTGGGCAGCATGATGCCGCCGGCGCCGACGCGGATGGTCGAGGTGGCCGCCGCCACATGGGCGATCACCACCGAAGTGGCGGCGCTGGCGATCCCCGGCATGTTGTGATGCTCGGCAAGCCAGTAGCGCCGGTAGCCCAGCCGCTCGGCATGGCGGGCGAGGTCGATCGTGTTGCGCAGCGACTGGCCGACGTCGCTGCCTTCCGGTACGGGTGCGAGATCGAGAACGGAAAGATCAGCCATTGGCGGCCTCCATTATGTTCTTGTCGGCGACCGCGGCGGCGAAGGACGCGGCGTCGGGCGGAACGATGCCGAATGCGTTCTCCAGCACGGAGGCGATCTCGGAAGCGGACCCCAGCCGCCGCTGTTCGGTGCCGCCGGCGAGATGGTGGACGGAGAAGCGGTCGTTGCGCAGCGCCAGCCTCCGGTCGGGCAACGCGCGGGCCGCCATCAGCGTCGTGACGAAATGCGAGGCCGGGTTGGAATAGAGGTAGAAATTGGTGACGGCGTAGTCGACGTCGTACTGCCGCTGCAGATCGAAGGCGTAGAGCGTGCGCCAGTCGCCGCCGACCTTCGCCTGGATCCTCAACGCGTCGCCGGCCTCGAGCGTTCGGAAGGTCTCGTGCGGCGTCGCCTGTTCGGTGCCGGGCGCGAGCCGGAGCGGAGCGGTCTGCGTCAGCCCGCCGAAGCCGACATCGGCAAGCCAGGTCTCGCTGCCGAGATCGACCCTGACCAGCATGTGACTGCGTGGCGTCACCGCGTCCTCCGGGCGACCCCACAGGACGCGCGCGGCGAGGCCGATCACCTCGAAGCCGATCGCCGACAGCGCGGCCATGAAGAGCGCATTGTGCTCGAAGCAGTAGCCGCCGCGGGCCGACCGGACGAGCTTGTGCTCGATGGCGCCCGGATCGAGGTCGACGGGCCGGCCGAGGAAAGGGTCGAGGTTCTCGAAGGGGATCGCCTGCGGATGAAGCAGATGAAGCGCGGCCAGCGTCTCGAGGTCGGGCGCGGCGCGGCCCTCAAAGCCGATGCGGCGTAGATAGGCGTCGAGGTCGATCATGCGAAGGCGCCGGTTGCGGACCCGGCGCATATAGGCGCGCTGGACGGATGGCGCAAACGGCGTCAGGCGGCCTTGGCGGGGGCCGTCTCCTCGGTCTCCTCCGCGACAACCCCCTGCTGCGCCGACAGGAAGTTGCCGACATGGCGCAGCCCGTCGAAATGATCGCAGAAGACCTTGATCACGACCAGCAGCGGTACCGCGATCAGCGCGCCGACGATACCCCACAGCCAAGACCAGAAGGCGACGGCGATGAAGATCGCCACGGCGTTGATCTCCAGCCTCCGCCCGACAACCAGCGGCGTGATGAACTGGCCCTCGATGACGTTGCACAGGATGACGTAGGCGGGCGGCAGCAGCGCCAGCGACAGGCTGTCGAACGAAACCAGCGCGATCGCCGCGACGAGGATGATGGTTGCCAGCGCGCCGATATAGGGCAGGAAGTTGAGGAAGCCGGCCAGCACCCCGAACAGGAACGGGTTCGGCATGCCGAGCGCCCACAGGCCAAGGCCGACGGCGAGGCCGAGCGCGCCGTTGATGAGGGCGACGGTCAGGAGGTAGCGGGAGATTTCCCGCTCGACGTCGTAGACCACCCTTAGCGCCCGCTTCTTCTCCGACAGGCGCGCGAAGGACTGGACGATCTTCTCGTAGAACATCGTGCCCGAGGCCAGCAGGAACAGCGACAGCACGAAGGTGATGGCAATCGTCGTCGACGCCGAGAGCAGGTTGCCGGCAGCCTGCGAGATGATGCCGGGTTGCTGGATGACGACCTTCTGGACGCCCGGCTCCTGCGTGGTGCCGGCCACCTTCTCGACCTGCTCGGAGATGCGCAGGAAGCGGTCGAACGGATGCCGCAGTTCCGCCAGCCGCTGCTGCAGCTTGGCGCCGATGGCCGGACCGTCGGCGGCGAGCTGCTGGACGGGGCCGGAGAGCATGTAGCCGGCAACCGTCAGGGTCATGACCGACATCAGGACCAGCAGGGTGGCGGAGAATGCCTCGGGGATGCCGCGCTTGCGCAGGAAACGGACGATCGGCGTCAGCGTCAGCGCCAGCATGAAGGCAAGCAGGACCGGCATGAAGAAGTCGCGCGCGAAGTAGAGCGCGTAGACGGTGGCGAACAGAAAAAGGCCGATCAGCAGGCGGCGGACAAGGCGAGAATCGGCGATGCGCGAATCGGGCGTTTCCGGCTCTGGCTGGCCGGAACGGGGCTGGCTGGCGGACATGACGTTCCCTCAAGTGTCCGTGCGGTATCGGGCGGACGGGAGACAACGCCGGATGCCGCTTCCGGTTCCCCGACATGCTCCTGACGGCCAAAATCCTGCCGGCCAGCCAAATTTTCATGGGTGGATTGCGTCCGGATGGCTTGAATCCTGCCGCTTGGTCAGTATGTAAGCGGCGCGACGCAGTGCAGGGATATTCCATCTAGTGCCGATCTACCGCGAAAAAGACTTCCAGGAGCGCCTTTCCGCGCAGAACGACGCCAAGCGCGCTCTCCTCGACAAGTTCAAGGCCCGCCCCGCGGCCGATGACCCCAAGGTCCTCGAGCGCCAGGCGGAGCGCAAGGCAGTTCTCGAAGCCCGCGCGGTGCGCGAGGCCGAACGTGAGCGCCTGAAGCAGGAGCGGCTCGCACGCGAGGCCAAGGAGCGCGCCGAGCGCGAGGCCATCGAGGCAGCAGAGCGGGCAAAGGCCGAAGAGGCCGCCCGGGAGGCTGCGCGCCTTCGCGAGATCGAAGAGAATGAACGCGTCGCCGCCGAGCTCGCCCTCGAGGCCGAGCGCAAGGCCAAGCGCGACGCGCGCTATGCTGCCCGCAAGGCGCGCGGCGGCCGCGTGCCGCCGACGATGCAGCGCTGATCCATCGGCCAGCTTGAATTGAAGCCGCCCAGGCCAGGCCGGGCGGCTTCTTTCATTTCAGGGCACGCGTGTAGAGACGCGCGGCAACCGGACCTGCGGCAAGGGCACATAGTCACCCGCGCCCTGGCTTGACGGGCGCAAAGCGCGCCGCGAGTCGCTGGCTCCGGACTACTTGTCCTTGATCTTGATCGCCTTGACCGGCGGTGGTGCGAGCTTGACCGGAGCCGGAGCCTTCTTGGCATCCTTCTTCGGCTTGCGGGCTTCCTTGCCGGGTCTCATCGAGCCTTTGGCCATGATTCGCTCCTCCATGGGTGGACGGGAATGAAAGCAGAAGCGGTGCGACTGGCAAGGGGGCCTGCGACCATGAAAGGCTCTAGAGCGTTTCAGGGCTAGATGGAATCGTTCTGCCGGAGGCCATTCGATTCAGGGTCGAGGCAGGCGGCGAAGGTCGTACCGGTGGTACGTCCGAGACGGCTGCCGAAGGATCTGGATCGAATTGACCCGGCCCGTAGGGTTTGCCGCTGGCGGACGCCCGCTTCGTCAGCCGGCTTGCCCGATGCACCACATCGGGACTGCGCCGCCTTCCTCGCGGGTCGTCGCGCCATCGGACAAACAGAACTGTTTCCATCTAACCCTGAACCGCTCTAGTCTTCGTCGACCACCCGAAGCCTGAGTGTTCCGCTGCCCGCGCCGGCGGCACGGGGCGCCGGTTCGGCCGTGGATGTCGCCGGGCTCTCGGGGTTGTCGAGTTCGAGCGCCTCGATCCGCTGGCCGCGCCGCGTCACCTTGTCGGCCGAGGTGACGATCATCTCCACGTCCTTCTGCGTCAGCGCGAAATGCGCCTGCAGCTTTCGGACCCGCTCGTCCAGCCGGCCGACATCATCCATCAGCTTCACCACCTCGCCCTGGATCAGGTGCGCCTGCTCGCGCATGCGCGCGTCCTTGAGGATGGCCTGCACGACCTGGATGGACAGCATCAGCAGCGACGGCGAGACGATTACCACGCGCGCCCGGTGGGCCCGCTGCACGACGGCCTCGAAGTTCTCGTGGATCTCTGCGAAGACCGATTCGGACGGCACGAACATGAATGCCGTGTCCTGCGTCTCGCCGGCCAGCAGGTATTTCTCCGCGATGTCTCGGATATGGACCTCGATGTCCCGCCGGAATGCCTGCGCGGCGATCTTCTGGGCGTCCGGCCCCTCGGCTGCGCGAATGGCGTTCCACGCCTCCAGCGGGAACTTGGCGTCGATGGCGAGCTTCGGCGCATCGTTAGGCATCCGGATCAGGCAGTCCGGCCGGCTGCCGTTCGACAGCGTTGCCTGGAATTCGTAGCCGCCATGCGGCAGCCCGTCGGCGACGATCGCTTCCATGCGCGACTGGCCGAAGGCGCCACGGGTCTGCTTGTTGGAGAGGATCGCCTGCAACTGCACGACCTGGCCGGTCAGCGACTGGATGTTCGACTGGGCCGTGTCGATCACTGCCAGCCGCTCCTGCAGCCTGGCCAGGCTCTCATGGGTCGACTTCGTCTGGTCGCTCATCGTCTGGCCGATGCGCCCGGTCATGGCGTCGAGCCGCTGGCCGATCGACTGGGTGAGCTCGGCCTGCCGCGCGCCGAACACCTCCGCCACCGCGCCGAGCCGTCCCTGCATCTCGGCCTGCGCCTGCAGGAGCGCGGCGATGCGCTCCTCGGTGTCGCGGGCATGGCTCGCCGTCTCCGCGGCTGCCGCGGCGCGCGCGTTGGAGGCGCGCCACAGCGACACCACCAGTGCGACGACGAGAATGAGCAGCAGCACGGCGCCGGCGGCCAGCGCCATGCCGAGCGTGACGACCGTGCCGCCGATCACGGCAACCGGCTGCGACAGGAAGGCGGAAATCGGATCCATGTCGTCAGCATAGACGATTCGGCCGGCCCCGACAGATCAAAACGGGAACATGACTGCGCCCGGCCTGTTGACGCTTTTTTGGCGAACGCATAGGTGAGCGCCATGTCCATCCGGCCGCTCATCATCCTGCCCGACCCCATCCTGCGCGAGGTTTCAAAGCCCGTGCCACAAGTCGACGCCACGGTGCGCAAGCTGTCCGCCGACATGCTTGAGACCATGTACGACGCGCCGGGCATCGGGCTTGCCGCGATCCAGATCGGCGAGCCGCTGAGGATGCTGGTCATCGACCTCGCCAAGGAAGGCGAGCCGCGCGACGCGCGCGTGTTCATCAACCCCGAGATCCTGACAAGCTCCGACGAGCGGTCGACCTACGAGGAAGGTTGCCTGTCGATCCCGGAGTATTATGCCGAAGTCGAGCGTCCCGCTTCGATCAGGGTCCGCTATGTCGATGCCGATGGGAGGCAGCAGGAGATGGACGCCGACGGCCTGATGGCGACCTGCCTTCAGCACGAGATCGACCATCTGAACGGCGTGCTGTTCATCGACCACATCTCCAAGCTGAAGCGCGACATGGTGGTGAAGAAGTTCAAGAAGATTGCCAGGGAAAGGGCGCCCGGCCGACTGGCGGGCTGAACGCCCGATGTCACTCCGCGTCGTCTTCATGGGCACGCCAGACTTCCCGGTGCCGACGCTGAAGGCAGTCGCCGCGGCCGGGCACGATGTCGTCGCCGCCTACAGCCAGCCGCCGCGACCGGCAGGTCGGCGCGGCCTGGAACTGACGCCGTCGCCCATTCACCGCGAGGCGGAGCGGCTGGGCATCGAGGTGCGCACGCCTGTGTCTCTCAAGCGCGCGGACGAGCAGGCGCGGTTCGCGGCGCTCGAAGCCGACGTCGCGGTGGTCGTCGCCTACGGGCTTCTGCTGCCGAAGGCGCTCCTCGATGCGCCGCGTCTCGGATGCCTCAACGGTCACGCCTCGCTTCTGCCGCGCTGGCGCGGCGCGGCGCCGATCCAGCGCGCCATCATGGCCGGCGACCTGACGACCGGCATGACGATCATGCGGATGGAAGAGGGCCTGGACACCGGCCCGATGGGACCCGTTGAAGAAGTGGCGATCGGGGCGCTGACCACCGCCGGCGAATTGCACGACCAATTGGCCGGTAGCTGCGCCCGGCTGATGGTGGAGGCGCTTCAGAATCTGGAGGCGGGCACGCTGGCTTTCAGGCCGCAGCCCGACGAGGGCGTCACCTACGCCCGCAAGATCGACAAGGACGAGGCGCGGGTCGACTGGACGCTCCCGGCCGGCGAGGTACATAACCGGCTGCGCGGCCTGTCGCCCTTTCCCGGCGCATGGACCGAGGCGCTGATCGGCGGCAAGCCGGAGCGGCTGAAGCTGCTGCGCTCGGAGCCGGCGGCCGGCGCCGGCCGTCCCGGCGAACTGCTGGACGACAGGTTGACGGTCGCGTGCGGCTCGGGTGCATTGCGTATCCTCGAGGTCCAGAAAGCCGGCGCGCGCGCCGCCCCGGCCGACATCTTCCTGCGGGGCACCCCGCTGAACAGGGGACTAGTGCTGTCATGAGCATGCTCGCCATCCGCGCCGCGACGCCGGCCGACCGCAAGGCGATCCGCGCCGTCGAGGAACACGCCTTCGGGCAGCCCGGCGAGGCCGGCCTGGTGGACGCGCTGGTCGCGGCCGGCGACGCCGTGCTTGAACTGGTTGCCGAGGAGGAAGGCGCGGTAGTCGGGCATGTGCTGTTCTCGCGGCTGCATGTGGAACAGGGGGGCCGGAGCCACCCGGCCGTCGCGCTGGCGCCGCTGGCGGTCGAGCCCGATTTTCACGGCTCGGGCATCGGCGGCGCGCTCGTCACCGAGGCGCACCGCAGGCTGAAGCAGAAGGGTGAGACGCTGTCCGTCGTGCTTGGCGACCCGGCCTATTACGGGCGCTTCGGCTATCGCCGCGACGCGGCGAAGGATTATGCCAGCGAATACCAGTGCGATGCGCTGCAGGCGCTTGCCTGGGGCGATGCGCCGATGACCGGCCAACTGGTCTACGCGCCGGCCTTTTCTGGGCTCTGATGCCGCGCTACCGCCTCGAGGTCGAATATGACGGCGGCCGCTATGCCGGCTGGCAGCGGCAGTCCGGGCAGCATTCTGTGCAGGCGGCGATCGAGCAGGCGATCGCGGGATTCTGCGGCGAGGAGGTATCGATCCGAGGCGCCGGCCGCACCGATGCGGGCGTGCACGCGACGGGGCAGGTGGCGCATTGCGACCTGACTCGCGACTGGCCGGACGACACGGTGCGCGACGCCACCAACGCGCATCTGCGGATGGCCGGCGAGGCGGTGGCGATCGTCGCGGCAATGTCTGCGCCGGACAGTTTCGACGCGCGTTTCTCGGCGACCGGCCGCCACTATCTCTACGTGATCGTCAACCGGCGGTCGCCGCTGGCGCTCGATGCCGGCCACGCATGGCATGTGCCGCAGCCGCTCGACACGGACGCCATGCAGGCGGCGGCCGAGAGGCTGGTAGGAAGGCATGATTTCACGACGTTCCGCTCGGTGCAGTGCCAAGCGAAGAGCCCTGTCCGCACGCTGGACCGGCTCGACGTGGCGCGGACGGGCGACAGGATCGAGATCCGCGCTTCGGCCCGCTCCTTCCTCCACAATCAGGTGCGTTCGATGGTCGGCACGCTGAAGCGGGTCGGTGAGGGCGCCTGGACGGCCGACGATGTCGGCGCGGCGCTGGAGGCGCGTGACCGCGCTGCCTGCGGCCCGGTTGCACCACCCGACGGGCTGTACCTCGTCGGCGTCGATTATCCGGCCGACTATCCAGCAGGTGCGACGTAGAGGCCGAGCGCCGTCTCGAGCCAGAGCGACAGGAAGATGGAGAATGCGAGCACGCCGGCCATCACGGCTGTCGCCACGCCGGGTCCCTTGTTCAGCGACGCGTTGGTCAGCCGCCAGCTGAGCACGAGCGTGGCGATGAACACGCAAAGCGAGATGGCGGTCAGCAGTTCGCCGCCGCCCGGCATCGCGAACCGCAGCAGCGGCAACGGCAGCGTCAGCCAGACCACCAGCGCCGTCGCCCAGTTGCTCGCCACCACATAGTGGACGAAACGGTCGGCGATGCCGAGCGGCCGCGCGACGACCGCCAGACCGGCGATCGGCACAAGCCATTCGGCCAGGTCCGTGACCAGCAGGCGCAGGATGATCGATGGTCGGCTGCCGTAGACGTCGGCCGGCATGTCCGACGCGAACGCCGCCCAGCCGAGAGCCAGAGCCGGAAAGGCGAACGCGATTGCCCAGAAAGAATCCCAGAAGCCGTCGACGGACGTGTCGAGCAGGCGCATGCCGTCCGCCCGGCCGAACATCAGTCGCCAGGCGCCGAGAAGATATTGCTGGATCGCGGCGGCGGAGGGCATGGCCAACGGTCTCTAGGCGAACCAGTCTTCCAGGAAGCGCTGGTAGATGCGGGTAAGCGTCTCGAGGTCTTCCAGCGGCACGCGCTCGTCCACCATGTGCATGGTCTTGCCGACCAGCCCGAACTCGACCACCGGGCAGTAGTCCTTGATGAAGCGCGCGTCCGACGTGCCGCCGGACGTCGACAGCGCAGGCCGGCGTCCGACCGTGGCCTCGATCGAGCCGGCGAGCGTGCCGACCAGTTTCTCGTCGCGGGTCAGGAAGACGTGGCTGGTGCGATGCTTCCAGACAAGTTCGTAGTCGATCGGCGCATCCTTGCCGGGCCTCAGCCGCTTGCGGCGCGCGGCGCGGTCGAGCCTGTTGTGTACCTCGGCCTGGATCGTCTCTTCGTCCCATCTGTCGCCGAAACGGATGTTGAAGGCGATCGTCGCCTTGCCGGGCAGCACGTTGGTCGCCGGGTTGCCGACGTCGATCGAGGTGATCTCGAGATTTGTCGCCTGGAAATTCTCGGTGCCTTCGTCGAACACCGGGTCGAGCAGCGCCTCGGCGAGCGTCAGCGCGCCGCGCGTGGCGTTGTCGGCGAGATGTGGATAGGCCGAGTGGCCCTGCACGCCGCGCACCGTTACCGTACCCAAGATAGAGCCGCGCCGGCCGATCTTGATGGCGTCGCCCAGCGTCTCCGGATTGGTAGGTTCGCCGACGATGGCCGCGTCCCACGTCTCGCCGCGGCCCGCCGCCCATTGCAGCAGCTTGTCGGTGCCGTTGACGGAAGGGCCTTCCTCGTCGCCCGTGATCAGCAGCGACACTGAACCCTTTGGCGGCCCCTTCTTCTCAACATGCCGGGCCACGGCGGCGACGAAGCAGGCGATGCCGCCCTTCATGTCGACCGCGCCCCGCCCGTACATCTCGCCATTGGCGACCGCCGCCGAGAAGGGCGGGTGCGTCCAGGCGACCTCGTCGCCGGGCGGCACGACGTCGGTGTGGCCGGCGAACATCAGATGCGGGCCGTTGCCGGAAAGGCGGCCATAGAGGTTCTCGACGTCCGGCGTGCCTTCGTCGGAGAAGGTCGGGCGGTCGACCGCGAAACCCAGCGGTTTCAGCATGGCTTCGAGCGCGGTCAGCGCGCCTCCTTCGGCGGGCGTGACGGACGGGCAGCGGATCAGGGCTGCGAGATTGGCGGCGGGGTCGACGGGAAGCGGCATGACGGCGAGCGATAGATCAAAGCCGGGCGACTGTCACGAGGCGTGCGGCCCGGTGCAGCGGCCGCGTCGTTGACACGGGCCGGGTCGCGTGCGTGCATCGTCGCCGGAGGACCCCGGGGCCGCATGGACACGATACCGGAGAACGCCCGCATCACCGTCGCCGGCGCCGGCAGCATCGGCGGTCACACCGGCGCCTGTCTCGCGCTGGCGGGGCGGCGGCTGACCTTTCTCGGAAGGCCCGGCCCCACAGGAGCGATGGCGGGCAGGGGGATAACCGTCTCCGACCTCGACGGCACGCGCCGGCACGTGCAGCCTTCCGCTTACCGGGCAACGTCCGACGCGGCCGCGGCGCTCGCCGATGCCGATGTGGTGCTGGTGACCGTGAAGGGCGGGGCGACGGAGGAGATGGCGGGTCTCGTTGCGGCCTATGCCCCGCAGTCCGCCGTGGTCGTCAGCCTGCAGAACGGCGTCGGCAATGCCGCCATCCTGCGCGGGCTCGTGGGCGCGAGGCGCGTCGTCGCCGGCATGGTGCCCTACAATGTCGTCCAGTCGAACCCGGCGGGCGCGCCGCCATCGTTCCATCGCGCGACGAGCGGCATAGTGCTGATAGAGACGGGCATCGCGGGCCTGCACAAGCTGCTGGACGTTCCGGGCCTACCGGTCGCGGAAGCCGGCGACATGGACGCCGTGCTCTGGGGCAAGCTGCTGCTCAACCTCAACAACGCGCTCAACGGCCTGTCCGGACTGCCGCTGGCGACACAGCTCGCCGACCGGCGCTGGCGGCTGGTGCTGGCGCGGCAGATGCGCGAGGCGCTGGCGGCGATGGACGCTGCCGGCATCCGGCCTGCAAGGATCGGCGCGATGAAGCCGGCGTTGCTGCCGTTCCTGCTCGGTCTCCCGGATCCGGTCTTCAAGCTCCTGGCGCGGCGCATGCTGGCCATCGATCCCGAGGCGCGATCGTCGACCTGGGAGGACCTGCAGCGCGGCAGACCGACCGAGATCGACTCGTTCCAGGGAGAGATACTTCGGCTTGGAGCCCTGACGGGGACGAAGATGCCGCTGACCGCAACGATCGTCGACGCGGTCAGGCGGGCGGAACGGGCCGGGCGAGGGTCGCCGGGCCTCGCTCCGGAGGTGTTCGGGGCCTAGTCGCTCAGGCAGCCCTGCGGGCCGAACGATCTTCCTGCAGCGCCTCGCCATGGCGGATCTCGGTGCCCAGGACCTTGATGCACTCGCGCATGAAGTTCGAGAGGCCCGGCCAGCCCTTGGCGGAGACGATGTTGCCGTCGACATGCGCGCCGTTCGGCGCGACGTCGATGTACTTGCCGCCGGCCAGCGTCACCTCGGGCTCGCAGTACTGAAGCGCGGCGACCTCGCGGCCGCGGACCACGCCATCGACGGCGATCAGGATCTGCACGCCGTGGCAGATGGTGAAGATCGGCTTGCCGGCCTCGTGGAAGTGCCGGACGAAGCCCTGCACGCGCTTGTCGATGCGGATGTATTCCGGGCCGCGGCCGCCGGCGCAGTAGACTGCGTCATACTCCTCAGGCCGCACCTCGGCGAAGGTCTTGTTCAGGTGGTAGTCGTGGCCGAGCTTCTCGGTGTAGGTCTGCTGGCCCTCGAAGTCGTGCAGCGAGGTCTTGATGGCCTCGCCGGCCTTCTTGTCGGGGCAGACGACGTGGACAGTGTGGCCGACGGCGTGCATTGCCTGCTCGAAGACGAAGATTTCGTACTCCTCGCTGTACTCGCCCACCAGCATCAGGATCTTTTTCCCGGGCATGCGCTTCCTCCCAATTATTTCGACGCTCGAAATAAACGCTGCCATACTAGGCAAGCCCCCGTCGGTTGTGAAGTCTGGTCCTACCAGATTCTTGACACTCCTCGATACCGGACGCTCTCCCCCTTGATCGAGAAGGCGAATATGATTTTCCGGCTTCGGGGAGGCGGGCATGAAGATCTTGACCGGAATGCTGCTGCTGGTGACAGGCGCTCTCGCAGGCAGCGGCGCCGATGCCGCGGATATCAAAGAACAGGGACAATACGGTTCATACCCGAAGTTCGTCTTTTCGGGGCCGATCCGAGAAGGCGACCTCAAGCTGATCGAGAAGGCCATCGGAGAGCGGGAAGACGTCATTATCGCGTTGAACAGTCGCGGCGGCAGCTACCAGGAAAGCCTGAAGATCGCGCAGTTCTTCCATGATAAGCCGGTCCGAACCCTGGTCGAGAACGGTGCGGAGTGCTTCTCGGCCTGCGCCATAGCGTTCCTGGGCGGCGCCGAGCTCGGCGCCGAAGGATGGACATTCGTTTCGCGAACGCTGGCTCCCCGGGGAAGACTGGGGTTCCATGCGCCGTATCTGGACCTGACGGAAAGCCAGTATACCCGGGAGTTCGTCGAGAGAGCCTACGACCGGGCGGTCAAGTCGATCACCGATTTCGTCGCAGCCGCCGGCGACCTGGGCGTCACGCCGGCCGCAGCGGCGGCGATGATGGCACCCCAACGCAACAGCCTCTACCTCGTGGACAGCGTCGAGAGGGTGCAGACCGTCGGCATGAACGTCGACGGTCTCGTTCCGCCCGCGCGGTTCACGGAAAGCATGGCAAGAAACCTCTGCCGGAACGCGTGGAACTGGATCCCTGCCGTCCCCGTCGACGAGCTCGTGCCGCTCGACCACGACAGGATCGGATGGTCGCTGAAGAAGTCCACCTACGACATCAAGTCCGACTACTTCGGAGAGGGGCTCGTCGTGCGCCGCACGATCTTCCCGATCGGCGGCGTCATCGAGAATGGGACCCCGCTCTGGTGCGTCCTGGATCGCGCGACCGTCGATGGAACCCTCGATGTCGCCTGTCGGGGTTTCGTGGAAGTCGAGTCGCTCAAGGAGGCGATACAGTCTGCGCGCGACACGTTGGACAAGCCAGTCACCGGAAAGCTCGATTACGAGTGCGCTGTCATCAGTGCCGAGGAAACTTGGGGTCTCGTCCCGCCTGACACTCGACTGGACGCAATCGGTGGAGTGCTGGAAAAATACGTCGCCGACGAACCGAGACTCTGATGCAGCAGGGCTATTTTGGTCGGACCACCAGCGCGCTGTTGATCGTCCATAGGCCGCGCGATTCCAGCGAGAATGTCGGCGTCAGGCATGACACCTGGCTGGAGGGGCCGCCGTCGAGGTTGATGGCGCGCTCGCATTGGAGCCCGTCGGCACCCTGCGCCGACAGGAGTTCGCCGAACTCGAAAAGGCTGAGACCACCGACGATGTGGACGGCGAGCAGGCGGCCTTCATTGTCGATGCCGATGGCGCTGCGGTTCAGGCGGTCGAAATTGTTGGTGCGGATGCCGTTTCTGCCGCCTGGATCGACGATCAGCGGTCCGCTCTGCACCGCGATGTCGGGTGCCTGAAGCTTCGTGCGCTCGCGCGCCGGGATGATCCCGAACTCCGCGCCCTTGCGGTAGAGGATTCCGGTCAGCGGGTTGCGGGCCTTTTCCGGATCGAAGGCATTGACCTCCCGCCCTTCGACGATCAGCAGCCCGACCGGCGCGAGGCGCGAGCGGATGTCGAGGTCGAAGAAGCCGGCATTGACGGCGAGCAGCGCGCCGGACCGTTCCCTCAATTCCGCGACCGTCTGGCCGACGGAGGAGATTGCACGCTCGACGCGGATGTCGTGGCGGTCGGGCGGAAAACGCCAGGCGTGGACGGCGCAATCGTAGTCGCTGGCTTCGAGCAGCCGGTATTCGAGATCGGGGGCGATTGCCTGCCACGGCATGTCGGCGGCGATCGAGCGAAGCACGGCGACCGGGTTGCCCATCTGCGATGGTGCGAAGAGACGCAGACGCCTGAAATCCGGGTCGAGTCCGAGCGCGGTCCTGTGGTGTCCGAGCGCCACGTCGGGCGGTTCGCCGGTCAGCTCCGCGATCTCCGCCATGCCGGCATGGGCGGCGGCGAAGACCGGGTCGATCTCGACGGCGCGTGCCAAGAGCTTCTGTGCGTCCTTGAGCCGCTTGGCGGAGGCGAGGTGGCGCGCCGCCAGGAAGGCGAAATAGGCGAGCGGCTCGGATGTGGCCCGCTTCACCGAGCGCAGCGGCGCGAGGTCCGCGGCCGACACGTCCATCTCGGCCACCAGAGTCTCCGGCAGAACCTTGTAGTGCTCGCGCAGGAAGGCGGCGGGACCTGCGAGCGCGCTGAGCGCATGGATCGAGCCGTCGGCCGTGCTGATCTCGGCGGTGATGGCGAGATCGTCGCCGGCGCGCTCGACCCGCATCGAGAGCACATGGGTCGGCGCACGGGTCGGCTGGCGGCCGGTCAGGTCGCTCGACACCCGCATGCCGCTGTCGACGAGGTATTCCACGACGTTGCGGGCGAGCTTGGTGGCCACGAAACTGGCGTCCTCGTCGCCGGGTGGCATCGAGGGCGCCTCGACACGCAGCTCGGTCCGGGGCGGGCCTGGCTCCGCTGCCACGGCGGCGGCGGGCAGCGGCTGGCCGATGCCGAGCCCTTTCATCAGCCGCGCGATATCGGCCTCGAACGATCGGAACGAGGCGAATTCGGACTGCCGGTCCGGCAGTTCTCCGAGTTCGAGGGGAAGCATGTCGCGGCCGGGCATCGGCGTGCCGTCCAGCAGCACGGGAACCACCGGGATGCCGCGCGCCAGCGCCGTGGCGATCTCGATGCGGACGAAGTCCTCAGGATCGTGCAGGCGGCTGGACCCGCTGCGCGGATCGATGGCAATCCAGTTCGGGCCGATCAGCGCCAGCATGACGTCGCACTGCGCCACCCAGCCGGTCAGCACGCGACGGAAATCCTGGCCGAGCGGGATGGAATCGACGTCCATGAATACATGGTCGGCCGGCAGGGCGGCGGAGAGCGACTGGAAGATCTCGCGCGCCTGATAGCTCGAGTCCTTTCGCCGGTAGCTGATGAAGACCTTGCGGGCCACCCTGAACGCGTTCCCTTCCGTCAGCCGCGCAACTGTGCGTCGATCATCGTGATCTTCTGCCAGATCTTGCGCGAAAGGTTGGAGCCGAGCTCCTCGATGTCGTTCACCGCCTCGATCACCACCTCGTCGTTGACCGACTGGGCGAATAGCGCGGCGAGCTTGCCGGAGATCGACAGCATTTCCGAGCAATAGTCGAGATAGCGCGCGAGGTCGCCCGGATTGGTGATGCGCATCGGCGAATGAGCCGTCGGGCGGAACCCGGTGGAGAGCGCGGCGGGGTCCTTGGTCAGCTGGTGCATGTCGATGACGTGGATCAGCGAGCGCAGGCCGTGCAGTTCGCGGAAGACGCGCTTGCGCTTGATGCGCTCCTCGATGCGTACCAGCGCCAGGAAGCCGAGGCCGATGAGGATGATGGTGTTGAGCGACGCCTCGATGCCCTGCACCGATTCGGCGATGCCGTCGCCGTCGGCGATGCGGTCCAGCGGCAGCACCGTGCCGACAAAGACGAAGACGGCGATGCCGGCGGCGAGCGCGAGGCCGATCGCTGCGCGCAGCCACCAGATCGGCTTTTCCAGAGCCCGCGCCGAGACGGACAGGTCGTAGGCGAGCGAGACGAGCTCCGCCGCCACCCTGGTGAGCCCGGAGTTCGGGAACCGGTCGGCGACACGCTGTTCCAGCGCGCGCGCGGTGTCGATGATCTGCCGCGGGTCGAGCGAACGGTAGCGCGAATCGATCCTGTCATGCGCTTCGGCCATGCCGAGGCTCAGACCGGCGCGTCGGACCGCGGTCCGTAGCGGTTGGGACCCGGATCGCCCTTCACGAAGCTCAGCGCGACGACAAGAACGTAGCCGACGATGAAGGCGATGATCGCGAAAGTGGCCGGCCTGCCGAAGTCATGGAATCGCTTGGCGGTCAGGGCGAAGTTGCACCAGGCGCCGATGAAGGCCGAGCCCATGAACGCCATGGCGAGGAACTGGCTCACCCCGGTACCTTCCTCCGCCATCGCGAAGCGATAGAGGAGGAAGATCTGGGTGAGCCAGACGAAGGTGCTGCCAAGGAAGTAGGCAGCCCGGCCGATTCGACCGGAAAGCTTGAAGAACAGCCAGAAATAATCCGGTCCGTCAGCCAAGCGGATCGGGTCCGAACCTGTTCGGGCCGCGCGTACCCTCGAGGATGCCGCACTCGACCAGAAGCCAGATCGCGCCGATGAACGGCACGAGGATGATCAGCGACCACCAGCCCGACTTGTCGCGATCGTGCCAGCGCTTCGCGTAGATGGCGAGTGCCATGTAGATCGAGGCGAGCGCCACGATGATGTAGATCGGGCCGAGCCCGGTCTCGCCGATGGTGATGCCAAGCAGGCCGTCAAGCAGCTGGGCGATCAGGCCTGCCGCGAAAAGCACGCCCACGCCGGCCCAGAACTTGGCGCGATTGATACGGCCATCGAAACTCGTCAGAAGATATTTCCAGTCCATGTAGCCCCTCCATGGGATTGTAGCGGACCGCGCCGCGGACGCGACGTTGCGTCCGTTTGTGGCAAAATTCAATCTCTGAGCAGCTCGTTGATCGAGGTTTTCGACCGCGTCTTGGCGTCGACGCGCTTGACGATGACGGCGCAGTAGAGGCTCGGGCCGGGCTCGCCATTGGCGAGCGGCTTGCCGGGCATCGTGCCGGCGACGACCACCGAATGGGCCGGCACCTCGCCATACATGACCTCGCCGGTCTCGCGGTCGACGATCTTGGTCGACTTGCCGATGAAGACGCCCATGCCAAGCACGGCACCCTCGCGCACGATGCAGCCCTCGACCACCTCGGATCGCGCGCCGATGAAGCAGTTGTCCTCGATGATGGTCGGTCCGGCCTGCATGGGCTCCAACACGCCGCCGATGCCGACACCGCCCGACAGATGGACGTTCTTGCCGATCTGGGCGCAGGAGCCGACCGTGACCCAGGTGTCGACCATCGTCCCGGTGTCGACATAGGCGCCGAGATTGACGAAGGACGGCATCAGCACGACCTTCGGCGCGATGTAGGCTGAGCGGCGGACGACGCAGTTGGGGACGGCGCGGAAATCGGCCTTCTCGAAATCGACGGGGCTCCAGCCGTCGAACTTGGACGGCACCTTGTCCCACCAGGACGAGCCACCGGGGCCGCCCTCGATCAGCGCCATGGGGTTCAGGCGGAAGGACAGGAGCACCGCCTTCTTCAGCCACTGGTTCACCTTCCACTGGCCGTCCGCCTGGCGCTCGGCGACGCGGGCAACGCCGCGGTCGAGCATCGACAGCGCTTCGCCGACCGCCTCGCGCACTTCGCCGCGCGTCGAGGCATTGACACCCTCAATCTCGCCGAAGGCCTTCTCGACCGTCCGTTCCAGCCCGGCAAGATCGTGATTCGACATGGAAAAGCGCTCCGTTACACGCCTCGTTAATGCGGGCGGCGATAGGCTGTCCGCAAAGGCGCGCGGACCCTATGTGAAGGCATTCCGGGGGTCAATCGCGCCCGCGCCATGGGACGGCGCGGACGACAAAGGCGGACGGGACGAAACGATGAATCCGATGGAAAAGGCGGGCTGGACGCCGCTGCCGCATTCCGACGAGGACCTGGAACGCGCCAGGAACGCGCCGGACACGCCGCAGACGCGCGCGCCGACATTCAGGCTCGCCTGGAGCGACGACGACTTCATGACGCGGCGCGAGCTGCGCGGCGTGCGGCTGCAGCTCGAGCTGATGAAGCCGGAGATGATTCTCGCCGAGCGCGGCATCCGCTCGACGGTGGTGATGTTCGGCGGCGCCCGCCTGCCGGAGCCCGGCGGCGACGCCTGGGCCGCCAAGGACGAGACGCAGCGCAGGAACCTCTTGGCGAACTCGAAATACTACGAGGAGGCCCGGGAGTTCGCCCGCATCTGCTCGCGCCATTCGGCCGCGTCCTACTACCGCGACTACGTCGTGGTGACGGGCGGCGGACCGGGCGTCATGGAGGCAGGCAACCGCGGCGCGCAGGATGTCGGCGCGCCGTCCATCGGCCTCAACATCGTGCTGCCGCACGAGCAGGCGCCGAACCCGTACGTTACGCCCGACCTCTGCTTCAACTTCCACTATTTCGCGATCCGCAAGATGCATTTCGTCATGCGGGCGAAAGCGGTCTGCGTGTTCCCAGGCGGCTTCGGCACGCTGGACGAATTCTTCGAGACGCTGACGCTGATCCAGACCGGCCGCATGGAGCGCGTGCCGGTGATCCTGTTCGGCCGTTCCTTTTGGGAAGGCGCGTTCAACCTGGATTTCCTGGCCGAGCAGGGCACCATCTCGCCGGGCGACCAGAACCTGATCGATTATGTCGAGACGGCCCAGGAAGCCTGGGATATCATCGCCGGCTTCTACCGGCTGGATGCGAGCGGCGAATAGCCACGGCGATTTCGCGTCGCCCCAACTTGGCCTTCATTCGCGGCGATGCGAGCGCCCCGTTCCGGAGTGAAGCCATGCGTCGTCTCGCGCCCCAGTTTCTTGCCGCCCTCGCGCTGACCGTGGCAGCGATGGTCGCGCATGGCAGCGAGCCGTCGCAGAGCGAACTCGCGCCGACGGCGAAGCTCAGGGCTTTCGCGGTCGCAGCCGGCTGGTGATGCCGGCGCCGGCGGCGCGCGTTTTCGCCTGACCAATATCGAAGGACTTTGATAGGGATGCGGCGATGAAGCCGCTTGCCGATCTTCCCGTCACGGCCGTGCTGCCCGATCTGCTGGGCGCGCTCGAGAAGAGCGCGTCGGCGGTGCTCGTCGCGCCGCCCGGCGCGGGCAAGACGACGCTGGTGCCGCTGGCACTGCTCGACGCCGCCTGGCGCGGCGACGGCGCAATCCTGCTCCTCGAACCGCGCAGGCTCGCCGCCCGCGCCGCCGCGCGCCGCATGGCCGCGCTCATCGGCGAGGAGGTGGGCGGCACGGTCGGCTACACGATGCGCATGGACAGGCGGCTGTCGGCGAAGACGCGCGTCATGGTGGTGACCGAGGGCGTGCTGACGCGCAGGATCCTCGATGACGCTGAGCTTCCCGGCATCGCCGCGATCATCTTCGACGAGTTCCACGAGCGTTCGCTCGACGCCGATTTCGGCTTGGCGCTGGCGCTCGACGTGCAGGGCGCGCTTCGCCCGGACCTGAAGCTGATCGTCATGTCGGCGACGCTCGACGGCGCGCGTGTCGCGCGGCTGCTCGACGGCGCGCCGGTCATCGAGAGCGCCGGCCGTGCCTTCCCGGTGGACCTGCGATATCGCGACCGCGTGGGCAGCGAGCCGGTTGAAGACGCCGTCGCCGCGACGATCCGGGAGACGCTCGCCACCGAGACCGGGTCGATCCTCGCCTTCCTTCCCGGCCAGCGCGAGATCGAGCGGACGGCCGAGCGCCTTGCCGGCCGCGTCGGCCCCGACGTCGATGTCGTGCCGCTCTATGGCCAGCTCGACGGCAAGGCGCAGGACGCTGCGATCCGCCCCGCGTCGGCAGGCAGGCGCAAGGTGGTTCTGGCGACCGCCATCGCCGAGACGTCGATCACCATCGACGGCGTGCGCGTCGTGGTCGATTCGGGACTGGCGCGCCTGCCGAAATACGAACCGTCGACCGGCCTGACCCGGCTGGAGACGGTGCGCGTCAGCCGCGCCTCGGCCGACCAGCGGGCGGGCCGTGCAGGCCGCACCGGCCCCGGCATGGCGATCAGGCTATGGCGCGCCGAGCAGACCGCCGCGCTGCCGGCCCACGCGCCGCCGGAAATCCTCGAAGCCGACCTTTCCGGGCTGGTGCTCGACTGCGCGGCCTTCGGGGTGGTCGACCCGGCGACGCTGCGGTTCCTCGACGCGCCGCCGACCCCGGCGCTTGCCGAAGCGCGGGCGCTGCTCGCCGACCTCGGCGCGATCGACGACGCGGCCCGCCTGACCGCCGATGGCGAGGCGATGCGCGGCCTGTCGCTGCCGGTGAGGCTGGCGCACATGGTGGCGCGTGCCGCTGCGTCTGGAGACGGGCGCGACGCCGCGTTGCTCGCCGTGCTGATCACCGAGCGCGGGCTCGGCGGCGATGCGGTGGACCTCGACCGCAGGCTGTCGCGCTTCCGGTCGGAACGCGGACCGCGCGCGGACGCCGCGCGGCAACTGGCGGGGAGGCTGGCTGGTCGGGTTGCCCAGAAGGGGGAGGGTCGGAGCGCAGGCTCGCTTCTTCTCCACGCCTATCCGGACCGCGTCGCAAAGGCACGGGGCGACCGTGGGCGCTTCGTGCTGGTCAACGGTCGTGGCGCGGTGGTCGATCCCGCCGACCCGATTGCCGGAGAGGCTTTCCTGGTGATTGCCGACCTGCAGGGCAAGGCATCGGGCGCGCGGATCGCCTCGGCCGCCGCCGTGACCGAGGGCGAGATACGCGAGGCGCTCGGCGATCGGATTGCGCGATTGACGGCCGTCTCCTTCGATCGCGCCGCCGGTGCTGTCCGGGCGCGCGAGACCGAGCGGCTGGGCGGCATCGTGCTGGCCGAGCGGACGTTGCCCGCGCCGTCGGGACCGGAGGCGGACCGCCTCATCCTGGACGCCGTACGCGCCGACGGCATCGCGATCCTGCCCTGGTCGAAAGAGACGGAAGCGTTGCGTGGCCGGGTCGGCTGGCTTTTCGGCGCGGCGGGCGCGCCCTGGCCGGACGTTTCCGACGCGGCGCTCGTAGAGCGGCTGGACGACTGGCTGGCGCCGTTCCTGACAGGAGCGCCACAGCTGTCGGCGCTCGGTGCGGTGCTGTTCGACGCGTTGATGTCGCTGGTGCCGCACGATCTGCGCCGCAGGCTGGACGAGATGGCGCCGACCCATTTCGACGCGCCGTCCGGCAGCCGTGTGCCGATCCGCTACGACGAGGAACAGCCTGTGCTGGCGATCCGCGTGCAGGAACTCTTCGGCCTGTCGCGCCACCCGTCGGTCGCCGGCGGCAGTGTGCCGCTGATGCTTGAACTGCTGTCGCCCGCGCACCGGCCGATCCAGAAGACGCGCGACCTGCCGGGCTTCTGGCGCGGTTCCTGGGCCGACGTGCGCTCCGACATGCGCGGCCGCTATCCCAAACACGTCTGGCCCGAGGACCCGGCGAGCGCGCAGGCCACCGCTCGCGCCAAACCGCGCGGGACGTAACCTCGCTACCCTTTGCGTCCCGCCCGCCCCCGGCGCATAAGGGCGGCATGGACGTCCGCGCCCCCGATCCCCACTACAGCCAGCGGCTGAGGCTCAACACGCTGATCTGGCTGCGCTGGCTCGCCATCGTCGGCCAGAGCACGGCCGTGGTCGTCGTGGCCTATGTGCTGGAGTTCCCCCTGCCGGTCAGCCTCTGCTTCGCGCTGATCGCCTGTTCGGCGTGGCTGAACCTGTTCCTCGCCTTCCGCTATCCGGCGACGCACCGGCTGCATCCGAGCGCGGCGGGCGGAATCCTGCTGTTCGACACGATCCAGCTTTCTGGGCTGCTCTACATTACCGGCGGCCTGAACAATCCCTTCGCGCTGCTGATGACCGTGCCGGTGGTGGTCTCTGCCACCTCGCTGCCGCTGTCGATGACCGCCATGCTGGGCGCGCTGGCGGTGGCGGCGGCGAGCCTGCTCGCATTCTTCCATCTGCCGCTGCCCTGGTATGCCGGCGCGGAACTCTCGATGCCGTTCATCTACATCGCCGGCATGTGGATGGCGCTGGTGTCCTCCATCGCCTTCACGGCGGTCTATGCCTATCGCGTTGCGCAGGAAGCGCGGCTGCTCGCCAACGCGCTGGCGGCGACCGAACTGGTGCTGCAGCGCGAGCAGCACCTGTCGGCGCTGGACGGTCTTGCCGCCGCCGCCGCCCACGAACTCGGCACGCCGCTGGCGACGATCGCCCTGGTCGCCAAGGAGATGGAGAAGGCGCTGGCGACCGACCCGCGCTTCCACGAGGACGTCACGCTTCTCCGCTCGCAGTCGGAGCGCTGCCGCGAGATCCTGAAGCGCCTGACCAGCCTGTCGTCGGAGACCGAGCAGCATCTGGCGCGCCTGCCCTTCACCTCGCTGGTCGAAGAGGTGATCGCCCCGCATCGCGACTTCGGCATCGCCATCCGCCTCGATCCCGGAGCGGGGCCGGGCGGGGAGCCCGTCGGGCGGCGCAATCCCGGCGTCATCTACGGGCTTGGCAATCTGGTCGAGAACGCCGTCGACTTCGCGCGAAAGACCGTGAAGATCCGCTATCACTGGGACGACCAGCGGGTGTCGATCAGCATCGTGGACGACGGACCTGGTTTTCCGCCCGATATCATCGACCGGATCGGCGAACCCTACGTCTCGACACGCCAGGGCGCCGAGCCGGGCGGCGGGCTGGGGCTTGGCCTGTTCATCGCCAAGACGCTGCTGGAACGCTCCGGAGCGACGCTGCGCTTCTCCAACTCATTCGACCCCGGACAGGGCGCGGTGGTCGACATTTCCTGGCCGCGCGCCGCCTTCGTCACGCCGCCGGCGGTTCTCGCCGCGATATCGTAGGAAAACGTCGCGAAATTTGGCTTTCGCGGCCTGCGACAATATATTCGACGCGGGAGAACGCCTCAGGACAAGATGATGACCGACCTACACGCCCCCGAACACACGCTTCCGCCCGGCGATGCATCCCTCCTCATCGTCGACGACGACAAGCCGTTCCTGGCGCGCCTCGCGCGCGCCATGGAGACGCGCGGCTTCAAGGTCGATACGGCGGAGAGCGTCGAGGAGGCGATCGGCAAGGCTCGCGCCGGTGCGCCGGCCTACGCGGTGGTCGACATGCGGCTGGGCGACGGAAACGGCCTCGACGTCGTGGCGGCCATCCGCGAGAAGCGTGCGGATGCGCGCACCGTGATTCTCACCGGCTACGGCAACATCGCGACGGCGGTGACGGCCGTGAAGCTCGGCGCCATCGATTATCTGTCCAAGCCTGCCGACGCGGACGACATCTATGCCGCGCTGACCGGCTCGGGCGAGGGCAAGGCGGCGCTGCCGGAAAACCCGATGTCGGCCGACCGCGTGCGCTGGGAACATATCCAGCGCGTCTACGAGATGTGCGACCGCAACGTCTCGGAGACGGCGCGGCGATTGAACATGCACCGCCGCACCCTCCAGCGCATCCTGGCGAAGCGGGCGCCGCGCTAGCCGTCCACGGCCGCCATCCGCATCGCGCCGCGGCCGAGGAAGCAGGCCTTGTCGAACAGGCCGAGGTCCAGCGGGTTGGGCAGGCGCACGTCGCCCAGATCGGGAATGGACTTCCGCGCCGGATCGTAGGAGCGGTCGATCTGGGACAGGAAGACCAGGATCAGCCCCTTCGCCGTCGCCAGCGTCCGGAGCGCCGTCACCTGGTCCTGAAGGGCCGGGTTATCGCGTTTCTGGTCGAGCAGTTGCAGGTAGTCGATCACGGCCAGCGTACCGGCCGGCGCGTCGCCGAGCGTCGACGCGATCCTGTCGGCATTGATCGCGTCGGAACTGTCCAGCTCGAACAGCGGACCGAATGTCGCCCTGTCGAAGCCGAGAACGCGAAAGCGCTCGACCACCTGCGCCTCGGTGTATTCCAGCGTGAAGAACACGCCGCGGGCGCCGCGCTTCATCGCCTCGGCAAGCAGGCCGAGCGCCAGCAGCGTCTTGCCCTGGCCAGGGCGCGCGCCGACCAGCAGCATATCGCCGGCCGACAGCTTGTCGAACAGTCTCGCGGCCGGGGACACGGCGGCGTCGCTCGCGGCAAGTTGGCTCCACGCGGCGAAGCCCTCTTCGGCAGCGACGCGGTCGAGTGCTGCTGAGAGCCTGACGCCGCTCTCGCGGGCAAGCAGTTTCGCCTTGTGCTTGAGGCGGGGAATGGGTGCGGACAGCTTCATGGACGGGTCTCCCGTTGCGAGCGATCGCCGCAATCCCTCCTTATGCGTCCTGCTCGAACAGTCGATCCGATGATGGGAAAGCCCTGCATGATGGATGCTTCCCCGGCGGAGGGGGGTGGCTCGGGCCGAGCCGGAATCGGACAATAGCCGAGCCGCGTTCCGTCGCAAAGCCGGCGTCAGTCGCTTTCGCCTTCCAGCGCCGGCACGGGCACGCCGGCGAGTTCGGCGGCCAGCAGGCGGGCGGCGCCCGCCCGCGCGATCCTCAGCATCATCGCCTTGCGCACGTGCGGCGCCAGCCGGTGTTCCGGCGCATCGCGCATCATCTCGGCGCCGTAGCCGTCGGAGAGGAAGAAGCCGCATTCCTCCGGAAAGATGTCTGTCGGTACGCCGGGATGGCTGGCGAAGAAGAGACGGTCGGAAAACGCACGGTACTCCGGCCATTTGCGGTCGACGCGGAAATCCTCGATCGACGACTTGATCTCGACGATCCAGATGTCGCCGGTGCGGGTCAGCGCCACGAGGTCGGCGCGGCGGCCCGAGGCCAGCGAGATCTCCGGCAGCACATGCGCGCCCATCTCCATCAGAAGCCGCTGCACGCCGCGGCGCACGATCATGGCGCGCTCGGACTGGCGACCGTCGGCGAGGCTGTAGGCGGGAATCGGGGAAACGATGGGCATGACCCATCATGGCGGATTTTGTTCACGTTTTGAACCCATGCCGCTCATCTATCGGCACGGGATGCGATCTTTGACGCGTTAACGATTGCGGTGGCGAGGCTGGCCGTCTTGCTGTAGGGTATGTCCATCGCTGGCACTGACAAGGGCGCCGGCGACTGGAAGAGACAATCATGCTTTCGCCCCCAAACGGTGGAGAAAGCATGTCTTCGATTTCCCACGGCGATCACCAGAGCAGCGTCGAACTCTTCGAATCCATGGGCGAATGGTCGGTCCGCGTCGACGAAGGCACGGGCGCGCCGCAGGTCGCCACGTTCGGCCACAAGGAATATGCCGTGTCCTATTCCGAGGGGCAGGCCATCCGACTCGGCGTCACGGTCAGGCACGTTTCCGAGTAGGACAAGGTCACGCGGTCCCCGCGATGTCCTCGAGGATCGGGCAGTCGGGGCGGCTGTCGCCATGGCAGGCATGGACCAGCTTCGTCAGCGTACGGCGCATCGCCTCCAGCTCGCGGATCTTTTCGCCGATCGCGACTACATGCGCTTCGGCGATGGCGCGGACATCGTGGCTGGCGCGGCTCCGGTCGCGGTAGAGCGCCATCAGCTGCCGGCAGTCCTCGATGCCGAAGCCAAGCGACCGCGCGCGGTGCAGGAACGCCAGCCTGTGGATGTCGTCGTCGGAGAAATCGCGATAGCCGTTGCCGGATCGCGCCGGATCGATGAGGCCGATCTCCTCATAGTAGCGGATCGTCTTTGCCGGAAGTCCGGACCGCTTCGCCGCCTCGCCCACGTTCATACGTCGTCTTCCTTCCGCTAAATCCTGTCTCGCCGCCGCAAGAGGTTGAGATGGCTTCGCTTCACGGCGCCGTGATCGCTGTTGCGAAAATGCAATAGGTCGCCAGCGAATAGATGCGTTCGGCGTTCCGCAACGACAAGAACGCTTGGCAAGCGAAACGACCGCACACTAACAATGCCGGCGAAAATGCGGCTCGAATCGGGCGCGTTCCGAAACATCGACACATTCGGACGGAATGATGCGGACACGTTTCTCCCTTATCGCGACCGTGATCGCCATGGCGCTGGCGCTGGCCGGCTGCACCACCGGCGGCGGCGAGATATTCACGTCGGACTACGGCGCGCGCACGGACAACGGATACCAGATGCCGGCGATCCCGATCTACAAGGTCGATCGCAAGTTCCACCGCCAGATCGTGCGGTACGACACCAAGGAGAAGCCGGGGACAGTCGTCGTCGATACCGGCGCCAAGCATCTCTACTACGTGATGGCTGAGGGCCGGGCGATGCGCTACGGCATCGGCGTCGGCCGCGAAGGCTTCGAGTGGGCAGGCACGGCGCGCGTCGCGCTGAAGCGCGAGTGGCCGGTATGGACCCCGCCGCCGGCGATGATCCGCCGCCAGCCGGAACTGGCCAAGTGGCGCGGTGGCATGCCGGGCGGCCTGAAGAACCCGCTCGGGGCGCGCGCCATGTATCTTTACAACAAGGGTGGCGATTCCGGTTACCGCCTGCACGGCACGCCTGAGTGGAACTCGATCGGCAAGGCCATGTCGTCGGGCTGTATCCGCCTGATCAACCAGGACGTGGTCGACCTCTACAGCCGCGTCGGCGTGGGCGCGAAGGTCATCGTCAAGAGATAAGTCGCGAGCCGTCCAGGCAACACAGGACGAGCGAGACAGGAAACCGGGCCCAGCGCCCGGTTTTCTGTCTTTAAGGCCGGCGCACGAGCGTTGGCCGGCCGTAGAGATAGCCGATCCGCGCGACGGCCTCGGCGAGCGGTTCGGACGAGACCAGCATCGTGTGGCCGTTGGCGTGCAGCAGCGTCGCCTCGTCGCTCATGATGCCGGCATGGCCCTTCCAGAAGACAAGGTCGCCGCGCCGAAGTCCGGAAAGATTGTCGCCGGGCTCGATCACCGTGCCGATGGAACCTGCCTGCATGTCGGAATCGCGCAGGACGCTGCGGCCCGCCATGCGCATCGAAAGCTGCACCAGACCCGAGCAGTCGATGCCGAAGGCCGACGCGCCGCCCCAGAGATAGGGCGTGCCGAGAAGCGTCTCGGCGACGGCGACGAAATCGGTCGCATGGTCTGTCAACTCGATCAGGTGGCGGCGCACGATCGCCTGTCCGCCGGCGAGCAGCGCGTAGACCGTCCCGCGCGTCTCCGCCTCGCCGACGACGGTCACGGAAGATCCCATCGACAGGGCCTGCACCGGCGGCAGCTTCATGTCCGGGCCGGCATAGACGAATGTGCGCGGCGCGGCGACAACATGCGTGGCAATCGCCTCGACCGGCCCGAAGTCGGTATCGGCGATGTAGCCGACATAACCGTCGCGGCGCGCCTGGATCCACGCCCAGCCGTCGGTCTCGTCGAAGACATCGATGTCGTCGCCGAACAGCAACTGCGTGTCGATGCCGGCGTCGGGACCAGGGTGGCGGCGCAGGTCGCCGACCGGAATCGTGATGCGCGCGGGCTTCGGGTCGGCATAGCGGGGCGCTGCGACGCGTCCTTCCAGCCGGCGGTCGGCGAGATCGTCGCGCAACGCGTTGAGGCGGCGGTCGGGCAGGGTCATGTCGGCAGTCCTTCGGCACGCGCGATGATGACGTCGCCCAGCCTCTCCACGAACAATGCACCATCGACGGTTCGGCGCACCAGTACGTTGCGTCGGTCGGCGTCGTCGCGGTGGCGAGTGAGGAGCCCGAGTCCGCCCAGCGTGTCGAGCGCGCGGGTGATGACGGGCTTGGTCACGTCGAGGCGCTCCGCCAGGCCTCGCACGGTATGCGGCGGCGGGTCGAGATAGACCGATAGCAGGATGGCGATCTGGCGCATCGAGAGGTCGGGCGACCTGGCCCTGACCTCGCGAAGCGAGACTTCCTCCCACAGCCTGAGCGCCTGGGTGGGGCGCAGACGAATTCCCATTCGGACGATGATCCCGGATCGTTTCGCATCCGTATCATTTGGCCCGATGTCGATGCAATGCGCTAGCGGCCGTGGCGTGCGGCGAGCAGGCGCTCCAGCGCGCGGATCCCCTGCGCCTCGCCGCCGGTCAGGCAATGCGGCCGGTCGCCCGGGCTCCAGCCGAAGATGTCGAGGTGAACCCATGACCGGCTCTTCTGGACGAAACGCTGCAGGAAGAGCGCGGCGGTGACCGCGCCCGCGAAGCCGTCGGTGGTGACGTTGTTGATGTCGGCCACCTTGGACCAGAGCTTCGTGTCGTAAGCGTGCCACAGCGGCAACCGCCACAGTGGATCACACGCCGTCATGGCGGCGTCGGCGAGTTCCGTCGCCAGCGCGTCGTCCGGCGTGAAGAATGGCGGCAGGTCGGGACCGAGCGCGACGCGGGCGGCGCCGGTCAGCGTCGCCATGTCGACCAGCAGGCCAGGTTCCTCCTCGTCGGCGAGCGACAGGGCGTCGGCCAGGATGAGCCGGCCCTCGGCGTCGGTGTTCCCGACCTCGACGGTAATGCCCTTGCGGCTCGTGAGCACGTCGCCCGGCCGGAAGGCGTTTGCCGAGATGGAGTTCTCGACGGCGGGGATCAGAACCCGCAGCCGCACGTCGAGCTTCGCCGTCATGATCATCGAGGCGAGACCCAGGACATTGGCCGCGCCGCCCATGTCCTTCTTCATCAGCAGCATGCCGCTCGACGGCTTGATGTCGAGGCCGCCGGTGTCGAAGCAGACGCCTTTGCCGACCAGCGTCACCTTCGGCGCGCCGGCTCGGCCCCATGTCAGGTCGACGAGGCGCGGCGCCTCTGCAGACGCGCGGCCGACCGCGTGGATCATGGGGAAATTCTTCTTCAGGAGCGCGTCGCCCTTGATGACGGAAACATGCGCCTTGTGGGCGCGGGCGAGCGTGCGCACGGCCGTTTCGAGCGCCTCCGGGCCCATGTCGGAGGTGGGCGTGTTGATGAGGTCCCGGGCAAGCATGGCGCCCTCTGCGATGCTCCGCGCCCGCGGGGCGTCCGCGCCTGCGCCCGCAGCGAAGCGGATCGCCTTCGACGGCTTCTTGCCATAGGCGGTGAACACATAGCCGCCGAGCACCAGCCCGACGGCGGCGGTCATGGGATCGCCCGGCGCGGTGGCGAAATGCCAGTCGCCCTCGGGCAAGGTGCGGGCCAGCGCTCCGAGCGACAGGTCGCCGAAACCATCGTCCTTCGGTCGACCGAACAGCGCGCCGGCGAGCTTGCCGCCTGCATCGGGCAACAGCAGGGTGCGACCAGGGTCGCCGTCGAAATTGTTTGCGGCGGCCCAGCTTCTGGTCAGGGCGTCGTAGTCGCCCTCCGCCAGCTGGCCGCGCGAGACGATATGGACGGGCCGGCTGCCGCGGCTTTTGCGATCAACGATTTCGACGGGCATCGGTGGGTTCCTGTAGCTGCCGGTCAACGGGTAGCCGCCGACGGTTAACCAACCGTTAGGGTTAACGGAATATTGCTCCGGACCGAGGGACGTCCGCCCCGCGGCGTCCGTTCGGAGCGGAGGCGTGCGAGATGGCCAATTGCAGAAAGCCGGGATCGACCCGCCTGGTCACCGTCTCGCTGGCGCTGCTGCTGGCGGCAGGTGTCGCGGGTTGCGCCAGGAAGGAGCTGACGACTGGCTCGGTCTCCAGCGGCAAGGCCGTCGAGAGCATGTCGGACGCCGAGCTCGGCGGCGCCGCCGATTCGCTCGGCAAGGCATATTCCAAGAGCCCGGCCGACAAGGCGATCGCCATGCGCTATGCCAGCGTGCTGCAGATGAGCGGCCGCAACGACCAGGCCCTGGCCGTGATGCGCCGTCTCGCCATCGTCCATCCCAAGGATCGCGACGTTCTCGCCGCCTATGGCAAGGCGCTCGCCGCCGCCGGCCAGCTCGAACCCGCGCTTGACGCGGTGCGCCGCGCCCAGACGCCCGAATATCCGGACTGGAAGCTGCTGTCGGCCGAGGGCGCGATCCTCGACCAGCTCGGCCAGTCGAAGGAAGCGCGCGCCATCTATCGAAAGGCGCTCGACGCCAAGCCCGACGAACCGTCGATCCTGTCCAATCTCGGCATGTCCTACGTGCTGGAAGGCGACCTGAAGTCGGCCGAGACCTACATGCGCTCGGCCGCCGACAAGCCGGGCGCCGACAGCCGCGTGCGCCAGAACCTGGCGCTCGTCGTCGGCCTGCAGGGCCGCTTCGAGGAAGCCGAGAAGATCGCGCGGCAGGAACTGTCGCCCGAGCAGGCGCAGGCCAACGTCACCTACCTGAGGTCCATGCTTTCCCAGCAGAACGCCTGGCGCGACCTCAAGGAAGAAGAGACGAACACAAACTAGCGAAGAGATCTGGCAGACGAAAGGCGAACGGGCGCCACCTCGCTCGTTCGAAATGCCGCTGTCGCCTTGGGCGACCTTCGCCTTGCCTAGAAGATGCCGCGCTCGCTGACCTGGATGCCCGCCGGGCCCAGGATGACCGCGAACAGCACCGGCAGGAAGAACAGGATCATCGGCACGGTGAGCTTGGGCGGCAGGGCCGCTGCCTTCTTCTCGGCCGCGTTCATGCGCATCTCGCGGCTTTCCTGCGCCAGCACGCGCAGCGCATGCGCGATCGGTGTGCCGTAGCGCTCCGCCTGGATCAGCGCCTGGGCGACCGACTTGACCGAATCGAGACCGGTGCGCGCCGCGAGATTCTCGTAGGCCTGCCGGCGCTCCTGGAGGAAGGACAGCTCTGCGTTGGTCAGCACGAACTCTTCGGCGAGTTCGACCGACTGCATGCCGATCTCCTCGGCGACGCGGCGGAAGGCGGCCTCGATCGACATGCCCGATTCGACGCAGATCAGCATCAGGTCCAGCGCGTCGGGCCATGCCATCTGGATGGACTGCTTGCGCTTGCTCGCCAGGTTGTTGACGTAGAGCACCGGCGCGTAGAAGCCCGCATAGGCGGCGACGATCGAGACGAACAGCTTCACCAGCGGCGGCTGCTCCGGGAGGCCGCCGAGCAGGAAGACGTAAGCCGCCGCCACGGCGAAGAAGACGAACGGCAGGATCAGGCGGAAGAACAGGAACTTCGTCAGCGGGTTCTGGCCGCGGAAGCCTGCCATGCGCAGCTGGTTGGCGGTGTTCTCGTCGGCAAGCGCGCGACGCAGGTCCAGGCGGTCGACGATCGAGCGCATGCCGGTCGACTGCTGCTCGCGCAGGCCCTTGCGGCGCCGGTCGGCCTCGGCCGCGAGGCGGGCGCGCTGCTTGGCGCGCAGCTCGTCGCGTTCGAGCGCGACCGACTTCATGCGCGCCTTCATCTGGTTGCCGCCCAGCGCCGGCATCAGCGTGAAGGCCGTGGCGAACACGGCGATGCCCACAAGCATTGCGATGACGAAGGCGGGATCGGTCATGGCCTTGACGATGGTGTCGGTCATGGACTGCGCCTACACGTCGAAATTGATCATCTTGCGCATCACGAAGATGCCGATGGACATCCACACCAGCGAGCAGCCGATGATCATGTGGCCGGCGCTCGTGGTGAACAGCGGCATGATGTAGTTGGGCGAGGACAGGTAGACGAGGATCGCGACGATGAAGGGCAGGGCGCCGATGATGGCGGCCGAGGCCTTCGCTTCCATCGACAGCGCCTGCACCTTGGCCTTCATCTTCTTGCGGTCGCGCAGCACGCGCGACAGGTTGCCGATCGCTTCCGACAGATTGCCGCCAGCCTGGCTCTGGATCTGGATGACGATGCCAAAGAACGAGGCTTCGGGGCAGGGCATGGTCTCGCTCATGCGCATCGTCGCCTCGGGCATCGACAGTCCGATCTGCTGCGCCTCGACGATGCGACGGAACTCGGTCTTGACCGGCTCCTGGGACTCGTTGGCGATCAGCCGGATGCCGTCGTTGAGCGGCAGGCCGGACTTGACCGCGCGCACGATGATGTCGAGCGCGTTGGGGAATTCTTCCAGGAAGGCCTTCACGCGGCGCCCGCGCTTGAACGACACGAACCAGCGCGGCAGGCCGAACGCACCGGCCAGGAAAGCGCCCGGCAGCACGAGGAGCGGCGCGCCGCCGATGAAGGCGAGCACGGTGAGGATGACGCCGGTGACCACCGAATAGACGTAGAACCGCTCCATGGTCACGGTCATGCCGGCCTGGCGTATCTGCACCTTCAGAGGCGCTTTCTTGTTGTTGCGGTCGCGCGACTTCTGCTTCTCGTCGAGTTCCTTCAGCGAGTCCTGCACCGACTTGCGGCGCTTGGCGGCCTCGGCGAGGCGGTCGCGCGACGCCTTGACGGCACCGCGGTCGGTCTCGGCGTTCTTGATCGTTTCAAGGCGCTTGCCGACGTTCTTCTCGTCGGCGATGCGGTTGAACAGGAACGCATAGGCCACCGCGCCGGCGCTGCAACCGGCCAGCAGGATGAACAGGAAAGTGGGATTGGCCAGCCCGAACATCAGTTCGCCTGCTTTTCCATGGCCTCAAGCGCCGCGGCCAGCCGGCCTTCCTCGCCGTAGTAGCGCGCGCGGTCCCAGAACGCCGGCCGGCCGATGCCGGTCGAGACGTGATTGCCGATCAGCTTGCCGTTCTGGTCCTCGCCCTTGATGTTGTAGAGGACGAGGTCCTGCGTGATGACCACGTCGCCTTCCATGCCGATCACCTCGGTGATGTGGGTGATACGGCGCGAACCGTCGCGCAGGCGCGTCGCCTGGATGATCACGTCGATCGAGCCGACGATGATCTCGCGAACCGTCTTCTGCGGCAGGGAGAAGCCGCCCATGGCGATCATGGACTCGATGCGGTTCAGGCACTCGCGCGGGCTGTTCGAGTGGATCGTGCCCATCGAGCCGTCGTGACCGGTGTTCATCGCCGAGAGCAGGTCGAAGACCTCGGGTCCGCGCACCTCGCCGACGATGATGCGCTCTGGGCGCATGCGGAGGCAGTTCTTGACGAGATCGCGCATCGTGATCTCGCCCTCGCCTTCGAGGTTCGGGGGGCGCGTCTCGAGGCGGACGACGTGCGGCTGCTGCAGCTGCAGTTCGGCCGAGTCCTCGCAGGTGATGACGCGCTCGTCCTTCTCGACGTAGTTGGTCAGGCAGTTGAGCAGCGTCGTCTTGCCCGAGCCCGTGCCGCCGGAGATGACGACGTTGCAGCGCACCCGGCCGATGATCTTGAGCACCTCGGCGCCTTCGGGGCTGATGGCGCCGAACTTGACCAGCTGGTCGAGCGTGAGCTTGTCCTTCTTGAACTTGCGGATGGTGAGCGCGGTGCCGTCGATGGCCAGCGGTGGTGCGATGACGTTGACGCGGCTGCCGTCTGGAAGGCGTGCGTCGCAGATCGGCGACGATTCGTCGACGCGGCGGCCGACCTGGCTGACGATGCGCTGGCAGATGTTGAGGAGCTGCTGGTTGTCGCGGAAGCGGATGCCGGTCAGCTCCACCTTGCCCGCGACTTCGATGAACACCTGCTTGGCGCCGTTGACCATGATGTCGGCGATGTCGTCGCGCGCCAGCAGCGGCTCCAGCGGGCCGTAGCCGAGCACGTCGTTGCAGATGTCCTCGAGCAGTTCCTCCTGCTCGGCGATCGACATCGCGAAGTTCTTGATCGCGATGATGTCGTTGACGATGTCGCGGATTTCCTCGCGCGCCGCATCGGGCTCGAGCTTGGCGAGCTGCGACAGGTCGATCGTGTCGATGAGCGCCGAGAAGACCTGGCTCTTGGTGTCGTAATACGCTTCGGAGCGCTCGCGGCCCATCTTGGCCTGCGGCTTCGGCGGCGGGGGCGGCGGAGGTTCGGGCGCCCTGCGCGCCTGCGGGGCCGGCTGCGCGGGCTGCGGCACGGGCTCGCGGCGCTGGTCGCCACCTGGCCTGACATATTCCGCGACTGTATCGGCCGGACGGCCTACCGGCGCAGCCGCCGGCGCGGGCGGCCGGAACTCCGGTACCCGTCTTCCGCTATCGTCGCCGCCACGCTTGCCGAACATGAACTACCCGCCCGATCGTTCGCCGCTACTTCTTTTTCTTCTTGCCCAGCGACAGCTTGCCGAGAATGCCGGCCAGGCCGGGAGCCTTCTTCTTGGTCTTGATCTCGGAGCGGCCGGTCAGCACATGGGCGATCTCGTTGATCGTCGCCACGGCCGAATTCTTCGCGTCCATCTCGCCGAGCATCCGGCCGTTGTTGGCGGCCGTACCGAAGAACTGGGCGTCGAAGGGGATGATCGCCATCGGGGTCAGCCCCAGCGGCTCGGCGAAGTCGGCCGCGGAAATCTCCGGCCGCTTCGGTACGCCGACCTGGTTGACGATCAGCTTCGGCGGCGCGTCGTTGGGTCGAAGCTTCTTCAGCGTGTCGACCAGGTTCTTGGTGTTGCGCAGGTTGGCGAGCTCCGGCGTCGCCGTGATCACCACCTCGTCGGCCTGGATCAGCGTGCTGCGCGTCCAGCCGTTCCAGACATGCGGGATGTCGAGGACAAGCATCGGCGCAGTCCGCTGCGCGGTGTCGATGATCTGCTGGAAGGCGTCGGGATCGAAGTCGTAGACCCGGTCGAGGCTCGACGGCGCGGCAAGCAGCGACAGGTGTTCGGCGCACTGCGCGAGCAGGCGGTCGAGATACACCTCGTCGATGCGCTCCGGCGCGAACACGGCCTCGGCGATGCCCTGCGCCGGATCCTGGTCGAAGTTGATGTTGGCGGTGCCGAACGGCAGGTCGAGGTCGGCGACGACCACCTCGTTCTTGAACAGCGTCGACATCGCCCAGGCGACGTTGTGGGCGATGGTCGAGGAGCCGACGCCGCCCTTGGCGCCGACAAATGCGACCGAACGGCCGAGCGGTTCTGCCTCGGGGTCGACGAAGATGGAGGAGATGACGCTGACGATGTCCGCCATCGAGATCGGCGCGACGACGTACTCGGAAATGCCGGAGCGGACCAGTTCGCGATAGAGCCAGACGTCGTTGTAGTGGCCGATGACGACCACCTTCGAGGTTGGGTCGCAGTATTCGGACAGCTGGGCGAGCAGCCCGATGATCTCCTTCGGCTCGCGGCGCGATTCAAGGATGATCAGGTTCGGCGTCGGTGCGGTCTGGTAAAACTCGATCGCGGTCGGGATGCCGCCCATGTGCACCTTGAGGTGCGCCTTGGACATGCGGCGATCCTCGCCGGCCCGCTCGATCGGCCCGGCGACGCCTTCCGTCTCGCAGAAGGCCTGGATCGAGATGCGCGGGACCGGCCGCAGCGTCTGCATCGCCGCGGTTTCGTCGGCATGCGCCTCGTCGGCGGCAGTCTCGTAGGCAAGGTTGTTCATGTCCGGCTGCCCCTGTCCTGCCGTCAGTACTGGACTTCCGGCGTCCATTCCGCCGGGGTGTTCTGGTAGACGTCGATTGCGACGCCGCGCTTGCCGGCATCGATTTCCGTCGACTTGCGAGGGCCGAGCAGGTCGGCGGGATTGGCGATCTGGGCCGCCAGGTTGTTCTGGTAGGCGCAGCCGAAGTTGGCGTAGTGCTTGTTCTCTTCCGTGTTCAGCACGTCGTCCGGCCAGCGGCCGCACTGCCCGGTCTGGGCACGCATCGAGCGGTAGGTGACACGCACCGGCGCGGAGACTTCCGGCCCGGAGGCGGCATAGCTGGAAACGATGATGCGGCCGTCCGGCACGCCGTTGGCGCGCGCCAGCCTGGCGAAGTCGGCGGCTGCGTGGTGAGCCGCGGCGTCGTTGGCCGCACCGCTCGGCGCCAGGATGGTCAGGACCGGAGCGGCGCTGCGGTCGTAGTGGTGCAGGAAGCCCTCGAGCGAGGCCCTGTGGATGCGGGTCATTCCGCGGTCGGATGCGCCGACCGGCAGGTCGAGCACTTCTTCCTTCTCGGCGACCACGATCGGGTGGTTGGTGCGGTAATCGTCCGGCACGGCGCCGACGGTGATGGAATCGCGCTTGGCGCAGCCGGTGGCGAGCACCATGCCGGCCAGCGCAAGAGCCGTCAGCACGCGCGTGGTCGTGAGGGAGCCGTGGGTGGTCGGCCTGACAGACATGGTACGGTCCCCGTTCACTTGTAGATGAAGCCGACGACGCCGTGGTAGCGGCCGTTGGGCTTGCTGGTCTGCATCGTTCCGTAGACGCGGTTGACCTTGCCGAGGAACATCCCGGCGCCGTCGCTCGCGGCATTGAAGTTGTCATCGGGCCTGGCCAGCTCGTTGCGGGCGGTCGGCCGCGACAGGTAGGGCGTCACGATGATGACCAGCTCGGTCTCGTTGCGCACGAAGTCGCGGCTGCGGAAGAGGGTGCCCAGCACCGGAAGCTTGGCGAGCCCGGGCAGGCCGCTGACGGCCTGGCGCACGTCGTCGCGGACAAGGCCGGCGATCATCATGGAACCGCCGGACGGCAGTTCGACCGTCGTGTCGGCGAGGCGCTTGCGGATCGAGATCATGTTGGCCGACTGCCGACGGCCACCGGCCGACAGCGGCACCGAGCCTTCCATGGTCGGCTCCGACACCTGGGTGCGGATCTTCAGGCTGATGCGGCCGGGCGACAGCACGACCGGCTGGAACTCGAGGCCGATGCCGTACTCGATCTTCTCGATCTCGTAGGTCAGCGCGTTGGTGTCGGGATCGACTTCCTGGCCGGAAAGCAGGTTGAACTCGCCGCCGACGCGGAACGTCGCCTTCTCGCCGGATACGGCGGTCAGCGTCGGCTCGGCCAGCGTCTTCATCACACCGGACTGCTCCATGGCGTTGATGTAGGTCGAGAGCAGCGAGCCCGTGAGCGAAACGCCCGAACCGGAGAGCGGCTTGCCGAGGCCGGCGATCTGGTCGCTGATCGCGCCCCAGGATATGCCGCTGCCATCGCCGCTGCCGATCATGTTCACGCCGAGCTGCTTCATGACGGAGCGGCTGACCTCGGCGACGGTGACCTTCAGCGTGACCTGGTCCTCGCCGATGATCTTGATCAGGTTGACGATCTGGCTGGTACGGCGTTCCTGGTCGGGGTTGTTGATGTCGACGCCGCCCGCCGCGTCGCCGCCGGCGGCGGTCTGCGCGTACTGGCCGGTCGTCGCTTCACCGCCGCTGACGAAGATCTGGGCGAGCTTGGCGGCGCGCGAGGCGTCGAGCGGCGTCTCCACCGTGCCGGTGAGCACGACGTTGTCGTTCAGCAGTTCGACGGTGATGTCGGAGTTCGGGATGAAGCGCTTGAGATAGTCCTGCAGGCCCGAGACATCGCGCTCGACAGCGAGATCGAGGCTGGCGATCTGCTCGCCGTTCGGCCCGAAAACGAAGATGTTGGTCTCGCCGACGGTCTTGCCGAACAGGTAGATGCGGCGCGCCGTGCGCGTCACCGCATCGGCGACCGACGGGTTCGCGACCAGGATGTCGTAGGCGTCCTGCGGCAGGTCGATGACGATCGACTTGTTCAGGCCGAGCTTGATGCGCTGGCTTTGCGAGGGACCGCTGACCTTGGTCTTCGCGGCCTCCGCCTGCGAGACGACGCCCGGCACCGGCGCGGCGAAACTGCCGAGCGCGATGGAGCCGGCCAGCGCCAGCCTGGCCGTGCTCGAAAGCAGACGGGCGCCCGGAAGGGCCGTCGTCGGGCGTCTCAGAGTCATTTCCTGGCTCCCACTTCCGTCACTTCGCCGGACTTGATCATCCTGACCGTGCCGCGGCGGCCGCCATTGCCGGAGACCAGGTAGTCAGCCTCCTCCAGATTCTGTTCCTGCGTGTCGACGACCGCGCGAAGCGACAGAGTGAGGCGATCCGCCATCTGCTGGGCGACGGTGATGATCTCGGCCTGCTGCGGCGACAGCTCGAGTGTCGCCGTCTCGCCGACCTTCACCTTGCGACCTTCCTCGTCTTCCTGGATCGCCTGGTCGATGGCGAGCACGCGGATGTTGCGCAGGATCGTTTCGGTGACGAAGCCCTCGCCGGCGGTGCCGTTTTGCGAGCGGCGCGTCATGATGATGTCGACATGGTCGTTGGGCAGGATGAAGCCGCCGGCCGACGTGTCGGCGGAGACCTGGACCGCGATGGCCCGCTTGCCGGTCGGCAGGATCGACGACATGAAGCTGCGGCCTTCGCCGATCAGCTTGGAGCGCCGCAGCGGCTCGCCGTTGAACATCGCGACGCGTGCGACCGACTTGGTCAACTGGTCGAGCGCCTCCGGCTCGGCGGTGCGGGTGATGAAGGACTCGTTGACGCCGTCGGCCGGCCATTCCTGCCAGCTGAGCGAGTCCGTGAGGCCGGCGCCCATTGGTACGTCCTTGGAGAGGACGAGGACTTCGGCGAGCTGGATCGACGGCGTGGTCGGCCCCTGCTCGATGATGACCTGCGGGGGCGGAGCCGCCGACATGTTCTTGGCGACGTAGCCGGCGCCGCCGGCGGCTGCGACCGCGACGCCGAGGATGATGATTCTGGATGCTGCCATTTCGGAACTTCCCGGACTCGAAACGCCCCTATCGAGCCGGACATTGACGTCCCAATCGTCAAATTACGGTTAATGCAAACCTTACGAACGTGATTAATTTTATGTTGATTAAAATGCCGGAAATCGCGCGCGGAAGCGCCATCGGCGGGCCCTCGTCGAGGGTCCGCTGCACATGGCCGGCGATGGTGGCTTTTCAGTGGCCGGCGAGGCGATCCAGCGCCCAGGTCATGAGCGCCGTCTGCGGGAATACCATGATGCCGGCGACGCCGAGCGCGATGCCGTAGGGCACCCCGACCTTCGGGTCGGCGAAGTTCTTCAGGAAGGGATTGTTGGCCGTGTAGACGGCGATCGGCGAGCGCCTGAAGGAGAGGATCGCGACGGTGAGCACACCGCCGAGAAAGGCGCCGACGACCAGGTACTGGACGAGCAGCAGATTGTAGCCCAACCAGAGTGCGGTGGCGGTCAGCAGCTTGGCGTCGCCGCCGCCCATGCCGCCGACAGCGAAGAGTGCGAAGGTCACGCAGAACACCAGCGCGGCGGCGGCGAAGTGCCAGGCGTAGGTCGACCATTCCATGCCGGTGAACGGCGCGATGACGGCAAAGCCGACGACAAGCAGCAGCGACACTCGGTTGGCGATCGTCATCGACATCATGTCGGAGATGGCGGCAAAGGCCATGCAGAAAGGGAAGATCACAAGGATGGCGGCTTCGAGCATCGGCGTGTCCGGCTTGTGGCGCGGCGCGAGCCTACGCGCGCGCGCTTAAGCAATGATGAAACGCAGAAAGCAGAAAGGGCCGCCTCGCGGCGGCCCTTTCTGTCTTGTCCGGCTGAGCCGGCAGAGATCAGTTCGCGGTGTCGTCGAGCGTGTCGGCGATGCGCGAGAACTGGTTGTTGATCGAGTTTCCGAGGGCGCCAGCGCCGACCATGATGGCCAGAGCGATGAGGGCCGCGATCAGACCATACTCGATGGCGGTCGCGCCGGACTCGTCCTTCACAAAACGTGCAAACAGCTTCGACATGGGAGAGCTCCTTACTCCGTGTTACAGCACTTCCGTCAACTTTTCTTCCTTGGTCGATCGGATGTCCGGACACTACGAGGAAGCCGTTGCGATGCGCTTAAGAAACAGGATTACCAAAAGGTTGCGCGGGCTCGGGTCGCTGCGTGGTTAACCATGAGCTAAACGAACGGCGCCATGACGTACTCCAGACTTCGTTCGGCCCTATTTCGACGGACTCTATAAGGAGCGCGCGAGGCTGAGCGGAAGTCGGCCATGCGCGGGTGCCGCGACTTAACCGTTGCTTCACCAATCTCCTTCATCTTCCGTTGAGCAGTCGTCAGTTCGGAGAGTAGCCAATGGCGTCCCTGGCAGGAATTTCGGCACGTGCCGGCATCGCCCTTGCGGCAGCCCTGTCCTTCGCCGCGGCGGCCAGCGCCGGTTCCGGCATCGACGTCGTCATCAACCAGGCGAAGATCGTGAAGATCACGCGTGCCGCCGACACGATCGTCATTGGCAATCCGCTGATCGCCGATGCCTCGGTCCAGGACGCCACGACCATCGTCCTCACCGGCAAGGGCTTCGGCGTGACCAACCTCGTCATCCTCGATGCCGAGGGCTCGCCGATCGTCGACGAGCAGGTGACCGTGAGCCGCCAGTCGACCAACTCGGTTCGCATCTACCGCCGCGCCAGCGTCCAGACGCTCTCCTGCACACCCTACTGCGAAGGCGCCTTCAAGAGCGACGCCGAGCGGAACTCCGAGATGGAGCTGAACGCCGGCAACTGATCGCCCGTGCGGTCGTCGGTCCGCGTACGCCCAGGGTGCGCCAAGGTAATCGCAGCGTAAACGCGTTAACCCGGTTTTTACCAGCCGTCCAAACCCGACCTAAACCGTTTGCCGCTATCAACGGCGGATCGAAGAGGTTTGCGCGGGGATCCAGATGGCAGAGGCGGAAGACCGGATTCCGAAGAGCCGTGGCGTCGGCCACCGCCTGATGCGCCTTGTCTGCAGGCTGCGCCGCGACAGGAACGGCAGCGCCGCGATCGAGTTCACCGCGCTCGCGATCCCCTTTTCGCTGCTGATCTTCGCGATCCTCGAGAGCTGCATCGCCTTCGCCGGCCAGGAGCTGATGGCGAACGCCACCGACGACATCGCCCGCCAGCTGCGCACCGGTCAGATCAAGGCCTCCCAGATGAACCAGACGACGCTGAAGCAGATGATCTGCGACCGGCTGGAGATCATGGTGTCGAGCGGCTGCACGTCCCGCCTCGAGGTCGACCTCAAGCAGTACGCGACCTTCGCAGCGGCGTCGGCGGTTCGCGTCAAGTTCACCTCGGACCACGACATCGACACGACCGGCTTCTCGGTGACGCCGGGGCCGTCGCTGTCAAAGAACATGCTGCGTGTCTTCTACCGCTGGCCGGTGATGACCGATTTCATGCGCAAGGCAATGTCCAACATCAAGGGCAACAACACGCTCTTCTTCGCGACGACAACCTGGCAGAACGAGCCGTTCGACGACTGATGCGTGGCGGGAGCAGGACGATGACCGGATCGACGCAGGCAGAAAAGCGCGGATGGCTGGCGCAGTGGCGCGGCGACCGCAGGGGCGCGGCGGCGATCGAATTCGCCTTCATCGCGCCCGTGCTCCTGTCGCTTTACTTCATCACCATGGAAGTGAGCCAGGGTATCGAGATCAACAAGAAGGTGGGTCGCGTAGGCTCGCTGACCGCCGACCTCGTGACGCAGCAGCCGTCAATCACCAAGTCCGAACTCGACGCCATCATGCGCATCGGCGAAGGTACGTTGCAGCCATACGACCGCACCAATCCTCAGGTCATCATCACCGCCATCGAGGTCACCGACGAGACGACGCCGAAGGTGAGGGTGGTCTGGTCGCGCAAGCTCCTGAACGGCGCGTTCAGCGCCGGCGCGGCGAAGCTCAGCACCACGACGGTGCCGGACAAGCTGAAGATTAAGGGCTCTTTCCTGATCCGGGTCGAGAGCAAGCTCGCCTACAAGCCGGTGATCGCCTGGACCGCGCAGGAGAAGGCCAATCTCGGTCTGGCCGCCGCCTTCGACGGCATCTCGATGGGCGAGACCTATTACCTGCGCCCGCGCATGACGCACACCATAGCCTGCGCCGACTGCTGACTTCCGAAGGCTCTACCGGCCGCCCGCCGCGCGGTCGACCATGGCGAGCGCCGTGCTGTAGTCGGCATGGCTTACGGCGGTGAACCCGCCGCCGCGCCTCGTCTCCACCAGTTCGTAGACGTCCGGCGCCACGCTCCGGAGCCCGCCGAGGAACGAAACAAGCAACTGCTTGGCTTCCGGGTCCAGATCCTTGCGCACCGCATGCGGACCGAAGCGCAGCGGGTCCGAGGTCCAGAGCACGACATTTGCCGCCGGGTCGGCGCCGGCAAGCGCGATGTTGGCGAGCGTCCCGCTGGCCGAGGTCGGCATGGATTGCCAGCCGACCATCGCATCGACTTCGCCGGCTTCCAGGCGCCGCTCCGCATCTCCTGCGCTTGCCGTCTCGATCAGCGTTGCACCGGACCTGGCGAGGTCCAGCCCCGTGTCGGACATCGAAGCGCGGGCGAGCATGGTGCCGCCGGGTTCCGCCGCGGCCGGCAGGGCGATCCTCACGCCCGTCATCTTGTCGATGCTGCCGGCCGCGCCGCGCCGGGCCAGAAGCACGGCGGCGATGCCGGTGGAACCGTCCTCGCCGACGGGCGCGGCCAGAGGCTCGACGCATTCGCAGAGCCGCCAGGCGACGGCGTAGGCGGTGGACGAATAGATGGCGTAGTCGACGCGGCCGCTGGCCTGCGCATCGATCAGCGCCGGGAAGTCGCGGGCGACGAATACCTCGACAGGTACGGAAAGGACGGTCGAATAGGCTTCCTTTATTCGGGCGAGGCCGCGGACCGACTGGCCGGCGCCTGGCTCCGCGACCATGCCGATCCGGAACGTGCCCATGTCCTCGCGCCAGCCTGCCTGCGACGCCCCGGCCGTCGCAGCGACCGCCACCATTGCCGCGCCGGCCATGAGCATTCGCCGCGTCGTCCTCGAAATCCGTCCCGCCACCTTGATCACCCACGCCCATTCATGGGTGCATTGTCCACCATGACCGGTTGCGGTTTGGTTTCCGAATTGCCAACGCGGACGCCGAAACTTATGTCTCGACGGCAAAGCGGGCGCAGTCGACACCAGACCCGCGTGGAAACGGTCATGGCGCGCGCCTTCATTTTCGTCCTGGATTCCTTCGGCATCGGCGGGGCGCCGGACGCGGAAGCGTTCGGCGAAGCCGGCTCGAACACCTATGGACATATTGCCGAGGCCTGCGCCACGGGTCGCGGCGACCGCGCCGGCCTGCGCTCGGGTCCGCTGCGGCTTCCCAACATGCTGTCGCTGGGCCTCGGCCATGCCGCCGAACTGGCGGTCGGGTCCCGGCCGGCCGACCTTTGGGCGCCACTCGCCAAAGGCGCCTTTGCCGCGGCGGCGAGCGAAGTGTCCAGCGGCAAGGATACGCCGTCCGGGCATTGGGAAATCGCGGCGGTGCCGGTGCCCTTCGACTGGACCTATTTCCCTCAGACCGTGCCGACCTTTCCTGCCAGCCTGACCGACGCGATCATCCGCGACGGCAAGGTACCCGGCATCCTCGGCGACTGCCACGCCTCCGGCGTCGACATCATCGAGCGGCTGGGCGAGGAGCACATCCGGACCGGCATGCCGATCTGCTATACGTCGGCGGATTCGGTCATCCAGATCGCCGCGCACGAGCAGCACTTCGGCCTCGAACGGCTCTACGAACTCTGCAAGGTCGTCCGACGGCTGGTCGATCCGCTCAATATCGGTCGGGTCATCGCGCGCCCCTTCGTCGGCGAGACGAAGGCGACCTTCGTGCGCACCGCCAATCGTCGCGACTACGCCGTGCCGCCGCCGGAGCCGACGCTCCTCGACCGCCTGGTGACGCGCGGCAGCCGGGTGATCGGGATCGGCAAGATCGGCGACATCTTCGCCCACCAGGGCGTCTCCGAGGTCCGCAAGGGCGTCGGCAACATGGCGATGTTCGATGCGGCGCTGACCGGCATGGACGACGCCAGGGACGGTGACCTCGTCTTCGCCAATTTCGTCGACTTCGACACCGAATACGGCCACCGGCGCGACGTGCCGGGTTATGCGGCGGCGCTGGAGGCTTTCGACCGGCGGTTGCCCGAGGCGCTCGGCCGCCTCAACGACGGCGATATGCTGATCCTCACCGCCGACCACGGCAACGACCCGACCTGGACGGGCACCGACCACACGCGCGAGCGCGTCCCGATTATGGGCATTGCGCCGGGCATCAAGGGCGGCGTGGCGGGCGTCCGGCCTACCTTTGCCGATATCGGCGAAACGGTCGCCGAGCATCTCGGCCTGGCGCCCGGCCGCCACGGCAAGTCCTTCCTGCGCGACATCGGTGGCCATGCCTGAACTGCCCGAGGTCGAGACGGTCCGGCGCGGTCTGCAGCCGACGCTTGAGGGCGCGACGGTGATTTCGGTCGAGCTTCGTCGTCCGGATTTGCGCTTTCCGCTGCCGAGAGGCATGGCGGCGACGCTGGCCGGCCTGACGGTGAACGAGGTCGGACGCCGCGCCAAATACCTGCTGATCCATTTCAACGGGGGATCGACAGGACCCGCTCCGGTGCTGATCTGCCATCTCGGCATGTCCGGTTCGTTCCGCGTCGAGCGTAACGGAGCCGCCGAGACGCCGGGCGATTTCCACTACGAGCGGTCGAAGGACGCCGCTCACGACCACGTCGTCTTCCACGTCACGAAGCAAGGCCAGTCGGCGCGCATCGTCTACAATGACCCGCGTCGCTTCGGCTTCATGCTGATGAGCGATGAGGCGGGCTGGCGCGAGCATCCGATGATCGCCGAACTGGGAATAGAACCGACCGGCAATGCGCTGGACGGGCCGCTGATGGCGATGCTGTTCCGCGACAAGGCTGCGCCGCTGAAGTCGGCCCTGCTCGACCAGAAGCTGATCGCCGGTCTCGGCAACATCTATGTCTGCGAGGCGCTGTGGCGGGCCGGCCTGTCGCCGAAGAAGCCGGCCGGCAGCATCGCTTCCCGGGGCGCGGTTGTGGCCGCGAAAGCGGAAAGGCTGGCGCTCGCCGTGCGCGAGGTGATCGCCGAGGCGATCGTCGCGGGCGGCTCGTCGCTGCGCGACCATATCCAGGCGGACGGTTCGCTCGGATACTTCCAGCACTCCTTCTCCGTCTATGACCGCGAGGGCGAACCCTGTCCGCGGCCGGAATGCAACGGCGTCGTGCTGCGTTTCGTGCAGGCCGGGCGCTCGACCTTCCATTGTCCCGCTTGCCAGCGCTGACCCGGCGCTTAAAAAGGGACGCATCATCGTCCTGCGGAGAAACCCGATGGCCTACGAGACGATCCTGGTCGAGACGCGCGGCAAGGTCGGGCTGATCACGCTCAACCGGCCGAAGGCGCTGAATGCGCTGAGCACGCAGGTCCAGGCGGACGTCCTGGCGGCGCTGGCCGACTTCGATGCCAACGCCAGGATCGGCTGCATCGTCATCACCGGGTCGGAGAAGGCATTCGCCGCCGGCGCCGACATCAAGGAGATGCAGCCCAAGATCTACTCGGATGCGTATCTGGAGGACTTCTTCGCGGGCTGGGAAGCCGGCATGAACCGCATCCGCAAGCCGATCGTCGCCGCCGTCGCGGGCTACGCGCTGGGCGGCGGCTGCGAACTCGCGATGATGTGCGACTTCATGGTGTGCGCGGATAACGCGAAATTCGGCCAGCCGGAGATCACGCTGGGCGTCATGCCGGGCATGGGCGGCTCGCAGCGGCTGACGCGTTTCGTCGGCAAGTCGAAGGCCATGGACATGGTGCTGACCGGCCGCATGATGGATGCCGCCGAGGCCGAACGCTCCGGGCTGGTGTCGCGTGTGTTTCCCCTGGCCGACCTGATGGAAGAAACCCTGAAGCTGGCCGCCAGGATCGCCGACTTCTCGCTGCCCGCTGTCATGATGTCCAAGGAAGCGGTAAACCGCTCCTACGAGACGACGCTGGCAGAGGGCCTGCGGTTCGAGCGGCGGGTGTTCCACTCGATGTTCGCGCTCGAGGACCAGAAGGAAGGAATGGCGGCCTTCGTCGAGAAACGGGCGGCGAACTTCAAGAACCGCTGATTCCTGCGCCGGGCCGTCAAAACTTCGACTGAACGGCGTTGACGTGCGGACGAGCCTCTACTATAAGCCCGCCCAACCGAGGCGGCCCATGGCCGCCCGTTGTTTTTTTCTGCGCCATGCGACCGACGTCCTCTTTGACCAGGTCCGGGCGAAGCCAGACGAGATAGGAAGAGAGCCACCATGGCCAACACTTCATCGGCCAAGAAGGCGACGCGCAAGATTGCCCGTCGCACCGAAGTGAACAAGTCGCGCCGGTCGCGCGTCCGCACGTTCGTGCGCAAGCTCGAGGAAGCGCTGGCTTCCGGCGACAAGGCCGCGGCCCAGACCGCCTTCCAGGCCGCGCAGCCGGAACTGATGCGCGCTGCCAACAAGGGCGTGATGCACAAGAACACCGCATCGCGGAAGGTTTCGCGCCTCGCCAGCCGGCTGAAGTCGCTGGGCGCCTGAGCCGCCGCTTCAACACCCGGTCCGTTTGATCGAACCCGGCGCATCGCGCCGGGTTTTTTCGTTTGCCGACAGAAGTCCGAAATGGCTGCCGGAAGGGATGCCGCCGGGTAAGTTTTTGCTTTGCCGGCATGTTCTGCGGAATCGATATTCAAGCACCCGCTAAATCGCCGTGCCGGCTAACGGCCTCGCATGTTTTTTTCTTGTTTTTCAGATGCTTGGCCAAGGTTGATTTGGGCGCCCCCGCCTGCCCGACGCTGGCGTCGTGTCAATAGCCAAATGATGATTCTTTTTCTTGGGAGGGCACTTCCGGAAGAAGGTTTTGAATCAGAACAGTTTATCCAAATCGACCCGTCCGAGCAGGCACCTCACAGAGCCGATTCGTTGAGAATCCGTTAGCCCGGCCTTGCTCTGTCCACAGCCGTTTCGGTAGTGTCCAACCATCGAGAAGGGACGGGCCCCCGGGCCCTGTGACCAGCCAAAATCGCATGATGGGCGGCACGGATTCAAGGTCCGTGGTGGTGGCTGGTTTGCGCCTTTTTCGCGGGTGTACGGTGGTGTTCTGCGTCCAGCGGTGGCGTGCCGGTTCCGGTCCATGATCGGAGCGCGGGATGTGTTTGCGCGGAAGCCACACAGACGGAACGGAGGCAGCGGCTCGGAATTATTGCGGCGGACGAAACGAGGCCAGGGGACGACAAGAATGCGCTTTGACGCATCGGCCCTTCGGTGATTGCGACAACGGGGATTGCGAAAATGCAGAGCGGAATCGACAGGGGCGGCGCGGCGGCCGCGCCCTTCGGGAAGGATTTTGTCGACATGGCGGGTGCAGGCGGGGTGTCCGGCGAGCCGGAACAGGTGTTCGAGAAGGTCAAGGCGCAACTGAAGGCCCGGTTGGGCAATGACGTCTATTCGAGCTGGTTCGGGCGCATGACGCTTGAAGAAGCGTCCAAGAGCGTCGTGCGCCTGTCGGTGCCGACCGCCTTCCTGCGTTCATGGATCAACAGCCACTATCTCGACCTGATCGGCGAGCTCTGGAAACGCGAGGACGCCCGCGTCCTGAAGGTCGAGGTGCTCGTCAGGACGGCGACGCGCCAGAACCGTCTTTCCCCGCCGGTGGAGGACCCGACGTCGCAGCGCCGGCCGATGCGGCCGCAGCCCACGGTTGCGCCGGCCGTCACGCCGGAGCGGGGTCGACCCGTCGCCCGCGGTGCGTCTCCCGTCGAACCGCGCCAGGGCGGCCTGCCGGGCTCGCCGCTCGACCAGCGCTATACCTTCTCCTCTCTGGTCGAGGGTCCGTCGAACCGCGTCGCGCTGGCGGCAGGCAAGGCTGTCGCCGAGGCTGCAACCAATGCCGTGCGCTTCAACCCGCTGTTCATCCATGCGTCGGTCGGCCTCGGCAAGACGCATCTGTTGCAGGCCATCGCCGCGGAATCGCTGAAACGCCGGCCGCAGTCGCGGGTCGTCTACCTTACCGCGGAATACTTCATGTGGCGGTTTGCCACCGCGATCCGCGACAACGCAGCGCTCGCCTTCAAGGAGCAGCTGCGCGACATCGACCTGCTGATCATCGACGACATGCAGTTCCTGCACGGCAAGTCGATCCAGAACGAATTCTGCCACCTGATCAACGTGTTGCTGGACAGCGCCCGGCAGGTGGTGGTGGCGGCGGACCGGCCGCCGTCGGACCTGGAGTCGCTCGACCCGCGCGTCAAGTCGCGGCTCAACGGCGGCGTCGCGCTCGAGATGGGCGTGCCGGACTACGCGATGCGGCTCTCGATGCTGAAGTCGCGCCTGGCCGCCGCCAAGGCGGAGGACAAGTCGCTCGACATCTCCGAGCCGGTGCTGGAGCACGTGGCGAGGACCGTGACCGGTTCCGGCCGCGAGCTGGAGGGCGCGTTCAACCAGCTGCTGTTCCGACAGTCTTTCGAGCCGCAGATATCGGTCGACCGCATCGACGAGATCCTCGGCCAAATCTACCGGGCCGGCGAGCCGAAGCGTGTTCGCATCGAGGACATCCAGCGCATCGTCGCCCGCTACTACAACGTGTCGAAGACCGAGCTCCTGTCCAATCGCCGCACCCGGGCGATCGTCAAGCCGAGGCAGGTGGCGATGTATCTCTCGAAGGTGCTGACGCCGCGCTCGCTGCCGGAGATCGGACGCAGGTTCGGCGGACGCGATCACACGACCGTTTTGCATGCGGTCCGCAAGATCGAGGACCTTTCCGTGTCCGACGCGGCGCTCGCGCAGGAACTCGACCTGTTGCGCCGGCTGATCGCCGAGCAGGGCTGACCGGCAGCGAATTCGGCGGTTATTCACAGCATAGGGGCGGGGCGGTCGCAAGGCCGCCCCGCGCTCATTCCGCAGGTCTTGCAATGCGGTCTCTTTTGCTGGCATTTTGCTTTGATTCTGTGCCAATTTGCAGCCTTTCGCGGCATTGCCTGAGCCCGGAACTCTTGGACCTGACGACCTGAAGCGAGATCGGCTCTCATGCGCATCGTGCTGGAACGCTCCAACCTCCTGAAGTCGCTGAACCACGTCCATCGCGTGGTCGAGCGCCGCAACACGATCCCGATCCTCTCCAACGTGCTCCTGTCGGCCAACGGCGCGAGCCTCGAGATGAAGGCGACCGACCTCGACCTGGAAGTGACCGAGGCGACGCCCGCCTCGGTGGAGCGCGCCGGGGCGACGACGGTGCCGGCCCACCTGCTTTACGAGATCGTGCGGAAGCTCCCCGACGGCTCCGAGGTGATGCTGAAGACCGCCGACGACGGCGCGTCCATGACGGTCATGTCGGGCCGCTCGTCGTTCCGCCTGCAGTGCCTGCCGCAGGCCGACTTCCCGGAACTGTCGGCCGGGTCGTTCCCGCACATCTTCCGGCTGGAGTCGCCGTCGCTCAAGGGGCTGATCGACAAGACGCAGTTCGCGATCTCGACCGAGGAGACGCGCTATTATCTCAACGGCATCTATCTCCACACGCACGAGACCGGCGGCAAGCTGAAGATGCGCGCCGTGGCGACCGACGGCCACCGCCTCGCCCGCGCCGAGGTCACTGCGCCGGCCGGCTCCGAGGGCATGCCGGGCGTCATCATCCCGCGCAAGACGGTGAGCGAGCTGCAGAAGCTGGTCGACGATCCCGACATCGCGGTGACCGTCGAGCTTTCCGATACCAAGATCCGCTTCACCATCGGCTCGGTCGTCCTGACCTCGAAGCTGATCGACGGCACGTTCCCGGACTACCAGCGCGTCATCCCGACCGGTAACGACAAGCGCCTCGTGATCGATCGCGAGACCTTCGCGAAGGCCGTCGACCGCGTCTCGACGATCTCGTCTGAGCGCGGCCGCGCCGTGAAGCTGGCGATCGCCGAGGGACAGGTGACGCTGACCGTCAACAATCCGGACTCCGGCAGTGCGACCGAGGAACTGGCGGCCGACTATTCTTCGGACCCGATCGAGATCGGCTTCAACGCCAAGTACCTGCTTGACGTCGCGGCGCAGCTGAACGGCACGCAGGCGAATTTCATGCTGGCCGATGCCGGATCGCCGACGCTGATCCACGACACGTCGGACGAGCATGCGCTCTACGTGCTGATGCCGATGCGTGTCTGACGTCGGGATGGATGCGGGCGTGGACCATGTCCACATCAGCAGGCTGACGCTCACCGATTTCAGGAACTACCCGTCCCTGGCTCTCGCTTTGAAGCCCGGTCCCGTCGTGCTGTTCGGCGAGAACGGCGCCGGCAAGACCAATCTCCTGGAAGCCGTCTCCTTCCTGTCGCCCGGGCGCGGGCTGCGCCGCGCCGGCTACGGCGATGTGGCTCGCGAGGGCGCTGCCGGCGGCTTCGCGGTCCATGCCCGCGTCGAGGGCGATTTCGGCGAGGTGGAGATCGGAACGGGAACGGCAGGCGGCGCCGACGAGGAGACGCAGCGCAGGGTGCGCATCAATGGAGCGGCGGCGCGCTCGGCCGAGGACATGCTGGAATGGCTGCGCGTGACCTGGCTGACGCCGGCCATGGACGCGCTGTTCACCGGGCCGGCCGGCGACCGCCGCCGCTTTCTCGACCGGCTGGTGCTGGCGGTCGACCCCGGCCACGCCGGGCGCGTGCTCGACTATGAGAAGGCGATGCGCGGCCGCAACCGGCTGCTGGCCGAGGATTCCCGCGACGGAAGCTGGTTCGACGCTATCGAGGCGCAGATGGCCGAGACGGGCGTGGCGATCGCGGCCGCGCGGGCAGAGGCGGTCCGGCTGCTGGCCGCCATGATCGGCAGGCTTCCGGACGAGGGGCCTTTCCCGCGCGCGGCGCTCGCGCTGGAAGGCGAGGCGGATATGCTGGTCGCTGCGATGCCGGCGGTCGACGCCGAGGAGCGGCTTCGGCAGGCGCTCGCCACCGGTCGCGGCCGCGACCGGGTGGCCGGCCGCACGCTTTCCGGCCCGCACCGCTCCGACCTGCTGGTCCGCCACGGGCCGAAGGACATGCCCGCCGAACTCTGTTCGACCGGCGAGCAGAAGGCGCTGCTGGTCGGCATCGTGCTGTCGCATGCCCGACTCTGCGGCGAGATCGCCGGCGACGTGCCGGTCATGCTGCTGGACGAGATCGCCGCTCACCTCGACCCCGGCCGCCGGGCAGCGCTCTTTGCGATCCTCTCGGAACTCGGTTGCCAGGTCTTCATGACCGGCACCGAGCGCGGGCTGTTCTCGGCGCTTGAAGGCTCGGCGCAGTTCATCGCCGTGGCGCACGGGACCGCCGCCCCGTCCGACTGATCTCAGGCGTGATCGACATGTCGGGACGACGTGACGTCCAGGACGTCGATGGTGGCGCGTTGGCACGACGATCTCCCCACCAGCGTAGGGTACCCCGACCGAAGGCCAAGAATTGACCCGCCAAGGGCATCGTGCGATTGCCGCAGGCAATCTTCTTTCCTCATCCCGGACGCGCAAAGACATGACAGATCGCATTGACAGGAACGGTCTCGCCGTCGCGGCCGAACTCGTTCGCTTCGTTGAGGAGCGGGCGATACCGGGCACGGGCGTGGAGGCCACCGCTTTCTGGGCCGGCTTCTCGGCGATCGTCCACGAACTGGCACCGAGGAACCGCGCGCTCCTGAAGAAGCGCGACGAACTGCAGGAGAAGATCGACGCCTGGCATCGCAAGAACGGCGCGCCGGTGGATCTCGCCGCCTACAAGGCCTTTCTGACCGAGATCGGCTACCTGCTGGAGGAGGGTCCTGCCTTCCAGGTGACGACGGAAAACGTCGACCCGGAAATCGCCGCCGTCGCCGGGCCCCAGCTCGTCGTGCCGGTGATGAACGCGCGCTATGCGTTGAACGCCGCCAACGCGCGCTGGGGCTCGCTCTACGACGCGCTCTACGGCACCGACGCGATCTCCGAGGCCGATGGCGCGGAAAAGGGCAAGGGATACAACCCGAAGCGCGGCGCGAAGGTCATCGCCTGGGCGCGCGCCTTCCTCGACGAGGCGGTGCCGCTCGACGGCGCGTCATGGACCGACGCGAAGTCTTTCGCGGTCGAGGGTGGGAAGCTGGCCGTCAAACTGACCGGTGGGCACGCGACTGGCCTCAAGGATCCGAAGAAGTTTGCCGGCTATCTTGGCGACGAATCCGCTCCGGGCCAGTTCCTGTTGCGCAACAACGGCATGGGCATCGAGGTGCTCGTCGACGCCACGTCGGCGATCGGCAAGGACGATCCCGCGCACATTTCGGACGTGTGGCTGGAATCGGCGCTGACCACTATTCAGGACTGCGAGGATTCCGTCGCTGCGGTCGACGCGGAGGACAAGGTCGTCGTCTACGGCAACTGGCTCGGCCTCATGAAGGGCGACCTGACCGAAGAAGTGGCGAAGGGCGGCAAGACCTTCACCCGCAAGCTCAATCCCGACCTCGACTACACCGCGCCGGATGGCTCGACGTTTGAACTCCCCTGCCGCTCGCTGATGCTGGTCCGTAACGTCGGCCACCTGATGACCAACCCGGCGATCCTGCTGAACGACGGGTCCGAGGTGCCGGAAGGCATCATGGACGCTGCGATGACGGCGCTGATCGCGCTGCACGATGTCGGCCCGAATGGCCGCCGCAAGAATTCCCGCGCCGGTTCGATGTATGTCGTGAAGCCGAAGATGCACGGGCCCGAGGAGGTCGCCTTCGCCGTCGAGATATTCAGCCGCGTCGAGAAGCTGCTCGGCATGAAGCCCGACACGATCAAGATGGGCATCATGGACGAGGAGCGTCGCACCACGATCAACCTCAAGGAATGCATCCGCGCCGCGAAGTCGCGCGTCGTGTTCATCAATACCGGCTTCCTCGACCGCACCGGCGACGAGATCCATACCTCGATGGAAGCGGGCCCGATGATCCGCAAGGGCGACATGAAGCAGGCGGCCTGGATCTCCGCCTATGAGGCGTGGAACGTCGACACCGGCCTCGAATGCGGCCTTTCCGGCCGCGCCCAGATCGGCAAGGGCATGTGGGCGATGCCCGACCTGATGGCGGCGATGCTGGAGCAGAAGATCGGCCATCCCAGGGCAGGCGCCAACACCGCCTGGGTGCCGTCGCCGACCGCAGCGACGCTGCATGCCACGCACTACCACAAGGTGGACGTCCACGCCGTGCAGGAAGGCCTGCGCAAGCGCGCCAAGGCGAAGCTGGACGACATCCTGTCCGTGCCGGTTGCCGTGCGCCCGAACTGGACGCCGGAGGAAATCCAGCGCGAGCTCGACAACAACGCGCAGGGCATCCTCGGCTACGTGGTGCGCTGGATCGACCAGGGGGTCGGCTGCTCCAAGGTGCCCGACATCAACGACGTCGGCCTGATGGAGGATCGCGCGACGCTGCGTATCTCATCGCAGCACATCGCCAACTGGCTGCATCACGGGGTCTGCACGCAGGACCAGGTGCTGGAGACGATGAAGCGCATGGCGGCGGTCGTCGACCGCCAGAACGCCGGCGATCCGCTCTACCGGCCGATGGCCCCGGGCTTTGACAAGTCGGTGGCCTTCTCGGCGGCGCTGGACCTCGTCTTCAAGGGCCGCGCCCAGCCGAACGGCTATACCGAGCCGGTCCTGCACGCACGCCGCATCGAGGCGAAGGGGACGGCTTTCTAACTGGCCGTGCTGCATGGGGTCCGTGGTGCCCGGTGATCTGCTGACAGAGGGGGGGAACCCACTAATCTGGCGCGACGCCGGGGTGCGCATGGCATGATCCTCCTCGCCATCGACACATCCTCGAAGCTTTGCGCCGCCGCGCTGTGGGACACGGATACCCGCGCCGAGCTTGGACGCCATGTCGAGGCGATGACCACTGGCCATGCCGAACGGCTGATGGGTGTTATCGACGCGGCGCTGTCGGATGGCCGGCTGGCCTACGCCGACCTCGGTGCCGTCGCGGTCTCCATCGGTCCGGGCTCCTTCACCGGCGTGCGGGTCGGCGTCTCGACCGCGCGCGGACTGGCGCTGGCGCTGAACGTGCCGGCGATCGGCGTCTCCACGCTTGACGCCATCGCGGCGGAAACCATCGCCTCGCATCCCTCCAGCGATACTTTCGTCGCCATCGACGCCGGGCGCGGCAATGCCTACGTTGGCGTTTACGATGCGTTTGCCATGTTGCGTTATGGTCCTGTGATGCTCACCTTCGACGAAACCGTCGAACTTGCCCGAACCGGGACACCGGTGCTGGCGGGCACGGCGGCAGCCAGCGTCGCCGCCGCACTGGGCACTGCCCCCCGCATCGCTTCTCACGAGCCCACCGCCGACATCGCGACCTACGCGCGTCTCGCCGCCGCGCGCGGCCCTTCTGCAGAGAAGCCGGTACCGCTTTACCTCAGGCCGCCGGACGCCAAGCCGCAGGCGAGCCACGTCCTGCCGAGGAAGCCATGATGATGCGCTTCCCCTTCATCTCCGGGCGTACGATCGATCACGCAGTCGTGCCGCTGACCGAGCGCGATGCGCCTGCCATGGCGCGCGTGCACAAGGAAGATTTCGTCAGGCCGTGGACCGATGGCGAGTTTGCCTCGCTGCTCGGCCAGGACACGGTGTTCGGCTATGCGGCCTACGAGACCGGCCGGACCAAGGATGGGCCGATCGGCTTCGTGCTGGCCCGGCATGCGGCTGGAGAGGGGGAGATCCTGACGGTCGCCGTCGCACGGGCCCACAGGCGCCGCGGCCTCGGCTGGCGTCTCATGGACGCCGTGTTGCGCGAGTTGCACGGGCGGCGCGCCGACGCGCTGTTCCTCGAGGTCGACGAGACCAACGAGCCGGCTATCCATCTTTACCGCCGGCTCGGCTTCTCGAAGGTTGGCATGCGGCCGCGCTACTACGCCCACGCCGACAAGCCGCGCACCGGTGCGCTTGTCATGCGGCGCGACCTTCGCTAGCGATCCACCGGGTTTCAGGGAGCGCGCCGGGGCGTGATCGCCAGCATTCGCATGTGGGTCGCGCTGGCGGCGGTCGCGGTCGTGACCATCGTGCTGATCCCGCTTCAGCATCTTGGCATGAAGACCGGACTGTTCCGCGACAGCCTCCTGCCCAAGGTCTTCCACAAGGTGGCGACGCGGGCGCTCGGCTTTCGGGTAGAAGTCGAGGGCGAGATGACGGCGCAGCGACCGCTGCTGCTCGTCGCCAACCATCTCTCCTGGTCGGACATCACCGTGCTCGGCTCGGTCGCGGAAGTTTCCTTCGTCGCCAAGTCGGAAATGGCGAACTGGCCGCTGTTCGGCCTGTTTGCCAGGCTGCAGCGGTCTGTGTTCGTCGAGCGCGACCGCAAGCGCAAGGCCGGCGACCAGGCGAGCGAACTTGCAGGCAGGCTGGGCGGCAAGGTCGCCATGGTGCTGTTCGCCGAGGGCACCACCTCGGACGGGAATTTCCTGATGCCGTTCAAGAGCACGCTGTTCGGCGCGGCGCGTGCCGCTATCGCGAATGGTGGCGGCGGCCGGGTCACCGTGCAGCCCGTCGCCATCGTCTACACGAGGCAGCACGGGATCGCGCTCGACCGGCGCGACCGCAGCCGCGTCGCCTGGATCGGCGACATGGACCTGATCCCGCATCTCGTCGCGACGCTTCACGACGGGTCGGTCGACGCAACCATACGCTTCGGCGAACCGATCGAATTCACCGAGAGCAGCGATCGCAAGGCCGTGGCCCGCGAGGTCGAGGCCCGCGTGCGCGCGATGATGATCGAGGCGCTGAAGCACGGGCGGTAGGGGACGGGGTGCGCCGGCCGGCACTTCAATCGCATCCGGAAACGGTCTAGAAGCCCGGCGATGGAACTGAGCGAAATCGAAAACGGGCCGGCGCAGGCACCCGGCGCGCAGGCGCCCAACGCGCAGAAGAAGGTCTTCGTGAAGACCTACGGCTGCCAGATGAACGTCTACGACTCGCAGCGCATGACCGACGCGCTTGCATCGGAAGGCTACGCCGCGACGGATGCGATCGAAGACGCGGACCTTGTGCTCCTCAACACCTGCCACATCCGCGAGAAGGCCGCCGAGAAGGTCTATTCCGAACTCGGCCGTATCCGGAAGATCAAGGAAGAGCGGGGCCGGTCCGGCCGCGACACGGTGATCGGCATCACCGGCTGCGTCGCCCAGGCCGAAGGTCGGGAGATCATCCGCCGCGCGCCGATGGTCGACCTCGTGGTCGGCCCGCAGACCTACCACCGGCTGCCCGACGCCGTCCGGCGCGCCCGCGGCGGCGAGCGCGTGGTCGAGACCGACTACGCCGTGGAGGACAAGTTCGAGCACCTGCCGCAGCAGCCGAAGTCGGCGCTGCGCGCGCGCGGCGTCACCGCATTCCTGACCGCGCAGGAAGGCTGCGACAAGTTCTGCACCTTCTGCGTCGTGCCCTATACGCGCGGGTCGGAAGTCTCGCGTCCCGTCGCGCAGATCGTGGCCGAGGCGGAGAGGCTGGCGGCGGCCGGCGTGCGCGAGGTCACGCTGCTTGGTCAGAACGTCAATGCCTGGGCCTCCGAGGGGCCCGACGGCAAGGCCTGGGGCCTGGGGCGATTGCTGTTCCGGCTGGCGGATATTCCCGGCCTGGCGCGGCTGCGTTACACGACCAGCCACCCCCGTGACATGGACGACGCGCTGATCGCCGCGCATCGCGACCTGCGGGCGCTGATGCCGTACCTGCACCTGCCCGTGCAGTCCGGCTCCGACCGGATCCTGAAGGCGATGAACCGGCGCCACACCGCCAAGGACTATCTGGCGCTGATCGACCGCATTCGCGCCGCCCGCGCCGACATCGCGCTGTCGGGTGACTTCATCGCCGGTTTTCCGGGCGAGACCGACGCCGATTTCGAGGACACGCTAGATCTCCTGCGGACTGTCACATATGCGCAGGCCTATTCGTTCAAGTATTCGCCACGGCCCGGTACGCCGGGTGCCGAGATGGACGGCCATCTCGCGGAAGAGGTGAAGGACGAGCGTCTGGCGCGCCTGCAGGCGCTGCTGGCGGAACAGCAGGCGGCATTCATGCGTTCGCAGGTGGGAAGCGAGTTGGACCTGCTGATCGAGAAGCCCGGCCGCAGGCCGGGCCAGAAGGTCGGCCGTTCGCCCTGGCTTCACCCCGTGATTGTTGATGAAAGCGCCGGCGAAATCGGTGACATTATTCCCGTCCGAATCACGTCGGCCAACCTCGGCAGCCTGGTCGGCGAGGCGACGCGGACGCCCTGACGGCACTGGCCTGCGACATGCGGGCGGCAGGACAAGGAGATACGGTTGAACGCCACGACGGAAGTGAAGGCAGCGCCGGCAGGCGCCTCCGACATGGCGCACATCGTGCTCACCTTCGACAATAACAAGCTTGCGAGCGCGCTCTACGGCCAGTTCGACGAGAACCTCGCGAGGCTGGAGCAGAAGCTCGGCGTCGATATCCGTTCGCGCGGCAACCAGCTGACCATCAAGGGTAGCTCGACCGCGGCCGAGCAGGCGCGGCGCGCGCTCGACCACCTCTATTCGATCCTGCAAAAGGGCGCCGACGTCGCCCAGTCCGACGTCGATGGCGCGGTGCGCATGGCGATGGCCGCCGACGACCAGCTGACGCTGCCGACGCTGGAGCGGAAGGGCAAGATGGCGGCCGCGCAGATTTCCACGCGCAAGCGCACGATCTACGCCCGTTCGCTCAACCAGGACGCCTACATGCGGGCGCTCGAGCGTTCGGAAATGGTGTTCGGCGTCGGCCCGGCAGGCACGGGCAAGACCTATCTCGCCGTCGCCCATGCCGCGATGCTGCTGGAGCGCGGCATGGTGGAGCGCATCGTGCTCTCCCGCCCCGCCGTCGAGGCCGGCGAGCGCCTCGGCTTCCTGCCGGGTGACATGAAGGAGAAGGTCGACCCGTATCTGCGGCCACTCTACGATGCGCTCTACGACATGATGCCGGCCGACAAGGTGGAGCGGGCGATCACCGCCGGCGTCATCGAGATCGCGCCGCTGGCCTTCATGCGCGGCCGCACGCTGGCCCACGCCGCGGTGATCCTCGACGAGGCCCAGAACACCACGCCGATGCAGATGAAGATGTTCCTGACCCGCCTCGGCGAGGGTGGGCGCATGATCGTCACTGGCGACCCGACCCAGATCGACCTGCCGCCGAACACCCGTTCCGGCCTCGTCGAGGCGCTGCGCATTCTCGACGGCGTCGCCGGCGCGGTGACGGTCCGCTTCAACGATGTAGACGTGGTCCGCCATCCGCTGGTGGCCGAAATCGTCCGCGCCTACGACCGCGACGCCAAGGTCTCGCGCGGGCTCGGCGCCTCGGAGAGCTGAGAAGGCATCCATGCCCCGTACGTCGGCAGTAGGCACGACCAGCGCCGGCAACCCCGTCGCGCTGTCGGTCGACATCGCTGTCGAGGCCGGCGGCTGGGCCGACGAGCGGGACCTGGAGACGCTGGTCAGGTCGTCGGCCGCGGCGACCTTCGCCGAAACCGGTTACGGCGGTGGCGAGACCGAACTCAGCCTGGTCTTCACGGACGACGCCGCGATCCGGTCGCTGAATGCCGGCTGGCGCCACAAGGACAACGCGACCAACGTCCTCTCGTTTCCGGCGTTCCCGATGAAGCCGGGTGCGCCTCTGCCTCCCATGCTGGGCGACATCGTCGTCGCCTTCGAGACGGTGGCGCGAGAAGCCGAGCTGGAAGGCAAGCCCTTCGATCACCATCTCTCGCATCTCGTCGTCCACGGGCTGCTGCACCTGATAGGTCACGATCACGAGGACGAAGCGGAAGCCGAGGCGATGGAGGGGATCGAACGCCGCGCGCTTGCGAGGCTTGCCATTCCCGACCCCTACGCTGTAGACGAAGTCTGACCATGAGCGACACGAACAGGACCGCGCCGGGCGCTGAAACCGGCAGCGACGCCAAGCCGGCGCAGGCCGGCGAAGAGGGATCAAGTCCCGGACAGAGTAGCGGCGGCCAGCCACAGTCTGGCCCGACGCTGCTCGAACGTCTTGCGGGCTTGTTCAAGGGCCGCAACGGCGGCACCAGCATTCGCGAGGACCTCGAGGACGCACTCGCAGTTGCCGACGTCGACCAGGAGTCCTTTTCGCCCGGCGAGCGGGCGATGCTCAACAACATCCTGCGGCTGCGTGAAGTCCGCGTCGAGGACGTGATGGTGCCGCGCGCCGATATTGAGGCCGTGGAGATCGGCACGACGCTCGGCGCGCTCCTGAAGCTGTTCGAGCAGTCCGGCCATTCGCGCATGCCGGTCTATGCCGAGAACCTCGACGATCCGCGCGGCATGGTCCACATCCGCGACGTCGTCGCCCACGTCACGCGCACCGCCCAGGCGAAGAAGCCGCGTGGCCGCAAGGGCGAGGCCGCCGTGGCGTCGCCGGCGCTCGACCTCTCCAATGTCGACCTGACGCGGACGATCGGCGAGTTGCAGCTGATCCGCACCGTGCTTTTCGTGCCGCCCTCCATGCTCGCCTCCGACCTGATGGCGCGCATGCAGGCGCAGCGCATCCAGATGGCGCTGGTCATCGACGAGTATGGCGGCACCGACGGGCTCGTCTCGCTGGAAGATCTGGTCGAGATGATCGTCGGCGACATCGAGGACGAGCACGACGAGGACGAGCCGATGATCACCCGCGCCGGCGACGGCGTCTTCATCGTCGACGGCAAGGCGGAGATCGACGAGGTCGCCGAACTGATCGGCGAGGGGTTCACGCCCGGCGAACACGGCGAAACGGTCGACACGATCGGCGGCATGATCTTCAACACGCTTGGCCGTGTTCCGGCGCGCGGCGAGGTACTTCAGCCGATCCCCGGCTTCGAGTTCCAGGTGCTCGACGCCGATCCGCGCCGCGTCAAGCGGGTGCGCATCGTCCACGATCCGAAGGGCGAACGCCGCCGCCGGGTGCGCGCCGAACAGGCCGAGCCCAGCACGACCGATTGACCGGTGTGTTTGGCCGCGCCTGCCCGGACTGTTAAACCGGTCGCGGGGTGATTCTGTCTTGACCGGACCGTCCATGGAGCGCCTTGCCGGGCGGATAATCTTGGCCTGGGGTTGGCGGAGGGCGCTCGTCGCCTTCCTTGCCGGCGCGTTCGCCGTTCTGGCGATGGCGCCCTATGACTTCTTCGCGGCCTGCTTCGTCTCCTTTCCTTTGCTCGTCTGGCTGCTCGACGGCGCGGCCGGCGAAGGGCGGACTTCGCTGCCGGGCAGGCTGAGACCGGCCTTCGCGACCGGTTGGTGGTTCGGCTTCGGCTATTTTGTCGCCGGCCTCTGGTGGACCGGCGCGGCCATGCTGGTCGAGGCCGACGCCTACGCATGGGCGATGCCGATCGCGGTGCTGCTGCTGCCGGCGTTCCTGGCGATCTTCTTCGGCTTCGCGGCGGCGCTGGCGCGTCTGCTCTGGTCTGACGGGCTCGGCCGCATCCTCGCTCTGGCAGCGTCGCTTGCGGTGGCGGAATGGCTGCGGACCTTCCTGTTCACAGGCTTCCCCTGGAACCCGATCGGCTTCGCGGCAATGCCGGTGCCGGTCGCCATGCAGTCGGTGGCGCTGGTCGGCATGCCCGGCATGAATGCGCTTGCCGTGTTCGTCTTCGCCGCGCCTGCGCTGCTGGCCGAACGGCGCCACCGCCGGCTTGGCATCGCCCTCGCCGTGCTGCTCGTCGCGGCGCATCTCGGCTGGGGTTTCCAGCGGCTGAACCAGCCCCTGCCGGCCGACGCCCGCAGCCTTACGGTCCGCATCGTCCAGCCGGCCATCGACCAGAGCGAGAAGTGGAATACCGAAGTCCGTGACCGGATATTCCTGACCCTCCTCGATCTGAGCCGCTCGCCCTCCGTCGACGGCCAGCCGCGGCCCGAACTGATCGTCTGGCCGGAGACGTCCTTGCCCTTCCTGATCACCGAGGAGCCGCAGGCGCTGGTCGCGCTGGGCGAGATGCTGGCGGAGGGGCAGATGCTGCTCGCCGGCGCGGTACGCGGCGAGGCCGATCCGACTGCGCCGGACGGTGCGCGGTTCTACAATTCCGTGATCGCGATCGACGAGAGCGGCGTGGTGGCCGACGCGGTCGACAAGATGCATCTGGTGCCGGGCGGCGAGTACCTGCCGCTGGCCGGCCTGTTCGCTGCGATCGGCATCGACCAGATCGTTTCGGGGCCGGGCGACTTTTCGCCCGGCGCCGACCGCCATGCGATGACCGTGGCCGATGGGGTCCGGGCGGCGGCCTTCATCTGCTACGAGATCATCTTCCCCGACCTTGTGGCGGCGGGCGTCGCCTCCGGAACGGGGGAAGCGGACCTGATCGTCAATGTCACCAACGACGCATGGTTCGGCGACACGCCGGGTCCGTACCAGCATTTCCGCCAGGCACAGGTCAGGGCCGTCGAGACGGGTCGCGCGGTGGTGCGGGCCGCCAACACCGGCATATCGGGCGCGATCGATCCGCGCGGCCGGATCGTCGATGCGCTGGCGATGCAGACGCGCGGCGTGGTGGACCTGACGCTTCCTGTCGCAGTCGACCAGGTCATGCCCTACGCGCGGGCACGGCTGGTCGGCTTAGCCATCGTCGGGGCCTTCGTAATTTTCGCGGGACTGCTGTTGGCGCGCCGCCGACGTGAAGCAAATTGACATGGCATATATTAGAGATCGGTAGTACAACTGATTTGGTCGGCTCAGAACCGGCCGGGCAAGAGGGGCTGCCCGGCGCGCCGTCGAGGCCATGTCATTCACGAATTCGTTCGATTAAGATGATTTTGCCGCGGCGCGGGGGCGATCGCGAGGGGTGATGACCGAGAACAAGAAGAAACCCAATCCGATCGACACGCATGTCGGCAGCCGGGTCAGGCTGCGTCGCAACATGATCGGGATGAGCCAGGAGCGGCTGGGCGAAAGCCTCGGCATCACGTTCCAGCAGATCCAGAAATACGAGAAGGGCACCAATCGCGTCGGCGCGAGCCGGTTGCAGGCGATAGCGTCCATACTGGGCGTGCCGGTCTCGTTCTTCTTTGAGGATGCGCCGGGCGCCGCCGAGAAACCGGCAGGCATGGCGGAGGAAGGCGGCACAGCCTATGTCGTCGATTTCCTGAACAGCGCCGAAGGCATCCAGCTGAACCGGTCCTTCGCGCGGATCGGCGACCCGCTCGTCCGCCGCAAGATCATCGACCTCGTCAAGGCGCTGGCGGGCGAGGGCTCGGTCTGACACGTCCGCACGGGCCCGGAAAAACGGTCCGTGTGGAACGCATCTGGCGCAATTTGCTTCTCTTGACGCTTGTTGAGCGGATTCGCTACAGGAGCGCGCCCATGGCCGGCATCCGCCGGCCGTTTTTACGAGAGGGGTCATCCCGTGGCGCGGCAGAACTATCTCTTCACCAGCGAATCCGTTTCAGAAGGCCACCCGGACAAGGTCTGCGACAGGATCTCCGACGAGGTCGTCGATCTGGTCTACCGGGAGGCCAAGAAGTCCGGCATGGATCCGTGGGACGTCCGCGTCGCATGTGAGACGCTGGCAACCACCAATCGTGTCGTGATCGCCGGCGAGGTGCGCGTGCCGCCGTCGCTGATGAAGAAGGACAAGAACGGCAAGGACGTGGTCAACCCGGCCAAGTTCAAGTCGGTCGCCCGCAAGGCGATCAGGGCGATCGGCTACGAACAGGCCGGCTTCCACTGGAAGACCGCCAAGATCGAGGTCCTGCTGCACGGCCAGTCGGCCGACATCGCGCAGGGCGTCGACAACGCCGCCGACCGCCAGGGCGAGGAAGGCGCGGGCGACCAGGGCATCATGTTCGGGTACGCCTGCCGCGAAACGCCGGACCTGATGCCGGCGCCGCTCTACTACAGCCACAAGATCCTGGAACTGCTGGCCGCCGCCCGCCACGAGGGCAAGGGCGACGCCGGCAAGCTCGGCCCCGACGCCAAGAGCCAGGTGACGGTGCGCTACGTAGACGGCAAGGCCGCCGAGGCGACCTCCATCGTGCTGTCGACGCAGCACCTGGACGAGAGCTGGGATTCCAAGAAGGTCCGCAAGGTCGTCGAGCCCTACATCCGCGAGGCGCTGGGCGACCTGAAGATCGCCAAGGACTGCAACTGGTACATCAACCCCACCGGCAAGTTCGTGATCGGCGGTCCCGACGGCGATTCCGGCCTGACCGGCCGCAAGATCATCGTCGACACCTATGGCGGCGCGGCCCCGCATGGCGGCGGCGCGTTCTCCGGGAAGGACACCACCAAGGTGGATCGTTCCGCGGCCTACATTGCGCGTTATCTCGCCAAGAACGTCGTCGCGGCCAAGCTCGCCGAGCGCTGCACGATCCAGCTCTCCTACGCGATCGGCGTCGCGCAGCCGCTGTCGATCTACGTCGACCTGCACGGCACAGGCCACGGCGTGACCGAGGACCAGATCGAGGCAGCGATCCGCAAGGTCATCGACCTGTCGCCGTCGGGCATTCGCAAGAAGCTCGACCTGAACAAGCCGATCTACGCCAAGACCTCGTCCTACGGCCATTTCGGCCGCAAGGCGGGTCGCGACGGTTCCTTCTCGTGGGAGAAGACCGACCTCGTGAAGCCGCTGAAGGACGCGCTGGCCGCCTGATCCGGCGACACTGAACCGGCGACCTGGCAGGGCGATGCCCGCGGAACACGACAAGCGACAGGGCGGCGCCTTCTTCGGGCGCCGTCACGGCAAGTCGCTCAGGTCGCTGCCGGCGACCGCGCTGGCCGAAATCCTGCCGGCCCATCGTCTCGATCTGGAATCTCCGGCCCCGGCCCCGCTGACGACACTCTTTCGCGACAGCGTTTCAGCCGTGCGGCTGGAGATAGGTTTCGGCGGCGGCGAACATCTGCTGAGCGAGGCCGCGCGGTTTTCTGACACCGGCTTCATCGGCGTCGAGCCGTTCGTCAACGGCATGGCCAAGATGGCGGCCGCCCTGCACCGGCAACCGCTGGGCAACATGCGCCTCTACGACCAGGACGCGGCCCATGTGCTGGACTGGTTGCCGGAGGCCTCGCTGGACGGCATCGACCTGCTCTATCCCGATCCGTGGCCGAAGAAGAGGCACTGGAAGCGGCGTTTCGTCAGCGCCGCCAACCTCGACCGTTTCGCGCGCGTACTGAAACGCGGCGGCCGCTTCCGCTTCGCCTCCGACATCGACCACTACGTCAACTGGACGCTGCTGGCGGTGGCAGCCCACGAAGCCTTCGAATGGACCGCGACGAGCGCCGACGACTGGCGCCGGCCCTACGAGGGGTGGCCGGGTACGCGCTATGAGGCAAAGGCTCTGCGCGAGGGCCGCACGCCGGCCTACCTGACGTTCCTGCGGATCTGATCGGCAGGCATGAAAAACCCGGCCGCCGAAGACGGGGCCGGGTGTCTCATTTCGTTTCCTAGAAACGGCGAATTTCGCGGAACTGCTCCGGGTCGATCCCGAGCTTGACGAGATTCTCCGCGCGAGGAGTCCGGTGTTGCCGGACCGCAGCCGCTGCGGCAATCGCATCGCCCATGACCGAGAGAACTTCGCCGAGGAACGAGATCTTCGTCCTGGCAGTCATGACACCTACTCTCGATTAGTGTGACGCACTGCATATAGTGCGGCGCACAAATTTGAGGCAGGGGCTGCCGCGCATTTCAGCCATGCGTGGCGCGCATTGGTCGACGTGCGTGACCGTTTGGCCACATGGCACTTGAAAGGCCGGCCGATTTCGACTATCTGCAACTCAAATTCTTGGTCGGCATGACGAAGAGTGGGTCCACCCGGTCCCGCTCTTTTTTGTTACCCGCCGGCCTTCGACACTCCTGGCCGGAGAACCGATGAGCGAAACCGAGACGACCGCCGGCGACGACCGCATCATCCGCGAAAGCGGCATCGATGCGCGCGTGGCGCTGATTGTCGAGCCGGTGATCCGCTCGCTCGGGATGCGTCTGGTGCGCGTCCGGCTTCTCGGCCAGAACGGGCTTACGCTGCAGATCATGGCCGAGCGGCCGGACGGCACTATGACCGTCGAGGATTGCGAGGAGGCGAGCCGCGCGCTCTCGCCTGCACTCGATGTCGACGATCCGATCGAGAAGGCCTATCACCTTGAGGTCTCGTCGCCCGGCATCGACCGGCCATTGGTGCGCAAGACCGACTTCGAGGCCTGGGTCGGCCATGTGGTCAAGCTCGAGACCTCGATCATGGTCGCCGACCGCAAGCGGTTCAAGGGCAAGATCGCCTCGACCAGCGCGGACGGCATCGTGCTGGCTCGCGATCAGGCGAGCTACGGCGACGCGCCCGAGGTGGCGATCCCGTACGACACGATTTCGGACGCGCGCCTGATTTTGACCGACGACCTGATCCGCGACGCCCTGTCCAAGGACAACCGGGCACGCAAGGAAGCGAAGAAGCGCCGTGGCGAGGACGTCGACGGCGACGACGAGACCCGGGAAGACCCGGCGGGCTGAGGCCCGCTCGAAATGTAACCTGGCGGGCCGAGGCCCGACTGAACGAAAATCTGGCGGGTCGAGGCCCGTCCGCAAGGGAGACCATGATGGCAGTCAGTGCGAACAGGCTCGAGCTTCTGCAGATCGCCGACGCGGTGGCGCGCGAGAAGTCGATCGACAAGCAGATCGTCATCGCCGCCATGGCCGACGCCATCCAGAAGGCGGCGCGCTCGCGCTATGGCCTTGAGACCAACATCCGCGCCGACATCAACCCGCAGACCGGCGAGATGAAGCTGCAGCGGCTCATGGAGGTGGTCGAAAAGGTCGAGGACTTCGACAAGCACATCGCGCTGGTCGACGCCCGCACCCGCAATCCCGACGCCCAGGTCGGCGACTACATCGCCGAACAGCTGCCGCCGATGGAGTATGGCCGCATCGCTGCCCAGTCGGCCAAGCAGGTCATCGTGCAGAAGGTGCGCGAGGCCGAGCGCGACCGCCAGTATGACGAGTACAAGGACCGCGTCGGCGAGATCGTCAACGGCACCGTCAAGCGCGTCGAATACGGCAACGTCATCGTCGACCTCGGCCGCGGCGAAGGCATCATCCGCCGTGACGAACTGATCCCGCGCGAGAACTACAAATACGGCGACCGCGTCCGCGCCTACGTCTACGACGTCCGCCGAGAGCAGCGCGGCCCGCAGATCTTCCTGTCGCGCACGCATCCGCAGTTCATGGCGAAGCTGTTCACCATGGAAGTGCCGGAGATCTACGACGGCATCATCGAGATCAAGTCGGTCGCCCGCGACCCGGGCTCGCGCGCCAAGATCGCCGTCATCAGCCGGGATTCTTCGATCGACCCGGTTGGCGCCTGCGTCGGCATGCGCGGCAGCCGCGTCCAGGCCGTCGTCGGCGAGTTGCAGGGCGAGAAGATCGACATCATCCCGTGGCGCGACAACGCCGCCGAGTTCATCGTCAATGCGCTGCAGCCGGCCGAGGTGGCCAAGGTCGTGCTCGACGAGGACGCCGAGCGCATCGAGGTCGTGGTGCCGGACGACCAGCTGTCGCTGGCCATCGGCCGTCGCGGCCAGAACGTCCGCCTCGCCTCGCAGCTGACCGGCTGGGACATCGACATCCTGACCGAGCAGGAAGAGAGCGAGCGGCGCCAGAAGGAATTCGTCGAGCGCTCGACGCTGTTCATGGACGCGCTCAACGTCGACGAGATGGTCGGCCAGGTGCTGGCGTCGGAAGGCTTCACCTCGGTCGAGGAAGTCGCCTATGTCGACAAGGACGAGATCGCCTCCATCGACGGCTTCGACGAAGACACCGCCGACGCCATCCAGGACCGCGCCCGCGAGTATCTCGACCGCATCGAGGGCGAGAACGACGAGAAGCGCAAGGCGCTGGGCGTCCAGGACGAACTGCGCGAGATCCCGGGCGTGACGACCGCCATGATGGTGACGCTCGGCAATGACGGCGTGAAGTCGATGGAGGATTTCGCCGGCTACGCCGTCGACGATCTCGTCGGCTGGAAGGAACGCAAGGACGGCGAGACCAAGGTCTATCCGGGCGTCTTCGCCGACCATGGCGTGTCGCGCGCCGATGCCGAGCAGATGGTCATGTTCGCCCGCCTCAAGGCCGGCTGGATCTCCGAGGACGATCTTGCGTCCGAAGAGGCCGCCGAGCCGGCCGAAGCGTAAGGCGATGAGGCGGACCGGAGACACACGTGGAAGCGATGGCAGAACGCACCTGCATCGTCACGCGCCGGGCCGCCGGGCCGGATGAACTCATCCGTTTCGTGGCCGGGCCGGACGGCGTCGTCGTCCCCGACCTGAAGCGCAACCTGCCGGGCCGCGGCTGCTGGGTCACCGCGGACCGGGCTCACGTCGACAAGGCTGTCGCGAAGAAGCTGTTCGGCCGCGCGCTAAAGGCCGAGGCGCGCGCGGGAGCCGATCTCGGCGCGATGGTCGATGCGCTGTTCGCGAAGAATGCGCTCGGCGCGCTCGGGCTGGCGCGCAAGGCCGGCGCGGTCGCGCTCGGCGCTGCCAAGGTCGAGACCGCCACGCGTTCGGGCAAGGCGCTGGTGCTGCTTCACGCCCGCGAAGGATCGCCCGACGGCATCCGGAAATTCGACCAGGCACGCCGCGCGACCCACGCCGAAGGTGGGCCGGACACGCCCGCCTACATTCTTTTCAGCGAGGCTGAATTGGGTTTGGCATTGGGCGGTACAAATGTGATACATGCTGCCGTTCTCGCGTCCGAGGCGGGAAGGGCGGCCCTGAAGCGCATCGTCGCGCTCGACCGCTACCGGGGCGGCACCCCGGCCCCCGAGGCGACGCTTGCGGCCGTCGCCGATGACACGAATGCCGCAGAGGACAATAGATGAGCGATACCAAGACCGGTGACGACAAGACGCTGAGCGTGGCCCCGAAGAAGACGTTGAGCCTGAAGCCTTCAGGCGTCACGCAGGGCACGGTGCGTCAGAACTTCAGCCATGGGCGCGTGAAGTCGGTCGTCGTCGAGACCAAGAAGCGCAAGTTCTCCATGCCGGGCGAGAAGGCCGAGCCGAGCCCGGCTGCGGCCCTGTTCAAGCCCAAGGCGCCGACGCCCGCTCCGCAGCCCTCCGCGCCGCAGCCGGTGCAGGCGGAGGCTCCGCGCACGCCCGAGCGCTCCAACACCGGCGTCGTGCTGACCCAGCTGTCGCGCGACCAGATGGAAGCTCGTGCGCGTGCGCTCGAAGGCTCCAAGGCCCGCGAGGACCAGGACCGCCTGCGCGCTGTCGAGGACATGCGCCGCAAGCAGGAAGAGGAAGAGCGCCGCAAGCGCGAGCGCGACGAGTCCGCACGCCGCCAGGCCGAGGAAGAAGCCCGCCTGAAGACCGAGGCGGAGTCCCGTCGTCGCGCCGAGGACGAGGCGCGCCGTCGCGCGCCGCAGACCGGCGACGCAATGGTCGCCGACGAAGAAGAGGCACCGCGTCCGCGTCGCACCGGGGCGGGAGCACCGAGCGCCGCTGCGCCGGTCCGGCGTCCCGCGACGCCGGAGATCGCCCGTCCGACGCGCACGCGCGGCGACGACGATCGCCGGCGCGGCAAGCTGACCATCGGCGCTGCTTCCACCGCCGAGGACAGCGACGGTCGTGCGCGCTCCATCGCCGCGATGAAGCGGCGGCAGGAGAAGTTCAAGCGCGCGATGCACAACGAGCCGCGCGAAAAGGTGATGCGCGAAGTGATCCTGCCTGAAACCATCACGATCCAGGAACTCGCCCAGCGCATGTCCGAGCGCGCGGTCGACGTCGTGAAGTTCTTCATGAAGCAGGGCCAGATCATGAAGCCCGGCGACGTTATCGACGCCGACACGGCGGAGCTGGTCGCCAGCGAGTTCGGCCACACTGTCAAGCGTGTCGCCGAGTCCGACATCGAGGAAGGCCTGTTCAACATCCCGGACCGGCCGGAAGACCTCATCACGCGTCCGCCGGTCGTCACCATCATGGGTCACGTCGACCACGGCAAGACGTCGCTGCTCGACGCCATCCGCAACGCCAACGTCGTGTCTGGCGAGGCCGGCGGCATCACGCAGCACATCGGCGCCTACCAGGTCGAGAAGAACGGTCACAAGATCACCTTCATCGACACGCCCGGCCACGCCGCATTCACGGCGATGCGCGCCCGCGGCGCGCAGGCGACGGACATCGCGATTCTCGTGGTGGCGGCCGACGACAGCGTCATGCCGCAGACGGTCGAATCGATCAGCCATGCGAAGGCGGCCGGCGTCCCGATCATCGTGGCGATCAACAAGGTCGACAAGCCGAGCGCCGATCCGCAGAAGGTTCGCACGCAGCTCCTCCAGCACGAGGTGTTCGTCGAATCGATGGGCGGCGAGGTCCTTGACGTCGAAGTGTCCGCCAAGACCGGCGCGGGTCTGGACAGGCTGCTCGAGGCGATCCTCCTTCAGGCCGAGATACTCGACCTCAAGGCCAATCCCGACCGCACGTCGGAAGGCGTGGTCATCGAGGCCAAGCTCGACAAGGGCCGCGGTCCCGTCGCGACGGTCCTCGTCCAGACCGGCACGCTGATGCCGGGCGACATCCTCGTCGCCGGCAACGAGTGGGGCCGCGTCCGCGCGGTGATCGACGATCACGGCCAGCAGATCGCCGAGGCCGGCCCGGCCATGCCGGTCGAGGTGCTCGGCCTGCAGGGCACGCCGCAGGCGGGCGACCGCTTCGCGGTGGTCCACAACGAGGCGCGTGCCCGCGAGATCACGGAGTACCGGCAGCGGCTGGCCCGCGACAAGGCGGTTGCCCGCCATGTCGGCCAGCGCGGCTCGCTGGAACAGATGATGTCGCAGCTGCAGTCGAGCGGGCTGAAGGAATTCCCGCTGATCGTGAAGGGTGACGTGCAGGGCTCGATCGAGGCGATCATCGCCGCGCTGGACAAGCTCGGCACCGACGAGGTCCGTGCCCGCATCGTGCATGCCGGCGCAGGTGCGATCACCGAGAGCGACATCACGCTGGCGGAAACGTCGGGCGCGGCGGTCATCGGCTTCAACGTCCGCGCCAATCCGCAGGCCCGTCAGGCCGCGGAGGCGATCGGTCTCGACATCCGCTACTACAATATCATCTACAACCTCGTGGATGACGTGAAGGCCGCGATGTCGGGCATGCTGTCGCCCGAGCGTCGCGAGACCTTCATCGGCAACGCCGAGATCCTGGAGATCTTCAACATCACCAAGGTCGGCAAGATCGCGGGCTGCCGCATCACCGAAGGCAAGGTCGAACGTGGCGCGGGCGTCCGCCTGATCCGCGACAACGTGGTCATCCACGAAGGCACGCTCAAGACGTTGAAGCGGTTCAAGGATGAAGTGTCCGAAGTGCCGGTCGGCCAGGAATGCGGAATGGCCTTCCAGAACTACGAAGACATGCGCGAGGGCGATGTCATCGAGTGCTTCCGCGTCGAGATGGTGACGCGCACTCTCTGATCGCCGTCCGGCAATCGACCGGGTGGCGGCCAGCCAGGCCGCCACCCGGTTTCGTTATGGCCCGAGGCGGTCCGAACCCGCCCGAAGTCAGGAAAGACAAGATTGAAAAACAACTCCGGTCCTTCGCAGCGCATGCTCCGCGTCGGCGAGCAGGTGCGGCATGCACTGTCCGATGTTCTGGCGCGCGGCGAGGTGCGCGACGATGTCATCGAGGGCACTGTCATCTCGATCACCGAAGTGCGCATGTCGCCCGACCTGAAGATCGCCACCGCCTTCGTCTCGACGCTCGGTCAGGACAATGGCGACGCGGTCATCAAGGCGCTCGCGCAGAACGCGAAGTTCATCCGCGGCCGCGTCTCCGGCGCCTTGCGCCAGATGCGGTCGATGCCGGAGTTCCGCTTCCGGCTCGACACCAGCTACGACAACATGGCGAAGATCGACGCGCTTCTGCGCTCGCCTGACGTGGCGCGTGACCTGGACGCGAAAGAACAGGAAGACGAGGAATAATGTCCCGGCCGCGCAAGAAGAAGGGCCGCCCGATCTCGGGCTGGCTGGTCCTGGACAAGCCTGTCGGACTGGGCTCGACCGAAGCTGTCTCGAAGGTGAAATGGCTGTTCAAGGCGGAAAAGGCGGGCCACGCCGGCACCCTCGATCCGCTGGCCTCGGGCATGCTGCCGATCGCGCTGGGCGAGGCGACGAAAACCGTGCCCTACGTCATGGACGGCGCCAAGGTCTACCGCTTCACGGTTGCCTGGGGCGAGGAGCGCTCGACCGACGACCGCGAAGGCCCCGTCACGCGCAGTTCCGACGCGCGGCCCACGACTGAGGCGATCCGGGCGCTGCTTCCCAATTACACCGGCATCGTCATGCAGACGCCGCCGCAGTTCTCGGCGATCCGCATCGGCGGCGAGCGCGCCTATGACGTCGCGCGCGACGGCGGCACGGTCGACATCCCGCCGCGCGAGGTGGAGATCGGCAGGCTGGACATGGTCGAGGTGACGCCTGAGGGCCATGCCGTGTTCGAGATCGAATGCGGCAAGGGCACGTATGTGCGCTCCATCGCCCGCGACCTCGGGCGCGACCTCGGCTGCTTCGGCCATGTGGCCGACCTTCGCCGCGTGCTCGTGGAGCCCTTCGGCGAGGACGATTTCGTCACCATCGCCGAGATCGAGGCGGCGCTCGCCGAACGCGAGGACAATGATTTCGCCGGCGCCGACGCGCTGCTGCTGGACACCGGCGCTGCGCTCGATGCCTTGCCGCAGGTGCCGGTCGGCGACGACGCAGCGCAGCGCATACGCCTCGGCAACGCGGTCATCGTTCGCGGCCGTGACGCGCCTGCCAACGCCGACGAGGCCTGCGCCACCGCGCGCGGGCGTCTGGTGGCCATCGGCGCCATCGAGGCCGGCATGTTCAAGCCGAAGCGGGTCTTCGCAAGCTGACGCTCCCGCTCTAGACCGTTTCATGGTCAGATGGAAACAGCTCTGTTTCTCCGCTGGCGAGGCGATCCGCCAGGAGGACGGCGAAGGTCGATGTGGTGCATCGGCCAAGTCCGTCCGACGCCGCGGGCGTCCGTCCAGCGGGAAACCCTCCGGGCCGGGTGAATTCGGGCCAAATCCTTCGGTCTCCGGCTCGGCCGATGCACCACATCGACCTTCGCCGAAGCCCTCGGCCTTGTCCCGAATTGCCTCCGGCAGAGCGATTCCATCTAGTCATGAAGCGGTCTAGTCTCGGCTCCAGCTGAATCGTCCGGTCGGAGAAGCGGGCATGGCGAAGGCCCCAGCCGCGCGCAAGCGCGTTAGCGTCAAGACCAAGCGCTCGCCGATCGGCGCCTCGCCCGGCACGCTGATCGCTGACCCGAATGCGCGGCAGTCGGCGCTGACCCTGACACTGATTTCGCCGGACGTCACCGAGACGATCGAGAATGCGAGCCTCGACGACGTCAACGCCAACTGCACGGGCTGGCCGGTCATCTGGCTGGACTGCGTGGGCCTCGCCGACATCGACCTGATCGCCGACATCGGCCGCATCTTCAACCTCCATCCGCTGGCGATGGAGGACACGATCAACACCGGCCAGCGGCCGAAGATCGATTTCTTCGACGACCATGCCTACGTCGTCCTCTCGATGATCGACGAGGCGGCGACCCACCGCTACGAGCAGATATCTGTCTTCTTCGGCGAGGGCTTCGTCGTCACCTTCCAGGAGCGCGAGGGCGATCCTTTCGGGCCGGTGCGCAAGCGTATCGCGGCGGAGGTGCCGAGCCGGCTCAGGACGCGCCGTGCCGACTACCTCGCTTATGCGCTGGTGGACTCCATCGTCGACAGCTACTTCCCGCCCGTCGAACTGATCGGCGACGTGATTGACAGGGTCGAGGACGAGCTGCTGGCCGAGCCGAAGAAGCAGCAGGCAAAGCAGCTTCACGAACTGCGACGCTCCACCAACGTGCTGAAGCGGGCGCTCTGGCCGCTGCGCGATGCGCTGGCCGGCCTGATGCGCGCGGAGGTCGACTACATCGCGGCCGAGACGCGGACATACCTCAACGATACGCTCGACCACTCCATCCGGCTGATCGAGATCGTCGAGACGCAGCGCGACATGCTGACCGGCCTGATCGACATGCACCTGTCGCTGAGCCAGGCGAAGACCAATGATGTCATCTCCTTCCTGACCATCGTCTCGGTCGTGTTCATTCCGCTGACCTTCCTCGCCGGCATCTGGGGCATGAACTTCAACCCCGAGGCCTCGCCCTGGAACATGCCGGAACTCAACGCCTGGTTCGGCTACCCGGCGGCGCTGGGCGGTATGGCCGTTGTCGCCCTTTTCATGGTGCTGTTTTTCAAGTGGAAGAAGTGGCTGTGACGCAGCCACCGTTTTGACCGATTGCGCTGACTTGTTGCCGTGGTCGAAGGGGAGGCTTCAATGAAGACGATCAAGGTAGCGGCCGTGGCCCTGGCCATAGCCGCGGTCTCCGCCCAGGCGCTGGCCTGCGGTGGCGCGCCGGTCTGCACCGTGGTCGACCCGACCGGCACGCCGCTCAACGTCCGCGAAGGGCCGAACGGCAAGGTGCTGTCGACGCTGAAGCGCGGCTCGGTCGTCGAGTTCATCGAGCACCGCGACCACGGCGGCTCGCGCTGGGCACTGGTGGCGCGCTACGCCGAGGCATGGGGCTGGGTGTTCGGGGCGTATCTGAACTGCGAAGGCGAGGACGAATACGGCGAGATATGCACCGTCGCCGACCCGACAGGCACGCCGCTGAACGTCCGCGAGGAGCCGAACGGCAGGATCCTCGGCACCTGGCAGAACGGCGTGCGCGTCCGCCCCTATGAGGAGCAGCGCGTCAACGGCAAGCTCTGGTACGCGGTCGAGCGGCTCGCCGAGGACAACGCAGCCGGCTGGGTTTTCGACGCGTATCTGAAATGCGAGGAAGACAGCCATTGACGCGGCGCCGCCGGGTTCTTTCCCGGCTTTCCAATAGGGCTGGCTTTTATTCCGCACTTCCACTATATGCGCCGCAGCAAAGCGTCCGACGCCTTGCTGAACTGGCCCCCGCTGGACGACATCCCGGCCGTGGGCGACACACTTCCAAGAAGAACAGAAAGGATAGCCCGATGTCGATTACCGCAGAGCGCAAGCAGGCGCTTCTCTCCGAGCACGCGACCAAGAAGGGCGACACCGGTTCTCCGGAAGTCCAGGTTGCGATCCTCTCGGAGCGCATCAAGAACCTGACCGAGCACTTCAAGGACCACGTGAAGGACAACCATTCCCGTCGCGGCCTCCTGAAGCTCGTTTCCCAGCGCCGCCGCCTTCTCGACTACCTGAAGTCGAAGGACGAGGCGCGCTATTCGACGCTGATCGAGAAGCTCGGCCTGCGTCGCTAGGTGAATTTGACCGGCGGACCCTCCAACGAGGGCCCGCCGGTTGCACATCCGGGCCTTGCGTATTCGCGTTGCCCGACCGGTCGATGGCGCTCAGGGGACCGCCGGAAGCCGCCCATGGACAGTCATGGGGCAGGATTGCAGGACGCCCGGCGCGTCGAACCGACGCCGATCAACCGGACTTCCCGTTGTCTTGCCCGTGGCTCGTCCCAACGAAGCCGAGGACCGGATTGCCGCGCTGCGTTTCGCAGCGCTCCGGTCCGCATATGAAGGACAGGACATGTTCAATCACCACAAGGTCGAGATCGAGTGGGGCGGCCGCCCGCTCATCCTTGAGACGGGCAAGATCGCCCGCCAGGCCGATGGCGCCGTGCTCGCCACCTATGGCGAGACCGTCGTGCTCGCCACTGTCGTTTCCATGAAGGAGCCGAAGCCCGGCCTCGACTTCTTCCCGCTGACCGTCAACTACCAGGAAAAGACCTTCGCGGCCGGCAAGATCCCCGGCGGCTACTTCAAGCGCGAAGGCCGTCCTTCGGAGAAGGAAACGCTGGTCTCCCGTCTGATCGACCGCCCCATCCGCCCGCTCTTTGCGGAAGGCTACAAGAACGACACGCAGATTGTCGTGACCGTGCTGCAGCATGACCTCGAGAACGATCCGGATATCCTGGCGATCGTCGCCACGTCGGCAGCGCTGACGCTCTCAGGCGTGCCGTTCATGGGCCCCGTCGGCGGCGCCCGCGTCGGCTACATCAAGGGCGAATACGTCCTGAACCCGCACATCGACGAGATGCCCGAGTCGACGCTCGACCTCGTGGTCGCCGGCACCGGTGAAGCGGTGTTGATGGTCGAGTCCGAGGCCAAGGAGCTGAACGAGGAAGTGATGCTCGGCGCCGTCATGTTCGGCCACAAGGGCTTCCAGCCGGTGATCGATGCGATCATCCAGCTGGCCGAAGTCGCCGCCAAGGACCCGCGCGATTTCAAGTCGCCCGACCATTCGGCGCTCGAAGGCGAAATGCTCAAGCTGGTCGAGGCCGAGCTGCGCGCCGCCTACAAGAACACCCAGAAGGCCGAGCGCTACGCCGCGGTCGACAAGGTCAAGGCCAGGGTCAAGGCGCATTTCGCGCCGGCCGAAGGCGAGGTCGCGAAGTATGCGCCCGAGCAGGTCGCGACCGTGTTCAAGGAGCTCCAGGCCAAGATCGTGCGCTGGAACATCCTCGACACGCAGTCCCGCATCGACGGTCGCGATCTTTCGACGGTCCGCAAGATCGTCTCGGAAGTCGGCATCCTGCCGCGCACCCACGGCTCGGCGCTGTTCACCCGCGGCGAGACGCAGGCCGTGGTGGTCGCGACGCTCGGCACCGGCGAGGACGAGCAGTACGTCGACTCGCTGACCGGCATGTACAAGGAGAAGTTCCTCCTTCACTACAACTTCCCGCCCTACTCGGTGGGTGAGACGGGCCGCATGGGTTCGCCGGG
>VFQP010000353.1_pt1 | contig 99806 bp, 88 predicted proteins | sample 3512351 | NCBI WGS metagenome assembly VFQP01 (sample SAMN10412372, study PRJNA504923) | tailings metagenome | isolation source: Relicate 1 Philex TSF1 revegetated site | place: Philippines: Tuba, Benguet | collected 2017-08-29
CTGAAGGTGATCAAGACGGCCCTCGATCGCCTCCGGACCCCGTGATCGTGGTCAGGTGCCCAAAACCTGAGGCACGGCGCGCAGCCAAAGCGCATTTCCCGGCGATCGCATCCAACGCACCGTGACGTGCGCCGCCCAAAAAATGTAGCGGGAGCATCTTGCTCCCCACCGGGCGCCGCGTAGCGACACCTGTCTCAGGCGTCCAGCTTAGCCACCAACACGCAAATCGCCGCGCGAGTGGAAGTGAAGAGTCTGACGTTGAAGAAAGCGCGATCCACACCCGTGCTTCGGGATCGGCGCATCCGACCGCCGGCAAATCGGTCGGGCACCCTGCCTGTGACCGGCACGCTACTTCCGCACGCGAACGGCGTAGGCGGCGGCGGGGTTCCGCGTTGTCATCTGCGTCCACTCGTCGTCGGTGAATCCCGCAGCCAGCAGGCGTGCCTTGCCTTCGCGCAGCAGCCAGTCAATGGGGCGGGGCCGCGCGCCGTTGGCGGGATGCAGATTGCCGTCATGGGAGAGAAGGACGCGGTGCAGCTGGCCGGCCTCCTTGAGCTGGCGCAGGGTCTCGAGGTCACGACTCGCGGTCGCCGGATTCCATCCGTCGAGCGAGATCCAAGCACCCCGTCGGGCTGCATCGACCAGGGGTGTGGCCGGCAGCACCTGGTGGGCGTGAATCCACACCCAGGCCTCCAGCGAAACGCCCTCGGTCGTGAGCAGGGCCATCTGTTCCGCGGCTGACTCGGGGTTGGCTCCGGTGTGAACCGCGATTGTCAGGCCCGTCGCGAGGTGGGTGCGCGCGGCGGCGGCGATCAGCAGGCGGTCAACGTCCCGTAACGGGCCCGCGTTGACGCCGAGCTTCAGATAACCCGGACGAATTCCCGTGGCACCAATGCCGTCGTTCCACTCTGCAATCCAGCGCGCAGCAATGTCCGCCGCACCCAGCGTGTTGAGGTCGGAGGGAAGGTAGCGTCCGTTGGCGGCGCCGTAATAACCGGTGTTGGTGACGAGATGCACGCCGGTCTTTTCAGAAATCGTGCGGAGCAAATCCGGATCGCGGCCAAAATACGCGGCGGTGGCGTCAATGACCGTGCCGACACCGAGCGCTCGCAACGCTTGCAGCGGAGGCGTCACGGCCGCCAGCACGGCGGCGCCGTCGTAGCTGGCTCGAGCGGAAGGCTCCGCACCGAAGGTCGACATCACATGTTCGTGGGCAAGCATGGTCCCGACCTCCGCCACGGCCACGGGACCTCGCACGGTCATGACGCTGAGTCCTTCGACGGGCTGGGCGTGCAGGCTGGCAACGCTCGCGACGATCACGCTCAACCACGAGGCCCGGGCGAAGGCGGATACTTTCATCAGGCACCAGCGTGCATCCGCATCCGACCGCGGCAAGCGGTCAGCGCGGCTTTGGCGGCGTTCGCTGCGGAAGGCGTGCAGTGCACCGGGGCCTCGTGTGATTTCGGCCAAGGTCCAGGGATGCTCCCGGTCCTATGCGCCTTAAGGCGTGTCGTGTCGCCCGGGCGCGACAGCGAGACCGCAAACGGTTCAGCATTCCGTCTCCCGTCTCCTGCCTCCTGTTTCCTGCCTTCTGCCTCCTTCCCTCCCCGCTCCACCCCGGGACCTGGACGAGCGCGCAGCGCCACACGGCAGCACGGCACCGCATAACCGCCCGTAACTTCGTACCGCGATCGCCGTCATTTTGGAGGTGTTGCCCCGGATGCATCCATGGACCCCTGCCATGGGTTTGCAGTGTTTCCGCAGATTCCTGTCGAAGTCGGACGGCCGACTTTGACCGCGAGTCAAGGCGGACGCTTTCGGGCCCGCTGCCTCGATCCACCACCCCCCGAATACCTACCCCGCCCCTGTTGCCCCATGAAAACCTATTCCCGTCGCGATGTCCTTAAGCTCGGTCTGGCCTCGGCGCCTGCGGTCGGCCTTCTGGCCGCCGCTCCCGGGCTGCGTGCCGCCGATGGCGCGGCGCCTGCGCCGAAGGCCGCCGTCAAACCTAACTCCAAGGTAAACGGCGTTCACCTCGGCCTGAACGTGCCTTACAGTTTCCGCAACAACGCCATGAGCGGGGACGACATCCTGGCGGGCTGCGTCCAACTCGGGGTGAGCGGGGTCGAATTGCGCTCTCAACCGGTCGAAGTCGCGATGGGCCTGCCGCGCGAACTCATGCCCGCGGGCCGCGGGCGCGCCGCCCAAAACGACGCCTCCGGGCTCTCCGCCGTGCAGCGGGCGGCGGAAATGAACCGCTGGCGCCTCAACGCACCGCTCGACCTCGCCCGCGCGTTCCGCCGCAAGTACGAGGAGGCGGGGGTCCTGATCGAGATCCTGAAGTTCGACGGCATCTATGCGCTTCCCGACGACGTCATCGACTACTGCTTCGAGCTGGCCCGGGCCGTCGGCGCACGTGCGATCTCCTGCGAAATGTCCGTCAAGGACGCGCAACGACTCGGCCAGTTTGCCGACCGCCACCGGCTGCCCGTGGGGTATCACAATCACGCGAGCCTGAAGAATGCCGACTGGGAGACTGCGTTCGGCCAGGCGAAGTTCAACGGCGCGAACGTCGACATCGGGCACTACATTGCGGGCAACGACACGTCGGTGACGGACTTCCTCAAAAAGTACGCCGATCGCGTGACCCACGTCCACATCAAGGACCGCCGGCGCAACGAGGGCCCGAACATGCCGTTTGGCGAGGGCGACACGCCGATTGCCGAGGTGCTGCGGCTCATTCGTGACCATCGCTGGCAGATCCAGGCGACGATCGAGTACGAGTATCCCCTGCCGCCGGGCTCGACGGTGATGGCAGAACTCGCGCGCACGCTGCAGTTCTGCCGCGACGCCCTTTCCAGCTGAAGCCCCCCTCTCGTCCATGAACGGTATCCTCTCCTGCTCGCGCTCCCGGATCTCGCGTAACCGGATCATCGGTGCGGTCGCCTTGGCGGCCTCGCTCTCGGCCGCCCTGCCGCCGGTCTTTGGTCAGGCCGGAGACCGGCCCAACGAGGTGCAGACCCCCGTGCCGTCGCATATCGTCATACCGCCCGCGCCGGCCCTGACGCCCGAGGAGGCGTTGACCACCTTTACCGTGGCACCGGGATTCCGCATCGAGCTCGTGGCCGCCGAGCCGCTCGTGCGCGATCCGGTGGTCATCCAGTTCGCGCCCGACGGGAAACTGTGGGTCGTGGAGATGGTCGGCTACATGCCGAATGTCGACGGGATTGGCGAGGATGCCCCCGTCGGCACGATCACCACATTGGAGGATACGGACGCCGACGGTCGCATGGACAAACGCGTCGTTTTCGCCGACCAGCTGGTCATGCCGCGCGCGATCTCCTTCGTGGATGGCGGCGTGCTCGTGGCCGCACCGCTCAAGCTCTGGTACATGCGCGACACCACGGGTGACGGCGTGGCCGACGAAAAGACGGAGATCTCCGACAACTACGGCAATACGAGCGGGCCCGAACACAACGCCAACGGCCTCCTGTGGGCGATGGATAATTGGATCTACAGCGCGAACCACACGGTCCGCCTTCGTTACGAGGGCAACGGCAAGTTCGCCAGCGACGAAACCATCACGCGCGGCCAGTGGGGCATCTCGCAGGACGACATCGGCCGCCTCTTCTACAACTCGAACAGCGATCCCCTGCGCATGGACTTCATCCCGGGGGCCTACCTGAAGCGCAATCCCCGGCATGTCACCGCCGGCACTGCCGCATTCCTCGTGCCGGCCACGCTGCCCATCTGGCCCGGTCGCGTCACGCCCGGCATCAACCGTGGCTACACCATGCTGCAACCGGACGGGCGATACAAGGAAGTGACTTCCGCCGGCAGCCCGGTGATCTACCGCGGCGATCTCTTCCCGGCCGAGTTTCACGGCAACGCGTTCATCACCGAACCCTCCGGTCATCTGGTGAAACGCATCCTGGTCGAGGAACGCGACGGCGGCATCTCCGGTCGCAACGCCTACGAGAGAACCGAGTTTCTCGTGTCCACCGACGAGCGTTTCCGCCCGGTGAACCTCGCCAACGGGCCGGACGGCGCCCTCTACGTCGCCGACATGTACCGCGGCATCATCCAGCACCGCGTTTACGTGACCACCTTCCTGCGCAACCAGATCATCGAGCGCGGGCTGGAGAAGCCGATCAACCTGGGGCGCATCTACCGTATCGTCCCCTCGGATACGAAGACACCCGCCCCCCGCCTGCTGTCCGGCGCCACGCCCGAGCAGCTCGTCGCGGCCCTGGGCGAAGCCAACGGATGGACGCGCGACACCGCCCAGCGCCTGCTCGTCGAGCGGCGCGACCTGGCGATCGCGCCGGCCCTCCGGACGTTTGCCGCAACCGCGGCCAATCCCCTCGGCCGCCTGCATGCCCTTTGGACTCTGGAAGGTCTCGGTGCACTCGATCGCGACGTGATCATCAAAGCCCTGTCCGATGCCGACCCCCGGGTGCTCGCGGCGGCGGTCCGGCTGGCGGAGCCCTTGCTCAAGGCCGGCGACGAAGCGGTGACCACGCGTGTGCTGGCGCTGGCCGGCTCGCTCCAGCCCTCGATCCGCCTGCAAGTCGCCCTTTCACTCGGCGAATCCTCTTCGCCCGAGGCGGTCGCCGCCCTGTGGGCCTACGCCCGCAACACCGGCAATCAGCCCTATCTGCTGGATGCGGTCGTCAACAGCTTCTCGGGTCGCGAGGACCAGCTCATGAAGGCCGCGCTGGCCGAGGCGGCGAATCCCGGGCCCACGTCCGCCGCCGCGGTCGCGCTCGCCACCACGGCGGTGCTGCGCGCCGACTACGCCACGCGCGGCGCCCCGATGCTCGAAGTCGCCCTCGCTTCGACGAGCCCCTCGTGGCTCAAGGCGGCCACCTTGGATGGCGTCGAGGCCCTGAATCCGCAGTCCGGCGGTCGCGGCCCGCGAGGCCCCGGCGCAGGTCGCGGGGGACCCGGGCGACGCGGCGGAACGCCGCAAGGGGCGATGTTGCCCGCCGAGCCGACGCCTATTCTGGCTCTCGCGGCGTTGTCGAATGACCCCTTGGCGGCGCGCGCCTCGACGATTCTCGAACGCCTGCGCTGGCCGGGCAAACCCGGCATGGCGGCAGAAACCAATATCACGTTGAACGCGGAACAGCAGCGCCTCTTCGATCTGGGACGCGAGCAGTACAACACGCTTTGCGCCGCCTGCCACCTGCCCACGGGACAAGGTCAGACGGGCGTCGCCGCCCCGCTGGTGGGATCTCGCTGGGTGCTGGGCGATGATCGGGTGCTGGCCCGCCTCGTCTTGGAGGGCAAGGCGCGCGACAACCTGATCATGCCGCCCATGCGGACGATCTTCGACGACCAGACGCTCGCCGGGGTGCTGACCTACATCCGCCGGTCCTGGGGCAACAACGAAGCGCCCGTCTCGCCTGATGTGGTCCGTGCCGCCCGAGCGGCGTCCGCTGACAGCACGCAACCCTTGACGGAAGCTGCGTTGGAACGGCTGCTCGAGCAGTTGCCTCCACGCGCCGCCCGGCCCTAAACGCGCCTCCCGTCAAAGGCCTGTGGCCGCTGGTTTCTTTCCGGCGGCCAGGCGAGATGCTCCCGCTACCTTGCGGCAAAGGGCGGGACGTGTCGCTCCGACGCGAGTCGCACCCAAGCGCTCGCGCAACAAGGCGCCCGCCAACGTTTCGGCGTCCGTCTTCTGTCTCCCGCCTCCTGTCTCCTATCTCCTATCTCCGGTCTCCCGCCCTTCGGCGTTCCTCCGGGCTTAGCCCTTCAGCAACTGGAGCACGCTTTGCGGAGTCTGGTTGGCCTGCGAGAGCATGGCGGTGCCGGACTCCATGAGAATGTTGTACTTCGCGAGCCGCGTGGACTCCTCGGCCACGTCGACGTCGCTGATGCGCGACACCGCGGCTTCGAGGTTTTCCTTTTCGATCTGCAGCGTGGAGAAAATGAGCTCGAGGCGGGACTGGGCGCCACCGAGGTTGGCGCGTTCTTCGGAGAGGTCTTCGGTCGCGGCGTTGAGCGCGGAGATCAGGCCAGGGGCACCGATCTCGAGCAGGTAGGCACCGGCTCCGTCCTGGCGCAGGAGGTCGCCCATGGCGCCGTCGCGCAGGTTGGCGCGGGGCAGAATGAGGGTCTGGTCGCTGCCTTGGCCGACGATCAGCTCCAGGCCGGTGGTCGCTCCGGAATCGTCACCAAAGAGCACGACGCCGTTGAACTTTCCGAGCGGGTCGGACACGCCCGTGCCGCCGATCTGGGCCGCCGTGCCGCCGATCGTCTCGCGCAGTTGGTCACGCAGGGCGTTGAACTCCTGACGGTACAGAGCGACGTCGCCGGGATTCTTGGTCGCATCCTGGGCGAGGATGGCGAGCTCGCTCAACCGAGCCAGGCTCTTGCCCATGCTGTTGAGGAAACCGTCGGAGGTCTGCACGTAGGAAATGCCGTTCTGCACGTTGGTGCTGGCGGCGGCGACGCGGCGGTTCTGGGCGTTGAGTTTCTCCGAGGCAGCCAGGCCGGCGGCATCGTCGGCCGGGCGGACGATCTTGGAACCCGAGGAAAGGCGGCTGAGCGAACGTCCCAGCGTTTCGTTCATGCGGCCGAGCTGCTGGGCGGAAGCGAGGGAATTGATCTGGGAGGAGATGGTGCTCATGGGATGGGTCGGAGGCAGGTGTGGGGTCGAAGATCGCTCGTGGTCCTGACGGGGCCAGGCGTTCGTTCTTCGTTCTCTGGATCGGAAGCGTTCTTGAAACGGGAGGAGCTTACGCCTTGCCCGAAGGCGCGGGAGCAGGGGCCGGGGCGGGAGACGCGGGCGTACGGGCCAGCTTGGGCAGCGGGCTGCCGGCGGCGGGAGCGCGCACCGCGGCCGCCTTGTTGCTGGCGGCGATGTCGGTGAGCACTTCTTTGCGGAAGATCGCGATGTCGCGCGGGGCAGCGATACCGATCTTCACCACGTCGCCTTCGATGCGCGTGATGCGGATCTCGATCGAGTCACCGATGACGATCGCTTCGTTAACCTTGCGGGAGAGGACAAGCATGGGGGCGGTCCTTTCAGGCGGTGCGCGCGGTGGCCGGGGCCGGCGCGTGCGCATCCTCGACCAGCGCATGATGCGCGCTGTACTTGGAATAATTCGAGATGACCAGCTGACGGCCGACGCGCGTGCGCCGGTTGACGACGATCGGGCCGATCAGGTTAACCGTGGCCTCAACGGGATTTTGGTGCTGCACCGTCACGATGTTGAGAATCATGGCTTCGGCCGGCGTACGCAAGTCGAGCTGCAGGGCATCCTCATCGAAGATTTCGGGCTCGTAACCGGGCACGAGGCCGCCGGGTTCCAGCACGACGAAGTGCACGCTGTCGGCGCCGCTGTGCATCTTCATCCACAGGAACGGCAGGTGGTCGGGCATGTAGAGCAGCTCGGCGCGCTTGTACTCGCCGAACCCGATGATGCCGTGCGGGAGAATGAGCTCGTTGGCCGGCGGCGAATCGAGGTCCGTGGGGAAAAGATCGGGCAGGAACTTCATAGGGAGAGGTGGTTGAAAGGTGGGAAAGGACGCGGGGGATCAGCGGATATAGTCGAGCAGGGAGAGGCGCATGATGTTGGCCGAGGATTGCAGGGCCGCCTGGTACGAGGTGAGGGCTTGGTTGAGGCGCACGACCGCCTCGGGCAGGTCGATGTCTGCCTCGGCGGAGATCAGTTTCTGAATGTCATCCGAGCGCGAGGTCAGCAAGGTGCGGCTCGCCTCGATGCGCGTCTGGATGCCGCCCTGCTCCGCCACCCCGTTGACCAGCACGTCCTCGCTCGTGAGCAAGGAGCCCTGGGCGGCGATCACGGCGGAATTGTCGTTGGCGGTGAGCGCGTCGCGGAGGGCAACGAGGCTGCCGATGAAGTCGCGCAGGCCGGTGTTGGTCGCGTTGTCCGTACCCGGCGTGACGCTGGTCGTCTCGGAGAGGGAAATCGCGGTGCGGTCGGCGTTGCCGGCGTAGGCCACGGAGGTCACCTTACCGTCCGTGCCGCGGGTGGCGACGAAGGGCGCCGCGTCCACGGCGGTGCCGGCGAACAGATAGTCGTTGCGGAAGCGGGTGTTCCCGAGCTGCACGGCCTGCTCGATCAGTTGGTCGACCTCGGCCGCGTAGGCCCGGGCGGACTCGGCACTCGTCACGCCGGCGCCAAGCGAGCCGATCTCGCTCGCGCGGTCGGACACCTTCTTCAGTTCGCGCAAGGCCGAGTAGCTGGCCTGGGAGAGCTCCATCGCGCGGTCGATGTTGCGCTCGTACTGGCCGAGCATACGCGACTCGCTCTCGAGGTTGAGCACGCGACCGACCGCGGTGGGATCGTCGCCCGGATTGAAGATCCGCTGCCCCGTGGCCACCTGGACCTGGAGCTTCGACTGCTGCGAGCCGAGCTGCTGGATCTGCTGGATGACGGTGTTGGAGATGCTGAGCGTGGAGACGCGCATGGACGTGCGAGGGGTTGGGTTCGGTCAGGCCTTAGCCGCGTCCGAGCTGGTTGACGACGTTCTCGAGCAGGCTGTCGACGACGTTGAAATAGCGGGATGACGCCTGGAAGGCGCGCTGGAAGCGGGTGAGGTCGGCAAGTTCCTCGTCCATCGAAACGCCGCTCACGCTGTCGCGCTGGGCGCGGACGATGGAGGTGATGTTGGCCTGTTCCTCGGCGTGGGCATCCGCGGTCGAGAGGGCCTGGCCCAGGCCACTGACGGTCTGGCTGTAGAATCCGCTGAACGTGCCGTCGATGGCATCGCCGCCCCCGGTGGAGAACGCGCGCGAGGCCAGGGCGGCCACGGCGAGGGCGATGGCGTTGTCGCCCGCCGCGCCGCCGTCGCTGGCCTTGAGTCCGGATGCGTTCAGACCCGCCTGCAGCGCAATCGTACCGGCCGTGGTGCCAGCGGTGGCGAAGAAATTGCCTGTCGTGCCGAGCGGGTTGTAGGCCGTGTTGACCGACGTGACCAACTGCTCAGCGAGGGCGTCGAGGTTGTCCCGCAGCGTCTGGATCGCGCCGTCGCGCGCCGACAGCGCGCCCTGGATTGAGCCCGACGCGAGGGCGAGCACGGTGGCCGGCGTGCCGGCGCTCAGGTTGGTGCCGTCGAAGGTGACCGGACCGGTCACGGTCGCGAGATTGACGAGCACGACGGGGTTGCCGCCACCATCGAGGGCGGAAACTTGGAGCTGACCGCCGCCGGCGTCGGACACGGTGACGTTCAACTTGGCGGCGAGCTCTTCGAGGCGGGCTTGGCGCTGGTCGCGCAGGTCGACGGCGGTGCCGGGATTGTTGATCTCGAAGCGTCCGATCTGGCCGTTGAGTTCGGCAATGTTGCCCAGCAGACGGTTGATGTCCTCGACGTCGGTCGCGACCTCGGCGTCGAGGTCGGCCTGCACCTGGGTGATGCGCGTGTCGGCCAGTTGTAGGCGGTCGGTGAGGATCGAGGCCTTTTGCAGCAGCACCTGGCGCTCACCCTGGTCAGTCGGACGGGCGGCGAAGCTCTGGAAGGCGTTGAAGAAATCGTCGATGGCGGCGCCGATGCCAGTGGAGGAGGTCGTGCCGGCGCCCGTGGCGGCGGCGCGGTCGATCATCTCGCCGAGCGCGGCCTGAGCGCGCTGGAAGGCGCTCTGCTCCGCGTCCGCCGAGGCGCCGAGGGAGAGCTCGCGCATGAGCTGGCGGTCAAGCAGCGAGTCGCGCAGCTGCTGGATGGCGCGGACCTCGAGGCCGAGGCTCTGGGCGCCCTGCGGCGTCATCACCGTGCCGCGGCTGCCGTAGACCACGCGCTGGCGCGCGTACTCGGGATTGTTGACGTTCGCCAGGTTCTTGCCGGCGGTTTCCAAGGCGCGGCTGTGCGCATTGAGCGCCTTGACCGAAGCGGAGAGACTGCCGAAGAGACCGGACATGGGAGGGTGCGAAAGTAGCGGGTAGTGAGTAGCGGGTAGAAGGTAGGAGGCGGAACAGACGAAGATCGGGTGTGGGTCGGGATGCTCGCTACTCGCTACTCGCTACTCGCTACGGTTAAGCCCTCAGCCTGCGACGCGCAGGGAGGAGGAGGCGGCACCGGCCGCAACGGAGACCCGGCCGTCAGGGGCGTAGGTCTTGGTGAAGGTGTGCGGGCGCAGCTGCTGGAGCAGTTCCTGGTGGGCCTCGACGGTGCGGGCGAGGAGCGCGTGATTGTGACGGTTGGCGCGGCGGACGCGGTGCAGGAGCACGTTGACCTCGGCGATGAGCGCCTCGAGCAGCGGACGGGCGGCGGCCTCGATCAGCGGCAGGAGCGAGCGCAAGGTCGAGGACTCCGGCTGGCCGAGCACGCGGGCCAGGCTCGCGCCGATGCGCTCGCGCTGACGGCGGGCGTCGCCCGCGAGGCGCGTCTGCTCCTCGATCTCGGTGCTGAGTTGCAGCACGGCGGCGGCGTCGCGCGCGAGCAGCGCCTGCTGTTGCAGTTCGAAACGGTGCAGAAGGCCGCCGTATTCGGCGAGTTCCGCCCGGAGGGCGTCGGCCATGTCTTCCCAGCGGGTGTTCATGATTCGTCGGAGAGTGCGGAGGCGGCGGAGCCGCGTGGAGCGAGTTGGCGGGCAATGGTGGCGCTGAGGCCAAGCCCCTGCCCTTCGGTGATTTTTTCGGCGAGCAGATCGGTGAGCATGTAGCCGTAGACGCCACCGCCGCCGGCGCCGCCTTCGCTGCTGCCCATCATGCCGTTCAGGGCGGGCGCGATCAGCTGGCGCACGAGCACGGCTTCAAATTGCGCGGCCGCCTTCTGGCGCTGGGCGAGTTCGGTGTCGCCAGCCTTGGCGCGGGGTCCGGCTTCGGGCGTGAGCCCGGCGAGCAGGTGCGCGGAGGATACGGGAGAAACGTTCATGGCTCAGTTGATGACCAGTTCGGCCTGGAGGGCGCCGGCGCGCTTGAGGCTTTGGAAGATTGCCATCATCTCGCGGGTGGAGACGCCGAGCGCGTTCAACGCCGAGGCGAGCCGCTCGATGGTCGGGAACTCGTCGACCACGGTGAAGCCGCCCATGACCTCGGTCACCTCGGTCTGGGTGGACGGCACGACCACGGTCTCGCCGTTCTCGCTCAGGGCGTTCGGCTGGCTGACGCCGAGGTTCTGGGTGATGCTGATGGTCAGGGCGCCATGGGAGATGGCAACCTGGGAGAGACGGACGGTCGAGGTGGCGACGATGGTGCCGGTGCGCTCGTTGATCACGACGCGAGCGAGCGCATCGGGCCGGGCCTCGAGCGCGCCGAGCGCGGCGATGAAGGCGACGTCGCGCCCCTGGTAGTCGGCCGGCACGTTGACGGTGATGGTGGCGGCGTCCTGCGGGTTGGCCGCGTCGGCCCAGCGCGCGTTGATCGCCTCGGCCATGCGGGCTGCGGAGGTAAAGTCGGGATTGTGCAACAGGAGGCGGACCGCCCCGTCGCGCACGAAGGCGGCGGGAATCTCGCGCTCGACGATCGCGCCGCCGGAGATCGTGCCCACCGTGGGATGATTCTTTTGCACCGTGGCGCCACCGGCCCCGCCGGCACCGCCGAGGAAGCCACCCACGGAAATCGCACCCTGGGCCACGGCGTAGACGCGGCCGTCGGCACCCATGAGCGGCGTCTGGAGCAGAATGCCGCCCTGCAGGCTCTTCGCGTCACCCATCGAGGCGACCGTGACGTCGATGCGCGCACCGGGTTTCATGAAGGCGCCGATGTCGGCGGTGATCATGACGGCGGCGGTGTTCTTGGCCTTGATGTCGTTGGGATCCACCTGCAGGCCGTAACGCTGGAGCACGTTGGACACGGAACGCAGGGTCACCTCGGCGTTGCTGTCGCCGTCGCCGGCGAGACCGACGATGAGGCCGTATCCCACCAGCTGGTTGTCCCGACCACCCTCGACCTGCGCGAGGTCCTTGATGCGCGATGCATGGAGGGAGGAACCGGCGACGAGCGCGATACCGAGGCAGATCCGGTGAAACAAAGAAGATGTGCGGAGGGCGGTCATCGTTGGGTGGAAAGGTGGAAGAGGCGTCCGTGGTTCAGCGCGTCAGTCGTCTCAGAACGGACGCAGGCGCTCGTAGAGCTTGCTCAACCAGCCGCGCTTCTGCGCCTCGGTGAGCGTGCCCTCGGAGTGGAACTCAACCCGCGCGTCGGCGATGTTGGTGGAAAGGACGGTGTTGGAGCGGGCGATATCGTCGGGCCGGACGAGACCGTGCAGGACCACGTACTGGGTTTCCCCGGAGAACGTGACCACGCGCACACCCTCGATCACGAGGTTGCCGTTGGGCAGAACGTCGGTGACGAGCACGGCCGCGCGGGACGAAACGCTCTGGGCGTTGTTGACCGCGCCGCCGCCGGAGTAGTTGGAGGCGCCACCAAAGGCGGTGCCGGGCAGTTCGCCATTGTGCGTGCCGAGGCGGCTCGCGGCGGTGCTGAAGATGAAACGTTCGACGGCGTCGTTGAGGCTCGATTGACGCTCGGCCTTCTTGCTCTGCGTCGACGAGGCCACGGCGGACTCGGCGATCACGATGGTGAGGATGTCGCCCTTCGCGGCGGCCTTGCGGTCGGCGACGATGCCACGCTGCGACCCGCCCTGCGCGGGCCAGAGCGACTCGGCGCGGATGCCGACGGCAAGCAGGACCGTGGCGAGGATCAGCTTAGAAACGGACTTGGACGCGTTTTTCATCGATGACCTGGGCGGAAAAATCCTTCCGCGATTCGGGGTTGCGAACGGTGACAACGTCGCCGGCGGCGCCGTTCTCCATGGCGAGGGCCTTCATGGTCACGACCAGCAGACCGGAGGAGGCGGACACCTCGACGAGCTCGCCCTTGCGGACCAAGGGGCGGCGGGACAGGTCGCGCCACGTGAGGGTGCGACCGGCGGGCAGGGCCCGCGCAAAGACAAAGGAGCTATCGCCAGCCGAAGCCGGCAGGGCCTCGCGCTCGCGCAGGAGGTCGACGCGGCGAACATCCAGCTGCGCCGGATCGAAGGTGGAGCCGGCGGTGAGCGGCTGACGGCTGACCCAGACGTCGCGCCAGAGCGTGGCGCGCACGAGAAGGGAGCCCTCCTCCACCACCCGGCCGTCCGCGGCCACGCGGCAGCGGACCAGCATCGAGGCGGACGGAATCGTTGGGTACTCAAGCACGGACAACTCCCACGTCGTGGCGGTGCCGGAAGGCGGCGACCACGGACGCAGCAGGTCGAGCTGGAGTTCGCCCTCGAAGTTGAAATGGGCCGAAAGGGACTGGCTGAGCGAGGCGAGCAGGAACTCGCGGGTGAGCGGGGCCGGAGCCGCCGCGGTCTGCGCGGACGCCGGCGGGGCGAACGCGAGCAGGGCAAGAACGATGAAGAAGAGCGAGCGCATGGTCAGCGTTTGAGCTGGGCAATGTTCTGGAGCATCTCGTCGGAGGCCTGGATGGACTTCGAATTGATCTCGTAGGCGCGCTGGGCGACGATGAGGTTCACCATCTCCTCGACGATGTTCACGTTGGAGGATTCGACGTAGCCCTGCAGCGTGCGGGCAAAACCGGCCTCGCCGGGCTGACCGATCTCGGGCGCGCCGGAAGCGGCGGTCTCCTCGTACAGGTTGCCACCCATGCTGCGCAGACCCGCGGGATTGGCGAAGCGGGCGAGCGTGAGGCGGAAGGTCTGGTTGCCGTCGGCGGTCTGCACCGTGACGTTGCCGTCCTCGGAGACGGTCACGGCCGTGGCGCCCGGCGGGATGGGCTGGAAACCGCTCAGGATCGGCAGACCGTCGGAGGTCACGACCTGGCCCTGGGCGTTGAGCTTGAAGGAACCGTCGCGCGTGTAGGCGATCGTGCCGTCGGGACGCTGCACCTCGTAGAAACCGTCGCCCTGGAGGGCGATGTCGAACTTCTCGCCGGACTGGCTGAGCTGGCCCTGGGTAAACACCTTGGAGGTCGCGGCCACGCGCGAACCGTTGCCGATCTCGATGCCGGTCGGCACGAGGTTGCCCCCGCCGCCGTCGGTGCCGGACTCGCGCGGCTTCTGATAGAGCAGGTCTTGGAACTCGATCTTGCTGCGCTTGAACCCAGGCGTGTTCACGTTCGCGAGGTTGTTCGCGATCGTGTTCAGGTTGAGCTGCTGGGCCTCCATGCCGGTGGCGGCTGAATACAGGGAGAGGTTCATGGTCGGACGGGAGGGTTAGCGGAGAAAGTCCACGACAAGGGCCGGCGCGCCCCCAAAGCGCGCTCGGCCAGGTAGTCGTGATTGCGGTTGTCTGTCTGGGGAAGTCATGGCGGGGCGGATACAGCTCAACCGAGGGCGTCGAGCGTCTTCTGCATCTGCTGGTCGAGGGACGAAATGATGCGCTGGTTGGCCTCGTAGGCGCGGGAGATGAGCACGAGGTCGACCATCTCGCGCAGGGAGGCGACGTTGCTGCCCTCGAGGTAACCCTGCTGCACGCTCGCGTTCTCGACCGTTTCGGCCTCGACGCCGGGACGAACCCCAAAGAGACCGCCATCAAGCGGATAGAGGGCGGCCTCGTCGGCGAAGTCCTTCACCGCCAGACGGCCGCGCGGCACGCCGTTCTGCATCAAAGTGCCGTTCTCAGTGATGATGAGCGGACCGGCCGCCTGCGGGAGCACCACCGGCTCGCCGTCGGTCGTCAGCACCTCAAAGCCGTGCGACGACTTCAGGATGCGGTCGGCGCCGAGGCGGAACTCGCCGTTGCGGGTGTAGGCCAGCGTACCGTCCGGCTGCCGGACCTCGAAGTAGCCGTCGCCCATGATCGCCACGTCGAACTCGCCGCGCGTGGGATGGGACTCGGCGTGCTTGAAATTGATGCTGCCGGTCGCGGCCGGGAAAACCATGCCGGTCGACTCGCCGCGGCCGGACGCCGACTTCTGACCGTACTGCAGCTCACCGGCCATCTGGGCGGAGAAATTCACCACCCGCTTGCGATAGCCGATGACCTGCGCCGACGTGATGTTCTGGGACACCGAGTCCTGCCACTTCTCCAGGGCGGAGAGGGACGCTGCGCTTTGATAGAGACCGACGTTCATGGGCGACGGCTCTTAAGCCAATAACGTGCCCGGAAAACGCGTACTCTCTTAAGTCGCTGCTATAGAATATTATAAAATACCAAATTTCCCCTTACCTCCCGCGCAGCCTCTCTCCGGACCGCAACCGTCCCTCGCGGCGGCAGGATTTGCCTAGTGGCGCCAGCAGCGCCAGCGCGAACTCCAAGGCGGGCGCAGGAACGGCCCGCTCAGCCACGCCGGGCTACGCCCGATCCGGTCGCGTCAAACCCCCGGCGGATACAGGCAATCGACCTCGATCCGCTCGCCGCAGGTGCAGGTGACCACGAGACGCACGACCTTGTCGCCTTCCTTCACGGCCTCGACGGTCGGTCCGCAGGCGGACGGAGCCGCAGCCGACCGGTTCGGGGCGGCCGATCCGTTCAGGGGAGAACTCACGGGCAAGGGCGCGCGCAACGGCGGGGCGGAATGGCTCTTCTTGCCTTGCAGAAAGGGCTTCATGGCGACGTGTGCGACGACACGCGAAACGCCTCCGGCGGCCCGCTGTCCTTGGGTCGCGACGTGGGCGTCAGCGACAGGCTCAGCGTGATACGCTGGTTCGATTCGGAATTCGGCGGCGTGTCGGGCAACCCGCGCGTATCGGCGTAGCCGGTGACGCGCTCGATCAGCTCGGGGGCGACCGCGTAATGAACGAGGCCGCGGCGCGACGCGTTGGCGCGGTCGGACGACAGCTCCCAGGGCCCGTACTCGGGCGTGGGCAATGCGAGTTCGGACCGGGTGTGACCGTCGATCGTCACGCGCATGCGGTGCCGGTCGACGAGCCAAGCGATGTTCTGCATCGCAAAGCGTCCCCACTCGGTGAACTCGGCGGTGTTGTCGACGAAGAGCGGCCGGTTGGCGCGGTCGAAGAGCGTGAGGCGCAAACCATCGCTCGTCACCTGGATGTCGATCGGCCGGTCCTCGAGATTCTCGTCAAGGTGGAGCAGGCGGTAGAAGTCCGCGGCGACCGAGTTCAGGAAGGTCATCTGGATTTGCTTGTCCGCATCGGACTCCGACTCCTTGCCCTCCTCCTCGCCCTGCCCCTGCGCGTTCTTCTGGTTGTTGAACGGCATCACGCCCGACGTCGCCTGCATCGGCGAGTTGAACGGATTCTGGAAATACTCCGACGTGGCCTTGAGCACCTGCTCGTCCTGGGCGGAGATCCACAGCACGAGGAAAAGCGCCATCATCGCGGTCATGAAGTCCGCGAACGCCACCTTCCATGCTCCTCCACTTCCGGCCATGGTGTGCGCGCCTCAGGTTTTGCCCGTGCCGAGCGATTTGACCGCCGCTTCCAGCTCATCCGCCCCGGGCTGCACGGACGTGTCGAGCGAGCGCCGCGCGACCTCGATGGCCGTCAGCGGAGCGAGCCCCTTCGCGAAGCCGGCCACCGCATGCATGATGCAGTTGAAGCACAGCATGTCGGACGCGTTGTTGGAGCGGATGCGGCCAGCGAGCGGGTTGACGAAGCCGTAGGCCACGAAAATGCCGAGCAGCGTACCAGTGAGCGCGGCGGCAACCTTTTGGCCGACCGCCTCGGGGCCGTCCGCGATCGCGCTCATCGTATTGATGATGCCGAGCACGGCGGCCACGATGCCAATGGCAGGCAGCGAGTCGCCGACCATCTGCATCGCATGCACGGGGTGCTCCATCTCCGTCTCCTTGGCCTTCAATTCGGCGGCCATGAGATCCTGGAGCTGGTCCGGCTTGATCTTGCCGTCGATCACCGGCTTCAGGCCGTTGATCAGAAAGTGAAGCCTCTCCTTGTGCGCGAGCACGGAGGGGTAGCGCTTGAACACGCTGCTGTTGGTCGGATCCGCCACGTGCTCCTCGAGCGCGATGAGACCGTTGCGCCGGCCGGTCATGAAGAGCTCGTAGAGCAGCTTCAACAGGTCGAAGAGATCCGCCTTCTGCGGGGTCTTGCCTGCCAGCGCCTCCTTGGTCTTGTGGATGATCTCCTTGATCACGTGCATCGGCGTCGCGATGACGAGCACGCCGGCCGCGATGCCGAGGATGACCACAAATTCCGACGCATGCAGGAGCACACCGGGGTGTCCCCCGGCCATCATGAAGCCGCCTATGGTGGCGGCAAAGACAACGAGTGCTCCGACGAGGATGAGCATGCGGACGTGGTGAAAGAGCGCTCGTCCGCCTCAGCGATTACGCACGCGCTGCAGGTAGGCGCGCAGGCCGAGAATGACTTGCGAGTGAATCTGGCAGATGCGCGATTCCGTCAGTTTGAAGACAGCAGCGATTTCGGCCAGGCGCATGTTTTCAAAATAGTACATGGCGAGGATCTTCCTCGGTATATCGGGCAACTCCGCGATCCGTTGAGTGAGAAGTTGGAGCAGCTCCTCCTTTTCGAGGTTGTCGCGTCCGGTGACGTCGCTCTCGTCGCGCAGCAAATCGTGGAGCGACGGGCCGTCGCCGTCCTCCCCTTCCGGGGTCTGGTCGATCGCGATAAAGGTGACAGGTTTCGACTCCTCCACCCACTTGGCGTATTCCTTCGGGCTCAGGCCCAACGCCTTGCACACTTCCTCGTCGGTCGCCGCCCGGCCGAGCTTCTGCTCGACCTCGCCGATGGCGGTCTTGAGCTTGCGGCCGCGGGCGCGGGCGCGGCGCGGGCACCAGTCCATCCGACGGAGCTCGTCGAGGATGGCGCCACGGATTCGCATCGCGGCGTAGCTGGCGAAGGTGCTTCCCTGCTCAGGGTTGAACTTGCGCACGGCGGCGAGCAGGCCGGTGATGCCCACGCTGTAGAGATCGTCGGCGTCAACGTGCGCGGGCACGTTGAGCTTGATGCGGTCGACCACATTGCGGACGAGGGGCAGGTAGCGCTCGATCAACTCCTTTTCATCGATGGCGCTCGAGGAGACTCCCTGGTACGCGCGCCAGGCGGTGGCGGGCGAAGCTTCCATGCAGGGAACGGTGGCGGTTTCGGTATTCATGGCGGCTTAGAAGACGGGTCAGCGGTTTTTGGGGGAAGAGGCGGAGGATGAAGGGACGGCCGGTGCAGGGTGCTTGTCGGCGGAGGCGGTCGCGGCGGCCATCGCCGCCTCATGGCGGGCGACGATCGTCTCGCGGATGCCGCCGACCAAAATGGTCCAGAACCAGCGGAACAGCAGGGCCCCGACGAGGCAGCCGAGGGCGGCGTCGAGCAGGATGCGGTCGGGCGCGCGTTCCGCCCACCAGCCCGAGAGGGCCGCAAGGGCGAATCCGATCACACCGCCGGAGAGGAAGACGAATTTCATGGGTGGCCTCAGGATTCGGAGTCGGGCAACGTGCGCCGCACGATGGCGCCGGGGACATCGTCCTCGCAGTCGCCGGTCAGCGACGGACCGGTGGCGAGGAAGAGCGGCTCGAGCTGTTCGTCGAACAGGTAGTCCCAGAGTTTGCCCCACTGCGGGACCTCATCGAGATGAGTGAACACGAGGTGCGTCGCACCGAGGTCGCGGCCTGCCGCGTAGGCTTCGCGCAGGGAGGCGCGGTCGTAGGCGGCGTTGAGCACGAGCACGCGCTCGTTGATCGCCTCGCGGTCCAGCCAGGCGGCGAGCTGGGCGTTGTCGGAAGGACGGCGAACGGACAGACCGGGCAGGTCAAAATAAACGAAGCCGTTCGCCACCGCGGGCTGTGTGCCACAGGGGAAATGGGCAAGCGGTACGCCCAGGGCCTCGGCGAAGACAGGCAGCGGGCCGGCGGGATTCGGCCGGTCGAATTCGACCGTGACCACGTGGCCCATGCGCGCGCGGCGAAACACTTCGACGGCGAGCCATTTGCACAGGGCGGTGGTGCGCCCCACTCCAGGTGTGCCGAGGAAGGCGGCGCGGGACAGCGGCGCGCGCGCCGGACGGGCGTCGACCTGCTGCCGCAGGTGGCGGGCCGTCTCGGCGAGGGCGCGGTGCAGCGGCATGGCATTGAGCTCGTTCCAATTCGAGCCCGACTGCAGGCGACCGAGCGCCCCCTCGGTCAGGCCGGAACGGCGCAGCAGATTCTCCAAGCCCTGGCTGGTCAGGTCCGCCTCGCGGCGACGCACGATTGGCGGGAGCGGCGGACTCGGATCAGCGGCGGGTTCGGCCGGTTCGGCCGAGATTCCGGAAAGACGGCGGCCCGGCGCGGGCGGCGGAGCGGTTTCGAGACCGGTGGGAGCGGTGTCCAACTGGGCCACCACCTCGAGCTGGGTCGAACCGAAGAAGCGGCGCAGGCCCGTGACCGGCAGCGGCCGCACCGACAGGACGCGCGCCGACGGGCCGAGTTTCTCGCGGATGAGGGTGACGGCCTCGGACGCGGAGCGGACGGTGAACTTGTAGCAGGCGCCCGGGGCGGGCTGGGAAGAAGCGGACGACATGGGGATCAGGCAGCGACCTTAAGCGGTTCGGCGGCGCGCAGGAGCGCGGCGGGGGCGGCGATGATGCCGGCGTTCTCGATTTCGGTGGCGCTCGGCAGTTCCTGGAAGGCGAGCACCGCAACGCGCGGGAATGACGATTCGAAGAAGCGCTTGAGCGGCAGGCGGATCTCGGTCGAGACGACCAGCACGGCCGGATGGCCGGCGGCGACCAGTTCGCCCGTGCGGCGGCCGATCTCCTCCATGAGGTGGCGGGTCGTGGCCGGATCGAGCGAAAGGCCGACGTCGGTCGGCGACCGGTGCACGCGTCCCGCCAGCCACTGTTCGAGGCGCGGGTCGAGCGTGACCGCCCGGATCACGCCGGGGCGGCACTCGTATTCGGGCACAAAATACAAACCGAGGCGGCGGCGGACCAGCTCCGAGAGATCGTCGGGATTCTTCGACAGCGAGGCGAAGTCGGCGATGCCCTCGAGGATGAGCGGCTGGTTGACGATCGCGACGCCCTCGCGCAGCAGGTTCTGGAAGACGCGCTGGATGATGCCGAGGGTGACGAGGTCGGGCAGCAGCTCGGCGACCAGCGCGGGCTGGGCCTGCTTGAGGTGATCGATGAGCGACTGGACCTCCTGGCGGCCGAGCAGGTGATGGGCGTGCTGCTTGAGAGTCTCGGACAAATGGGTGATGAGCACCGACGACGGGTCCACCACGGTGTGGCCGTTGAGCTCCGCCGTCTTCTTCTCGGCCTCGTCGATCCAGGTCGCCTCGAGGTTGAAGACCGGCTCGCGCGTCGGCACGCCGCGCAGGCGCACCTTGCTGCCGGAGACGTTCATGGCCAGCCAGCGGCCGGGCATGAGCTGGCCGCGGGCGATCGGTTTGCCGCGCAGCAGGAAGCGGTACTCGTTGGACTCGAGCTCGAGGTTGTCGCGCACCGAGACCGGCGGGACGACAATGCCCTTCTCGCGAGCCAGGCCCTTGCGCACGCCGGTGACACGGGCAAGCAGCTCGCCGCCGGCCTTCGTGTCGGCCAGACCCAGCAGGCCGTAGCCAACCTCGATGGCAAAGACGTCGATCTCGATGAGCTTGCGCACATCCTCGGCCGCGCCGGGGGAAGCGGCACCGGCGGCCGTGGTGGGCGTCGATGCCGGGGTTCCGCCGGCACCTGGCTTGCCGGCATCCTTCGCCGCCGGCCGGGCATCGGCGGACTCCTGGCCGAGCGCGTGACCGGTGCGTGTCTCCTGCTCCTTGAGTTTCTTGGCCAGCCAGCCGGCGCCGGCCGCCAAAGCGAGGAACGGCAGGATCGGCATGCCCGGCATGAGGCCGAAGAGCACCATCATCCACGCCACGGTGGTCAGCGCGCGCGGGTAGCGGAAGAGCTGGTTGGTGACCTGGGTGCCGAGGTTGTTACTCTCGGAGGCGCGGGTCACGAGCAGACCGGCGCCGACGGACAGGATGAGGGCGGGAATCTGGGAAACGAGGCCGTCACCGATTGAGAGCAGGGTGAACTTCTGTAGCGATTCGCCGAGCGAGAGGTCCATCTGCAGCGCGCCGATCGCGAAGCCGCCGATGACATTGACGAGGGTGATGATGATGCCGGCGACGGCGTCGCCGCGCACGAACTTGGAAGCACCGTCCATCGCACCGTAGAAGTCGGCTTCTTTCTGCACCTTGACGCGGCGGGCGGTCGCAGCGGCCTCGTCGATGATGCCGGCGTTGAGCTCGGCATCGATTGCCATCTGCTTACCGGGCAGGGCGTCGAGGGTGAAACGTGCGCTCACCTCGGCGATGCGGCCGGCACCCTTCGTGATGACCACGAAGTTGATCACGACGAGGATGAGGAACACCACCGCGCCGACGATGTAGTTGCCCTGGATGACAAAGTGGCCGAAGGACTCGATCACCTTGCCGCCGTAGCCGTGTACCAGAATCTGGCGGGTGGAACTGATGTTGAGCGCCAGACGGAAGAGGGTCAGCGCGAGCAGGAGGGTCGGAAAGGCGGAGAACTCAGCCGGATCCTTCACGTAGATGATGCCAAGCAGCACCAGCAGCGAGAGCCCGATGTTGAGCGCCAGGAGCGTGTCCAGCAGCACCGCCGGGATCGGCAGCACGAGCAGCATGACCGTGCCAAACAGCGCGAAGGTGAAGATCAGATCCGCCCGCAGCAGCAGGGCCCCGAACACGCCGTTGGATTTCGTGCTCATGGCTTAGGAGGCGGTGGCGAGCCGGCGGGCGCGCAGCTGGTGGAAGTAGTATCGGTGCGTCCGATACACGACCGCGAGGATGCCGGCGACGGCCTGGTAGAGGTCGGCCGGGATGGGTTCGCCGACCTTGCCGAGGGCAAAGAGGGTGCGGGCCACCGGGCGGTTCTCGACCGTCGGCACGCCGTGCTCGGCCGCGAGCGCCTTGATGCGCAGCGCGAACCGGTTCTCACCCTTGGCGAGGATGACCGGAGCCTGGTCCTTGCCGCGCTCGTACTTGAGGGCGACCGCGTAGTGCGTCGGGTTGGTGACCACCACGTCGGCGGTGGGCACGGCGGAAAGCATCTGCTTCTGCATCAGGCGGCGGGCCATGCGGCGCATCGCGGCCTTCGACTGCATGTTACCCTCGGCCTGCTTGTGCTCATCCTTGACCTCCTGATGGGTCATCATGAGCGACTTGTGATGCTTGTGCTTCTCGTAGGCGTAGCTGATGGCGGCCACGATCCCGAGGGCGAGCAGCAGCTGACTGAGGAAGAGCAGCACCGCCTCGTTGAGAAACTGCCCGAGGTACACCACCTCCACCGGCGCGCTGAAGAGCGGGTCGCCGATCAGGTTGCGGGTGCCGAGGTAGAGGGCGACGCCGATGGCAACGAGCTTGAGCACGTCGATGCCGGCCCGGATCAGGACCGACATGGAAAAGAGACGCTGCAGGCCCGCCACCGGGTCGAGCCGCTCCGGCTTGAAGCCGATCGCCTTCGAGGCGATGCGGAAACCGCTCTGGATCCCGCCGCCGACGAGGGTGGCAAGGATGCACGCAACGAAGATCGGCGCGGCGGCATGTCCGATCACCAGCATGAGTTCGCCCAGTTGCAGCGGGATGGACTCATTGCTCACCGTCGTCGTGCCGAACCGGCTGAACATCGAGATCGCATACTCCGCCACGGCCGTCGCGGCCGCCGGCAGGGTCAGGGCCAGCGTACCAAGGATCGCCGCCAGCGGGAACAGCACCGAGAGCTCCTGCGACTTCGCGAAGTCACCGCGGGCAGTCGCTTCCGACCGCCGTTTCTCGGTCGGTTCTTCGGTTTTTTGATCTTGGTCGGTCTCGGCCATGCTGGTGCCCCCTCTTGAGCAACGCAGGTGCCAATCGATTTTTTGGATGCATAACTCATTGTATCAATGCGCTTTAAATTTTTCTAAACTCCGTCGAATTTCGCCGACCACCTCTTCCCACCGCGGCGCGGCGGGCGCCCGGCAAATCTTGCCGAGGCTCACGCTCGCCGGGCCGGAGCCCCGCACCCCGCCACCCGGTGGCAACCTCACCAAGGCAGGCAGTGAACTATGTAAGCACGGCTCGACATGACAGGGTCCGCGCCGCACCGAATCGTGCCGGAGGCGTCCGCACCTGCCGCACTTTGCGATTGCGCGCCTGCCCTGCGCTCGACTCCGCTCCGTCCACCCCTCTTTGCTCCGCCGCCCCCGGCTCCCTATGATCCGTTGCCTGCTCCGCCTGTTTCGCTTCACCCCTGTCTCCTCGGTCGGCCCGGCGCGTGGTCTCCTGCTGTTTGCCGCCGCCTTGGGCGCAAACGGACTGCCGGCCGCCACGGCACCCCGGATGTGGGCCGATTGGGTCGAGCCCGACTTCCCGTTCTACTCCTCCACCGTCGACGCCCGCACGGCCGGCGGAACTTCCCCCGCCAACAACCTCACGCCCCGCGGCCTGGTGCTGAACCTCGGACACGACACGTGGGCCGCATTCGACACGGAGTTGCTGCGCATCGCCGCGGTCTGGCGCGGCCAGGGCACGTCGCCCGTGAGCCTCGCCACCGGCTCCTATCACGACGCCGGCTGGAAGACCCGCGAGGGCCAGGAGCAACTGCCCCAGCCCGTCGGCACCGTCTGGCTCGCCAACGGCATTTATCCCGGCTGGCAACCGGGCGAGACCGCCGCGTACGACGACCCGCGCCCGCCCGCGCCCTCCGTCGAGGAAGTGGGTCGCGGTCCGTTGCCGCGTGAACTCGGCCGCTTTGAATCGATCCGCCTGACCGCCGCCGGCGCCGTGCTCGTCTACACGGTGGATGGCACGTCCATCGAGGAACACCTCTCGGCCACCGCCGCCGGTGAACTCATCCGTACGCTGCGCATCGGTCCGTCCGCCCGCCCGCTCGTGCTTGTGGCCGGTTTGAAGCCGCCGTCGCAGACCACCGATACCCCGGACGTCGCGGTCGCAGGCGACCACATCCGCCTCCAGAATGATCCGCGCGCCTGGGTCGCGGTGATCGCCCCGCGCCCCACCCCGACCGTGGTGCGGGTGATTGCCCGCGCTGGCGGACCCGCCGTGGCCGGACCCGCTGCCGGTTTTCCCGCCGGAACCGACCGCCTGCCCGCCCGACGCTGGCCGCAAGCGGTCACGACCCGCGGCCAGCTCGCCGCCGAGACCGGAGCCTACGTGGTCGACGACGTTGCGCTGCCCGTGCCGAACCCGTGGCGCCGCAACGTGCGCATCGGCGACCTGCAGTTCTTCCGCGACGGTCGCGCCGCGCTCGTCACCTTCGACGGCGACGTTTGGATGGCGGAGGGTCTCCGCGGCAATTTGGCCAACGTGACCTGGCGCCGGTTTGCCTCCGGCCTGCACGAACCGCAAAGCCTCGTCATCCGCCGCGACGAACTCTTCGTCTTCGACCGCAACGGCATCTGGCGCCTGCGCGACACCGACGCCAACGGCGAGGCCGACACCCACGAGCTGTTCTCCAACGCCTTCGCCCAAACCGCCGAGACGCGCGAGTTCGCCAACGCCATGAAGCTCGCCCCCGACGGCTCGTTCGTCATCGCGAAGGGGGGCCAGACCGGCACGACCCTCGGCCGACACAACACCACCGTCCTGCGGGTCGCGGCGGACGGACGCTCCAGCGAGATGCTCGGCACGGGACTGCGCCAGCCCTTCATCGGCGTCCATCCGGTGACCGGCCTCGTCACGGCGAGCGATCAGCAGGGACACTACATTCCGGCCACGCCGCTGCACATCGTGGCTGACGGCGCCTACTACGGCTTCCTCAGCAAGCTGCAGCCGGCCAATCAGTTTCCGGCGCCCATCGCCGACCCGCTGGTCTGGCTGCCGCATCAGGCCAACCCGTCCGGGATAACCCAGGTGTGGCTCACCGACGCACGCATGGGACCGCTCACGGACGCCCTGATCCATATCGGCTACAACCGGCCGGAGCTGTTTCGCGTCCTCATCGATGCGCGCAGCCGCAAACCGCAGGCCGCCGTGGTCAGCCTGTCCCGTGAGTTCACCTTCCCGACGATGAACGGCGCGGTCGACCCGGTGGAAGGCCAGCTCTACATCGCCGGCTTCCAGGTCTGGGGCACGACCGCCGGCCGCATCAGCGGACTCGCCCGCGTTCGCTACACGGGCCAGCCGTCCGTGTTACCCGAGGAGATCGTGCCGACGGACCGCGGCATTCTGCTGCGCTTCGACGTCGCCCTCGACGCCTCCGCGACCGATCCGGCCCGCTACCTCGTCGAACGTTGGAACTACCAGCGCACCCCGCAGTACGGCTCGCCGCACTACAAGCTCGACGGCTCGCTCGGCCAGGAGCTCATGGCCATCGGCAGCGTACACCTTTCTCCAGACCGGAAACAGGTCTTCCTCGCCGTGCCGGACATGAAGGCTGGCGTGATGCAGCAGCGCGTGGGCTGGAACCTGCGCACCGCCGACGGCACCGAGTTTGGCAACAACGCCTACCTCACCCCGTACGAAGTGCACGCCTTCGACCCGGTAGCCGAGGGTTTCGGCGACATCACGATCGATCTCACCCCACGCCACGTGCCCACCGACGCGCCGGAGACCATTGTATCCGTGGCGGAAGGACGCCGTCTGTACGAATTCTACGGTTGCATGGCCTGCCACACCGTCGACGGCGTGCGTAGCTTCGGTCCGGCCTTCAAGGGGCTGGCCGGACGCACGCGGACGCTCGCCGACGACACAACGGTCACGGCCGACCGCACCTACCTGCGCGAGTCCATCCTTCAGCCCGGCGCCAAGGTCGTGAAGGGCTTCGAAAGCGCGATGCCTACCTACCTCGGCATCCTCAACGACCGCCAGGTCGAGTCCCTCATCCTCTACATCGAATCGGTGCGCTAGGCTTCGCCCGATCCGGTTGCGGCCCTCCCTCCCGGTGCGCCCGGGCCGCTACGCTCCGCTGGCCGCGGGGCGTGCTGACTTCTATCGACATAAGCAGCGCCATGCTTTCCTGCGGATCAACTGCCTTGCAGAGCTGAGGGTGCCGCCTCTCCCCGGGCGGTTCCGGCCGACGCGCTCTCCGCGCCGGTCGGTCGTCTCCTCCACCCCACCCCATGAAAAACTCGTTGCGCCTCTGCGTCACGGCCTTCGCCGTGCTCGCCTCCTCGACCCTGTTCGCGTGGACCTCCTCCAAAGTCCAGTATGACGGCAATGGCCGGCTCACCTACCCGGCCGACACCGCCGGCAACCGTATCCCAGACTTCAGCAATGCCGGCTACAAGGGCGGCGGCGTGCCCCTGCCCACCGTGCCCGTCCGCGTCACGATTGCGCCCGTTGCCGGCGATGATACCGCCAGCATCCAGGCCGCCATCGACCAAGTCGGCGCGATGCCGGTGCAGGCCGACGGCTACCGTGGCACGGTGCTGCTCTCGGCCGGCGTGTACGATGTCGGTGGAACGATCCGGATCGATCATGACGGCGTCGTCCTCGCGGGCGTGGGCGACGGCGACAACTCCGCCAGCAACACCATCCTTCGCCGCACGGGCACCTCGACCGCCGACGTCATCACGGCCGGCGGCGGAGCCAACGACCAGTTCAAGGGCGAAGTCGCGGGCTCCCGCAGCCAGATCACCACGGCCTTCGTCCAAGTCGGAGCGCGCAGCTTCGAGGTGGACAACCCCGGGCTTTACGCCGTCGGCGACAACGTCGTCGTCCTTCACCCCTCCACCGCCGCGTGGATCACCGCGATGAACAACGGCGGCGTCACCGATGCCAACATCTGGAAACCGGGCGAGATCGACATCCGCTACCACCGCTACATCACGGCCATCTCCGGCAACACCATCACGGTGGACGCCCCGGTCTTTAACCACCTCGACCGGTCGCTCTCCCAGTCCTACCTCTACAAGTACAACAACCCCGGGGTGCTGAAACACATCGGGATCGAGGACCTGCAGATCGACATCGTCACGGCCAGCCCGACCTCTGAAACCCACTGCGAGGACGCGGTCCAATTCATCGAAGCGGAGGACTCGTGGATCCGTGACTGCACGATCAAGCACTTCTGGCACGCCGGCGTCCAGTTCGCCGGCTCGACGCGGTGCACCGCCGAGCGGGTTCGCGCCATCGAGCCCCACTCGGTGGTGACCGGAGGCCGACGCTACAATCTCTCCACCTACCACGCCCAGCTCATTCTCTTCAAAGAGTGCTTCGTCTCCTACTCGCGCCACGGCTTTGTGAACAATGGCACCAGCGGCGATTCCGGCATCGTTGTGCTCAACAGCACGATCGACCGGCCCCTGACCTTCGCCGAACCCCATCGCCGCTGGTCGACCGGCATCCTCTACGACAACGTCGTCACCACCAACCGGGGCAGCGTCAACGACATCATCGGGTTGTATAATCGCGGCAACTACGGCACCGGCCACGGTTGGGCCGCCGGTCACTCCGTCATCTGGCGGTCCGATGCCGCCGGCGGCCGGATCCTCGTGCAGAAGCCGCCCACCGCCCAGAACTACGCCATCGGCTGCTTTGGCAACGTCACCGGCTCCGGACCCTTCGCAGGCGCAGCCGGCTTCTTCGAGGGGACTGGCACCGCAGGCCTTGTCCCGGCCTCGCTCTACACCGAGCAGCTGGCCCAGCGCCAGCCGCTCGCCGCGCCCACCTTCTCCCCCGGAGGCGGCAGTTACTCGAGCACCCAGGTGGTGACGATCTCCGCCGCTGCCGGAGCCTCGATCCGCTACACCACCGATGGCTCCACGCCGACCGCCTCCCAAGGCACGGTCTACACCGGACCGCTCACCCTCTCCAGCACCACCACCCTGAAGGCGATCGCCTACCGGACCGGTTGGACGGCGAGCGCGGTGACCACTGCCACCTACACGATCAGCCTGAGCGGGCCCCAGATGCATGAGGCCGAGAGTGTCACCCGGAACGCGAGCGGAGCCACCGCCAGCGTCGGCGCTGACGCCAGTGCCAGCGCCGGCTACCTGGTGTACTTCAGCGCCGACGCCGCCGGCGATTACATCGAGTACACGCTGCCGTCCGTCGCGGCCGGCACGTATCAGCTCAAGCTCCGCTACAAGGCCCACCCGAATCGCGGACAGCACACGCTCTCCGTCAACGGCTCCCCGCTCGGCGGCACGCTCGACCAATACGCGGCCTCCGCGGGATTTCTGGAGCACACCTTCGGCAACGCCACGTTCGCCACGTCGGGCAATCAGGTGATTCGCCTGACCTGCACAGGCAAGAACGCCTCCGCCGGCGCTTTCACCCTCTCAGCCGACGCCTTCATCCTGACTCCGGCCACGGCTGCCAAGCTGACCGTCCCCGGGTCCTCCGTCACGGCCAGCGCCGACGATGGCAACGTGCCGGCCAATGCGGTCGACGGCAGCCTCGCCACCCGGTGGTCGGCCAACGGCGACGGTCAATGGATCCGCTTCGACCTCGGTTCCACGCGCACGGTCACCTCGGTGAAGATCGCGTTCTACAACGGCAACCTGCGCACGTCCTCCTTCGACGTGCAGACGTCGCCTGACGGCACGACGTGGACCAACCGCGGAGCCTTCACGAGCAGCGGCACCACCACGGCCCTCGAAACCTTCAACTCGACCGACGCCGCCGCGCGTTATGTCCGCATCCTCGGCCACGGCAATTCGGTCAACCTCTGGAACAGCTACACCGAAGTGGAAATCTTCGGCTATTGAGGCTCCGGCCCGGTCCTGCGGCTTCCGTTCGCCGCAGGACCGCGTGTCGGCGGTCGCTCACCGCACTGGCAGGATCTGGAGCATCGTCGCCGGCATGTCGCCAAACTCGACGTAAAGGTAACGGGCAATCAACGCACCGGCGCCGCTCAGCAGCGCGATGCCGGCGAACACGCGGGCCGAGTAGCTGAGGATGAAGACGTTGATCTTCGGCACGGCGCGCGTGAGGGCCGAGAAAGCCAGCATCACGAGGAAGTTCATCGCCACGAAGGGCGCCGCGATGCGTAGTCCGAGTTCGATCACATGCCCGGTCGCCCGGATCAGCGCCTCGCCGGCCGCGCCGTCGATCGCCGGCGCACCAGCATGCACGAGGTGAAAACTGCGGGCCAAGGCATCGAGCAGAAAGAGGTGTGCGCCCGAGATGAAGAACAGCAGCACGGCCAGCGACGACAGCAGCGCCGCCAGCGGCTCGTTGGCCGGCTCCGGCACGCCCATACCCGGCGCCGCGGTCAGACCGATCTCCGATGCAATCAGACGTCCGGCCATCTCCACCGCGGCAAACACCATCCGGGTCATGAAGCCGAGCGCGAGACCGAGCAACACCTCGCCGCCCGCGAGCACGAAGAGCTCCCAGCCCGTCTCGGGCAGCACCGCCTGCGGCACCACCCCGGCCAGAATCGTCGCCAGGCCGACCGCAAGGCCCAGGCGCATCATCACCGGAATCGGACGGCCGGCAAAGACCGGCAACTGCACCACGACGCCGGTCGTGCGCAGCACAATCATCAGCCAAGTCAGCAGGTAGGCGCTGCTCATGATCGGCGGACGCGACGCGACGGGCCCTATTGCCCGATCGTACCCATGCGGGTGATGACCGTGACGGCGAACTCAGAGATCGACCGGAGCAGCCACGGCGTGAGCAACAGCGTGAGCCCCGCGAGCGCCAGCAGCTTCGGCACGAACGTCAGGGTCTGTTCCTGCAGGCTGGTCACCGCCTGCAGCAGGCTCGCCACCAGGCCGACCACCAGCGTCGTGCCCAGGAACGGCGCCACCACGTAGAGCGCAAAGGTCACCGTGGTCTTGAACAGGTCGATGGCGAGGTCGGGATTCACGAAGGATCAGAGACCGGTCAAAGGTCGAAGGAGGTAAGATCAAACGTCGTCACCGGCCCGCTGGAGCGGGCCTGGGTGAGAGGTGAGTTGCGCACCAACGCGAAGCCGCAAGCGACCTTGGACATGGGACATGTGACGTGTGACTGCATGTTACGGTGCCACGCTCTGCACCAGCGAACGCACCACGAGGTGCCAGCCGTCCACGAGCACGAAGAGCAGCAGCTTCAACGGCAGGGCCACCATCACCGGCGGCATCATCATCATGCCCATGGCCATCAGGACCGAGGCGACGAGGAAGTCGATGACGAGGAAGGGCAGGAACAGCAGGAAGCCCATCTGGAACGCCGTCTGCAGTTCGCTGATGACAAAGGCCGGGATCACCACGCGCATCGGCAGATCGCGGACTGATGTCGGACCATAGCCGCCGAGTTGGAGAAAGTATTCGAGATCCCGTGGCCGCGTCTGCTTCAGCATGAAGTCCTTCAGCGGAACCGAGGCCCGGCTGATCGCCTCCGATGAGGTGATCTGCTTGTCGAGGTACGGCGTGATCGCCTCCGTCTGGATCCGGTCGACCACCGGGCCCATGACGAAGAAGGTCAGGAACAGGGCGAGGCCGATGATGATCTGGTTCGACGGGGCGGAGGGCGTGCCGAGCGCGGAGCGCACGAATCCGAGCACGATGACGATGCGCGTGAAGCAGGTCATCAGCAGCACAATCGACGGCGCCACGGACAGCAGCGTCATCACCAGCACGATCTGCATCGCGACTCCGACCTGGCCGGGCTGGTCCGTGCCTTCGAGTCCGATCGTCAGCTGGAACGGTTCGGCGGCCGGCGCGGCCGGCGCCTGAGCCTGCGCGGAGGCGACCGTGGGAAGGAGCGCGACCAGCAGGGCGGCGAGCCCGAGGAGCGAAAGGAGGCGGCGCGGCGTCATGAGGCGGACGGCGGCTCGCGCCGGGACGTTCCGTCGAGCGGAGAAAGGAGATCGATGCGGCCCGGGCAGACCCCGAGCAGGAACTTGCGGCCTTCGTACGAGGCGACGACGAGGTACTGGCGGTTGCCCAGCGGCCGCGTTTCGTCGACCGCGAGCAGGCGGCCTTCGCGGCCCGGGCCCGCCTCGGCGCGCTTTTTCCAGAGCATCCAGCCACCGGCGCCCGCGAGGGCGAGTACGCCAAAAAAGGTGGTCAACCCGCGGAGGCCGGAGCCGGCGGAGGGCGCTGGCAGCGCGCCGCCGTCGGCCGCGCGGCCCGGATAAATGATCCGGTCCTCAGGCAGGGGCGCGGGCGCCGCGGGTGCCTCGGGCTCGGCGGCGGACAGCGTCGCGGACCACGCCGCGGCAGCCAGGATGACGGAAACCGTCCAACCCTTCATGGCTTCGCGCTGCCGACGAGCTCGGTGATCTTGATGCCGAAGTTGTCCTCGACCACGACGACCTCGCCGTAGGCGACGAGCTTGTCGTTGACGTAGAGGCCGACGGGATCGCTGGCGTGCTGCATGAGCTGCACGACGGAGCCGGGGGCGAGCTCAAGGACGTCACGCATCGGCAGCTGGCAGGAGCCAAGCTGGACGGTGACCTTCACCTTCACATCGAGGACGATATCAAGTGCGTTTGTTTCCATCGGATTTGGCCGGAGCGACCTCCTCGGCCGGGAGTTTGCGGGTGAGTTTTACGGCCACGCGGTCGGCATCGACGCCGACTGTGCCGACGAATTTCGCCGTGCCGTTGAGCAGCACGCGGGTCTCGTGGAAAAGGGCGGAGGGCATCTCGACGACATCGCCGACGCGCAGGCTGACGACCTCGCGCAGGCTCAGCTCCAAGGCCTGCCATTCGGCCCGGACCGGCATGGTGATGTGGTCGTAGGACTTCTGCCAGGAACTGCCCTTCTCGACCGCCGCGACGGCGGTGTCCTTCTGGCGGCGGGCCTGCATCTTCTTCACCACCGGCTCGATCGTGTAGTACGGCACGCCGATCTGCAGCTGTTCGGAGCAGTCGCCAAAGTTGGCCTCGAGCGTCATCGCGAGCACGATCGCATCCTTCGGCGACGTCTGGAGGAAGCGGCCGTTGTTCTCGTGGCCGATGATCTGGGGGCGGAGCTCCTGCTCCACCTTCCACTGCGCGCACCACTCCTCGAGCAGGATGATGATCACGTCCTCGATCAGGGCGATCTCGATCTCCGTGAGGTAGCGCTCGGCCTTGACCGAGTGGCCACGGCCACCGAGCAGGCGGTCGGCGATGGTCAGGGCAAGGCGCGGGTTGATGTCGAGGATGCCCACGCCGACCAGCGGCTCGACCTTGAAGAGCGTCAGGTGCGTCGGATTGGGCAGCGAGTCGGTAAACTTTGAATACGCAACCGTCGTGAGCTTGGCCATCTTGAGACCGAACTCCATGCGCAGGTAGAGCGACAGGCGCGCGCTGAGGTAGCGGATGAAATCCTCGTGCAGCAGACGCAGGCGGCGCAGCTCGACCTCGGAGAGGAAGGCCGGATTGCGAAAATCGTAGGCCTCGATCTTGGCCGCACCGGCGGTTTCGGTGCGCTTGCCGTTGTGGCGGATGAGCAGCTGCTTCGGCTGCTGCGTCTCCACCGTCTGCGCGAGCAGCTTGTCGATCTCGGATTGATCGAGGTAGTCGCTCGCCGGCTTGTTCGGGTCGTCGGCCATGGTTACTGGACCACGAAATCGGAGAAGTACACCTGGTCGGCGACCTTGCGGCCGAGCGCCTGGTTGTAGGACAGCACGAGCTTCTCGCGGATGATGTTCCGGGCGCCGGGCTGCTCCAGGTCGGCGAGGCTAAGCGAGGAAAGCACGTTGAGCGTGACGTCGGTCAGGCGCGGCTTGTTCGTCTCGAACACGGCCTTGATGTTGGCGTCAGCGCCGGTGACGAGGAAGCTGGTCTTGAGGTAGCGCGTGCCCATCGTGCCGGCGAGATTCACCACCACGTTGGAGAACTCATAACTGGCGGCGGCCGGCGCGTCCTTGCCACCACTGGCGGCAGCCGGAGCCGGGGCGGCGTGAGCCTCGCCCGATGCGGCGGCGGCGGGGGTGGCCGCGGCCAGCTGGGCCTTGAGCCGCGGCAGCAACACGAACTCGGCGACCGCGAAGGTCGCAGCCGGAGCGGCGACCAGGGCGATGATGAGCGGCAGGAAGGCCGCAAATCCACCCTTGGCGGGCGCGGCGCCCTCTGCCGGGGCGGCGGCGGGAGCCGCCGCGGGAGCTTCGGATTTTGCAGCCATGGCAGGATCAGCGCTTCAGGTTGACGATCTCCTCGAGCACCTGGTCGGAGATGGTGACGAGGCGCGAGCTCGCCTGGAAGCTGCGCTGCGTGGTGATCATGTTCGCAAACTCTTCGGTCAGGTCGACGTTGGAGAGCTCGAGCTGGCCGGACTCGACGTTGCCCAGGCCGTTGCTGCCGGGGGAGCCGAACTCCGCGCCGTTGATGTCGATGATGCCGGCGGCGGTGAAGCCGGTGTAGAGGTTGTCGCCACCTTTCTGGAGCGCGCTCGGGTCGCGGTAGTTCTGGAGCTGCACCGCATTCGTGACCGCCGAGGTGCCGTCCGAGTAGAACTCGGTCAGGTTGCCGGCGCTGTCGATGCTGAAGGACTGCAGCGCCGTGCCGGTCGGCACGTTCTGGCCGACGCGGATGTCGCCGAGCGTGGTCGAGAGCGTGGTCGTGGTGGAGCCGCCCGTGAGGCCCTGCACGCGGTAGCCGTGCGTCGACACCATGTAGCCCTGGTCGTCGATGCGGAACTCGCCGGCGCGGGTCGCGAAGACCTGGCCGTCAACCTGGTTGCGTACGAGGAAGAAGCCGTTGCCCGAGATGCCGAGGTCGGTCGGCACGCCCGTGGTGGTGAGACCGCCCTGAGTGAAGCGCGTGCTGATCTGCGAGAGGCGCACGCCTGTGCCGATCTGCGTGGCGGATTGATTGGTGTTCGTGCCGTTCGACGGCGCGGAGGCGCGCAGGGTGTTGCTGAAGCTGTCGGCGAACGACGTCGTCGAGGCCTTGAAGCCCGTGGTGTTCACGTTGGCGATGTTGTTGCCGATGACTTCGAGACCCTTGGTGAAGCTGCGCATCGCACTGATGCCGGAGGTGAGCGTACCGATGAGAGGCATGGAATGACTTGGATTTGAGGATTGGTGACTTGGTTAGTTTTCGTCCGTGAAAGGGAATCAGGCGGCCGGGGTGGTCGCGGGCGCAGGCGCAGGCGTCTGGCCTTCCGGAGCGGTCGGCTTCACGCCGATCACCGCGGAGTACGGGTACTTCACACCGTCAATGTTGACGTAGACCGACTTCGAGTCGGCCGTGATGGAGTCGACCGTGCCGGAGATCTCACCCGCATCGGTCGCCACCGTGACGTCGCGGCCGAGCATGCTGTTCGCGGCGTACATCTGCATGTCCGCGCGGAGATAACCCATTTCCTTCACCAGCGTGTTCGACTGCTCGAGCGAGGTGAACTGGGCCATCTGCGCAATGAAGGCCGTGTCTTCCATCGGCTTCATCGGATCCTGCTTGGCGAGCTGCACGGTGAGCAGCTTGAGAAAGTCTTCCTGGCCGAGCGCCTGCTTGGTCGTGCGCGCGGTCTTCGTCTGCGTGGTCGGGACGTCGGTGCTGGCGGAGGCGAGGGTCGAGTTGACTTGCATGGCGGAGGATCGGTTCAGGCGAAGGTGTGGAGCAGGCGGGATCCGACGGACGGTTCGGTCGCGGGCATCCGGCCGGCGACCGGAGCGGCTGCGGCGGGAACGCCAGGGAGCGCCCCGGGAAAGGCCGCGGGCGCCTCGCCAAACTGCCGCGCAAACTGGCGCTGCGAGTGGGCGTCGGCCTGGGCCTGCATCTGGGCAAACGAACCCGCCCCTTCCCGCCCGCCCTGCGACGAGGTGGAGTGGCCGGAGTCGGAGGAAGTGAACACCGGAGTGATGGCCTGGAGCACGCTCTCCGGGTCGCGGCCGCGCACCGTCTGCCATTCCTGCGCGAGCGCCTGGCGGAGCTCGGCGGATTCGGTGCGGAATGTCACCTGGACCTCCTCGGCCCGCAGCGCCACGCGCACCATCAGGTCGGCGCCCTGCACGGAGAACTTCAGATTCACGCTGTGCGCCGGCTGGGCCGCGCCGCGCTCCAAGGTCGCGGCCACCGCCTCGACCGCCCGATGCGCCATGCGCTCGATCGACTCGGGCAACTCCGCCTGTGCATCGAACCCCGAGAAACCCGCCGCCGAGACGATGGCATCCTTCAACCCGGACACGGGCGGCAGGAAGGCCGGCGAGGGAGTCGTGGGAGCGGAGGTGGTCATGGACCCTTCCCGTAAAGCAACGCCGGTGCCAAGACCCTGCTTTGATTCCGCAACCTCCTCTTCTCCAATTATTAGAAAGTTTTCTTTTGAGGCCGAATCCTTGGTGGCGTCCGGAATCGGATCCGCCGGGCGTTCGGCGGCAAAATTTGCCGGACGCGGCAGCGCCTCACTATTCGTGGCTGCGGTGGCCCGACGCGGGCGTGCGTCGCCCGGCGTGCCCGCGGACTCGGTGGGGGCCCCCGTCGCGGACGCTGCCGTGAACGCGGCCTGCACTTGGGCTGACAGGGGCACCTGGGCGGTGGCAAGCGCGGCGGCCGCGGGCGCGGCCGGCGCGGGAAGGACTGCGGTCGGCGCGGTGGTCGCCGCCGGAACGGGCAGTGCACCCTCGCCCTCCGCCGTCGGCGCAGCCAGCGCGGCCACCGGAGGCACGGGAGCGGCCGGCAACTGACCGGGACGCACGGCCACGCGCGCATCGCCGACGCCGAGACCGGCTCCGGCCGAGGCAAACAGGCCCGCCGCCAGCAACGTGCGGCCGCCGTCGGTGCCGCGACCCAGACCGGCGTCGGTGAGCTGGCTGGCATCGGCCGACTCCGGGTCGGCGGTCAGCGCGCCGTCCGGGGAAAGCGGGGCGGTTGGCGCCGGGGACAAGGTCGGCAGGAAGGCGGCGAAAGCAGCCAGCAGGCTGGCTTCGGCGGACAACCCGGGCGCCGGGACCTCCGGTTCGGCCGGCACCGTCACCGGGCCGGCAGGGGCGTCGACCAGGCCGGCAACGAGCGCGGCGAAGTCGCCGCCACTCCCGGCGGCGGCGAGGCCGTCAACGGGGAGCTCGCCGGACGGAGCCGGCGCGAGCAGTTCGGGAAAGGATGCGGACGCGGAGAGTTGCATAGGCGGTCACCCTCCGTGGCCTGGACACCGCGCCGTCCCTGGCGCGGGATGAAGTTGAAAAATGAATACGCGGACCGGGTTCGGTCCGCGCGTCGGGCAGGATCAGCCGGCGTTTTCCGCCTTGGCGGAGGCCTTGATCAGGCGGATGCGGTTGGAAAGGGTCGCGGCTCGCTCGGCCAGCGGAAGACCATCGTCGCCCACGGTGCGGCTCATCTCCTCGAAGATGGGGCCAATGACGTCGGGCTTCATCAGCGAGAGGATCTTCACCGCCATGGTGTCATCGAGCTTGCGGATGATCGCCACCGCAGCGCGGGGCGTCAGGTTGGTGTACGTGGCGGCCAGGGTGCGCAGGTTCTTCGCCTCGTCGGCCGTCACCTCGACCAGCTTGTTGGAGATGTCAGAGCGCAGGGACTCGAGTTCGGCCCGCACCTTGGCCAGTTCCCGCTCCTCGGCTTCCACCCGGGCCGTGCGCTGTGCGAGTTCCTCGGCCTGGGCGCGCAGGCGCTCGCGTTCGTCGCGCAGCTCGGTGGACAGGTTCTCGATCTCGATCGTCCAAAAATCCCAGCCGCGCTCGGTCTCGATTTCCGGCGCCTTGGGCTTTTCGGGAATGGCGGCGAGGACCAGGTCGGCCGACGCGCGCCAGGTCAGATAAACGCCGAGGGCGGTGCTCACGAGCAAACCGGCCACCGCGGCAAGGAGGGGGCTCTGGAGCTTCTTGATCATAAGGCAAAGAGGGGTTCGCGCTGCGCGTGGCGGCGGCCGGCGAGGTCGTCAAACTCCGCCTGCTCCTCCCGCAGCTGGTCGAGCCGGTGCGTGGCGCGCGCCTTGGTCTCGAGCCGCTCGATCATTTCCACCCGGCGGTGGGCCTCGGTGTAGGCGGCGCGGGCCTCGCCGGCCGTCTTACGGCGTTCCGCCACCTTGACCTCGCAGGCCTTCTCCTCGGCAAGGTCCCGGACATAGGCCGCGTAGGTGTGGGCCGCCTCGGCGGCCGTGGCGCCGCCCGCCCGCTGGTCGCGGAGGGACTGCTCGACCGCCGCCATGCGCTGCTGCACGGCGCGTTGCTCGGCCTCCGCCTCGGCAAGGTCGCGCAGGGCGGACGCGAGGACTTCGCGGGCCTTGGCCTTGGCCTGGAGACGCACGGCCTTCACCGGCGTGAGCGGGAAGCGAAAGCGTTTCATACGAGGAGGCTCTTCAGTTTCTCGAACGTCTGCGCCCGCGAGACCGGCTCGTCGACCGCCTGGCGCAGGAAGGCGCGCAGGGGCTCGTGCAGGGCGATGGCCTGATCGAGCGCGGGACTCGCACCTTTCTGGTAGGCCCCGATCGACACGAGGTCCTCGTTCTTCCGATACAACGCGAGATGTTCGCGCGCCTTCGCCGCCAGCGCGACCTCGGCGGGCGTACAGACATCGCGGGTCAGACGGCTGACACTCTCCAGCACGTCGATCGCGGGGTAATGGTTGAAATGCGCGAGGGCACGGCTGAGTACGATGTGTCCGTCGAGAATGCCTCGCACGGCATCGGCCACCGGCTCGTTCATGTCGTCGCCTTCCACCAGCACGGTGTAGAGCGCCGTGATCGCGCCCTGCTCCCCTGCCCCGGCGCGTTCGAGCAGACGTGGCAGCATGGCAAAGACCGAGGGCGTGTAGCCGCGCGTCGCCGGCGGCTCGCCGATGGCCAGACCGATCTCGCGCTGCGCCATGGCGTAGCGGGTGACCGAATCCATCATGAAAAGCACATTCTTCCCGGCGTCGCGCCAGGCCTCGGCGATCGACGTGGCGGTCTGGGCGGCCCGAAGGCGCAGCGGCGCCGGCGTGTCCGACGTAGCCACCACGACGATGGCGCGCTTCATGCCTTCGGGACCGAGGTCCTTCTCGATGAACTCGCGTACTTCGCGACCGCGCTCACCGATGAGCGCGACGACCACCACGTCCGCCTCCGACCCGCGGGCAATCATGCCCATCAGGGTCGACTTGCCGACGCCGGAGCCGGCGAACAGACCGAGACGCTGGCCGCGGCCGAAGGGAATGAAGGCATCGATCGCCCGCACGCCCGTGGCAAAGGGCGCCTTGATGCGCTGGCGGCGCAGCGGATGCGGCGGCTCGCCCGTGCCCGACGCGAGCCGATCCACCGGCACGAGACCCAGTCCGTCAAAGGGACGCCCGAGCGCATCGAGCACGCGGCCGAGCAGTTCCGGTCCCGGACGCGGCAGCGGGGGACGATCCCCGGCCGCCACTTCGCAGCCGACATGCAGGCCGGCGGTGTCGCCCAGCGGCATGAGCAGCACGCGATGCTCGCGAAATCCGACCACTTCAGCGCGTACGCTGAAATCCACCCGCGGCGAGCGCACCACGCACAGGTCGCCCAACCCGACGTTCGGGCCGTCCGACTCGATGATGAGGCCTGCCACGCCGGTCACCGTGCCCACGCGTTGGACGGGTGGGACATGGCGCACCTGCGTGCGCAGGGCTTCGATGAGCGGAGCGACGGTGGTCATGACGGGGCAAGTCCGTGGGCGAGCGCGGTGAGCTTCGTCTGCTGCCGCGCGTCGGTGAGACCGAAGCGGCTGCGCACCTGGATGTCTCCCGGGGCCAGCGCGGAGTCCGTGCGGATGACGAGGCCCGGGTAGCGTTGCCGCCAACCGGGATTGAGTTCAGCCAGCAACCCGGCATCGCGCGGGCACAGCGCGAGTTCGAGGTTGTCGCGTTCGGGAAAGAGTTCGGTCAAGGCCTCCTCGCACAGGCGGGAGACCACGTCAGCCGGCGGCTCGTAGCCGGCGAGCAGGCGACGGGCGATCTCCACCGCGAGCGCCGGCAGGGACTCGCGCAGCTGGCCGACCAGGGCCGGCTCGAGTTGGGTGAGCTTGCCCAGCACGTCGTTGCTGAACTGCTCCACGTCGGCGCGAAACTCGACCATCTGCTGGTCCGCCAGCGCCCGGGCGGCGTCGATCCCGCGGCGGTAAGCCTCCTGGGAACGTTCCGCCACCTCGGCCTCGGTGAACAGCCGGCCGTGTCCGCCGGGGCGGACAAACGCGGCGACGGGACGGTCGAAGGAGACGAGGGTGTTGAAGGCCATGGCTTAGGCGACGAGGCTTTGCGCGTCGGATTCGATCGAGATCTGACCCTCTTCCTCGAGGCGGCGCACGACCTGGATGATCGTGTCCTGTGCGGTCTCGACGTCCTTGAGGCGGACCGGGCCGAGCAGCTCGAGCTCCTCCTTGAGACCTTCGGCAGCGCGCTTGGAGATGCAGTTGTAGATCTTTTCGCGCAGCGTCTCGCTCGCGGATTTCATCGAGATGGCCAGGTTGGCCGAGTCGACCTCGCGCAACACGCGCTGCAGGTCGGCTGGCTGCAGGCGGCCGAGATCCTCGAAGCTGAAGAGCTTCTTGCGGATCGCCGAGCCGAGGGTCGCGTTGCGCTCCTCGAGCCGGGCCAGCAGGCTCTTCGACATGTCCTTGTCGAGCTCGTTGAGCAGGTCGGCCACGGCGCGCACGCCGCCGCTGCGATGGAAGGACGGGCGCATCTTCGTGTCGAAGTGCTTGCCGAGACTGCGGGCGATCTTGCCCACCAGCTCGAGCGACGTGGATTCGATCGTGCCGAGGCGCTCGACCACCTCTTCGCGCAGGTCGGGTCCGAGCAGGGTGAAGACCTCGGAGGCCTTGGCACTGTCGAGGTAGGACAGCACGAAGGCGATCGTCTGCGGCTGCTCGTGCTTAACGAGGTTGAAGATCTGGCGTCCCTCCATCTCGCTGATGTCCTTGATGACATCGACGGAGGTCCCGACCGGGCCGACGCGATCGATGATCGACGAGGCCTTGTAGTCGCCCTTGGCGATCTCGAGCGTGCGCTGCGCGTAGGACAGGCCGCCAAGCGCGGAGGTGAAGCTCTGCGAAACGACGGACGAAAACTCCTCCATCACCTGCTTCTGCACCGCCTGCGTAACGATCGGGAAAGTGGACATCTCACGGCAGAGCAGCTCGATCGTCGCATCATCGAACTGCTTCAGCACCTCGGCGGCGGCCTCCGGGCCGATGCAGATGAGGAAGATGGCCAGCTTCTGCTGGCGGTTCAGCTTGGCGTAGTCGATGTCGGCCATGGCGTCGCCTTAGTTCTTGCCGCCCGGAGCCGCGACCCAGTCACGCAGGGCGTGACCAACGTTGGCGGGCTTTTGGCGGATCAATTCATTGAGCAGGTCAGGCGTGACCGCGTGATTGTTCGGCAGCGCGCGGGCCGCAGCCTCGGGGCTGAGCGACAGCACCTCGACCGGCACCGGCTCGGGGCGCTGGCGGGCGAGCATGCGACCGAAGATGAAGAGCACGAGCACGGCGCCGGCCACCGCGAACCAGCGGCTGGCGGTCTCAATCCAGCCCTGGAGGCGGTTCTCGTCGTGGATCGCCTTGATCTCGGCCGGAATGGCGTCGGTGGACTCAAAGGGCAGTTCCTGCAGGGAGACGAGGTTCTCGACCGGCTGGCCGGGTTGCGGACGCAGGCCGAGGGCGTTCATCACGACCTGGCGGAGGGCGGCCAGCTCCTCGGGCGAACGTTTCTCCATCACCGGCGCGGGCGGCGCGCCGTCCGGTCCCGGTGCGGCCCCGGCGGGCGTGACGGTGCGGGGCGCGACGAAGACGGCGGCGGAGAGGTGTTTCACCGTGCCGGGGTTGCGGACCGTGTTGGTCGTCACGCGGTTGATCTCGTAGCTGGTGGTCCGGTTCTTGCGTGACTGTTCGGAGGTGGAGACCGGCCGGGCACCCTCGGCGCCGGCGCCGGGGCGCTCGGGCACGTTGGCGCTGATGCCGGTGGCTCCACCCGTGGCGTTGGCCTCGGTGGAATTGGTGGTGTCCTCGGTGATGGTCTGCGAACGCACCACCTGGCCGTCTGGATCGAAACGCTCCTGGACCAGCGTGGTGGCCTCGGTGTCGATCTCGGCCGAGACGCGGACGACGGCGTTGCCCGGGCCGATCACGGCGGCGAGCATGGTCTCAACCTTGCGGGCAAAGTACTCTTCGACCTGCTGCCGGTAGCGCATCTGGCTCGTTGCATTGCCGAGCATGGGATCCTGGCGCAGCTCTTCGGACAGCACGCGCCCGCGGTTGTCGACTACGGCGACTTGGTCGGTGCTGAGACCCTGGACCGCGTTGGCCACGAGGTGGCGGATGGAATTGACCTGTTCAAGCTCGAGACGACCGCCGCCCACATCGACGAAGACAGAGGCCGTGGCGCGCACGCCCTGCTCGGTGAGCAGCAGGCGGTTCTCCGGCTGCACGATCATCACGCGCGCAGCGCGGACGCCGTTCACCTGCATGATCGTGCGGGCGAGTTCGCCCTGCACGGCGCGAAGGTAGTTGGTGCGCTGCACGAAGTCGGAGAGGCCGAACTGACCCTTGTCGAAAATCTCAAAGCCAACGCCGTCTCCGCTCGGGATGCCCTTGCCCGCAAGGTCCATGCGCAGCTTGTGCACCTGGTCGGACGGCACATGCACCGTGCCACCGCCGGCGGCGATGCGGTGCGGGATGTTCTGCGACTGGAGGTGGCTGATGACCGCGGAGGCGTCCTTCTCGCCGAGACCGGCGTAGAGCAGCTGGTAGTCGGGCCGGTTGGACCAGGCCGCCACCGCGATCAGGCCGCCGATCACGGCGAGGGCGGCGACGACCAGCGAGACGCGTTGGTTGAGGCCAAGTTGCTGCCAGAGCGGGAAGAGGGACGAGAGAAAGGATTTCATCGAACGAAAGAGACCGGGTTAACGGGAGCTCACACCTGGAGGCGCATCAGCTCCTGGTAGGACTCCACCAGCTTGTTGCGCACCTCGACCATGAGGGTGAAGGCCACCGACGCCTCCTGCATCGCGATCACGCTCTGATGCAGCTGGTCGGACTCACCGAGCAGCACGCGCTGGGCGAGCGCCCGCGACGTGTCCTGCTTGGCGTCGACGGTGGAGACCAGTCCCTCGAGCATGCGGTCGAAACCCTCGCTCGGCGCGGTCCCCGGGGCGGACGGAGCCGCCATCGGGCGCGGCAGCGGCGTCTCGATGCGGGAGAGCGGACTGGACAGGAGCGGGGAAACGGAGCCGATGGGCGACATGGCGTATCAGGATTCTGGTTACTTGCCGATCTGCAGCGTCTTGAGCGCCATCTGGCGGGCGTTCTTCACCGTCGTCAGGTTGGCCTCGTAGGCGCGCGTGGCGGTGATGAGGTCGACCATCTCAAAGGAAAGGTTCACGTTCGGCATGACCACGTTGCCGTCCGGTCCGGCATCGGGGTGCTGGGGATTGTAGACCTGCTGGCCGGGCGTCTTGTCGGTGGTGATGCCGCCCACGCGGACCGCCTGCAGGGCGGCGGCGCCGGCGGGTGCGCCGGCCCGGCGGATGAGTTCGTTTTCGAACGAGACGACCTTGCGCTGATACGGGCCACCCTCGCGGGTGCGGGTCGTCTGCGCGTTGGCGATGTTCTGGGCGACGATGTCGAGGCGGGTCTTCTGGGCGCTGAGCGCGCTGGCGCTGATGTCGATGCCGGAGATGAGGTTCATGGCGACGAGGGTCAGAAGGAGGGGCGGCCGGTGATGGCGAGGCGCAGCTGCTTGAGGCTGCTGGAGACGATCTCGGTCAGGAATTCGTGTTCGACCGCGTTGCGGTTCATCGCGAGCAACTCGGTTTCCACGTCCACACTGTTGCCGTCGGGGCGCACCGTGCGGGCGTTGGGATCTTCCACCAACCGGGGACCGAAGCCGGGGGTGCGATCGGCCAGCGTGCCGGCCTCGAGCCGCGTCCGCAATTGGGCGGCGAAATCCCCCGCGACATCAACGCGGCGGTAACCGGGGGTCTCCGCATTCGCGATGTTCGAGGCGATCGCCTCCTGGCGCAGCACGGAGGCGTCGAGGAGGTTCCGCGCCAACTGGTAATTGTCGGAGTGGAAGATGGGATCGATCATGGCCTCCCACAAAAGCAGAGCCGATGCCACGGGGATCTTCGCATTCCCAAGTCACTGCCTGCCAAACTAATATAATCTTACATTGCCGACCTCTCCCAGGCGTGGCGCCCGACCTCGCCGTCCGCCAGCGGACAACGGCAAAATTTGCCGGGGGTCGGTTGCAACCGGCGCAAGATTCCCGCCGCCCCGGCTTCATTCGGCCCAAATCGGACCGATTTAACCTTCCAAACAATGAGGGACAGTGAGTTCGATTTTATCCGCACCCTGGTCTATGAACGCAGCCGTATCAGCCTCGGGCCCGACAAGCGCGAGCTGGTCTCGGCGCGTCTCGGCAAGCGTCTGCGCGCGACCAATATGCCGACGCTGGGCGACTATTGCCGGTTGCTGCAGACGCCGGGAGCCGACGACGAACTCGCCAACCTGATCGACGTCATCTCGACCAATCACACCTTCTTTTTCCGCGAGCAGGCTCATTTTGATTTTCTGCGCAACCGTGCGGTCCCGGAGTACCTGCAATCCGCCGGCCGTACCTCGCGCTTCCTCGTGTGGAGCGCGGCCTCCTCGTCGGGCGAAGAGGCATACTCGATCGCCATGACGCTCGCAAACTGCCTGCCGCAGTCCCCATGGCAGATCGAGGGCACCGACATTTCCCATCGCATCATCGCCAAGGCCCAGGCGGCGATCTTCCGCGACGAGGCGGTCGAGCGGCTGCCCCCGGACGTGATCAAGGCGTATTTCCAACGCGGCTTCGGCCCCCAGGAAGGCAACTACCGCGTGAAGGCCGGGCTGCGCGAACGCGTCACCTTTCGACAACTCAACCTGCTTGAAGGGGAGGCTCCGTTCCGCGAACCTTTCCACGTCATCTTCTGCCGCAACGTGATGATCTACTTCGATCGTCCTACCCAGGAGGAGTTGGTCGCCCGCCTCACCCGAAGGCTCGTTCCCGGAGGCTACCTGTTCGTCGGCCACGCCGAGAGTCTGACCAACATCAAGCACAGCCTCAAACCCGTGCAGCCGGCCGTGTATCAGCGGCCCGCCCACGCCTGAGCCCATGTCCACCCGACCCATCCGCGTCCTCGTGGTCGACGACTCTGCCGTCGTCCGCAAGCTCGTCACCGAGGCCTTGAGCAACGATCCCGAGATCGAAGTCGTCGGCACCGCCATCGACCCCTATTTCGCCCGCGACCGCATCAAGGAGCTCAATCCCGACGTGCTCACGCTCGACCTCGAGATGCCGCGCATGGACGGACTCACCTTCCTGCGTATCCTGATGGAGCAGCACCCGCTGCCGGTCATCATCATGTCGTCACTCTCGCAGCGCGGGTCCGCCTACGCCATGGAGGCGTTGCGCCTGGGCGCCTTCGACGTGCTCGCGAAGCCGCACGGCTCCTATTCCTTCGGCAATCTCGGCCCGCAACTCATCGCCCGCATCAAGGCCTCCGTCGGCGCCCGGCTGCGCCACACTCTGCCCCCTCCCCCGGCCCCCGCGCCGCGCGCGGTCCGGCGCGGTCATCATTCGCGTCAGGTCATCTTGCTCGGCGCCTCGACCGGAGGCACGGAAGCGCTCCGCGAGGTGCTGACCCACCTGCCGGACGGCCTGCCGGGCATCGCGATCGTGCAGCACATTCCGCCGGTGTTCTCCAAGGCCTTCGCCGACCGGCTCAACAGCCAATGCCCCTTCGAGGTGCGCGAGGCCGTCGACGGCGACCGCCTCCGCCCGGGCCTCGCCCTCGTGGCGCCAGGCAACTTTCACCTGCTGCTCGCCTGGCATGGCGACCATTACCGCGTCCGCGTGACCGGTGGTCCACCGGTGTGGCACCAGCGTCCGGCCGTGGACCTGTTGTTCAAGTCCGCCGCCGACTGCGGCGCGGGCCCGCATGCGATCGCCGGCGTGCTCACGGGCATGGGCAAGGACGGCGCGGAAGGCCTGCTCCGGCTGCGCGAAGCCGGTGCCGCTACCTTTGCTCAGGACGAGGCGTCTTCGGTGGTCTACGGCATGCCGCGCGCCGCCTGGGAAAACGGCGGCGCCCGCCACCAAGTGGCGCTCAGCCGCGTGGCCGATCACATCGTGCATCACTACGACACTGCGTCCACGCCTCCGATGACCGCGATGCCCCATCGCCCATGATCACCCCCGCGGCCACGACCCCGGGAGACGCGACCATCCTCATCGTCGACGATGAGCCGGTGGTATTGTCCGCCTTGAAGGAAACGCTCGAACGCGAGCATTTCCACGTCGTGGGCTGCACGAGTCCGATCAAGGCCCTCGCGATTCTCGCCGAACGCGATTTCGCCGTCATCATCTCCGACCAGCGCATGCCCGAAATGATGGGGCTCGATTTTCTCGTCGAGAGCCGCCGCCTGCGTCCGCACGCCTCGCGCATCCTCATCACCGCCGTCCTGGCCCTGCCGACGATCGTCGACGCGATCAACAAGGGCGAAATCTTCCGCTTTGTCGCGAAGCCCTGGCTGCGCGAGGAGCTCATCGCCACCGTGCGCAACGCGGTGCAGCGCCACGAGCTGATGACGCACAACTCCGCCCTCGAGGCGCAGACGCGCGAACTCAATGCGGCCCTGCAGACCGCCAATGCCGCCCTCGAGGCGCAGGTACGCGACCTGGAGCGGCAGCGCGAACGGCTCGACGCCGCCAACCGCAACCTGTCGCAAAGCTACGAACATTCGCTCGAGCTGTGCCGGCGCATTCTCACGACATACGACCCGCTGCTCGGCGGCCAGGCCAGGCTGCTCGTCGATTACACCGGCCTGATGGCAGCCACGGAGTTCTTCAACGAGGCGGAACGTCACGCCCTGCGCACCGCCGCCTGGCTCTGCGACCTCGGGCTCATCGGTGTACCGCGGGAGATGCTGCGCGCCTTCCGCACCCGGCCCGAACAGCTCACCGAGCGGGAACGCACCCAGCTGCACCACCACCCGATGTACAGCCAGACCCTCGCGGCCTTGGTCGACCCCCGGCCCGAAGTCGGCGAGATCGTTCGCGCCCACCACGAACACTTTGATGGCTCGGGCTACCCTGACGGCGTCGCCGGCGAGTCGATTCCCTGGGCCGCGCGCTGCCTCGCCGTCGCCGTTGGCTTCGTCGAATCCGGGCTGCCCAAGGCGGCCGCCATCGACGCTCTGCTCGCCAAATCCGGGCGCCACTACGATCCGGAGGCGGTGCGCCTGTTTCTCAAGGTGGTCAGCGCCGCCCAACTGCCCCGTCAGGTGCGCGAGATCACGCTGGCGGAACTCGAGCCCGGGATGGTCCTCGCCAACGGCATCTACAGTCCGCACGGACTGCTCCTGATCGCCGAGGGACAGCCGCTCAACCCGGGCACGATCGCCAAGATTCACAGCCACCACAAGGTCACCCCCATCCACCAGCGCCTGCTGGTCTACTCCTGATTCCCCCATGGCCGGCGCCCCCACGATCGGTTCCATTTTTGCCCAACGCGTCATCATCGGCGTAGGTGACATGGCTGTTTCCAACAATCCCCAGGTGACGCTCAGCACCTACGCCCTCGGCTCGTGCGTCGGCGTGGTGGCGTACGACCCGGCCACCCGGGTCGGCGGCATCCTGCACCTCATGCTGCCGGACTCCACCATTTCTCCGGACAAGGCCGTGGCCCAGCCGGCGATGTTTGCCGACACCGGCTTTCCGTTGCTCCTGCGCGCGCTCGCCGGCTTGAAGGGCGACCCAGGACGGTTGCGGCTCTACGTGGCGGGAGGGGCGAACGTGCTCTCCGGCGCTGACTCCTTCAAGATTGGCGACCGCAACCTCGCCGTGGTGAAAAAGTTCATCCAGTCGCACGGCCTGACCGTCTCCGGCCACGATGTGGGCGGCACGGTGAACCGCACCGTTCACCTCGAGGTTGGCAGCGGCGTGATGTCGTTGAAGACTCCGGCCAAGTCCGACCAGTTCCAGCTCGGTTGATGCGTCGGACCGGGCGGCCCGTCAGTCCCAGCCCACGAACGCCACCCACCACACCAGCGCGATCACCACGGGGGCGGAGGCAGCCAGCACGAGGCGGCGGCCGAGGCGGCGTTGCTCCGGATCGCGGCGGCACCAGAAGACGACCCCGGTGACGAAGACGCCGAGTCCCGCCCCGACGAGCAGCACCACGCCCAGCAGCATCAGATAGAGTCCCGCGTCGCCGGAGGCGAGGCGGGGCGGAGCAAGATTCAGCAGTGCCGTCGCGGAAGCGCGCATCTCAGCCCTTCCGCGCGTACTTCGCCTCGAAAAGCTGGCGCGCCCGCGCAATGCCTTCGTCCGTGAAGACCACCGACTTTGACCGGCCCCGCGGCTCCCCGATGAGTCCGCGGTCGCAAAGCCGGTTGAGAGCCTCGAAATCGTGGCCTTTCCACGCCCGCCAAGGACCATCGCGGTGATCGCGATGCGCCGTCAGGTACAGCAGGGCCAGCACGTCGTCGTCGATTTTCTCGGTGTCATATTCCATGACGAAACGGGGTTGACCAACCGCACGCCGGGATGGCGCGCGCCTTGCCCCGATCTTCACCCAAGCCGACGCCGGCGCAATGCGGAACATGTCACCCGGAGCGAAGGGGCCGCAGCCGCCGCGCCAAAAGAAAACCGCCCGGCGCTTCACGCCGGGCGGTCCACCCCAGTTACCCACACTTGCTTGCACTGAGACTATCGGCACACGGCCCCACGGGCTTGAGCCGCTACGGCGTACTTTTGCCTGCCGGATCAACCGTCCAGGCACCACGGTCTGTCGATGTCGACCGAGCTCCACACCTTCGGACCATCGACCGTGGTCGGGCCAGGAGCGGCCTCGCCTGCTCCGCTGCGGACCTTACAGCTCGATCGCCCCGGTCGTCAGCTTGGTCTGCAGCAGCCGCGAGGCGCGATCCAGCACGGCCGGCAGGACCGACTCGAGCATGGCCGCGTTGAAGCCCCACTCTTCGAGCAGGGGTCCGTTGCATTGGAAAAGAAAACCGTCCTCCCCTACGCCCGCACCGATCGTCGCCGCCACGAACTTCGCCGCATGCACGGTCACGAGCAGCGGCAGCAAGTCGCCGGGGGCCTCCGCCGTGGGCGGCTGGTACATCACCACCCCGACCAGCGTCGGCGGGAACTGCCAACGGCGCACCAGGGCTGTGCCAACCTCTGCGTGATCGTAGCCGAGGACCGCCCGCTCCGCCTGCTGCCAGGTGGAAAGCTTGTCCTCGCAATGACCGCGGATCGCGGGAAAGAACTCCGCGCAGGCATAGGCCACGGCGAGTTTGCCGATCTCCTGGATCAGGCCCGCCGTGTACGCCATGCGGGGATCGACCCGCTGCGTCTTCTCCGCGAGGTACTCGGCCGCCAGCGCGGTAACGAGCGAGCGCCGGGCAAGATCGCCCGGCTCCATGCGAAAACCCTGCACCGGCTGATTGAGCCAACGGCCGGCCAGCGAGAGCGCGGCGAGGCGGTAGATTTCCTTGTGCCCCAGCCGCATGATCGCCTCGCCGAGCGTGTCGACCTGCGACCCTGAGCCGCCGCCGAAGAACGCCGAGTTGGCGAGACGCAGCGTCGCGCCCGCCAGCGAGGGATCCATCCGGATCACCGCCTCGAGGTCCTCCGCCGGCGCATCTTCCTTCTGCAACACCTGGATCAGGCGCGGCAGCAGGACGGGCGAACACGGCAGGCGCAGGGCGCGTTCGCAGACGTCGGACAGGGTCGGGATGGCGGCCATGGCGGACTCAGGCGGCGAGGAAGAGCGAGCCCGGATCGAGGATCAGCGCAATGCTGCCATCGCCGAGGATCGCGCCGCCGGAAACACCGGCGAGATTCTGCATGAAGCCGCCGAGGCTCTTGATCACAACCTCCTGCTTGCTGACCATCTCGTCGACCAGCAGCGCCGTCGCGCGGCCGTTGTTCTCGACGATGACGATGATGCCGTCCCACGGATTCTGCGCCTCGGCCGGGATGCCGAACCGCCGGTGCAGGCGGTGAATCGGCACGAGTTTGCCGCGCAGATCGAGCACCTCACCGGTGCCGTGGACCGTGGAAATGTGTTCGCGGGCGGGACGCAGGGCGCGCTGCACCGACGTGCTCGGGAGAATGAAGCGGTCGCCTCCCACGCGTACGACGAGGCCGTCGATGATCGCCATGGTGAGCGGCAGCTTGATCTTGAACGTCGAGCCGCGGCCGACCTCGGACGAAATCTCGATCTTGCCGCGCAGCTTCTCGATGTTGCGCTTCACCACGTCCATGCCAACGCCTCGGCCGGAAACGGCCGTGACCTTTTCCGCGGTCGAGAATCCCGGCGCGAAAATGAGGGCCAGGATCTCGTCCCGGGAGAGCGTCGCATTGGCGGGCACCACGCCCTTCTCCACCGCCTTCTTGAGAATCTTGACCGGATCGATGCCGCGACCGTCGTCCTGGAGTTCGATCACGATGTTGCTGCCCTCGTGATAGGCCCGCAGGTGCAGGCTGCCGGTGGCGTTCTTGCCGGCCGCGGTGCGGGCCTCCGGCGGTTCGAGACCGTGATCGAGCGCATTGCGCACCATGTGCACGAGCGGATCGCCAATCTCCTCCACCACGGTGCGGTCCAACTCGGTGTCGTCGCCGCTGGTGACGAACGAGACCTTCTTGTTGAAGTCGCGCGCGAGGTCGCGCACGAGGCGCTCCATCTTCTGGAAGATCGGCTTGATCGGAATCATGCGCAGGGACATCGCCGTGCCCTGCAGTTCCTTCGTGATGCGGGCGAGCTGGGCCACGTTGCGTTGCAACGGGGAGCCGTCGTCACCTCGGCCGCGGGCCGATTCGACCAGCTGGCTTTGCACGATGACCAGTTCGCCGACCACATCCATGAGCGAGTCGAGTTTCTCCGTGTTCACTCGGACCGTGGCGCCGGACGACGCCTTCGGCACACCGGCGGATGCGGCGGATGCGGAGGGCGCAGGCGCCTTGGCCGCGGACGGGGCGGCGGCCGGTCCGGTGGGCAGCGGCACGTTGACCGGGGCCGAGGCCTCGGCGGGAGCCGCCTCGGGCGCCGGAGCCGGCGCGGGATCCGCTGAGAAGGCCAACACCTCGCCCAGCGGCGCTTCGGGCTGCGCCGGAGCGGCTGACGTCGGGGACGCGTCCGCGCCTTCGTCGGCGGTGCACGCCAGCTTGCGCACGGCGCGGATCAGGAAACCGACCGGCACGATCTGGTCGGGCAGCTTGCCCTTCTCGAGCGCGACCCCGACCTGCTGCGTGAGGGCGACGAGCGCGTCGCGGCTGCGCAGGATCTCGGTGATGATGGCGGCGTTGAGGCGCAGCTTGTGGTTCCGCGCCAGGTCCAGCAGCGTCTCGACCTCGTGGGCGAGCGTGTGCATGGGCACGAGACCGAGAAAGCCGGCGTTGCCCTTGATGGTATGGAACGAACGGAAGATCGAATTGAGGGCCTCGGGATTGTCGGGCTCCTGATCGAGCGCAAGCAACGCCGCCTCGATCTGCTGCAGGTGGTCGACGGCCTCGGCGTAGAACTCGGCGAGCAGCTCAGAACTCTCCTCGAGATTGAGCGCAAGCATCAGATCCGACTCATGCGCCTCCTCGGTTTCGGCCGCGGCGGGAGCAGCGGTCGGAGCGTCACCCGACGCCGGCACGGCCGACCCCAAGGCCGGCACCGGTTGGCCCGCCTTGCAGGCCTCGACCGCAGGGGCGAGCCAATCCACCAGCGAACGAAACGCACCGAGCAGGGCGTCATCGAAGGGCTTGGCGGCGTCCAACTGACGCTCAAAACGTCCGTGCAGCTCCGCGAGCGGGGCGCGCAGCGCAGACTCCAGCGAGCACAATTCGACCAGATCGCCGAGCAGGCTGTACGCCGGCACGAGTCCTTCGTCCCGGCCGCTCTGGGCGAGGATGGATTCGGTGGCGAGGCGGTTGATGGCGTCGTCCAACGCCTGAAAACTATCCGGGGATATGGGCATAGGGCCGCAGGGAGTTAAAGATGGTCCCTTGATATCGGAGCCCTGGAGATGAACTTAACCCGCAATCCGTCCCCGAACCGTAGGGTGTAAACCCGGTGCCCACGGGCCGGCCGTTCCGCGGGCCGTTTGCCTCCCCACGCCCCTCGTAGGGTTCAATCCCCAGACCGTGCCCTTTTGCCTCAAGACCCTCCGGGGCCGGGCCGTACATACCCTCGGTCGAGGATCCAGCCTCGGTCTCAATCCTTTATCCAACATGTCCACCGCCACCGCACCCGCCGCCACCGTTTCCACCGCCATTGCCGGCAAGTACCTCACCGTGGTCCTCGAGAACGAGGCTTACGGAATCGCCGTCCTCAAGGTTCGCGAGATCATGCGTCTGCAGAAGATCACCCCCGTGCCGCAGATGCCGGCCTACGTGAAGGGCGTGATCAACCTGCGCGGCCGCGTCATCCCCGTGGTAGACCTGCGCGTGAAGTTCGGCCTCAAGGCCGAGTTCGCCGAACGCACCTGCATCGTGGTGGTCCAGGTCAAGCTGCCGACCGAGCAGGTCGTGCAAATGGGTCTGATCGTCGACAGCGTCGAGGAGGTCGTGACCCTCACCGCCGCCGAGATCGAGCCGACGCCGGACTTTGGCACGAAGGTCAACACCGACTACCTGCTCGGCATGGCCAAGGTGAAGGGCCAGGTGAAGACGCTGCTCGACATCGACCGCGTCGTTGCCCCCGAAACGGTCAAGGCGATCGTCGACGCCAGCTGAGGCTGACCCTCCTGTTTTTCTCCCGACGGCGGCGACCTGGGTTGCCGCCGTTTTTTGTGTCCGGACGCCGCGGTCAGCGGCGGCTAGAGATCTCGACCGCCGCCACGACGAACTGGGCATTGAAGTCGCCGCCCGGATTGTTGCGCTCCGCGGTGAGCACGCACTGCTCGATCGTGATGTACGGGGCGCGCTTCGCCAGCTCGAGGTAGAAGCCCTTCAACGCGGCCCAGTTCGCGCGCGTGATGCGCAGGCGGACGGAGTTGACGGCGAACTGCTCCGTACTCGCGACCGGCAGCACCTCGCTGCTTGCGTTGGCCCCCAGCCCGGCAGCGGCGGTGAGGTTACCCAGTTCGGCCGACAGGCGGACGGCGTTGAAGCTGCGGGCGGGGTCGAGGTTCTTCACCGCCGCCACGGCCTCGTTCTCGATCCGCTCGCGCTGCTCGAGCCAACGGCGCTGCTGGTCGAGCTCGACCGCGATGCGGCGGTGCTCGTCGTACCACAACGAGACACGGCCGGTAACGCTCGAGAGCCAGATCACGGCGCCGGCGGCGACGAAGGCTAGCAGGAGCACTTTTTCGCGGAGCAGGCGGCTGAGGAAGAAGGCTTTCATCGGCTCAGGAGTCGGCGGGTTTCACCGCATCGGGCTTGAAGACAACCGTGAGGCGGAAGGCCGCCACGCCGGCACGGTTTTCCGGTCCCTGCACTTCGACGCTCTCGATCGCCTCGTGGCGCGACAGCGCAGACTGGAAGGCGTCGATGTCGCCGATCGTCGCCGAGGCCGTCTGGGCGGCGATCTGCAGCGTGTAACGCCCGGACGTACTCATGGTGAGGAACTGGATGTTTCCACCCGGCCGCGCCTCGCTCACGATGGTGAACATCTCCAGCGGGAGCAGGCGCTTGGAGGACAGATCCTCGATGCGCGTCGCGAGCGTCCGCTTGTTCATCAGGTTGTCGACATCCGGCCGTTGCACGGCGACTTCGGCAGCACGGGTCTCGAGCCACAGGCGGGCGCCAAGCAGGCCCAGTTCGGCCACCCCGCAGGCCACGATCAGGGCCAAGAAGCCCACCAGGGCGCGCCAGAGCCATTGGTCGCGCCGCTGCGCCTGACGCAGCACCGCGAGTTCGCCCTTGTCGCGCACGTCGATCGATTCGAGCAACGTCGCCGGCAAGGTGGAAACAAGGTCGCCGGCGCGAAACACCCAGGCGCTCTCCTCGGATTTTTCCGGGTCGAAGACAGGCGCGGGCACGTCGACCACCGTGCGGCTCCCGGGAAAGGCCCGCAGCAGCGTGGCGCGCGACGCGGCGCGCTGGGCCGCATCAGCGTCCGGGGAAAGGGTCAGCATGCGCACGTCGGTGGGCACCCCGGAATCGTCGCCGAAATGAACCGCGGTCAGCCCGTCGGGCTGATCGATCACCCACGTGGTGGCTCCGGCCGGCACCGGCGCGCCGAGCAGGGTGGCGAAGGCGGGCGTGACCAAGTCCGCGGAGCCCCAGGTGTCGCTCTCATCGGCCGGGAAACGCTTGCGATAACTGGCGAAGACCACGGCGCGGGCGGCCCCGGGACGGGTGAAATGGCCGTAGTAGAGCTGGCCGACGGGAAACGGCGCCAGACTCTCCAGGGCAAGCTCGACCTGGGCGGGCACCGGTTCGACGCCCTCGCCGGTCGCGAGCGGAATCACCCGCACGAAAAAGTGGTGGTCGGGCAGCAGCGCGATCGGCCGGGCCGACGCGGCGGGGGCGGACGGAGCGGGGGTTTCGGTGGGCATCTCAGAGGAGGTCTTCGTCGGCGCGCGGCGGCGGTGCAGGCGCATCATTCTCGCGGATTTCCAAAAGAGTAAAGGGATAGTTGATCGGCGCCGCTTCCGGGGACGTGCCGGACGCCCGGTTGCCCGGCACGGGCGGCGGCGCGGCCGCCGCGCCGCCCGCGCCTGCCTCCTGGGTCTGCTCCTCCTCGGTTTTCACCGGCTGCACGAGCTGCGCTCCGCCGGGCGGCGCGACCACCACGTTGAGGCGGAACACCGCCTGGCCCTGGCGAACGGTCACGGTGATGCGCAGAGCCTGGATCTCGGCGGAGAAGCCGGCAGGCTGGGCCTGGGCGCCGAGCAGGGTGGTGACCTCGTTCGGCCGCTGGAAGAAGCGCGGCCCCTGGAAAGCGTAGCTGCCGGTGCCGTTGAGGTAGTCGCGCAGCATCTGCTGCTGGGTCTCGTCGTACTGCGCGAGCGCGGCGAGCACCGCCGGCGGGGCGGAGTTCACGTTGGGCTGGCGGTAGTTGAAAAGCGATACGGCGGCGGTGAACTGATGCCAGAGTTCGTTGGGCGTGCCGTCCTCGGCGAACAGGAGCTCACGGACGATGTCGATCGCCGCCAACTCGCTGAAGGTGCGCAGGGAGCGCCCGGGCGGCTTGAACGGCAACGTGGCCCGCTCGTAATCGGAGGCCCGCGGCGCGTCGAACGACGACGGCACGTAGTCCGGCTGGGCCCACCCGAGCAGCGCATCCGCCAGCCGCTCGGAATCGTCCTGGCTCACGTTCCACGACTGAAACAACAGGACGAGATCCTGAAACTGCGCCCGGGGCAGCGGTAGTTTCCCGCTCTCGTCGGCGAAGGCGACCGAGACGGTGCGTCCGTCGCCGGGCTCGTAAGCCGCCCAGGTCAGCGGGTCCCCCCACCCTTCGGCCGGACTGCGCAACGCACCGCCCACGGCGCGAAAGTCCTCCAGCACGGCGAGTGTCGTCTCCAGCGCCGAGTAGGCCTCGAGGCGCAGGTTGGCCGCATCCGCCGCACGGATCTCGACCAGGAGGTCGTTGCTGGCGCGTTCGACAAAGGTCACCAGCGCGACACTGGCGAAGACAATCATCACCAGCACGATGATGAGCACGGAGCCGCGGCGCGGCGGGGGCATGGGAGCCGGCTCGCGCATGATCAAAAGAGCGGCACGCCCTCCCCGGGCGACGGCAGGGCGATGACCGCCTCGCGCTTGAGGTTCTGGTAGGCGAAAGTCACCCGCAGCCGGTGCGGCCGCTCGAGTTCACCGCCCGTGCCGCTGCGCAGCTCGGGCAGCGTTTCCCACCGTTTGAAGTCGGTGTTGTAGTAATCGTAGGCCAGCCCGGTCGCGAGCGGCGTGAGCAGCAGTTCGCGAGGCGCGTTGTCGGCAAAGTCGCGCTCGAGGCGCGAATGCCAGAGCAGGAACAGGCCTTCGCCGGGTCGGACCGCCAGTGCGCAGATGACCTCGGGCAGCGGCCGCTCGGGCCACGTCAGGAGCCGGCTTCCCGCCGGCAGCTCGAAGGTGAGCAGGTTGGCCGAAACGCCGCTGGCGAGGCGGACCGATTGGGGCGACAACGCATCGGACGACGTCGGCACCGCCGGAGGCAGGCCCGCGGTGCGCAGCTCGTTTTCGAGGTAGCGGGTCACCGCCCGCACATGCTGGTCGAACAGCCGCGGCTCCCGGTTGCGGCCCCACAGCTCGGACATCGAGAAGATGAAGGTGTTGAGCCCGACCATGAGCAGGCCGATCAGGGCCAGCGCGAGCACCAGCTCCAGCATGGTGAAGCCGGCGCGGACCGACGGGCGGAAGGGAGGGCGGCAGGTCATCGCTGCAGCTGGGATTGGTACTGCATGATGCGGTCGCGCGCCTCCGCCCGCAGGGTCTCGCGCTCGGCCGCATCCGACCAGGTGGGCCGCAGCAACCGGAACGACTGCGTGACCACCACCGGCTGCGGTGCGGTGGGATCGGTGAACTCGCAGGTGAACGTCACCTGGAACAGGTCGGCGACATTGGTCGATTCGATCGCGGCGCTCCAACGCACACGCCGGCCATCGGCCGTCTCGAAATCGGCGCCCTCCTCGGCCTTCTCCCGGTCCGCCTCGGCGAGCAACGCCGCGCGGGCAAAGCGCAGGTCGTCCTCGCGCTCGGCCAGCCGGTTCACCACCGCGTAGCCCGCGAGCACGTTGACGTAGGCCGCACCGAGCGCGATCGCCGCGGCGGCGAAGATCGCCAACGCGACCATCACCTCCAGAATCGTGAAGCCCCGGACCGTGGTGGCGCGCACCGTCATCGAACCTCCTTGGGCAAGACCTCGGCGCAGGTCCAGGGATCCACCGTAAGCGTGCGCGCCGGACCTCCCGTGCGGATCTGCACGCGAAAGGGCGTGCACGTTCCGTCATCGAAGAACGTGACCGACGCCAGGGGCCGCGTTTCCACCAACAGGCCGCCGATCAGGACGAGGTTGGTCGTGCTCGCGACGGGCGCGAGGAATTCGAACTGCACTTCGCCCGGCGGCATCGGAAATGACCGGCTGCCCGCCTGCGACGTGGCCACCAGGGCCTTGGTGTCGACGTCGTAACGCAGCCGCACCTCGCGCTGGTCCACCAGCGCCTCTTTGCGCGCAGCTTCGAGCGCCTCCCAGAACACCGCTTCGACGGTCACCGGACGGTCCGCCAGTAACCGCGCGGAACCCGTGATCAACACCCCCGCCAGCAGTCCGATCAGCCCGACCACCACCATCACCTCAATCAGGGTGAAGCCGCGGCGCGACGCGCGACCGGGGCACGACGGAAAGAGGCGGGGCGGCTGCGGGCTTAGGGCGGACACAATCGAAAGGGACAAAGCCACGAGGCCCGCAACGCCGGAGCCTGTTGACCGCGACGCGCGGGCCAGGCGGCGCGGAGTGGCGTTCACCAGTTGCCGATGTCGTCCTGCGTGTCGGGCTGGCGGTCCGGGCCCTTGGAAAACAGGTCGAACGAGCGCGGGTTCTTGGTGCCCGGATAACGGTACTGGTAAGGTTCGCCCCACGGATCGAGCGGGATTTTGCCGTCGGCAGTGTAGGGGCCGCGCCAGCGATCAGCCCGGCTCGCCGGCGCCGTGACGAGCACCTGCAGGCCTTCGGCCGTGCTGGGATAATCACCCACGTCGATCCGGTAGGTGGTGAGCGGCGTCTGGAGCGTCGTCTTCACAAAGATCCGGGCCGTGTCTTCCTGGCCGCGGTTGAGGTTGCCCGTCACATTCACAACCAGCACGCCGACGAGCAGGCCGAGAATGCCGAGCACGACGATGATTTCGAGCAGCGTGAAGCCGCTGCGCCGCGACGACGGGAAGGGGGTGGACCGGGGGAAACGCATGATGCTTGAAGTAAAGGCGCGGGCACCGGCGGATGTCGAGCGCGCCGCAGACGGTAAAGGAGACGGGGCCGCCCTCCGAAAGTTTCACCCCGCCATCGGCCGCCGCCGCACCCCGGGCTCGACGCGAACCGCCGAACCGCTCAACGTCCTTCCGGTCGTTCGAGGGCGTAGCTCAGCTGGATAGAGCAAGAGTTTCCTAAACTCTAGGTCGGCGGTTCGAGCCCGCCCGCCCTCACCACCGCGCCTTTCGTTTGCGTTTGCAGATCATGGTCGTTGCGCCTTTTCCAGAGTCGCAGGGCAACCTCCCCCGATCGGCCTCACTCAGGTGGACGCGCGGGTCCCTACGCGCGTGGTTTGTCATACGCAGGGAAAGGCCGTACGGCGTGCGTGAAGCCTGTCCACCTGCCCTAGCGGGCGCCGGGACGCGCCCGCCCACCTTGGGACCCGTACTCGGTGCGAGAAAGGCGTTGTTCTAGACACCGCCCCTACCCCCAGCCCGCCTTAAATTGCCGGTTGACAACCCCGGCGGGCGGACGGTTTTCTTTTCCTCTTTTTCAACCATGAGCACCACCGACCAAGCCGCCGCCCAGCCTGAGCGCAGCCTCACGCCCGCGGAGATTCCTTTCACCACGCCGCAGGTCATGTCCCGCTACATCACCGACACCGGCAAGATCCTTCCGCGCAAGTACACCGGCCTGTGCGCCAAGCACCAGCGCCGCGTGACGAAGACGCTGAAGCGTTCCCGCAACATGCTGCTCGCCCAATAAGGCGCGCCGCACCTTCCCTTCCCAAGGCCGGAGCCCCGCTCCGGCTTTTTTGTGTCCGCATGCCAGCCGTCCGCACCCGGATCTACTCCGGCACCACCGCCCACGTCGCCTTGCTCGCGCGCGCCCTGCGCCGCGGCGAGCTCGTGGCCGTGCCGACTGAAACCGTCTACGGCCTCGCCGGCGACGCGCTCGATGCGCGCACCGCCGCCCGCATCTTCGCCGCCAAACGCCGTCCGGCCAACGATCCGCTCATCGTGCACATCCACGACCGTCGCCAGCTCGCCGAGCTCGCGGAGGTCAACCCCGCCGCCCTCGCCTTGGCGCGCGTATTCTGGCCGGGGCCGCTCACCTTGGTGCTGCCCAAGAAAGCCATCGTGCCGGATCGCGTAACGTCCGGACACCCCAGCGTGGCCGTCCGCATGCCGCGGCATCGCCTTTTTCGCGCCCTGCTCAAAGCCTGCGGCCGTCCCCTCGCGGCGCCGAGCGCCAATCCGTTTGGCTACCTCAGTCCGACCACGGCGGAACACGTGCGCGCCGGACTCGGCGGGCGCATTCGCTACATCCTCGACGGCGGCCCGTGCCGGCTCGGACTGGAGTCCACCATCGTCGACGTCCGCGATCCGGCCCACCCGGCGCTGCTGCGTCCGGGCGCCCTGCCGCGCGAGGACATCGAACGCGTCCTCGGCCAGTCCTTGCGCGTGGCCTCCACCCCGCGCGGCGGCGCGAAGGCCCGCGTCGTCGCCCCGGGCCAGCTCACGCGTCACTACAGTCCGCGCACGCCGCTGACCTTGCACCCGCAGTTGCCGCCGGCCGGCGTGCGCGCCGGGCATCCGGACGAGGCTTACGTCTTTATTGCCCGGCCCGACGGCCCGGTCGCGGACAACACCTTCTGGCTCGATGCCAAGGGCGACCTGCGCGGCGTGGCCCGTCGCCTGTTTGCCACCTTGCGCGCGATCGATGACGGCCGCTGGGATCGGCTGCACGTCGAGCTGGCCCGCGGCGACGATGGCTGGGCGCCGGCGATCAACGACCGGTTGCGCCGCGCGGCTGCACGCCGCTGACGATCTCCGCCTCAACGGCCAGCCGCAACCTCGACGAGCGTGCGCAACCGTTCGCGGTCGGCGGCGTACGCGGGATCGTCGATCACGTTGCAGTGCTCGTGCGGGTCGCGTTCCAAGTCGAAGCACAGCCACGGTGAGCCGTCCGCGTTGAGCACCAGCTTCCGCGCCGGGGTGCGCACGCCGCGCCACGCCCGGTCACATTGATCGGGCAGCGCCACGACCGAGGGCATCGAGATCGCTGCCGCATCGCGTCGCTCCGTCCACGCCCGGCCTTCGCTCCACGCACGCGCCATGGCCGGCAGGTCGAGCAATGACACCGCGTCGACACTCCGGCGTGAAGCCTCGCCCGGACGGCGCACCAGCAGCGGCACCCGCACGCTCTCCTCGTGGGGCCAGCCTTTGCGAAAGAGTCCGTGCGCACCGTGCATGTCACCATGCACCGACGTCACCACGACAATCGTCTCAGCCGGCATCGTCGCGATGAGCCGGCCGATCGCCCGATCGGTCGCCTCGAGGTGCGCGTAATAGCCGGACAACTCCCGGGCAGCCCGCTCCCGCGCGGATACGGGAACCGACTCCGGCGGCACAATAAGGCGCTGCGCCACCCCCGCCGCCGGCGCTGCGTAGGGCGGATGCGGCGGCTCGAGGCTCACCACCGCAAACCAGGGCGCGCCGGCCTCCTCACGCAGCCAGGCGCCGGCGCGTTCACAGACCACGTCGCTCTGGTATCCGCGGACCTGCACCGCCTCCGGCAGCCGCGTGCCGTGCAGCCAGGGGTCGTTGAGCAAGAATCCCCCTTCGAACCCTTCCCAGAACGCAAAGCCGCCCCGCCGCTCCGGCGGCACCTGCTGACGTGCGTGCACCTCGCCCACCAAGGGCGCGGAGCGGTCGCGGGGCGCGAGGTGCCATTTGCCAAAGAACGCCGTGGTGTAGCCGCGTGCATTCAGGTCGTGCGCCACCGTGCGCGCCGACGCCGGCAGCGGGTCGAAGTAATCGCTCACACCATTTCGCGGCGATGACACTCCGGTCAACAGCGCCGCCCGGGCGAAGGGACCGAAGGGATGCGGCGTGACGGCCTGCGCGTAGTTCACCGCCTGCGCGGCGAGCGCGTCGAGGCAGGGCGTGCGCGCCTGGCGGTCGCCGGCGTAGCCCGTGGACGCGGCCCGCCACTGCGTGGTCACGATCCAAAGGATGTTCGGCGCCGCCATGATGTCCCCAGTCAACCCGGCCGCGCCGCCGGGACAAAAGAAAACGGGCGGTCCCGAAGGACCGCCCGTGAGTTTCCTTGGTGAAGGACGGATGCGAGGTCGCGTCAGAAGGTCGCCTCGACCGTGAACACGATGTTCCGGCCGTAGTCGGGAATGACGCTGCCGTTGAAGCTGCCGTTGTACCCGTTCGCGCGCCAGATGACCTCGTCAAAGAGGTTCTGGACCGTGACCGAGGCCTTGAACGGCTCCAGCTTGGTGCCCTTCTGGCCGCGGGCGGTGATGCCGGCGTTGAAGTTCACGTAGCTCGGAACCTGCTCGGTGTTGAGCGTGTTCACGAAGACGGAGTCGTAGTACTGGCCGCCGAAGTTGAAGTCGAACTGGCCCTTGGTGTAGAGCACGTCAAAGTTGGCGGTGAACTCGGGCGTGTTGCCCTGGCTCAGGCCCTTCTGCAGTTCGTACGAGAACGCCGGGGTGCCGCCGTTCGGGTTCGCGATCGGCTGGAAGAACTTCGAGCGCGGATCGTTCGGATTCACGTGGAAGGACGAGTACGGGACGATCAGGTTCTCGGCGAACTCCGAGATCTGGTACGCGAACGCGCCGGTCACGCGCAGACCGTCGATCGGCGTGCGCCAGTCGTAGCTGAACTCAGCACCGTAGGAGTCGATGCCGCCAACGTTACGGAAGGTCGTCGCGCCGGTGACGCCCTGCAGGCCGCGGGCGATGAGCTCTTCCTGCGTGAGCGCCTGGGACAGAATCCGGTCTTCGTACTGGTTGTAGAAGAGCGAGAGGCTGGAGCCGAAGGCGCGGCCCGAGTAACGCATGCCGAGGTCGTAGTTCTTCGCGCGCTCCGGACGGAGGTCGGTGTTGAAGTCGACGTTGGCGATGACGTTGTTGGCCGGGGCGGCGAGGTTCTCGGCGAAGCTGGTGAAGACTTCGATCTGATTGCTCACCTTGTAGCTCGCGCCGAGCTGCGGGAGGAAGTTGTCCTCGTAGGTGATGTCACGCACCACGACCTGCTGGCCGATCGGCTTCCAGTAGTTCTGGGTGAAGAGAATGCCGGCGGCGTACTTGTCGACCGTGAGCGACTTGGCGCCGAGGGTGACGGTGAGGCGCTCGTCCATCAGTTTGATCACGTCCTCAAGATAGATCATCGTCGAGTCGGTGATGAAGCGCTGGTCGTAGTTGTTGAACAGGATCTGGTCGTAGAGGAAGCCACCGTTCGGGTTGCCGCCCACGAGGTTGTAGGTGGGACGATAAGCGCTCTGGTCGTCTTTCTCGAACCAGAACCCGCCCGTGACCTTGTGCCGGGCCGTGGTCCAGGTACCGGAAAGGTTCAAACCGTAGCGGAAACCGCCGAAGTCCTCGTCGCGGCCAACCGCGCCGGGAATGCCGGAAGTAGCGTTGGCCAGCGTAGTAGAGGTCGGGGCGATGAGCGCATGACCGTTGCTGAACTCCGTCGGGGTCACGCCGGCATTGAGCGCCTCGGTTCCGTCAAAGAACCCGTTCCCATTCGTATCGGTGTAGCCGACGGCGATCGCGCCCGGCGTGCCGAAGGGCACGAGGTTTCCGGCGGTGTCGCGGTAGGCGAAGCGCGGCCAGATGTCGTCGCGCAGCACGCGGCCGGGGTTGTTGGACGCGATGTAGGAATTGACAATCTGCGTGCGCGCATCGCTGCGCAGCACGGGGAAGGTGCCGTAGTTGGAGCGGTCATGGTAGTACGACGAGCCCTTCACGATGAGCGACTCGTTAACCGTGAAGTCGGCGGCACCGCGCAGCAGGCCGTCCATGCGGCCGTTGCGGAAGAGGCGGTAGTACTGGTTGTAGATGCCGTCGCCCAGCACCTCCTGCGGCCCGAGGTAGGAGACGGGCCCGAAGACGCGGCCGTCATCCGAGTAGTCGCCCATGAGGAAGCCGGCCACGGCCGTGGTCGGCGAAACGCCGGCGGCAGCGGCGCGCTCCGCCACGTTGTTCGGGAAGTAGTCGGTGTAACCGTTGGCGGCGAGGATCCGGAGGTTGTTGTCGCCGCTGGCGGCGTAGATCGTGCCGACGGACTGCGGACCGTAACCCGCGTAGGGGTCGCCGGTCTCGAGCGCGCGCCAGCGGTCCCACTGGATCGAACGGATGTCGTAGTCGTCGCGGTCGTTCCAAGTGTAAGCCAGCATGAAGTTCGCGCGCGGCGTTTCATAGCGGATCTTGCCTTCGACCTTGCGACCTTCGCTCTCGCCGGGCACGCCCGCCGAGTTGAAGGTGAGCTGGGAGGTGCTGACGAAGGCGGTCAGGCCGGGAAGGACTTCGCCGGTGTCGAAGCGCGCGAAGCTGCGGCGCATGTTGAAGTCGCCCACGCTGTACTTGAGCAGGGCGGTCGGCGTGCGCGCCGGATTGGAGGTGTAATACTTGATCGCACCGCCGAGGGCCTCGTAGGCGGGCGTGGTCACGTCTCCCGTGCCCTGCGAAACGCTGATCGTGCGCAGGTTCTCGCCGTCCACGATGCGGCCCGCGGGCGTGCCGTAGCGCGGGTTGTTGCTGCCCATCGGGATGTCGTCGATCGTGACCGCGAGGGCGTTGATGCCGAAGGAGCGGACGCGGATGTCGTTGCCGAATTCGTAGAAGCCGAACGGGTCGGTCGAGCGGATGTTCACGCCGGGCACGAGGTTGAGCAGACGCTCCACCGACATGCCGGGCAGCGCCACCTTGGCATCGGTCGCGGTGATCGCGTTCGTGGCGCGCGATACGCCGCGCTCGCTCACGAAGAACTCCATCAGCTGGATGGCTTCGCCTTCCGGCGGCGTCGACGCGTCCGCCGTCGGCGCCACCGGCTGGGCGAAGGCCGGCGTCACGGAGGCGAGGGATGCTAATAGGATTGAAAGGGCGGCACCCTGTGGCTTGTGTCGCCGGGCTCGGTTCTGGTGTGTGGTGTGTGGATGCATGGTGGTTGACTAGACACCCTCTGCTAAGCAGCCCCGATACCACCCCCGGACCGAGCCCCATGAATTCTTTAGATGCTGCGGAATTTGCGCCTGCAGCGGGCACGAAAAGGGCGCCCCGCAGGAGGGGCGCCCGCCAGCGATCCACCCATCAGAAGCGCGCGTCGAGCGAGAAGGTCAGAGTGCGGCCGTAGTCCGCCGTCACCGTGCCGTTGAAGGCGCCCGTGCCGCCGCTCGACGTGAAGAAGTACGTGTCGAACAGGTTGTCGGCGTTCACCGTCAGGCTCAGCCCCTCGAACCGCGTGCCGGGCTGGCCACGCAGACCGAAGCTGGCCCGGAAGGTGGTGAACGAGGGCACGCGTTCCGTGTTCATCGTGTTGGCCCAGACGGCGTCGTTGAACCGCCCGCCGAAGCCGAAATCCATGAAGCGCCAGGTGTAGGTCACGTCGGCGTTCACCGTGAACTCCGGCGTGTTGCCCTGGCTCTTGCCTTTCTGGAGTTCGGTCGCGAACTGCGGCGTGCCGCCTCCCTCCGGGATGATCGGGACGTAGAACTGGGAGCGCGGGTCGTTGGGATTGCCCATGAACGACTGGTAGGTCACGCGCAGGTCCTGCTCGAATTCGGCCTTTTGGTAGGCCACCGAGCCCGCGACGCGCAGACCGCGCACCGGCGGGCGCCACTCGAAGCTCAGCTCAGCGCCGCGCGAGTCGATGCCGCCGACGTTGCGATAAACGCTCGTGCCGACCACGCCGGCGATGCCGAGCGCGTTCAGCTCCTCCGTCGTGAGCGGCACGGTGAGCAGGCGCTCCTCGTAGGCGTTCTGGAACAGCGCCAGCGTCGCGCCGAAGTTGCGACTGGAGAAGCGAACGCCCGCCTCGTAATTCGTCGCCTTCTCCGGCGAGAGGCCTTCGCTGAACCCAAGGCTGGTGACGACCTCCTGGTTCGGCGCGGCGATATTCACCGCGTAACCCGCGAAGAACTCCGTGCGGTTGCTCCATTTGTAGCTCACGCCGACCTGCGGCAGGAAGCTGTCCTTGTAGGTGACCTGGTTGATCGCGTACTGCTGGTCGAGCGGGCGGAACCAGAGCGATCCGTCGATCATGCCCGAAACGGCCCGGTCAACCTGCAGCGACTTCGCGCCGAGGGTGAGGGTGAGACGCTCGCCGAAATATTTGCTCACGTCCTCGAGGAAGAACATGTTGTTCTCGGTGAGAAAATACCGGTCGTAGGAGTTGAAGAAGACGCGGTCGTACAGGATGCGACCGGTCGGGCTGCCCTCGAAAAGATCGTACTGCGGACGGGTCGTGGTCTGGACGTCCTTCTCGTACCAATACCCGGCGGTGAGCTTGTGGTTCGCGATCGTCCACGAGACCTGCGGAAAGAAGCCCCAGCGGTATCCGCCGAACTCCTCGTCGCGCGCCGTCGCACCGCGCGTGGCCGTCTCGGCGTTGGCCAGCGTGGTCGAGACCTCGGGATTGATCAGGGCATGCGCCCCGGCGCCGGTCGGCGTGAAGGCGGTCACGTTTTTGGTCGGATCGAGCTTCTCCCCAATGTCGAAGATGCCGTTGCCGTTGGTGTCGGTGAAGCCGACCGGCAGCGCCCCGGGCGTGCCGTAGGGCACGAGCTGCGTGCGAGTCGCATCCATGTAGGCGTAGCGCGGCCAGATGTCCTCGCGGATCGTTCCATTCCCCTGGCGGTACGCACTCGAGATGTTGCCGAGTACGGTGGAACGCGGCACATAAGCGGTGCCGAAGTACTGCTTGTGCTGGTAGTAGCCGGCGAGCTTCCCGACCACGCTGTCGCTGAAGCTGTGATCGGCGACAAGGCGGGAGAAGCCGTCCATGCGGCCGTTCTTGCCGTAGTAATAATAACTCGAGTTCGGCTCGTCGCCGAGATTCACCGTTGGATCGAGGGTTGTGCGCCGCACCGACTCGCGGCCGGTGTCGCCATAGTTCTTCATCAGCGAGCGCGTCAGGGTGGAGTTGGCCGTGGTGTACTCCGCGTAGCCAAGCCGGGCGAACTCGCCGAGGTCGCGACGCTCCGTCGCGTTGTAGCGCCCCTCGGCGTAGCCCGCGTAGGGATCACCCGTCTCCATCGCGCGCCAGTAGTCCCAGCGGATGCTGCGCGCCGCGTCGAAATCGTCGCGGTCGTTCCAGGTGAACGAGTAGTTGATCGACGAGCGCGGCAACTCCCAGCGGATCTTGGCGTCGAGCTTCCGTACGCGGCTGTCATCCGGCATGCCGAGCGTCTTGAATTTCTGGTCCGACGTGCTCACGAACGCCGTGACCCCGGGAAGGATCTCACCGGTGTCGAAGCGCAGGTAGGTGCGGCGGAAATCCCAGGAGCCGAAGACCTGCCGGGCGCGGATGCCTGCGGTGCGCGACGGATTCGTGGTGTAGTACTTGATCGATCCGCCCAGCGCCTCGAACGCCGGCGTGGTCACGTCGCCAGTACCCTGGGAGACGCTGATGCTGGCCAGGTTCTCCGAGTCGACGATGCGGCCGGCCGGCGTGCCGTACCGGGCGCTGTTGCTGCCCATCGGCACGTCGTCGACCGTGACGGCCACGACCCCGATCCCGAAGGAGCGCACCCGGATGTCGCCGCCCTCGCCCGCATGACCGAAGGGATCGCTCGAGGTAATGTTCACCCCGGGCACCATCGTGAGCATCTTCTCGATCGTCGCACCCGGCAACGACACGGCCACGTCCTTGGTCGTGATGGTGTTATTCGCCCGCGAGACGCCGCGCTCGGCGACGAAAAACTCCATCATCTGGATGGCCTCGTCCTCCTGCGCGCCGGAGGCAGTGTCGGTGGTGGCGGGGGCGGGAGCCGCCGGGGCGGTCTGGGCAAAAGCGCGCGCCGGGAAGGCGCCCGCGAGGATTAGCGTTGAAACGGCGACGGACAGGTGGCTCCATCGCCGCGCTTGGCTCTGCACGGTGGTGGTCGGTTTCATTTTGGGTGACAGACGTAGAACACCTGCTTCCCAGCATGGCCGATACCACCGCAGGGCCGGGCGCCATGAAACTTTTTGGAGGCGGCTTGCAAATCCGCCCGAGACCCTTCGGCGCCAAGCTTTGTATCGTTAATACGGATACACCGGCGTGGGCCGCCAACGAAACCGCCCTACCCATCAACTCGGTCGGGACGGCTCTCCGAGCCGTCCGAACGTCCCCACCACGCGCGGCGGGACCCGCGCGTCCACCCCGGACCGGCCGGAGGCCGGCATACCGGGACCGCGTCAGGGCGCGGTCTTGGCCTGGGCGGCATGGTCCTCGGCGGCCTTGAGCAGCCGGAGCACGTTGCCTCCCCAGATCTTGGCGATGTCGTCCTGGCTCCAGCCGTCGGCCAGCAGCGCCGCCGTGATGCGCGGCGATCCGGTGACGTCCATGAAGCCTTCCACGCCGCCGCCGCCGTCAAAGTCGCCGCTGATGCCGACATGGTCGGGTCCGACGACCTTCAGCGCATGGCGAACATGGGCCATGAACTGATCGAAGGTCGCAAGCGGCATCGGATGGCGCCGTTCGAGCTCGGCCCGCGCGGCGAGGAATTGGGCATACCGTTCCGGCGTCGTGAGACCCGCCCGACCGCCGAAACGTGCGAAGAGGTCGCGCATCGCGGCGTTGCGCTCGGGGGTCTGTGGCAGCGGCGCCGTGTACGAGCTGAAGGCGTTCATCTGAATGACCCCGCCCTTGGCGGCCAACTTGCGCAGGAGTTCGTCCGGGATGTTGCGCGGGTGGTCAAAGACCGCCTTGCAGCCGGAGTGGGACAGCACGACCGGCGTGGCCGAGAGCTCGAGCATCTGCTCGAGCACCTGGTCCGAGGCATGGGACGCATCGAGGACGATGCCGAGGCGGTTGCAGAGCGCCACAAGTTCCCGGCCGAGCGGGCTGAGGCCGCCCCACTCCGGGCCCTTGGGATCGGTCGACGAGTCGGCAAGCTCGTTGTTGGCGAAGTGCACCGGGCCAAGCATGCGCACGCCGAGCTGGTAGAACGTGTCGGTCAGGCTGAGGTCACGGCCGAGCGGGTAACCGTTCTCCATCGAGAGGTAGACTACCTGTTTGCCCGCCGCGGCAATGCGCGGCCCGTCGGCCGCCGTGAAGGCGAGTTCGAAGTGCTCGTGATGACGGGCCACCATCTCGCGGATGCGGGCGGCGATGCGCAGCGCCTGGTCGCGCGCCGCCGCATGCCCCTCCGGGGTACGCGGCCCCTGCCCCACGTAGATCGTCCAGAAGCCGCCGTCGATCCCGCCTTCGATCAGCCGCGGATAATCGACCTGGGTGAAATCCTCCTCGTAGGCATGGCGTTGCATGATGTCCCAGCCGGGACGAGCCAGGCTGGCGGCGCTGTCGAAATGCGTGTCGAGCGCGAGCACCGCTTCGTGCACGGCCTTGACCGCCGGGGTCACCTCCGGCCAGGCCGGGTTGGCTGACACCGGCGCCGCCGCGAGTCCGGCCAGGAGAATGAGGAGAAGGGAACGTTTCATGGTGACGGGGGGTTCGCGGCGACAAGAAGGCCGGACCGGATCAGAAGCCGGCGGTGACGGTGAGCTGCAGGGTGCGCGCCGGTCCGGGGCGGAAACTCGCCAAGGCCGTCGTGCCGGTGTTGATCGTGCCAAAGTAGTCCTTGTCGGTGACGTTGTCGACGTTGAGGCGGAACTGCACCTGCTTCAGCGGACCCACCGCGAGCCGGTCGCCGCCGATATCCAGGTAGGCGGCAAAGGTGGTGTAGCCGCCGACCATCTCGCTGTTCACGAAGTTGGTGTAACGGTCCGACAGGTACTTGGCGGACAGGCTGGCCACGAGCCAAGAGAACGGCTCCCAGGTCACCCCGGACTGCACTAGCCACTCGGCGTTGTCCGGCAGGCGGTTGCCCGCGATCGCCAGGGTGGAATAGTTGTCCTGAAACTCCGCGACGTTGTAAGTGACGCTGCCGTTGAGCGCGACACGGTTGCTCAGGAACGAGGGACGCCATGCCGCGCTCAGCTCGGCGCCGTAGGACTCCACCCCGCCGACGTTCTGGAAGAAGGTCTCGGTCGTGGTGCTGCCGGGCACGGGCGAGGCGAAGGCCTGCAGGCGGTTGTCGAACGTGGTCAGGTACGCGGCGAGCGCGGCGCTAAACGTGCCACGGTTCGTCCGGATGCCGACTTCGAAGTTGTCGGAGGTCTCGGCCTCCGGTCCGGGCGCGGCCGGGCTGGCCTGGGAGAAGATGTCGTCCGCACCGCGGGGCAGCGCGAGATTCTCCGCGTATGAGGCGAAGAGCTGCTCGGTCGGCGTGACCGAGAACACCGCCCCGATCTGGGGCAGGAAGTTGTCGCTCCAGGTGTCGGTCAGGGTGGGCGTGCGCTGGGCAATGTAGTCGCCGGGGTTCCGGTAGCCGCTGATCTCGTAATCGATGTCCAGCGCCTTGACGCCGAGTTCGACCTTGAGGCGGTTCTCCATGAGCGAAATCGTATCCTTCACGAAGAGCTGGCGGGTGTCGCGGGTCGACTGGAAGTCGCGCTGGCGGTGCACGTACTCGTTGAGCAGCGGCTGACCGGCCGGGTTCCCGCCGGCCTGGTTGAACCGATTCTGGGTGCGGTGGTACTCGTCCTTTTCCACCCATCCGCCGAACTCGATCTTCTGCCGGCCGAGGGTGTACGCGGCGAGCACGTTGAGGCCGGTGCGGTCGCCCGCCACGGTCGAGAGGCCGTACTGCAGACCCTTGGGCGCGAACAGATCCGGCAAGATCAGGCGCTGGGCGTTATGGCTGGCGAGCGACGTGGCATAAGCCTCGGGCGAGACGCCGTAGCCCTCCTTGTCCTCGTAGTAGGCGGTGGCGTTGAGCGTCAGGCGGTCCCCGAGCACAAAGGCGCCGGTCAGGCCGTAGAGGAAATCGGTGCGCTGGTTGATCGCCTGCAGGTAGTACTGGTTGTAGAGGGTGTTTGAATACGTGATCCCCGGCACGGTGACGGGCAGGTCCGGCACGTACCCGAGGTAGCCGAACTCCCGTCCGCTGCGCCCGAAGGCGTCGCCTGCCGTGCCGGCGTACTGCGCCTTGGTGATCGAGGGCGTGTCGAAGTCGAAGAAGTCGTTGTAAACCATCTGGAAGGTCAGGTCATTGCCGCCGCCCAGCTCATAGCGAAGCTTGGCCTCGATGTGCTCGCGGTCGATCGTGCCGGGGCCGCGCCAAAGGTCGCTGTCGATCTTGGACCGGCTGACGTAGCCCGAGAAGCCGCCGATCGCGCCGGACTGCACCTTGATGAAGCTGCGGCTCAGTTCGTCACTGCCCAGGGTCTGGGACAAAGTCGCGCCAAACTCCTTCGCCGGCATAAGCGTCGAGTACTGCACGATCGGACCGAGCGAGGCGTAGCTCGGCTGCGTGACATCGCCCGCACCCTGCGACGCGGTGACGCGGCCGGTGTTCTCGTTGTCCACATAGCGGAAGATCGGGCTGCCGCCAAACTGGTCGCTCCGGCCCATCGGGATGCCGTCGAGCACGAAGCCGATCTGCTGGAAGTTGAACGCGCGCACAAAGACGGAGTTGCCGAACTCGTAGAGCCCGAGCGCGTCGTTGGCCTGGACGTTGAAGCCGGGCAGGCTCTCGAGCATCTTCAAGCCTGAGATGCCCGCCGGCGCGGCGAGCAGGGCTTCGCGGGTGATCGAGATCGCGTTGCGGGTGCGGTCGGTGCCGATCGCCACGGACGGATCCGTGATGCGGTCCTCGACGGAGAATTTTTCGAGCACGACGACCGGTTCATCGGTCGTTTTTGCGGTATCGGCAGACGGGGCGAGCTGGGCCCGCGCCAGCACGGCGGAGCCTAGGCCGGCGGCGAGGCCGGCGAGGAGGAGGTTGGGAAGGCGCATGGTGTGGGACGGACGTGGGAACGGCTGACTAGACCCCTCGCTCCGAGCAGGGGATGTGCCACCCGCGGGTTGCCCGGCCCGACCACGTCCGCCGCCGCTGGAAATCTGCCCTTGTGCCTCCGGCAAAATGGCGCTTCGTGTAGGCACGCTTCCATGTCCAATCCCGTCGAAAACGTCGTCATCGTCGGCACCGGCTGCGCCGGCCTGACCGCCGCCATCTACACCGCCCGCGCCAACCTCAACCCGCTCGTGCTCGAGGGCTCCCTGCCCGGCGGCCAGCTGACGACCACCTCCGAGGTGGAGAATTTCCCCGGTTTCCCCGAAGGCATCGACGGTTTCATGCTCATGGACAACCTGCGCAAGCAGGCCACCAAGTTCGGCACGCGCTTCGAGCAGGCCCAGGTGCAATCTGTCGACTTCACCACCATGCCGCGCAAGCTCGTCTGCGGCGACCGCGTCATCCTCGCCCGCAGCGTCATCATTGCGACCGGGGCCTCGCCCCGCATGACCGGCGTGCCCGGTGAGAAAGAACTTTACGGCGGCAAGGGCGTGACCACCTGCGCGACGTGCGACGGCGCGTTCTATCGCCGGATGGAGGTAGCGGTGATCGGCGGCGGCGACAGCGCGGCCGAGGAGGCGCTCTTCCTCACCCGGTTTGCCAGCAAGGTCTACCTCGTCCACCGCCGGGACTCCCTGCGCGCGTCGAAGATCATGGCGGACCGCGCGACCTCCCACGAAAAGATCCAGTGCGTTTGGGACAGCGTGCCCGTCGCCGTCGAGGGGGTTGCCCAGGGCGCCGTCAGCGGCCTGCGCATCCGCAACGTCAAGTCCGGCGCCGAGTCTGTGCTTCCGGTCAAGGGCGTGTTCGTGGCCATCGGCCATGTGCCCAACACCGCCGCCTTCGCCACCGCCCTCGACGTCGATGGCAACGGTTACTTCGTGCCGACCGCCGGCTCCCAGGTGCAGACGAAGGTGCCCGGCGTTTACGTCGCCGGCGATTGCGCCGACCACGTCTACCGCCAGGCCATCACCGCGGCCGGAATGGGTTGCCAGGCTGCCATCGAGGCTGAACGCTGGCTGGCGGAACACGGGGGCTGAGGCCTGCGCGAACCGGCGCGCACCGTCCGGTTTGCCGCTGGTCCCGCCCCCTGCCCCTCCCCTTTCCCGTCTGCCATGACCGCGCCCGCCACCCCCGCCCCGCCGTCCGAAGAAGGACTTGAGGGCGCCCGCCTCGCGGCCCTGCGCAGCTACGAACTGCTCGACACTCCGCCCGAGGAGGTCTTCGACGACCTCACCAAACTGGCCGCCCGTATCTGCGGCACGCCCGTTGCGCTTATCACGTTCGTCGACGAACACCGGCAGTGGTTCAAGGCAACCTTCGGCACCGAACTGCGCGAAACGCCCCGCTCCCTCTCCTTTTGCGCGCATGCCATTCGCCGGCCCCACGAACTCATGGTCGTGCCGGACGCGTCGTCCGATCCGCGGTTCGCCGACAACGAACTCGTGCGCAACGCACCCCGGATCCGTTTCTATGCCGGCATGCCGCTCGTTACCCCCGAAGGCATGGCGCTCGGCACCTTGGCCGTCATCGACAGCCGGCCTCGCACGCTGACGCCCGACCAGGCCGAGGCGCTGCGCGTGCTCGCGCGTCAGGCCGTGGGTCAGCTGGAGTTGCGGCGCGCCCTGCGGGCCCGTGCCGTTGGCGAGGAACGGTTTCGCCTGCTCGCCACCGCAACGAGCGACGCCCTCTGGGACTGGGATCTCGCCACCGACACCGTCTGGTGGAGCGAGGGGTTGACCACCCTCTTCGGGTATCGTCCCGACGAAGTCGAAGCCGATTCCAGCTCGTGGACCACCCGCATTCATCCCGACGATCTGGATCGCGTGAAGGCCGGTGTCGCCGCCTTCATCGGTGGCACGGTTCAGACGTGGTCATCCGAATACCGCTTCCGTTGCCGGGACGGGCGCTACGCCCACGTACGCGACCGGGCGAGCATCGTGCGCAACCCCCACGGCGCTGCGGTGCGTGTGGTCGGGGGCATGACTGACATCACCGAGCAAAAAATGCTCGAGGCCCAGTACCTCCGCGCCCAACGCATGGAGTCGATCGGAACGCTCGCCGGCGGCATCGCCCACGATCTCAACAACGTGCTCGCGCCGATCCTCATGGGCATCGAAATGCTCAAGCGCGAGGCGCAGAATCCCGCGCAACTCAAGCTGCTGGGCACGATTGAAACCAGCACCCGGCGCGGCGCCGACCTCGTGCGCCAGGTGTTGTCCTTCGCCCGCGGCCTCGACGGTCAACGCTCCGCCCTCCGCCTGGAGCCGCTGCTAGGCGAGGTGCTCAAGATCGCCACCGAAACGTTTCCCCGCACCATCGAGCTGCGCAACCGCGTCGAAACCGGCCTGTGGCCGATCGAGGGTGATCCGACGCAATTGCACCAGGTGCTGCTCAACCTCTCGGTCAACGCCCGCGATGCCATGCCAAAAGGCGGCACGCTCACGTTCGAGGCGGCCAACCTCGAGATCGACGAACAATACGCCCGCACCAGCCACGAGGCGACGCCGGGGCAGCACGTCGTGATCACCGTGACCGACACCGGCTCGGGCATCGCCCCCGAGAACCTCCCGCGCATCTTCGAGCCGTTCTTTACCACCAAGGCCGTCGGCGAGGGCACCGGGCTGGGCCTTTCAACCGTGCACGCCATCGTGAAGAGCCACGGCGGATTCGTTACGGTGGCGAGCGAGGTCGGCCGCGGCACGGTCTTCCGCATTCATCTTCCGGCCTCCCCGGGCCTGCGCGGCCGGAGCGAGCCCCCCTTTGCCGCGAGCATTCCGCGTGGCCGGGGCGAACTCATCCTCGTCGTCGACGACGAACCGGCCGTGCGCGTCGTCACCCAGCAGACGCTTGAAGCCTTCGGCTACCGCGTCCTCGCCGCGGCCGACGGTGCCGAGGCGATCGCGCTCTACGCCCAGCACCCCGACGACGTCGACCTGGTGCTGACCGACATGGTCATGCCGGTCATGGACGGACCTACCACCATCGCGGCCCTCATTCGCATTCAACCGCGGCTGCGCATCATCGCCGCCAGCGGCTTCAACACGAGCCTGCGCCCGGATTCTCCCGTGCACGGAGCGGTGAAGCACTTTCTGCCCAAACCCTACAACGCCGAAACCCTGCTCCTTCGCGTCCGCCAGGTGCTCGACCAACCGGCGTAAGTCCGGCGCGGATCCGCCGTGACGTTGTAGCCGCGACGGTGTCCGTCGCGCCGACGACGGGAGCTAGAGTCAGGAATCCATCGTTCTCGTTCTCGCGTCAGAGGGCACCGCGCCCGGTTATTGGTCAGGGTGCCAGGTCATGGGTCGCGTTGTAGGCCCGGTGCCCTCACCGGGCGGGCTCGGCTCCGTGCAATCCGTGGTTCAAACATCCGAGCTTGTTTTTAACAGGAGCTCGCAGAGAACACAGAGCGTGCGCTGCGCTGAATTCAGGAGACAGAAGGCAGGAGTCAGGAGACAGAAACCAAGAAACCGGAACCGTATCGTTCTCAGGATCGGAAAAACGGTTGGCCACAAAAAGGCACAAGAAGCTCAGAAAGCCGCACGTGTTGCTGTGGGCCCGGCCTCCTGACCGGGCGCGCCGGGTGAGGGCACCCGGCCTACAGTTGGCTCGGTTAACCCTAAACTCCGGCCCCCCATCACCGATCACCAAGCGCGCACAGCGCCCCCCTTCAACCTAAACTTTCGACTTAAACCGGCGCGAGGCGCCCTGACCCATGACCGAGGCGCGCAACGCGCCGACCCGCCTCCTCCCGCCCCTGCCCTGAGCTTGTCGAACGGGCCAGCCCTGAGCCTGTCACAGACCCTGAGCTTGTCGAACGGGTCGGACGGGCCAGCCCTGAGCCTGTCGAACGGGCTTCAACTTCAACTTTCTACTTCAACCGGCGCGCAACAGCGCCTTCCGTCTCCTGCCCCCTGTCTCCAGTTTCCCGCCATCGTTCCCCTGACCCAGCGCGCTAAGCTTGGGATCGAACTCCGCGTGCTCTGCGCCCTCCTGTTCAATCCGGTTCGAATCCGTGCCATCCGTGTAATCCGTGGTTCAAACCATCCGAGCCCTTTTTCACATGAGGAAACTTAGGCAACGGAGATCAGGCCCAACGAACGGGGTACAGGACAAAGCAGCGAGCGCGGTGCGCGGGGTCCTTGGTCATAGGCAACGTTGCAGGCCCGGTGCCCTCACCGGGCGCGCCACGTGCAGCCACGCGGCCTACAAACCCGCTGCACGCCACCCAGTCCCAGGCACGAGAACGAGAACGATTACGAGAACGAGAAAGATACGGCTCCTGTCTCCTTCCTCCTGCCTCCCGCTGCCGCCTCCTCGCCGTCGGCGCACCGCGCCGCAGCCTACAGCAACGCGTGGTACTGCCGCATCGCCGCCTGCCACCATGGCGCGATCTCCGACGCGGGGCGCAGCCACAGCTGCCGGTGCAACCAGTCCATCGACTCGGCATCGGAGAGCAGCGCGACCTTGTCGCGCCCCGACAGCGCCTGCGGGCCTTCCCGCAGCAGCTTCTCCTGCATCGTCTCGAAATAATCCCGGATGTCCTCTGCCCGGCCCGGCCGTTCGCGCAGGAGGCAGCGGTGCAGCGCGTTGAGGTAGGGATCGAGCACGGCGCGCATCAGCCCTTCGTCGGCCTGGAGGGATTCCGCCCAACCGTGGGCATCCACCGTCGACGCCACGCCTTCCTCCAGTTCCACCAATTCAAGCGGCGGCGCGGTCTCCTCCGGCGTGCAAAACCAACCCGCCGCCCGCGCCCGCTGCCCGAGGGACGCTTCGCCGCTCAATGCCGAAAACGGCACCGAGAGCACCATGCCCGCCAGCACCGGCGCCATCCAGGGGAAGAGTCCGGGCGCAAACCCGATCAAGGCCGCACCCCAACCAAGCCCGAGCAGGGTGTGACCGGCATGAGTGATAAGCGGCTCGCGCCATTGGATGCCCCCGGCCGCCTGGCGCGCCTGCGTGACCCAATGCACGCCGCGTCCGAGCACGGTGAGGACAACGAACTTCGCGTGGAACAGCATCAGGACCGGCGCCTGCAGGACGGAGAACAGGGTCTCCAGCACCACGCTGCCGAGCAGCCGGAGGCGCCCGCCGTACAGCTTCACCTCGTCGGGACGCAGGCACAGGTCGAGCACCGCCAGCACCTTGGGCAGAAACAGCAGCACTGCCGTGTACACCGCCAGGGCCGCCGCCTGCGTGCCCGCCCCCACGCCGAGCGCCCCGGCCAGGCCGGGGCTCGGGAGCCAGCTCAGCCCGGTCTGCCCGAAGCCGATGACGAGCAGACTTCCGAGCACGAGTGAGACCAGCCAGAGAAGCGACGAGCCGTAGGCAAGGATGCCGAGCGCGAGATGTACCCGACTGAGGCCGTGCAGACCGCGGGCGAAGAGCAGCCAGAAATGCTGCAGGTTGCCCTGACACCAGCGGCGGTCGCGTTTGGCCGCATCGATCAGGGTTGGCGGCCCTTCCTCATAGCTGCCACCGACCCCGGGCAGACTCCACACTGCCCAGCCGGCGCGCCGCAGCAAAGCTGCCTCGACAAAATCATGGCTCAGGATGCGGCCACCGAAGGGTTCGCGTCCCGGCAACTCCGGCAGCGCGCAGTGCTCCATGAACGGCGCCACGCGGATGATCGCGTTGTGCCCCCAGTAGTTGCCTTCGCCCTGCTGCCAGTAGTTCAGCCCGGCCATGAAGACCGGCCCATACACCCGCGTCGCGAATTGTTGGATACGCGCAAACAGCGTCTCCGCCCGGGCCAGCGCCGGCGCGGTCTGGATCAGGCCGGCCCCGGGGTTGTGCTCCATCAGCCGCACCATCCGCACCAGCGTGCCACCCGACATCACACTGTCGGCATCGAGCACGATCATGTAACGGTAACGGCGTCCCCACCGGCGGCAGAAGTCGGCGAGGTTGCCGGCCTTCCGGTTCGAGTTCACCCGGCGGCGGCGGTAAAAGAGCCGCCCGCGGGCCCCGAGTTCGCGGCTCAGCTCCACCCAGCCCGCCTCCTCCTCCAGCCAGCGGTTCGGATTGGTCGAGTCGCTAAGGATGAAAAAATCGAACGCGGGCAGCTGGCCGGTGCGTTCCACCGAGCGGTAGATCGCGCGCAGCCCGGCGTAGACGCGCCGCACTTCCTCGTTGTAGACGGGCAGCACGATCGCGGTCGGCGCCAGCGGGATGCGCGCCTCCTCTTCCGGGGTGAGCGTGAGCGCCAGCTGACAAGGGTCGCCCCGGCCCCGGCGGGCAATAAAGCCGAAAACTGCCTGTGCCGTACCGAACGCGATCTGCGCGAAGAGCACGGTGAACAGCAGCCACACCACGACGCCCCACCCGGCCAGCGGCAGACCCCACAGCAGATCCGCCAGCACCAGCGAGGCGAGACCCGTGACGAACACGACCAGCGTGAGCACACCCATGCGGCGCCGCGTGAGGCGCGCCGGCGTGATCTGATCCACGGCATTCTGACCGGAAGGAGGCGGCGGCATGTCAGAACCTCACGGTGAAGAAAGCGACGCCGAGCAGGCCCGCGAACAGTCCCCAGAGCACGAGGCCGCGCAACACCGGCCACTTGTCGAACGTGCGCCAGGTGCCGTCCGCCATGCCCGAGATCGGCCCGAGGTCGATCGGACGGGGCCCCATGTTGACGAACTCCAGGTCAGGCCCGGCCTGCAGGTAGGTCGCGCGCAGGTCGTCGATCAGCTCCGGCGGCGCCGGCTTGAAATCCAGAAAACACTCCGGCGCGCGCTCCGGCACGTTGGCCAGATAGAGCCCAGCCCGCGCCCGCGCATGCCGAGTGGCCGGCGACTCCGCCTCGACCGCGCCCAGCTGCCGCTCGATCCACGCGTCCATCTGCCGCACCGCCTCCTCCGCCGCCAGGGTCGCCGGGGGCCGGTGCGGTTGTTCGGCATGTCTCCGCATTGCCGCGCGCAACACCCGCGCCGTCAACTCGTGCAGCAGCACGCGATTCGTGATCCGGTACGCGCGGAAATAATTCTCCACCCGCTCGTAGGCCTCGTGCCAGACCCTCGGATCGAGCTCCGCGAGATCCGTCATGGCGTCCACGGATACACCCAGGTTTCGGTCAGCGGGCGGCCGCGAGCCATCAGCCGCGCCCGCACCTCCGCCGTGTGAATCTCCGGTGCCGCCGCAAGATGCAGGATCAGGCGCCGCGACAGGTCGACGTCGTTCAGCATCACTTGCTGACGCCGCAGGGTGACTCCGGGCGGGAGGCTGACGTCTGCAGTCACCTCGTCGTCGGGGCCGGGCTGCGCGTCGCCCGGAATTTCGAAGTCCACCACGAGTTTCGTCACCCGCGGCTCACCCAGCTGCACGGTTTGCCGGGTCGCGCGCACCCATCCGGGCGGGCCGCCCAGCGTGGCCGACCGGGTCCAGCGCAGCTTCCACGCGAGTTCCAGCGGCTGGCCGACCGGCAGCGGCTGGGTCGGCGTCCAGAACGCGACGATGTTGTCGTGATATTCGTCCCGCGCATGCAACTCCACGAGGCGCACCTTGCCTTCGGGCCAGGTGCCCACCGGCTCCATCCACAGGCTCGGCCGCAGCTCGTAACGCGCCTCGATGTCCTCGTAACTGCGGAAATCGCGGTCGCGCTGCATCAACCCGAACCCGGCCAGCGCCGGCGCCGCAAAGTCAGTCAGGGCCACGCCACCCGGATTGCGCAGGGGCCGCCAGAGCCGGTTCTCTGCATCGGGCGCGATCAGCAGGCCGTCGGAGTCATGCACCTCCGGACGAAAATCGCCATGGCGCGTAGGCGAACCTTCGCCGAACCAGAACATGCTCGTCATCGGCGCCAGCCCGGGCACGTCCACACCTTGCCGGAAAAACAGCGTCGCCGTCACGTCCACCAGGGTCTCGTCGCCGGGCGTGAAAACAAAGGTGTATGCCCCGGACACGCTCGGGCCGTCGAGCAGCGCGTGCAGCGTGATCACATCCGAGTCAGGCTCGGGTTTGCCCAGCCAGAATTCCGTGAACTCCGGAAACTCCTCCGCGGCCGGACCGCCCGAGTTGAGCGCGAGACCGCGCGCGGAGATGCCGTAACGCTGACCGCGGCCCAACGCCCGAAAGTAACTCGCGCCGATGAACGAGACCAACTCGTCCCATTTCTCCGGCTGGTTCAGCGGGTGCAGCACCTTCAGGCCCGCATAGCCAAGTCCCCAGCGGCTGAAAAACGGCACCTGGAGATCCTGGTAGTCGAAAGACTTCGTCGAGAACGGCACCGGTTGCACGTGCGTGGGCGTGAACTCATGCATGCGCACGCTCTTGCGGAACAGGTAGCCGGCGTGGAAAAACTCCGTGCGAAACCGCAGTCCGTCGCGGTACCACAACGCCGTCTCCGGCAGGAAGCGGATCCGCCGATAGTCGTCGTAGGTCATCTCCCGGAAGTACGCGGGAATCTGGCCGCGGTCCGCCCGGTACGCCGTACGCGCCCGCTGCTCGGCGAGCGTACGCACATACGCATGATCGACCACGGCACGCTCGACGGCCGCATGAACCAGCGGGGCGGCCAGCACGGCGCCCAACAGGAGGAAGGCAGTAGAAGCGGGAAAACGCATGAGAGTGAACGGTGAGACCGACGTCGCCCCGACAGAGTGCCGCCGGCGCGAATGACCGGACACTTTGGCAACCGCCCGCCCCGCTGACACGAATATTCATCGGGGGTTTCCCCTAGATTCTCCCTTCGGGCCAGATTGGCCCAAGTCTCTCGTGAAGATCATCTTCTTAGAATAGTTCTAATTATTACTTGAAACTTGGAACGATTCCAATTCACAGTAAGGCCTATTTTTCTTCGTTCCACACCCATGTCCTCTACCCCCCTCCTCTCCGAAGCTCTGGCCCAGAAACTCGCTGACAGCGGGTTGCGGACCACGCCGCAACGCGAGGTGGTCTATTCCGCTTTGTTGCAAAGACGCGACCACCCCACGGCCGACGAGGTCTTCGCCCGGGTACGCACCGAGCTGCCCGGCATCTCCCTCGCCACCGTCTACAACTGCTTGGAAACCCTCGTCCAATGCGAGCTCGTCCGGGCGGTCAACTTCGAGCGCGGACCAACGCGTTATTGTCCCAACCTGCGGCCCCACGCGCACTTCCACGATAATGTGACCGGCTCCACCCACGATATCGATCTGCCGTCCGACTTGCTCGACCGCATCAAGGCGATCCTCCCCCCCGGCTACCTGCCCGAGGCCGTCGAAATCACTTTCCGCGGCAAGGCCGTCTCCGGCTCCGATCCTTCATAATTCGTCATTCTGCCTTCCTCCTTCCTTCTCATGCACACCCTCGAACTCCGCGACCTGCACGTCGCCCTGACCGAGCAGCCCGACAAATCCATCGTGAAGGGCGTCACCCTCACGATTAAATCCGGCGAGGTCCATGCCATCATGGGCCCGAACGGCACCGGCAAGTCGACCTTGTCCAAGGCCGTCGCCGGTCACCCGGATTACACCATCACGGGCGGCGACGTCCTGCTCGACGGCAAATCGATCCTCGAAATGGAACCGGACGAGCGCGCCCGCGCCGGCCTCTTCCTCGCGTTCCAGTACCCGAGCGAGATCCCCGGCGTCTCGATCGCCAACTTCATTCGCGCCGCCGTCCAGGCCCGTCTCAAGGAGGGCGAGGAACTCGATGCCACGTCCTACTACAAGCGGCTCTACGCGAAGATGGACCTGCTCAAGATCGACCGAAAGTTCACCTCCCGCGCGGTCAACGACGGTTTCTCAGGCGGCGAAAAAAAGCGCTGCGAGATCCTGCAGATGGCCATGCTCGAGCCGGCCTTCGCCCTCATGGACGAAACCGACTCCGGCCTCGACATCGACGCCCTCAAGGTCGTCGCCGAGGGCGTCAACGCCATGCGCAGCCCCCGCTTCGGCGTGCTCATGATCACCCACTACCAGCGCCTGCTCGACTACATCGTGCCCGACTTCGTCCACGTCATGATGGACGGCCGCATCGTCAAGAGCGGCGACAAGACCCTCGCCATGGAACTCGAGTCCCGCGGCTACGACTGGATCAAGAAGGAATTCGCCCCGGCGAAAGCCTGAACATCCGGCGTCCAACTTCGAACCTCCAACGCCCAATCTGCCGGGCGGAATCCTGAACGAGGACCCCGCAGCCCACGCTCCTCCTTCATCATTCATCCTTCATAATTCTTCCTTCCCATGAAGCCTCCCACCGAAACCGATACGCTTCCCGCCCCGGCCGAGTCCGCGGCGGTCGACAACCCCGTCGTGGGCATCGACCAGAGCGTCGGCAACTTCACCTATGACGTGAAGTACGAGTTCGACGCCGGCAGCGGCCTGACGGAAAACACCATCCGCTACATCTCCTCGGTGAAGCAGGAGGCGCCGTGGATCCTGGATTTCCGGCTCAAGGCCTACCAGACCTTCCTCGCCAAGCCCATGCCGACCCACTGGGCGACCAAGGACCTCGACAACATCGCCTTCGACAAGATCCGTTACTACCTCGCGCAGGGCCAGAAGCCGAAGCGCACCTGGGACGAGGTGCCTGACGACATCAAGAAGACCTTCGAGCGCCTCGGCATTCCCGAACAGGAGCGCAAGTTCCTAGCCGGCGTCGAGGCCCAGTTCGACAGCGAGGCGGCGTATTCAAACGTCAAGGACATCGTCGCCAAGCAGGGGGTCATCTTCCTCAACTCCACCGAGGCCCTGCGCGAGCACCCCGACCTGTTCCGCAAGTGGTTCGGCAAGGTCATCCCGACCGGCGACAACAAGTTTTCGGCCCTCAACAGCGCCGTCTTCTCCGGCGGCTCCTTCATCTACGTGCCCAAGGGCGTGAAGGTCGCCATGCCGCTCCAGGCCTACTTCCGCATCAACGCGGAAAACTTCGGCCAGTTCGAGCGCACCCTCATCATCGCCGACGAGGGCGCCGAGGTCACCTACATGGAGGGCTGCACCGCCCCGAAGTTCTCCACCTCCACCCTGCACAGCGCCGTGGTCGAACTCGTCGCCCTCAAGGGCGCCAAGATCCAGTACATCACCGTCCAGAACTGGGCCCCCAACGTGTACAACCTGGTCACCAAGCGCGGGCTCGCGATGGAAGACGCCGAGATCAAGTGGATCGACTGCAACATCGGCAGCCGGCTCACCATGAAGTACCCGGGCGTCGTCCTCAAGGGCCGCCGCGCCCGCGGCGAGGTCATTTCCATCGCGCTGGCCAACGACGGCCAACACCAGGACACCGGCGCCAAGATGATCCACGCCGCCGACGAGACCACCTCGACCATCGTGTCGAAGTCCATCTCCGTCGGCCAGGGCCGCGCCACCTACCGCGGCCAGGTGCACATCCCGAAGCACCTCAAGGGCTGCAAGAACAACACCGAGTGCGATGCGCTGCTGATCAACACCAACAGCCGCACCGACACCTACCCGGCCATCACCGTCCGCGGCGACCGCCATGCCGTGCAGCACGAGGCGAGCGTCTCCAAGGTCAGCGAGGAGATGATCTTCTACATGCAGCAGCGCGGCCTTACCGAGGCGCAGGCCATGAGCCTCGCCGTCAACGGCTTCGTCAACGACCTCGTAAGCCAGTTCCCCATGGAGTACTCCGTGGAGCTCAAACGCCTCATCGACCTTGAAATGGAAGGCAGCGTGGGCTGATGCCCACGCCATGACCAATGCCGAATGACTAATGACGAATTAGTCGGACGGCATTGGTCCCCAAAGCGACCTATTCGTCATTAGTTATTCGTCATTCGTCATTGGTCATTCTCCCGCATGTCCGTCCCCTCCCTTTCCAGCCCGCCCTTTGCCTCCGGCCTCACCGCCGACCGTTTCGCCATTCACCTCGCCCAGCGCGCCTACCTGCCCGCCTGGTGGCTCGCCGCCAAGCAGGAGGCGTGGCAGCGGTTCCAATCCCTGCCCATGCCGTCGCGCACCGACGAGACCTGGCGCTTCAGTTCGCTCGCCGGCCTGTCGCTCGAAGGCTTCGACGTGCCGGAGGACGCTTCACAGGTCATCCCGCACCTGCCCGACTTTGCCCATGAGGCCGAGATCATCTTCTCGAACCGACAGGTGGTGGGCCGCACCACCCTCGCCCCGGAACTCGCTGCCCGCGGCGTGATTTTTTGCCCGCTCGACGAAGCCCTGCGCGAGCACGAGGCGATCGTGAAGGCGTGGTTTCAGAAACACCCGGCCAACCTCGGCAGTGACAAGTTCGTCGCGCTGAACACCGCCTTCACCGCCTCCGGCGCCCTGCTCTACGTGCCCAAGGGCGTGAAGGTGACCGCACCATTCGTCGTGCAGCACACGCTCACCGGGCCGAAGCAGTCCAGCTTCCCTCACACGCTCGTCGTGCTCGAGGAAGACGCCGAAGCGACGTTCGTTGAGTTCTTCGTTTCCGCCGACAAGCACGCCCACCTCTCCGCCGGGGTCAACGACCTGCACGCCGGTCCGGGCGCACGTCTCACCTACGTCGGCGCCCAGAACTGGTCGGCGGACACGCTCGCGATCCAAACCAACGCCATCACCGCCCAACGTGATGCCCGCGTGACCTCGCTCAATGTCCACCTCGGCGGACGCCAGGCCCGTCACGAATCGCACAGCCGCCTGCTCGGCCCCGGTGCGCACAGCGAGATGCTCGCCCTCACCGTCGCCCGCGGCACCCAGGAGTTCGATCAGCGCACGCTGCAAACCCACGCCGCGCCGCACACGAGCTCAAATCTGCTCTACAAGAACGCGCTGCTCGACGAGGCCCGCACCATCTTCTCCGGCCTCATCGTGGTCGAACCCGACGCGCAGAAGACCGACGCCTACCAGAGCAACCGCAACCTCATGCTCAGCGACCAGGCCGAGGCCAACAGCCTGCCCGGTCTCGAGATCCAGGCCAACGACGTCCGCTGCACCCATGGCTCGACCACCAGCCGCGTCGAACCCGAACAGGAGTTCTACCTGGAAAGCCGCGGCATCCGCCCGGAACTCGCCCGCGAACTGCTCGTCTTCGGCTTCTTCGAGGAGGTCCTCGACAAACTCGAGAACACCGAACTCCACGCCGTCCTCGGCGCCCTTATCCAGGCCAAGTTCAAACAGAAATAAGCGCGACCCCGTACGGCACGCACGAACGAGACGGAGGAAGAGAACGAGAACGATTACCCCAACAAGAAAGATCGCCTCCGCCTCCTGCCTCCCGTCTCCTGCCTCCTGCCTTCTGTCTCCTAGATTCCCGCACGTAGCGCCCTGGCCATGAGCACCTCCAAAGAACGCACCCTCTCCCGCGACGTCGTCGCCACGCAGATTCCGTCAGGCGACAAGCACACCCTCTTCACCGGCGACCAGGTTTTCATTCACCAGGTGCTGGGCGGCAGCTACACCGTCCAAACGTCAACCGGCTTGTACCGGATCGACGGCAAGGACGCCGACAGCCTTGGCGAGACCGTGACGCACGACACCATCGCCGCCGCCACGCTGGCGGACGGAGCGCCAGACCCGGAGGCCATCTGGGCCCAACTGCGCAAGGTGTACGACCCCGAGATCCCGGTGAACATCGTCGACCTCGGTCTCGTGTATTCGATGGACATCGAGAAAGTCGAAACCCCGGAGCCTGGCTACAAGGTGAACGTCGCCATGACGCTGACTGCCCCCGGCTGCGGTATGGGGCCGGCCATTGCCGAGGACGCCCGCTCCAAGATTTCTCTCGTGCCCGGAGTCACCACCGCCGACGTCCGCATCACGTGGGAGCCGACGTGGAACCAGTCCATGATCTCCGAAGAGGGCAAGATGAAGCTCGGTCTGATCTGATCGCGCGCTGCGCTCCCCGCGAGCGTCGGTGAAAGGATCGAAGGTTTGAACGATCCGTGTTTTGAGCGAAGCGACCGCCCGCCCATCCGTGGTTGGATTCCGCAGCTCGGAGCCTCCGCGCTCTCTGCGTCCTCCTGTGAATAATGGCTTGGACGGCTTGAACTGCAGAGACCACGGATTCAATCCGGCTGGGAACATGTGGATGCGAGGACCGGGGTGGAGCGTCATGCACCTGTAGGCCGCGTGTCCCCACGCGGCGCGCCCGGTGAGGGCCCCAGACCTACAACTCGACCTATGGCCCAGGCGCGGCGACCCCTCAGATCGAGAAAGAGAACGATTACGAGAACGAGAAAAGTCCGCCTCCCGCCTCCCGCCTCCTGCCTTCCCTGCCCTGAGCCTGTCACAGACCCTGAGCCTTTCACAGACCCTGAGCTTGTCGAATGGGTCGAACGGGTCGAACGGGCCCAGCCCTGAGCCTGTCGAAGGGCCTCCTGTCTCCAGCCGCCGCGTCCGGCGCGCTTCGCGTGCCCTAGGGTCTATTCCCTATATACGCTTGCCTTCATTCCCGATAGTCTCTTCTAGTCTTTCGTTTCCAGCGAAATAAAGCGGAGGTCGCTGGATTCCCCCACCCCGGTTTTGCCTGCCGTTTTTGTCGTACCCCCGTGTGACAAACACGTCCTAACGCACACCATTCTTAGTACCCCATGATCGTCATCCTCGGCCTCATCGCCCTTGTGACCCTCGGCAGTGCACTCCTGCTGGTGCGGGCCCTGCGCCACGCGCCCTTGGGTCGGGAAGACGAAACCGGTTTTCACTCGCTTGAACCGGATAACCGCACCGTGTCCTCCCCCGAGACGGTAGCGCCCGCCAGGGTGCCCGAGGGTAAGGCAAGCGCGGCCCCCCGCTATAGGGGGAAATCCTTCCGTACCGGTCCGGCCGCCGCCTGACAATCCAAGGTCCTCTGTAGGCCCGGACGGACCGGTTGCCCCCGGACCTAGGCCCGTATCCACCGCTTGGTGACAGCTCGTGCGGCCCGTGCCGGGCGGCCGCCGGATGCCGTCCTTTTTGCCCGCGGCCAAACCGACCGTCTTGCGACCGCGATCGCGCGCGCCTTGCAGCCGCCGAGGACAGCGGCACGTGTCCGCAACTCAAGTTTTGCTAATCACGTCCGATGAGAGAGATGGCACCGTCTCACCTCCGGGTCAGCGTGTAACTTCTTGGCGTCTGCCGGGAATGGACTTGCAAAGCCCGGTCGTGGAAAAATGCTCCCCCTTCCTTCGCGTGATCCACTGCGCCCTCCATTTCCTCTCTTGGTCCACGGCCTCTCGGGCCTGTGACCGCACGAACGGAAATCCGGCTCGGCGCCTGGTTGCTGACGCGACACTGTCGCTGCGGCCAAACGGGCCTAGGCGTTTACCTAAGGGGCCTGTAGGTATTCCTACTGAACAGGGGTACTCCTGTTACGCATTTGCCGCAGATTGGCACTGCGGGCTGGCTCCCGGGCATTCGCTCTGCTTCAACTGAGATCATGGATCTGAGCGGCTCCACTCCCTCTGTTCCCTCCGTCGCCCAGCGGCCCGCGCCGCAGGTGAGCCCATTGCCCTTTTGGAAGCGCAGCCTCGACCTCGTCCTCTGCCTGCTTGCCTTGCCCTTCCTCATGGCTGGCACGCTGGTGATGGCGATCGTCACCCGCTGCGTGTCCCCCGGACCGATCTTTTATCGGCAGGTTCGCATCGGTTACATGGGCCGGCCCTTCAAGATCTACAAGTTCCGCACCATGACGGTGAGCGCGGACACGAAAGTCCACCAAGACTATTGCCGGAAGCTGATCGATACCAATGCCCCGATGGCCAAACTCGACGTCCGTGGCGATGCCCGGTTGATCCCGTTTGGCTGGTTTCTGCGCGCATCCGGGCTCGATGAGCTGCCGCAGATCATCAACGTCCTCCGGGGCGAGATGAGCATCGTCGGCCCGCGGCCCTGCCTGCCGGTGGAGTTCGAGCACTTTCTGCCCTGGCAGCGCGGTCGTTGTCAGGCGATTCCCGGGTTGACCGGACTCTGGCAGGTATCAGGCAAAAACCGCACGACGTTTGAGGAGATGATTCGTCTCGATCTGACCTACGCGCAGGACATGTCGCTGCGTCAGGACCTGCGCATCATTCTGCTCACTCCCCGCACCCTCGTGCAGCAAATCTACGAGACCCGCGTCGGCCGCCGGTCGCCGTTCACCCCCAAGCGCCCGCACTCTGCCGCAGCCCTCCCCGCCGCCCCCCTGCCTGTGCTGAGAGGCCCCGTGCGCAGCCGGTCGCCTTTCGGCACCATTTGACGCCCTACTCAACGCATCGATGAAACACCTGTCGGTCGGCGTGGTTGGCTGCGGTTATTGGGGACCGAATCTCGCCCGTAATTTCCGTTCCTTGCCGGAGTGCACCCTTCGTACCGTCTGCGATCTGAACAAGGAGCGCCTTCGGCACATGCGATCGCTCTACCCCGAGGTGCAGGGCGAGACCCAGTTCAACCGCCTGCTTGAGGACAAGGAGATCGACGCCATCGTCATCGCCACCGCCCTGAAGCACCATTTCGCCATGGCCAAGGCCAGCTTGCTCGCCGGCAAGCACACCTTGATCGAGAAGCCGATGGCGGGCTCCGTCGAACAATGTGAGGAACTCATCGCGCTCGCCCGCGAAAAGGGCCTCACGCTCATGGTCGGCCACACCTTCCTGTACTCGCCGGCCGTCCGGAAAATCAAGGAGATCATCGACAACAACGACATCGGCGAGATCCGCTACATCTCCGCCCGCCGGCTCAACCTCGGTCTCTTCCAGCCTGACATCAACGTCACGTGGGACCTCGCCCCGCACGACCTCTCCATCATCCTCTACATCATGGAGGAGCTGCCGTTCAGTGTGAACTGCCGCGGAGTCGCCCACATCACCCCGGGCATCGAGGATGTCACCTCGATGAACCTGCACTTCAGCAACGAACGCTCCGCCGTCGTCCAGAGCAGCTGGCTCGATCCACGCAAGGTTCGCGAAATGACCATCGTCGGCAGCGAACGCATGATCGTGTACGACGACGTGGCCCCGCAGGAGAAGATCAAGATCTACGACGTGCACGTGAAACGGCCGCCGCACTACGACACGTTCGCGGAGTTTCATTACGCCTATCACTACGGCGATACCTACAGCCCTTACATCAAACAGGATGAGCCGCTGAAGGGAGAGTGCCAGCACTTCCTCGACTGTATCCGCAGCGGTCGTACGCCGCTTACCTCCGGCGCCGCCGGGCTCGACGTCGTTCGCATCCTCGAGGCCGCCTCGGCGTCCATCCGCATGAACGGAGCCCCGGTCGATCTGCCGGTGCGCCGTCGCGCCGGCCAAGGCTCGATGCCACCCGTCGCTCCATCGCCGAAGACGCCCGGCTCGATGTCCCCCATGCCATCGGCCCGAGCCGCCGGCTCCCGCCCGCCGATGGGCAAACCAGACTCCTACCGCTGACCCGCCGCGGCGGGCCGGGGACAAAGGAGTCCACGGGCGCGCAGCGCGCCGGAAGACAGGAGGCGGCAAACGGGAGGTGGGAGACAGGGACGGACATCGTTCTCTTTCTCGTAATCGTTCTCGTTCTCGTTCTCGTGTCTCACGGTGCCGCGCGGCCTCTGTGTCCTCTGCGCGCTCCAGTGACAAAGAGCTCGGATGGTTTGAACCACGGATTACACGGATGGCACGGATTCGAGCCGGTTTGAACAGGAGGAAACGGATCGAGGTCGATCCGCGCTGCGCGCGCCTCCGCGTCCCTTGCGACCTTCTGTGCGACGGATTGGTCGGGGTTGCGGGGCGAAACGCGACGGACACCGTCGCGGCTACAACGGCACGCCCGGTGAGGGCACCGGGCCTACAACCCGACCTACGACCCAGTACCCCCTAGCCGGGGCGCGCGGCGCCCCTCAGACGCGAGAACGAGAACGAAGCGGTCAGTTTCCCGCCTCCTGACTCCTGCCTCCTGTCTCCTGCCTCCACCTTCCGCCTTCATCCTTCTGCCTTCATCCTTCTTCCTCCCCCCTCCCACACTCGCCCTTCGCCAACAACTTCCTCTCGCGCCCCGCGCGCTCCTCGCCCATAACCCCGACGCTGGCCGCACCGAGCGCCCCAACCATGTCGAACCATCAACGCATTGCCGCCGACGTCATCCTTGGCCGGGACGTCAAGATCTACAGCTTCGTGAATCTCTATGGCTGCACCGTCGGCGATGAGTCGAAAATCGGCACCTTCGTCGAAATCCAGAAGGGCGCGCAAATCGGCCGGCGCTGCAAGATTTCCAGCCACACCTTCATCTGCGAAGGTGTCACGATCGAAGATGAGGTCTTCGTCGGGCATGGCGTGATATTCACCAACGATCTGTTTCCCCGCGCCACCAACGCGGCCGGAGAACTCCAGGGCGCCGACGACTGGAAGTGCATTCCCACGCGGGTCAAACGCCGCGCCTCCATTGGGTCAAATGCCACCATTCTCTGCGGAATCACCATCGGCGAAGGTGCCCTGGTGGGGGCCGGAGCAGTCGTCACCAAAGACGTGCCCGATGGCGCAATCGTGGTCGGCAACCCCGCCCGAGTGGTCCCACCGCGATCGTCGCCCGCCTGATGCAGGTCGTCAGCGCCTTTGACGGTTTCCTGACGCAATCCGTGTCGATGTCGGTCCTTTCGCCGCCCGTCCTCCTTCCGCCATGAATGTTCCCTTCCTCGACCTGAAGGCGCACCACGATCCCCGCCGCGCCGAGATCATGGCGGCCATCGAAGCAGTCGTGGACGCCAATGCCTTCGCCGGCGGTTCCTTCGTGACTCGCTTTGAGGCCGCCTACGCCGAATTCTGCGGCACCCGCTTCTGCGTCGGCGTGGCCAACGGCACCGATGCCCTCTGGTTCGCCCTGCTCGCCCTCAACGTCGGACCCGGCGATGAGGTCATCACCGTGCCCATGACCTTCATGGCCACCGCCGAGGCGATCTCCTACACCGGTGCGAAACCGGTCTTCGTCGACATCGAACCGCGCACGTTCACCCTCGACGTCTCCCAGCTGGAGGCCGCGATCACCCCGCGCACGAAGGCCATCATTCCCGTCCACCTGTTCGGGCACTGCGCCGACATGGATCCGCTGCTGGCGATTGCGGCCAGGCACGGCATCCCCGTCGTCGAGGACGCCGCCCAGGCCCAGGGGGCCCGCTACAAGGGCCGGCCCGCCGGGTCGCTGGGCCGGATCGGTGCCTTCAGCTTCTACCCCGGCAAGAACCTCGGCGCCTGGGGCGAGGCCGGCGGTATCACGACGGACGATCCAGACCTGCGTGATCGCATGGCGATGTTCCGCGAGCACGGGCAGAAGAAGAAATACTACCACGACGTGATCGGCTGGAACGGCCGCATGGACGGCATCCAGGCCGCCGTGCTCTCCGTCAAACTCAAGTACCTCGCCGAGGCCAACGCGCGCCGCCGCCGAGTCGCCGCCCGGTACGACACTCTGCTCGCCGGCATTCCGGGTCTGACCCTGCCCGTGCCCGCCCCGTACGCCGAACCCATCTACCACATTTACGCCGTGCGGGTGGCCGGCCGCGACGCCCTGATTCCGCGCCTCGCCGCCCGCGGCATCAGCACGGGCATCCACTACCCGGTCCCGGTCCACCTTCAGCAGGCCTACGCTGCGCTCGGCCACCGCCGCGGCGACTTCCCGGTCAGCGAAGCCTGCGCCGACACCTTTCTGTCCCTTCCCATGTATCCAGAACTCAGTGACGACCAAATCGAGGCCGTCGCCGCCGCGCTCCGTGCCGAACTGAGCTAGGGTACCGCGCGCTGCACGACAGTAACCATCGCTCTCGGTCAGTGGATCGGAAGCGCGACGCGACGGGTGACGGTCCTATGATCGCTTACCCTGCGCACGCCGCACGTCCCCGATCCGCCCAGCCCCCAAGCCCGAGAACGAGAACGATTACGAGAAAGAGAACGATGGGATCACCGCCTCCCGGCTCCTACCCAGCCCTGAGCCTGTCATAGACCCTGAGCGTGTCGAACGGGTCGAACGGGCCAGCCCTGAGCCTGTCGAACGGGTCGAACGGGCCCTGCCCTGAGCCTGTCGAACGGGCTTCAGCTTCAACCTTCAGCTTCAACCGGCGATCCTCCGCCTTCCCCGTCTCCTGTCTCCTGCCTCCAGTTTCCTTGCTCCTCCCCCTGAGCGCCGAGGATTGTCTTCCGCCCCTTTTCGCCCCTTCGTCGAACCGTGACCCCCAGTGTCCTCGTACCTTTTGAGCAACCGGACTGGGATACACAGCTGGCCTCCTTTGCCGGCGCCACGGCCTTCCACAGCGCCGGCTGGGCGCGGACCTTGCACGAGGCCTACGGCTACACCCCTTGCCACCTCGCCGTTCGAACGGGCGACCGGCTGACCGCGGTCTGGCCGTTCATGGGGGTGTCAAGCTGGCTGACCGGACGCCGGGGTCTATCCCTCCCCTTCACTGACGTCTGCGAACCGCTCGGCGAACCCGGACTCCTCACCGGGCTGCGTGCGGCGAGCCAGGACCTGGCCCGCGCCCAGGGCTGGAAGACGGTGGAGTGGCGCGGGGGTCGTGCCCAATTTCCGGATACACCCGCCTCCACGCAGTTCCACGTGCACACCCTCGATCTGACCCGCGGCCCCGAAGCCCTGCTGGCCGGTCTGGAGAGCGGCACGCGGCGCGCCATGCGCAAGGCGGAACAGGTCGGGCTTACCCTTGCCCGCTCCCGCAGTGCCGAGGATCTGCGGACCTGCTACGACTTGCTCGCCCTGACCCGGCGCAAACACGGCGTGCCGCCCCAGCCGTACGCGTTCTTCCGTGCCTTGCATCGGAACGTGATCGCCCCCGGACAGGGAGACGTGTTCCTCGCCCGCCACCAAGGTCGGCCGATCGCCGGGATTCTCTGCCTGCACTTCGGGCGGCATGTGCTCTACAAGTACGGCGGATCGGACGAGGCCCACCAGCAGCTGCGGGCCAACAATCTCGTGATGTGGACCGCCATCCGGCATTATGCCGATGCCGGCTTCGCCACCTTCGACTTCGGCCGCACGTCCCTCGACAACGAAGGCCTCCGGCGCTTCAAGCTGGGATGGGGCGCGGCGGAGCACACTGCCGCGTACACCCGGTGGGACGTGGCGCGCGATCGCTTCGTCACCGCCGCCGACGTATCCTCCGGTTCGCACACCCGCATTTTCCGCGCCCTGCCGCTCCCGGTTTCCCGCGCGATCGGCGCCCTGCTCTACCGACACATTCCGTAAGCAAGCGGCGCAGGAGAAGGGAGACAGGAGCCTGGAGACAGGAGACAGGAGCCCGTTCGACCCGTTCGACAAGCTCAGGGTCTGTGACAAGCTCAGGGCTGGCCCATTCGACAGGCTCAGGGCTAGGCAGGAGGCGGGAGACTGGAGTCAGGAGGCCGGAAACTGACCGCGTCGTTCTCGTTCTCGTAATCGTTCTCGTTCTCGCGTCTGAGGCGCGCCGCGCGCCCCGGTTATGGGTAAGCGGTACTGGGTCGTAGTTCGGGTTGTAGGCCCGGTGCCCTCACCGGGCGTGCCGTTGTCGCCGCGACGGTGTCCGTCGCGTTTCGCCCCGCAACCCCGACCCATCCGTCGCACAGAAGATCGCAAAGGGACGCGGAGGCGCGCGCAGCGCTTGGGATCGACCTCCGTTGCCTCCGTTTCCTCCTGTTCAAACCGGCTCGAATCCGTGCCATCCGTGTCATCCGTGGTTCAAACCATCCGAGCCCTTTTTCACAGGAGGAAACGGAGGCAAGGGAGTCGAACCTCGACCCGACGAACCGTGTCACAGAAGGACGCGAAGAGCGCAGAGGAAGGGCGCGCAGCGCCAGTCGGAAGTCCCTTTTCCCTCCTCCTTGACCCGTTCTCCTGCGCGCAGCGGCAAGCCGTAGGCCGCGTGTCCCCACGCGACGCGCCCGGTAAGGACACCGGGCCTACAACTCGGCCCCTGACCAAAAACCAGGCGCGCGGCCCCTCAGACGCGAGAACGAGAACGATTAAGAGAACGAGAACGAAGCGGTCCGTTTTCCGCCTCCTGTCTCCTGCCTCCTGTTTCCAGCCCCCCCCGCCTCCCGCCTCTCGTCTTCGGTGCGCGCTGCGCGCCCGACTGAGGGCGCGCAGCACCACTCTTCACCTTAAACGTTCACCTTCAGCCGGCGCGCCGCGCCCACGCCGAGCAGACCCAGGGCCAGCAACACCACGGAGGCACCGGCATCAGGAACCTCCTGCGTCAGCGGGAAGGCCCCCCGCGACTGCCCGCTGCCGAAGGTCGCCGTGCCGCCACCCGGGTTCGAAAGGACAAAGGTCGAGCCATCCCACGCGAAAAAGAAGGCCGCGAACACGCGGTTATCTGAGACGCGATCGATGTCGCCGGAGGCGATCGTCACCTGATCGCCCGACTGAAACACGCTCCAAGGCGTGCCTCCCGTCAGTCCGCTCACCCATCCCGCCGCGCCGGCCAAACCGGGTGCGCCCACATAGACCGTGCCGTCATTGAATGAAAACGAGCCGGTCACGTAGTCGTTGAGCGTGGTGTACGACAGGATCGCGCCTGCCGGCGCATCGGCGAGGCCGATCGCCGCAATGTACTGGCCGGACCCGTACGACCAGACGCCATCATTCACCAACCGCGCCGCATGGGCTGGGCTGGTAACACTCAAGGCAATCAGTCCGCAAAGAACGGAGAATTTTGAGACAAGGTTCATGAATTTGATGAGGTTGGTTTGTGCCCGAAGGCACCTAGACCGTTAGCACCCCCTATACCTTCGCCGCCATCTCGCCTAAAAACCTATACAATCATATATATATCAGTATTTTAAGAAATCGCTGTCTATTGGCCCTGAGTCATTACCCCCGACCGAAACGTCAGAGGAACTGACGTTTTCAGCCACGCATTTACACCCATCCAAGCCCAACCCTGTACGGATGAACAGGGGGTGTGCTGCGCGTGCGGGAGACCAGAGACAGTGAGTCTCGTCCTCCGTCTCGTACTCCTTCTCATTCATGGGCTTGCACGCTACGCTCCCGTTTACCGGTAAGGCGACAAACCTCGGTCCGTTGTCACAGGCGGAAACAGAGATAATGGAGATCGATCCCACTACCAAAGAATTGGTTACAGAAGTACACCGAAGCACTTCGTGCCAGCATGCAGGAGGCATGTGATCGCGGACCCCGGATCGGAGACGCGCGAAGCGCGCCCATGTAGGCCCGGTCTCCTAACCGGGCGCGCCGGACAAGGACACGACGTCTCCAAGGTAGCGTGCCACGTCGAGTGAGAGGCGATGTACTCGGTTCGAACCCAATCCTTTCTGAACAGGAGGATACAGAGGTAACGGAGATCGATCCTGATATCCAACAATGTTTTACAAGAATCCGCCGAGAACGCTCAGCACCCGGTGAGGCCCCATCGGTCACGGGCCCATATCTCCCGCCTGCCACCTCCCGCCCCTGCCCTGAGCCTGTCGAACGGGCCAAGCCCTGAGCCTGTCACTGACCCTGAGCTTGTCGAACGGGTCGAACGGGTCGAACGGGCCTCCTGCCTCCTGTCTCCTGTTTCCTGCCCAAGCCCTGAGCCTGTCGAACGGGTCTCCCGCCTTGGTCCCCCTGACCCAATTCTCCGCGATTGAGTTCGTCCTCTGTGCACTCTGCGACCTCCTGTTCAAACCGGTTCGAATCCGTGTCATCCGTGCCATCCGTGGTTCAAACCATCCGATCCCTTTCTCACCCGAGCTCGCAGAGGACACAGAGCGTGCGCCGCGCTGAATTCAGGAGACAGAAGGAAGGAGTCAGGAGACACAAACCAAGAAACCGGAACCGTATCGTTCTCAGGATCGGAAAGACGGTTGGCCACAAAAAGGCACAAGAAGCTCAGAAAGCCGCACGTGTTGCTGTAGGCCCGGTGCCCTCACCGGGCGCGCCGGGTCAGGGCACCCGGCCTACAGTTGGCTCGGTTAACCATAAACTCCGGCCCCCCATCACCGATCACCAAGCGCGCACAGCGCCCCCCCTTCAACCTAAACTTTCGACTTAAACCGGCGCGAGGCGCCCTGACCCATGACCGAGGCGCGCAACGCGCCGACCCGCCTCCTGCCTCCTGTCTCCTGCCTCCTGCCCCCCCCTGCAATCCTTTCGTAAATCTCCGCCCAGTCCGCCCGATAAGTAAACTTACCGTTGGCACTTTCTGCCGATCCCTTTCAAATCCCCCTTTATGGAGAGCACACCCAAGTCGTCGTCGTCCCAGTCCGAAAACCCGCGGGTCATGCGCTCTGTGCAACCGGAGCCGCGCTTCGCCCCGCCGCCGCCGCCCCCTGCCGGCCCGTCCATCTCCGTCGGCGACATCTATTACACCCTGTTCCGCCACAAGTGGAAGATCCTCATCTGCACCGTCGTCGGACTAGGCGCCGCTGCGGCCTTCTATAAGCTCGTTCCTGTCCCCTTCCGTTCCCAAGCCACGTTGCTCGTCAAGTACGTCGCAGAAAAACGGGATATCGACGCGATCGATGGCGAAGAGTTGCGGGCCAAGAACGCCGACCAACCTGTGATCAACGCGGAGGTCCAGATCATGACCAGCTTCGACCTGATGAAGCTGGTCGCCGCCGATTTCGGTCCCGACAAAATCGTGCCCGGCGCCGAGACCGGTGCCGCCGGTATCCAGCAGGCCGCCGGGGCCCTGTCCGCCGGCTTCAAGGCCACCTCCATCCCGCGCAACAACTACATCATGCTCGAACTGGCCCACCCGGATGCGACCGTGGTCCAGCCAGCCTTGGCCGCCCTCATTGATCGCTACCTCAAGCGCCATCAGGAGATTCACCGGTCGACCGGCATGATCGGTTCACTGCTCGCACAGGAGACCGACCAGGCCCGCGCCCGCCTTGCCCGTACCGACGAACAACTCCGCGCCGCCCGCAATCGGGCCGGCGTCATCTCCCTCGAGACCTCCAAAGCCAATCTCGCCGCTCAAATCACTTCCCTGCGCAACCAGATTCTCGAGAGCGAAGCCCAGTTGGTCGAGCGCAAGACCGTGCTCGAGTCGCAGCTAAAGGCCGCCGCCGGCGCCAACGTCGACGCCGTGCCCGAACCCACGCCCGAACAGCTCCGCCAGTACCAAGCCCTTCTCCGCCGCGAAGCCGGTCTGCAGAAGCAGGAGCAGGACCTGCTCGCCGTTTTCACCGACGACAACGTCCGGGTGAAGCAGGTGCGCGACCAGCTTTCTGCCGTGGAGAAGAGCCTGTCCGAGCTCGAGACGGCCAATCCCAAACTTGCCCTGCGCGCCCGTCCACCCGCCGGCGCCGACGGCACCCGCGGGGGGTACGACCCGCAGGCCGAGGCCGCCGCGATCGCCGCCCTTGAGGCCCGTATCCGCATTCTCACGACGCAGCTCGAGGCGGTCCGCACCGAGGCCACCGGCCTCGACCAGATGGAGCTGGAGATCCTCGCCCTCACCCGCCTGCGCGAGCAGCAGGAGGCCAGCTACCGCGACCTCGCCGCCAGCATGGACCGGATGCGCATCAACGACGCGCTCGGCTCCGGTAGCGTGACCAACATCAATGTGGTCGAGACGCCGACACCTCCCTTCAAGGACGCGAAGAAAACCCAGCAGATCGCCGGCGGCATCGCCGTGGGCGGTCTCGCCCTCGGTCTCGCCTGGGCCTTTGTCATCGAGCTCTTCCTCGACCGTTCGGTGCGCCGTCCGGCCGACGTGAAGCGCAACCTCCGCCTGCCGCTCTTCCTCTCCATCCCGCGCCTCAGTAAGAAGCAGCTGCAGGTTTCCGCCGATCTTTCCCGCCCCGCTCTGCCCGGTCCGAAAGGCGGCAGCACCCCTCCCAGTTCGGTGCTCGCCGTTGCGGGCCAGAAAGAGGGACAGCTTGCTCCTTGGGAATCCGGCCATCCGCTGCATGCCTTCCATGAGACGCTGCGCGACCGTCTCATCAGCTACTTTGAGAGCGTCAATCTCACCCACAAGCCGAAGCTGGTGGCCGTCACCGGCCTCGGCGGGCATGCGGGTGTCACCACGACCGCCGCCGGCCTCGCCGCCTCCCTTTCCGAGACGGGCGACGGCAACGTGCTGCTCGTGGACATGACCGTCGGTCAAGGCTCCGCCCAACAGTTCTACCAAGGCAAGGCCGTCTGCGGCCTCGAAGAGATCCTCGATGCACGCGACAGCGCCCAGGTGGAAAACAATCTCTACGTGGTCGGACAGGAGCCGGGCGGCGAACGCCTATCCCGCATCCTGCCGCATCGGTTCAACAAGATCGTGCCCAAGCTCAAGGCGAGCAACTTTGACTACATCATCTTCGACATGCCGCCGGTGAGCCAGATCAGCATCACGCCGCGCCTGGCCGGGTTCATGGACATGACCCTGCTCGTGCTCGAGTCGGAGAAGACTGACAAGGAAGTCGCGGCCCACGCCGCCGACCTGCTGTCGCAGTCCAAGACCCACGTCGGCGTGGTGTTGAACAAGACCAAGTCCTACATTCCCGGCCTGCTGCACCAAGACCGCGAGTTCCTGCACGGCGTGTGACGCGGCGGTTTCAGCCGCCTCGAACAGCTGGCAGGAAGCAGGAATCAGGAGACAATCGTTCTCGAAGCGCGGGCGTGGCGCGCCGGTGATGGGTGGTGGGCAGAGCTGTAGGCCCGGTGTCCCCACCGGGCGCTCCGTGTCGCGCCTCCCTTCCTCCTTCTGCCTTCATCATTCTGCCTTTTGCTGTCTCCCGCCTCCTGGCTCCTGCCCAGCCCTGAGCCTGTCACAGACCCTGAGCTTGTCGAACGGGTCGAACGGGCTCCTGTCTCCCGTCTCCTGCCTTTTGCTTCCCGTCCCCCGTCCCCCGTCCCCTGCCTCCCGTCTCCCGCCTCCTTTCGCGGCACGCAGTGTTGCCAGCGGGCCAAGGCTTTAAGAGGAATTTGCATATCTCCGCCTTAGGTCGTGCACTCACGCGCCGATTAGGTCCATATGGGTTGTTTTCCCTAGCCGGAAGCGACGGGGCGAAGCCTACCCTGTTCACACCATTCGCGCCACCTACGTACATCTCTCCCTGACTGCGGTGCTGACTTGATCCACCGCCTGCCGCTACGGTTTTTCCGTCCTGCTTACTCCCCTCCGGCTTCCCCTCCATGCTTCGCCGACGCTTCTATTACCATCTCAAACCTTACCTCCCTTGGAGCCTGCGCATGGCGATGCGCCGCTGGGTCGCGGAACGCAAGCGTCGGGCCTGCGGTGACGTTTGGCCGATCAAACCCGATACCGCCGCCCCGCCCCCGCACTGGCCCGGCTGGCCGGAGGGCAAGCGATTCGCCTTCGTTCTCACCCACGATGTCGAGGGACCCGACGGACTTGACCGCTGCCGCGGCCTTGCCGAACAGGAGTACGCCCACGGATTTCGCTCCAGCTACAATTTCATTCCCGAAGGACCCTACGTCGTTCCACCCGATCTGCGGGCTTGGCTCCAGTCCCAGGGCTTCGAGGTCGGCGTGCACGATCTGCAGCACGACGGACACCTCTTCTCCTCGCCGCAGGGCTTCGAATTGAAAGCCCGGCGGATCAACGACTATCTGCGCGGCTGGGAGGTGCAGGGGTTTCGCAGCGGCTTCATGCTGCACAACCTCGACTGGCTGCATCAACTCAACATCCAGTACGACTGCTCCACGTTCGACACGGACCCCTTCGAACCCCAGCCCGACGGCGTCAGCACCATCTTCCCGTTCTGGGTCCCGAAGCCGCCCCCCCTTCCCGGCGGGGCCGAAGGGCAGCAGGATCCAGGAGGCAGGAGCCCGGAGACAGGAGGCAGCACTCCTCATGCTCGCTCTCTTGATCGTCCTCCTGCGCGCTGGGCAGCGGCAACCCAAGGGTACGTCGAGCTGCCCTATACCCTCGCCCAAGACTCTACTTTGTTCATTTTGCTGCGGGAGCGGACCAACGAGATCTGGAAGCAAAAACTCGCCTGGATCGCCGAGCGCGGGGGCATGGTCCTGCTCAACACCCACCCGGATTACCTCGATTATGCCGAGCGAGGCGGGCCTTCCGTCCGTGACCAGTATTTCGACTTTCTTGAGCATGTGAAAACCCAGTACACCGGCGCTTTCTGGCATGTGCTGCCCGGAACGCTGGCCGCTTATGTGCGCCACTGGCATCACCACACCGTGCTGCCCCGCACCTCTCTTCCATGATCCGGCTCCGCCACAAGTTCTTCAGTCATCTGCTCCGCATCTTCGATGTGGTGGTGCTGCTCGTCGCCTTGGGCGTCGTCATGCTGCTCGGTCAGGAGGGCGTCGATGGCGAGCCGTTCCGGCGCTTTCTCCGCGGCTACTTTCGCACCACCGATCTGATCGGCCTGATTGGAGTCAGCCTCGGCTGGTTCCTGCTCTTCAATGCGCTCGTCCATTACGAAACGAACCGCCTGAAGTCGCTTCAGTCGCAGATTGCCGATGTCATCAAGGCGACCACGGCCGCCGCGTTTCTGCTCCTGATCATCGACGCCCTCGTCACCTACGAACGGCTGACCCAGGAGGTGGTGGTGGCGTTCTGGATCGTCACCACCCTGATCTGCATCCTCAGCCGTCTTGCCCTGCGCTGGCTGCTGATGGCCGTGCGCCGCTCGGGGTACAATTACCGCCATGTGATGATTCTCGGCTTCAATGAGAATGCCATGGCGATGGCGCGGCGCATCGATGCGAATCCCGTGCTCGGCTACAAGATCGTCGGCTTCATCGCCGAGGAGGAGGGTTCCCATTCGAAATCCCCCCTCGCGGTCAACAATCGCATCCTCGGCACCTTGAAGGATCTTCGCTCCATTCTGGAACGCGGCCCGGTGGACGAGTTGATCCTCTGCGTGCCCTTCCTGACTTATGTCGGCAAGGTCGCTGAGGCCATACAACTGGCGAGCGATCTCGGCATCGTCGTACGCTTTTTCCCCGATCACGCCGGATCCAAGCTGCTCTCCCAAGTCCACCTCGAGCGTTTCGAAGGCGACTATGTGGTCACGCTCTTCCGCGAGACCATGCTCGCCCAGCTCTTCCTGAAGCGGTTCATGGACATCACCCTGTCGCTGCTGGCCATGATCGTGCTCAGTCCGCTGCTCGTCGGTGTGGCGCTCGCCATCAAGTTCACCAGCCCGGGGCCGGTGCTCTTCAAGCAGGTGCGCGTGGGCATGAACAAACGCCGGTTCAAACTGCTCAAGTTCCGCTCGATGTACATCGATGCCGAAAAGCGAAAGGCCGAGCTGGCACACCTCAACGAGATGGACGGCCCTGTCTTCAAAATCAAAAACGATCCGCGCGTCACGCCGATCGGCCGCTTCATCCGCAAGACGAGCATCGACGAACTGCCGCAGTTGTGGAACGTCTTCGTCGGCGAAATGAGCCTCGTCGGCCCGCGCCCGCCGCTCTTTGAAGAAGTCGACCAGTACGACTGGCTCTACCGCCGCCGCCTTTCGATCAAACCCGGCATCACCTGCCTCTGGCAGATCAGCGGCCGCAACGAGATCACCTTCAAGCAATGGATGGAGATGGACAAGGAGTACATCGACACCTGGACCCTCTGGTTGGACATCAAGATCCTCCTCAAGACGATCCCGGCCGTGCTGCTGCGCAAAGGCGCGAGCTGACGGGGTGCGCGCCGCGCACTCCACAGGGGTTAGCCACAAAAAGGCACAAGAAGCTCAGAAAGCCGCGCGTATTGCTGTAGGCCCGGTCTCCTGACCGGGCGGGCTCGAATCCGTGCCATCCGTGCCATCCGTGGTTCAAACCATCCGAGCCCGTTTTTAACAGGAGCTCGCAGAGAACACAGAGGCCACACCGTCAGACGCGAGAACGAGAACGATTACGAGAAAGAGAACGAAGCGATCCGTTTCCCGCCTCCCGCCCAGCCCTGAGCCTGTCACAGACCCTGAGCTTGTCGAACGGGTCGAACGGGCCAGCCCTGAGCCTGTCGAAGGGCTTCAACCTAAACTTTCGACTTAAACCGGCGCGAGGCGCCCTAACCCATGACCGAGGCGCGCAACACGCGCGCCCCTTGACCGAACCACATCCCAGTTTATCCTGCATTAATGACCGCGACCACCTTCCTCGACCTCAAGCAGCGTGCGGCAAAGCTTTCCGAGAGGGAGCGTCAGGAACTGTCCGCGCATCTCATCCGGCTGGGACAAGACCGCAGCCCCTGGAAAAGGGAAACAGCCCGCCGATTGAACGAGATGGCAAAAGGGAAGAAGACGAGCGTGGCAGATTTGCGTAAGCAGCTTGGACATGTCTGAATCCCTGGACTACCAGAGCCACCTCTCTCGCGAGGCGGTGACTTTTGTTGTAGGCCTTTCGAAGAAAAAGCAAAGACGGGTACTCGACTTGGCGGACCAGATTGCACGCCAGCCGTTCCAGATCAGCGACTATCAAACCGTCGACGCAGACGGGCGCACGATCGAGAACTTGAAAATCGACGGATACCTTTTCTCATTCTGGGTCGATCACGCGAGTCGGGAGGTTCGCATCAGCGACATTGTACGTCTCTAGTGCTGCCCGCATCCATTCCCTGACCGCTGCGGCCTTCCGCACCCGCCTGTTCAAAAAAGAGACTCTTGATCGGACGCTCCCCTGTAGGCCCGGTGCCCTCACCGGGCGGGCTCGAATCGGTGTCATCCGTGTCATCCGTGGTTCAAACCATCCGAGCCCGTTTTTAACAGGAGCTCGCAGAGAACAC